>Ga0209800_10000123_pt1 | contig 167787 bp, 138 predicted proteins | sample Higcelweek8metaG_FD_187174 | JGI IMG/M metagenome (GOLD analysis project Ga0209800, IMG submission 187174) | Freshwater pond sediment microbial communities from the University of Edinburgh, under environmental carbon perturbations - High... | ecosystem: Environmental > Aquatic > Freshwater >... | reverse complement strand
AGAGAGCCTTCGAAGAAATCTTTGAAGATGTCTTTGAAGTGAATTTTCAGTGAGTTTAAGGTGAACACGTAAGTGTTTAACTGGAAATTCTTATATAAAACCTTAACAAAAACTATTATACGAGGAGACTATGTATATGAAAAAAAGTATTAAAATCATTTCCACAATTTTAACAATCATTATGATTTTCCAACTAATAGGAGGAGCTAGCTTAGCAGATTCCCAAATATCTCAATTGCCAAAGTGGTTAGATGATAGTGTCAGATTAAGCCTGAACAAACCAACTGAAGAGCTAACTCAGACTGATTTTGATTGTGTAACCAAGCTTGATTTAAGCAGTATTCAAAGTATTGAAAATATGGATTTGGGTTACTTGTCGCAATTTAATAATTTAAAGTCCTTGTCTATTTCTGGAACAGGTATCAAAGATTTGAGTTCTATATCAAAGCTTACTTCACTTGAAGAACTTATTTTATCCCAGAACAAGATCACAGATATTTCATTTGTTTCAAACATGATAAATCTTAAAACATTTTCTATTTACGAGAATAACATAACTGATATAAGCTCTTTGGCAAACTTAAAAAAACTTGAGTTTGTTAATTTGTCATATAACAAGATTTCTGATATTAGTCCATTAGCTAATATAACAAGCTTAACAACTCTATATATATCAAATAATAAAATTACTGATATAAGTGCTATCTCGAATTTGACAAATCTTAATAGTCTTGATTTAGAAGTGAATCCTGTCAAAAATTTTGATACTCTTAAAGGTATCATTTCACTTGAACATTTGGGTCTTAATGGAACTAATCTACAAGACCTAAGTCCTTTATCATCATTAACTGGACTGATTGAGCTATATATAACCAACAATAAGATCAAGGATTTAACCCCAATTTCTAATCTCACAAAACTTCAAACACTTAATTTGAGCCAGAATCAAATTGAAAATTTAACTCCATTAAGCGGATTAATAAATTTAAAAGAACTCTATATAGCTGGTAATCTTGTAAAAGACATCACCCCATTAAGTGGATTAAACAAACTTGAAGTGCTTTTATTGTTAAAAATTGACCAAGATGGAAGCTTGGTTTATCTTGGCAATCCAATTGAAGACTATAGCCCAATTGCAGGCATTATTTCAAAGATTGAGACTGATGCACCTACTTTTAAAAAGGCTGTATATCTTTTCAAACCAACTAATAACACTAAAGTCACCCAATACATACCTTTTGAAATAAAAGCTCAGGCCTCAGGTGCAAAGTTTGATTATTTAACACTTTATATGACTGATTCATCTGGTAAAATAACAACTTTTGGAACAACTTCAGGTAATGATCTTTCAATGAAATACACCCTTTCAAAACCTGGAATATACACGCTAATGGTAGAAGGAAGTGACAAACCCGAAACAGATCCTAACAGAGATCGCTGGATATCTGAAAACATAAAAGTAGAGGTTGTACAAGCACCTATTCCTTCTCCAACAGCTACATTTGCTTCATCAGGATATGTTTCTGCTGGCTCAATATCAGTTGCTTCAGCCACTCCAACTCCTACACAAACAGCTACTAGCACACCAACATCTGCATCAACTACCCCAACACCAACACCAACTATTGCGACTGATACACAAGGCCCAAAACCTACAGCTATTATTGATAATGGAATCAAGATTCCAGGCACAGGAAATTCCTTCAAAGATATTAATAATCATTGGGCAAAGGAATCCATTACTAATTTGGTTGATAAGAAAATAGTTAGCGGATATATCGATGGGACCTTTAAACCAAACAATTTGATTACAAGACAAGAACTTGCAACAATTATTATGAAAGCTCTAGATATAAAGCCTGCTGTTGGAGATACGGTTTTTAAGGATAACGATAAGCTTCCAACCTGGGCTAAGGGCTATGTTAAAGCAGCATACGATAATGGTATTATAACAGGCTATAATGATGGAACATTTATGGGCTCAAACCAGTGCAGCCGTCAAGAAGTAGCGGTTATGATAAATAAGGCATTTAAGCATGGGACTACAAAAGAACAACTTAGATTTAAAGACTCAAACAATATAGGCAACTGGGCAAAAGATTATGTTGCTAAAGCTTTACAGCTTAAAATTATAAAAGGCTACAATGATAATACATTTTTGCCTAACAAAATGATTAACAGAGCAGAAGCTGTCACTATGATTTTCAATTCAATTAATTTGAAAGGAGAAAAGAAATGAGAAAAATAACATTAGTACTTTTTCTTACAGTTATTTTATCAATGATGCCTTTAGTAGCACAAGCTCTTATACCAGGCGAACCAAAGGCATCCCCCCCATCATCAACAGTAGATCCAACACTCAAGATATACCCTAACGCAGAACCAAACCAAAGATATTTAGTCATCCTTGTAAATTTCAAAGATAGGAAAATTACTTTTAATAACAGTCAAGATTGGATTGAACTTTTTTGTAAAACCTATGGCAACTCAATTAAAGATTACTATTCTGAGGTTTCTGAGGGAAAGGTCATCTTAGGAGCATGCCCTGAGAGATATGAAGAATATAATGATGGAATCATAGAAGTGTCCATTGATAAAGATCATCCTGGTATTAAATCTAGGACAAACGACCAGATCAATAATGAGCTTAATAAAATGGTTCCAGAAATCATGGCACAGGTCGACCAATATGTTGACTTTGATAAGCTTGACGATGACAAAAATGGTACTTTAAGTCCAAAAGAGGTGATAATTTCTTTTGTACTAGCTGGTTACGGAGCTGGTGGTGGAACAGATGACAATTTCCCGTGGGTTCCGCCTCATTGTGAAAATAGATCCTCCATTTTTCAATCGATGGATGGGAAAAGTATTGACAAACTTTGCGCTGTATTCACAGGTGAAATAGAAAAGTCAAGAACTGAGGAAGATCACATGGCGACAGCAGGAGTGTTTTGCCATGAATTTGGTCATTGCTTTGGTTTAAGTGATTTATACTATGGTGTAGGCTATGAGAGCATCATGGGTACTGGAGGTTCTTTAAATCTTGATGGACAATACCAAAATCAATGTCCATCACACTTTGATGCTTATAGCAAAATCAAACTTGGTTTTATTGAGCCTAAGATTGCAAACAAACCTGGAATATACGATGTGAATTCTATCTGGTCAGAAACTGGAGCAACTGTGTTAAGAATAAACACAACAAACCCAAAAGAATGTTTTCTTATAGAAAACAGAGAATTAAAGGGTTTCGATGCTTCCTTGTATAATTATTGCAAATATGGAGGAATTGCCATATGGCACGTTAATGAAAACAATTCAAATAATGATACAAAAGACTTTAACAAAAAACTTGTTGATTTAGAGAAGGCGAACACTTTACTTGCACCTTTGGCAAAGAGCGTAGAATCCCATAACGAATATCTTTCACCCTACTATTTTTATACTTCTGATTGTGGGTATTCAACACTTGATGAAAATATAAAAACTGGTAATTTCATTTCTTATGCAACAACAAATCTTATGAATGGAGACCCATCAGGTATAAAAATTGAAGTTTTAAGTAAAAGCGGTCCAAACATGAAAGTAAAAATTTCTACACCTTTAGTGTATACAGACATAAATAACCAGAATCCCAAGATAATAAGTTTCACATCAACCTCATTGAACGCTAAAGGAAGTGTAAATCTTAAAGCGGTAATCAATGAAAATGGATCTCTCATAGAAACATTGAAGTTTTGTATTACACCTATAAGCCCAAATGCTTCTTCGACCTACTTTGATGCGATTCTTACCAATGTATCTCCACAAGGATATAAAGCATATGAAGCTACTGTAGCTTTAGATTATAAGACTGATTATTCAGCAATTATTGAAACAGAATGCAATAATATCCAAAAGTCTTGGTCAAATAATAGATTTGTAATATCATGTGATCCCGAATTAAACAATAATCTTGCATTAAATAAACCTGTAACAGTAAGCTATGAGCAAGACAATCTTCATGCAGCATCCTTTGCGGTTGATGGAATAGCTTCTTATATTGCCTCTTCGGATCCTAATTTTGTTATTAGACATGCAGACAAATGGTGCTCAGGTCAAGGATTCGGTGATGGCTCATGGCTTACTGTTGATCTTGAAAAAGTTGAAACAATAAATAGATGGAAGGTTATACATGAAGCTGGCTCAGGTAGCGGACTCACTCATTATTATACCAACAAATTTAGACTCCAGACAAGCTTTGATGGTGAAAACTGGAATGATATTGATGTAGTCGATAATTCCGAACTGAAAATGGGTGTTACAGACCGTGTTGTGGCACCATTTAGAGGACGTTATATCAGATTATATATCGATAAGGCCGACAATGATAATTGTGCACGTATTGCAGAATTCCAGCTTTTTAATGAACCCTTGAAAGGTATTGAAGCTCACTTCGATTCAAACGAAAATGATGAAATAGGAGCACCTATAAGAAAACTCAATGATCCACATTATCTAGACTTATTTGACATATACGGAGTTGTAAACGGGGATCATTCTGATATCAAAGATTCTGTAAAAATTGATGGAAGTCAATATCACAGCTATCCAAATTCATTACACTTAAGTGGTAGTGATCGTTCCATCGTGTATAATACCATATACTCTGATGTAAATATTGAAGTAACTAAAGATACAACCCTTTCCTACTGGTTATACTCAGCAAATGAAAACAGTAGATGTATTGGTGTGGATCTGGTTTTTACAAATGGTGAGGTATTAAGTGCAACAAATGCTGTTGATCAAAACGGAAACACAATGCACCCAGATTTTCCAAAAGGCGTCGTAAATAAGTGGACACAAATTAGATCCAAAATTGGTACTTGGTGCAATGGCTGGGTTATAAAAGACATTCTTGTTGCTTATGACAACAAACAATCCTTAACTGATGAATACAGTGGATTTATAGATGATATCGTCGTTAGAAACGAGCTTTCATCTTATATTGGAGTTCAAGCAGATTTTGAAAGTGACCTGTTTGTTTTCCCAGAAAAAAACAAGCCATTGGGAACTCCACACTTTAGCGATTTAGCGATTTTAAATACCCATGTATCTAATGGTATTTGCCAAAGTACAAACTTTAACCAAAGCATTTCTGGCAGCAAATCACTATTAGTTTCGGGTAATGTAGAAAATGCAGTTGGCTTCTCATCAAGATATGTATATTTCAACCTCTATGACAATCTTGATCTTAAAGTAAATAAAAACACATCCCTTTCTTACTGGCTTATGCCTAAAAATGAGAATGGAAGATTCGTTGCTGTAGACATCCAATTTACAGACGGAACTTGTCTACGTGATTATAAAGCTGTTGACTTCAACGGTCTATCAATGCATGCAAATGAAGGAAAAGGAAATGTAGGACAATGGAACTATATTACCAGTCAAATTGGTAAATGGGTTGAAGGAAAAATTATAAAAAGCATTATGGTTGCATACGATCAGCCAAATGTTTCAGATACTACCTTTATGTCATATATCGATGATATACAAATCTCAAATGTTGATGCTGCAGCTCTTACAGAGGCAAAATCTATTACAGGTTATATTAAAACCCAAAACGAAAACCCAACATCATCCGATCTTGCAGAATTCAAAGTTGAAGTTATTGGATTGGGAGTAAGCACCTATACGGATGAAACAGGATACTTCAATCTTGAAAACATAGCTCCTAATGAAGCAGGTTATTCATTGGAAGTCAGTAAGCCAGGGATTCTTTCAAGAACCATCGAAGGAATTATGGTTGATAGTTCTCCTAAAATACTAGGCTCAACTGAAATACCATTTGAAATTACCAAAGGAGATTTAAATTCTGATGGAGCTATAAACATGGCTGACGTTATATTGATCGCGAAAGTATTTAATTCATTAAAAGGTGATGGGATCTTTAATAAATTGATGGATCTAAACAATGATGAGTCTATAAATATGGCTGATGTTATAATCATTGCAAAATCCTTTAATCAGACATCTAAATAAGGCAATTTCAAAAATTACTAAAAAACTCAACTTCAAAAGGTTCAATATTTACCTTTTGAAGTTGAGTTTTTATAAAATCAAATTACAGCTATGGTTCTAATCCACAGTCAAGTTTATTTGATATGTATGCCGTTACTTTATTCCATTCAATGAACGAAGATGAATTAGGGCAAAATGAATAATCATCAGCTTGATTATAATTTGTCCAGTCGTTTTTTGTTATTCTTACCTGCACTTCCATACTAGCATCTTTCTGAAGTACACCTGATGAAGAACTGAAACCAAACTCCATATAATAATCGGCATTTGATTTAGGATTAAGCATTTTTTCAAATCTGCCTATAACATTGTTTGATCCTGGTGTTGCCCAGTCACAGTAGAAATTTTGTTGTTGCTCTCCATTTATTGTGTAATAATATCTGACTTTAATAGCCGAAAGACTTATTGCATCTATCCCAATATTAGTAATTAAAAATTTAGGATTAATAGTATTAGAAGTTTGATTAGTAATAGAATTATACATTTTTACACTAATCCTAGGTTTTGAAGTTGGTGTTGCAGTTGGAGTTGATGTTGATTTTTGTGTCGCTGTTTGGGTTGGTGTTGATGTTGAAGTTGCTTTTTGTGTTGGTGTTGAGGTTGATTTTTGTGTTGCTGTTGGTGTTGAGGTTGATTTTTGTGTTGCTGTTGGTGTTGATGTTGCTTTTTGTGTTGCCGTTTGGGTTGGTGTTGATGTTGAAGTTACCTTAGGTGTATTTGTAGGTGTATTTGTAGGTGTATTTGTAGGTATATTTGTCCATGGCTCCGCCCCAAAAACCAATAGACTATTATAAAATGCAGTTACTTTTGTCCAGGTAGTATAACTCATAGCTGTGTTATTATATGAGTAATCATTAACTTGAATATAATTCAACCAGTCTTCACGTGTTATTCTAAAATAAACTTCAACATTTCTTCCAGGAAGTAAATCACCAGCATTTGATAGAAAACCTATTTCCAAATAGCAATTTGCATTATCTGTTTTATTATTGACTAGATTGACAAAATTACCACTTATATTCTCTTTATTTACACTTGACCAGTCACACCAGAAATTCTGCTTTTTATCACCTTCTTGTGTGTAATAATATCTCATAGTAAGGTTTGATAGTTTTATCGTCTGGGTCCCAGTATTTGTTATCTTTATTTTAGGACTTATACTGTTTACTTGATCTCCCTTTATAGCATTAAATTCTTCTATTGCAATAATTGCTTGCGGGCTTGTTGGAGTACTAGTCGCTGTCGGCTTATATGTATTCGTAGGTGTTGTCGTAGACTTTGTTGTAGGTGTATAAGTAGGCTTGGTTGTCGATGTAGAAGTTGGTGTGATAGTTTGTGTTGGCGTAATAGTTGGAGTTGGGGTTGGAGTAACGGCCTGAGTTGGTTTTACGGTTGGTGTGGATGTAGGAATAGGAGTACTTTCAACAAATGCGGTATCAAAAGCAAGAACATTTTTAGTACTGTTTAATATTCCATTTCCACCAATCATATAAATAATTCCTTGATATTCTTCACACTTAAATGAAGACATTTCATAGGGCAAAGAATTTTTAAAAGTCCATTCATCTGTCAATGGATCATACTCGTAAACTTCATCACTGTTTTTTATGTTACTTCCACCCATAACAAGTATTTTTCCATTATATTCTGCAAGACTCATGTAATTTTTCAGAAAAGGCATATCGTTTTTTATTGTCCATTTATCAGTAACTGGATCGTATTCTTCAACTGTACCTATTATATTATACTTTTCATCTAATCCACCCATTATATAAATTTTATTATTAACTGAAATAATCTGAGCACTTAATCTTTTAACATTCATATTGCTTTTACTTGTCCAGATGTTGGTTAAGGGATCGTATTCTACCATTTCATTTGTCCATTTCAAACCCTCAGGACTTGAATACCTGCCTCCTGCCATATAATATTTGCCGTTTAAAACAACACCCGAAGTATCTATTTTGTTATTTATCATTCCTTTATGTTCAGTGAATGTTAACTTAATTGGATCAAATGAAATTAATGTGTTTGATCCTGAATAGTTGGAAAATACCATATAAATTTTATCACCGATGGTTTCTGCTACGATAATTGATCCTAGTGGTGTGGCAACTGGAAGCAATGACCATTTATCCAACAGAATGTCATACTTATATATATTTCTATTAGATCCATGTTCTTCAGAAGATCCTCCCATTAAATAAATATTGCTTCCTACTCTGGCTGAGTAAAAATTTGACATGCTATCTAGCATAGCACTTTTATATGTCCAGCCTGTTTTTAGTTGTGGTTTTTCACCAAGTGAGTATTGAATGTCCATACTTAACTGATTTCCATCAATTGATTTAGGAAACGCAATATTTGATTTGATTTCAACACCTGTATTCGGATCAATTATGGAAAAATCCTTTATTTGAGCAGGTACTTTATCTTGAGTTTTATCCTTAACTGATATATACCATTTTCTTGGCTTATTATCACTTAACGAACTATTAAGATTTAAATCAGAATAATCAAAGATAAATGTACCATCACATGAATTGTTTGTTCCGTCAAAAGAGTATTCTCCTGCCATACTGTTTATGGCAATCGGTGCCGTATAAACCTTTGGATATGAACTGTCAATTTCTGAGTACCCTAATGTTATCTCCAACTGATTTCTTTTAGGATGATTAATGGTGACTTTTCCCAGTAAATCTGGTGTATATGATGTCTTTGCGGTTACCCAATAAGCAGTATTTGTATTCCAAAAGCCAAAACACCTTACATATTCTGCTGCTGGAGCATTTGATACAGAGGAAACCAAATTCAATGCATCGTATGCAAACCAAGTAAAGCCTTGATCCTGCCAATCAGTTCCCCATGAATTTGCAACTCTAAAGGCACCCTTTTCACCACTATCAACAGTTTTGTTACCATTGATATCAACCCAAATATCGTCGCAATAACCTACGATTGTCATCTCATGATCACCATTAATTCCATCAACCATATAGCAAGCATTTTTCCCAACAAATCTGTCATCTTCTGAGGTAGATAGATCGTTGGAAATTGGTTTGAACTTCCACGCCCCTACAAATGTGCCAAAACTCATAACATATCCATTGTTTAGAAGTTGTTTTATAGAATCGAGATCACTATCATAGACTGACTTTACAGGTGTATCTGTTCCATCATACATCTGAACACAACCAGCCTTATCCATCTTATTTCCAATTGCTTTTTTCCATACAACATGATCGGTATTCCATTCAAGATAATTCACTGGATCTAAACTATCGCCACTATATGGAATATCCTCCCAGGTTGCAAGTCCGTTGTTGAGCATTAACCTATATGAACTTGAGGTAGTAACCCCTTTATCAACACCACCATTTAGAAGGTTATAGCTCCACTTGGGTGAAAATTTATTAGAATTGTCAGTATCAAGCTTAGTATTATATCCTCTAGCAAGAGCAGTCATATGAGTTGCTTGATAATAAACTGTCGAAAAAGCAACACATGAACCTAAATAACCTTGACTTCTAATAGGTGGAAATGCAGGGAGTTGGCTATTGTCAACATAGTTAGGGAGTTGGCTGATGTCTGTATATATTGTTGAAAGGCTTCCTGTCGTTGATATAGGTTCTGAAGATTCAGTATTTGAACTAGAAATTGCAGTTTTATCTGACTCCTTATAACCAACTGTCTCCATCCCAATTTGAGGAACAACAGATTCATCTAGTCTTGAGAGACCTGCTTTTACTCTCTTGCTATTAATTCTACTGATTCCAATTTTGTTAGGGATAACCTTTGTAGTTTTGATAAGATTGTTGTCCATCCATTTCATATCTTCTTCAGACGGCGGTAAAAGACCCGTTCCCATGCTTTTATTGTTTGTAACCGACTGACCTTCTGCATGTAATTGAGGAAGGATTGAAAATATCATTACAATAACAAGTATAATTGCCTTTGATCTTAGAAATGCTTTCTTCTTAATTTTCATCATAATACCCCCATAAAATTTTAGTAACATCAAATTTATTATAAATCATCCATCCTATTACTGTTGTCATAAGTTTAGTAATTTTTGTCATGACTTTTTGAAAACATTATGACAAAGTGCTAAAAACAAATAGAAGTATGACAATTGTAACGTTTAAAAGAGTTTTCTATTCTTAATAGATGTTACAAATAACGAAAAGTGATTACACAACTTTGATTTCTTTTATAGTAAAATTTAGTTGGAACGTTTCCAAAAATATCTAACTAAAAAAAGAGATAGGAGTAAAATGTTTATGAGAATTTTATTTAAAAAGATTTTAAGCACTTCCCTTATCCTTGTAATGACAGCATCAATGGTTTCTGTTAATTCACTCGCAAAGGATAACAAAAGTAGCAACACAGAGGCCGACTTTGACCTGAACTCCGTCCTTGTTGTTATGTCAGGAGAAAAGGATGTAAGTAATGAAGATTTAAAAAAACAATTTGCTAGTACAGGAATCAAAAGCATCACAAGTCTTGATTTGAATACAGTATCTAATAAAAATGAAAGAACCAAACATATGAAGTTTGAGTTAAAAAACAAAAGTAAAGCTGGTGTTTTAAAAGCTATAAAAGCGCTAAAATCAAAGCCTGGCGTTTTAATTGCAGAACCAAATTATATAATGAATAAATGTGCAACAACTCCTAATGATGAATATTATTACGCTCAGTCAAATATGAGATTAATTAGTGCAGATAAAGCTTGGGATATTACTAAAGGAAGTCCAAGCATAACCGTTGGAATTATTGATTCAGGGATACTTATTGACAATAAAGATTTATACCCTAATATGTGGACTAATACAAATGAGATAAATGGTAACTATATTGATGATGATGGTAATGGATATATAGATGATTATTTTGGTTACAATTTTGCTGGAAAAAATTCTGACTGTTATGACGATGATGGACATGGAACCAAATGTGCTGGATTGGTTGCCGCCAAAGGAAATAACTATTCACAAATAGCTGGTGTAAGCTGGGATACTAGAATTGCCTGCTTAAGAATTCAAGATCAGATGCATCGCTCTGCGTCAATTGCTGATATGGTGGAGGCGATAAACTATGCTTCAAAAATGGAAATTCAGATTTTAAATATTAGTATGGGAAACAATTACTATTCTCAGATGCTATATGATGCAATAAAGGCCTATCCTGGATTGGTGGTGGCATCAGCTGGTAATGATAGTCTTGACAATGATAGCTCTAGTTATCCAAATTATCCTGCTTCATATGATTTAGATAATATTATTTCTGTCGCATCAACAAACCATAGTGATGTTTTGGCCCCTGATTCCAATTATGGAATGACAACCGTGGATCTATCCGCTCCAGGTGAAAAACTCATTTGGTCAACAGGTTATGGAAATACCTCTGAATCTTTTAGCGGAACATCTGCTGCCGCACCTCAAGTATCAGGAGCAGCAGCATTGATAATGGCATATAGACCTTCATACAGTGTTGCAGATGTAAAAAAAGCGATCCTTAGCAATGTAGATGTGGTAAGTAGCTTAGCAGGACGAGTTGCTACATCAGGACGATTAAATGTCTATAAGGCTCTTGTAAATGAATTGCCTGATAATGAAGCTCCAACAGCTACAGATTTAACAGTAGAAAATGCCTCAGGCAGTCATGCCCCTTGGCCTGCAGGTATTAATTTGCAAGGAGAAACCTGCATTAATTCAAATATGGCACGCATTACTTTAAAAGGAGTTAAGGACAGAAGCGGTGTACAGGGAGTACGTTTTCATCTCATAGGTCACAATCTCAGTGGAGTATGTACCCAAGACTATATTTACAATGGAGCTTTTGATTCTCAAGGAAATTATTATGTAGATGTAGATATGAGCAGCCTTCCTGAGGTAAATTATTACAAACTACAAGCATTTCCTGTAGACTCAAAAGGAAACTCTCAGGAATCGACAATGTTGTGGAACAATAGCTACACATGGCAAAAATCCGTAAAATACGATGCATCAAGACCATCAGCAAGCGCCAGCATTTGGGGAACTAACGGAAGTTGGTTTACAGCTGGGACTTCTGACGGAAATCCCGCTACAAATAGCACAGGTATCAGTGTAAGAGTAAACGCAAGCGAAAATCTCTACAGTGGTGCAGGTATCAAGTCAGTTGTATGTCACTTGTTCAAGGGAACTACTCTTGTACAGACAAAAACTGCAGAAAATTATAACCCTGATGCTATTGGTAATGGAACCTATGAAACAGCTTTTGACTACTCCTCTTTGGTTTCTCAAGATCAGGAAATAAAATTCACCACAAAAATTACCATAATAGATTTTGCCAACAATACTACAATCTTAAACAATGGTTTTACTTATGATACTTTAAGCCCCAGAGGAACATTGTCTTTAGGCGCAAAAAGTCCTACAACTGCAACAACAGTAAATGCTTATTTTACACAAAGTGCTGATGCTTCTGGTCGAGGCGGTCCTATTGAATTCTATATCTGGACTACGCTTAACGGGCAGGATGATTTACAACTTGTATATGGCGAGCCTGTACCAGGTTTTCCAAACAAATGGAAAGCTGTTATCAGTAGAGATGCTCACGGAAATCAAACAGGTCAATACAACATTCATGTATGGACAAAGGATACCCTAGGCAATTATGACTTTGCTGCTGCATCCACGTTACAAATGAACTAGCAACCTTAATTTAGAGTTAAGTTAAATAAAAAGCTATGTTGTCAAAAAATGACTGTCGTTTTGTGGTAAACAATCATCTTTTGGCAACATAGCTAATTTAATGTCCTAAGAATTGTGATATATTAAATATCTTTCATTTTCTTAATGAACTCTTCTTGTTCTTGTTTTAGAATAAGTATAAGTTTTTTCAATACTTTTGGAGTATTAACATCAGTATAATTTATTTTAAGACCATACTCATAATTGTTGACTTCTTTTGATTTTCTAATGATTGAAGCTTTGAGATGAATCTTTAGATCAAGATGGATTTCGAATTTGAGCTCCTGATATAGCGGAAAATCTACTTTTGTATTAATCATCAACCCGTTAATGCTAATATTTTTAATAAGTACAAGATTTGCTTTTTGTGACTCACCTATTCTAACATCAGCATAAAACGATACTGGAAACCTTTCGTAAAGTCTTTTGTTGCTCATTGTCTCATAATTATCGATCTTTATGGTAAGCGAATTGAATTCTTTGTTAATCTCAAGAATATTGCAGCTTCCCATATACACTTCATTTTCATACTCAAAGCCAAGTACTATAGGATCTCCAGGCGAACAATTCAATAAGGCTATTTCCTCAAATAGTTTTATTGAAAGCACATCATCATTGGAATCTAATACAATACATTTAAATAGCTTTGTTCCTGAAAAATGGCGTATAGAGACAATTTCATCGGTCTTTATGTTCATCAAAATCCCTCCGTCGAATAGAAATGGATAACCTTCTCTCAATTATAGTATAACATATTTTTAGACAAGGGAAACTATAAGTTTTGCAATAATACCAAAAATATATCGGAAAATTAAAATTTATGATATATTATACTTTTCATTTTTTAATTCCTTCCTAATTATCATATTTTTGGTCTTATATTGTATTATTTATGATAACTTATTAAGAATTGTTCCTTTTATTGTAAAGTCTGCATTTGTGGCTTTTAGCTTTTGTTATGAGCTTTTGAATACAGTTTTATTTAAATAAAAAAGGTATTGCTTTTCTACTTTTAAATAGTTTGCAATACCCACTAATACTCATTGTTAGGATTCATTGGAGCCAAAACTTCCTCCCCAACATTATAGACCTAGTTAAAAACTCCAATCATTTTTTGGCACCTTAGCTTTTTTGTTCCCTTTTACAGCATCTTCAAAACATTTGCCATTTCGATAGCTGTTACAGCAGCGTCATAGCCTTTGTTCCCTGCTTTGGTTCCTGCTCTTTCAATCGCCTGTTCTATTGTGTCTGTAGTAAGAACACCAAAAATTACTGGGATACCAGAATCTAAAGAAACCTTGGCAATCCCTTTTGTCACTTCACTTGAAACATAGTCAAAATGTGGTGTTGAACCTCTTATTACAGCTCCTAGGCAAATGATTGCGTCATATTTTTTTGAGTTTGCCATTTTCTGTGCCACAAGAGGTATTTCAAATGCTCCTGGCACCCATGTTGCCTCGATAGCAGCTTCATCACCGCCATGCCTGATTATTGCATCAACAGCTCCTCCAAGAAGCTTGCTGCTAATAAACTCGTTAAACCGTCCAATTATGATTCCAAATTTTAATCCCTCAGCTACTAAATTTCCTGCATTCGTTTTAATCGACATGATTATCTCCTCCATTTAATAAATATATTAACTCTCAAATAAATGTCCCATTTTCTCTTTCTTTGTTTTCAAATAAAAACTATTTACATCATTTTCTTTAATCTGTATTGGAACCCTCTCTACAACCTCTAGGCCATATCCTTTGAGGCCTATGAGTTTTTTAGGGTTATTCGTTAACAGTCTTATTTTTTTAACACCAAGATCACACAGAATCTGCGCTCCTATACCATAATCCCTCAAGTCTGGCGGGAACCCTAGAAGAACATTTGCTTCAACTGTATCCTTTCCGTCATCCTGAAGCTCATATGCTCTTATTTTGTTAACAAGTCCTATTCCTCTTCCTTCCTGGCGCATATATAGAATTATTCCTCTTCCTTCCTGGCTAATCCTTTCCATCGCTGCATCTAACTGCTCCCCGCAGTCACATCTTAATGAATGGAACGCGTCTCCAGTAAGACACTCAGAATGCACCCTTACAATTATGGGCTCTTCGCTATTTAAATCTCCTTTTACAAGAGCAACATGGTGTTCACTATTAATTACATTCTCATATGCAACTATTTTAAACTCACCAAACCTTGTTGGAAGCTTTGCCTCTGCTGCTCTTTTAATAAGCTTCTCATTGTTTCTTCTGTATTCAATAAGTTGAGCTATTGTTATGATTTTTAGCCCGTGTGTTTTAACATACTCCATCAACTCTGGTACTCTAGCCATTGTGCCATCATCATTCATAATTTCACAAATAACACCTGCTGGGTAAAGTCCAGCCATTCTTGCTAAATCAACGGCTGCTTCAGTATGTCCAGCTCTCTTGAGCACTCCTCCATTCTTAGCAACAAGTGGAAACACATGTCCAGGCCTTACAAAATCAGAGCTTTTTGCATCTTTATTTACAAGCTCCTTGATTGTATTCGCACGCTCGAATGCAGATATACCTGTTGTTGAGGTTTTATGATCAATTGTAACTGTAAATGCAGTACCCATACTTTCGCTGTTTTTATCAACCATCAGAGGCAGATCAAGCTCTTTGATTCTTTCCTCATTTAATGGAGCACAAATCATTCCTCTTCCATATGTAGCCATGAAGGTTATACTTTGAGGCGTAACCTTTTCGGCTGCCATTATAAGGTCTCCCTCATTTTCACGATCTTCATCATCAACGACAACGATCAGATTACCTTTTTTAATTTCTTCTAATGCTTCCTCAATTGTGTTGAATTTCATAAATATTCTCTCCAATCTATTTTCAAATCTAAAAACTCTTAATTTCTATCTTCCAACACTTCTATCAATTGCGCTTCTAAGCAAACCCATTTTCCGCAAGGAACTCCATTGAAATCCCTTCGCTTTTGCCAACTTTCTCTTGAGCATTTCCTGAGATTAGCTTTTCAATATATTTACCTAATACATCACACTCAATATTAACAACATCTCCGACTTTTTTTGATCCAATAATAGTTACTTGAGATGTATGAGGAATAATCGAAACTTTAAAGTTACTGTCATCAACATACGCTACTGTTAGACTCGTTCCGTCAATTGCTACAGATCCTTTCATCACAATATACCTCAATATACTATCATTTGCACCAATGCTATACCAAATAGCATTATCCTCTTTTCTTATACTAATAATCGTTCCCGTGCCGTCTATATGTCCACTTACGATATGCCCTCCAAGCCTGTCTGACAGTCTCAATGCTCTTTCGAGATTTACCATACTTGAGTTTTCCAGCTTACTTAGACTTGTCTTTCTGAGTGTCTCAGGCATAACATCAGCCGCAAACCAATCTTTTCCCAATTCTGTGACCGTTAGGCATATTCCATTAACCCCAATACTGTCACCTATTTTTGTGTTTTCCAATACTCTGTGACAGCAAATGCTCAACTTTATTGAACTGCTACCATGTGAAACCGACTTAACTTTTCCTAATTCCTCAATAATTCCTGTAAACATTTCACTACTCCTTAAATATATCCTTCAATCAAAATATCATTGTCAAATCTTGAAACTGATATATCACTTAATCTTATGCTATCCTTCATATAAAGAATACCATCACCTTCTACAGGTGTCACTGCATCACTCCCTCCAACAATCTTTGGAGCAATAAATGACATAACTTTATCTACAATCCCACATCTTAAAGCAGCTGCGTTTAGACTTCCGCCACCTTCTAAAAGTATACTGTCTATCTCAAGCTTATACAACTCATCCATGAGCTTATCAAGATCTACATTTCCATCTGCACCATCTACTTTTATGATATTTACCCCTTTTTTTATTAAAGAATCTTCTTTTTGCTTGTCAATTCTAGAGGTAGTAGCAAGTATAACACCTTTTTGAGAATCAGAATTTAACATATTACTTTCAAGCGGTATTCTTCCACAACTATCTACTATAACTTTATAACAGTCGCTTCCCGTCTTATTTTTTAGGCGGGTTGTAAGAAATGGATTGTCCTTTAATACTGTTCCAATTCCCACCATTATAGCAGACACTCTGTCTCTTACATGATGGACATACTGTCTTGAGCTTTCACCTGTAATCCACTTTGAATCTCCACAGGCCGAGGCAATTTTACCATCAAGGGTCATAGCCGTTTTCATTATAACGAAGGGTCTTTTTTTCGTAATATACTTAATAAAAATCTCATTAAGCTTCCTAGCTTCGTTGTCCAAAACCCCTGTTACCACTTCGATGCCTTCATTTCTAAGCTTTTCAATGCCATTTCCTGAAACTTTTGGATTTGGATCAACCATCCCCACAACTACTCTTTTTATCCCTGCCTTAATAATTGCATCTGCACATGGAGGTGTCCTTCCATAGTGTGAACAAGGCTCAAGATTGACGTAGATTGTGGCTCCAGTGATATCTGTCTTTACATTGCATATAGCTGCTGCCTCGGCATGAGCTCCACCTATAACCTCATGAAAGCCTTGCGCAACAATTTCTGAATCCTTTACAATAATAGCTCCTACCAGCGGGTTAGGATTGGTTCTGCCCCAACCTCCCTTTGCCAGCTCAAGCGTCATCTTCATATATTCTTCATGTATTTTCATAGTTGCCACCTACTTGTCCATCTAAATAATTTCTCAAAAAAACAAAAATTCCCTGAAATAATTCTCAGGGAATAAAAAACCATACTAAAGCTCTTCTTTCATCCAGACTCTACTGTCGGCTCCGGAATCTGACCGGATCTGCTAAATAGCTCGCGGGCTTGCAGTATACTTCTGCCTACCGCCGGTAAGGAATTGCACCTATCCCTGAAGAATATTTATTTGTCAACTGATCTTTTATATTAATACGATCTATTAGATTTATTTTTACCATATATATTCTAATTAGTCAAGGAATAAATCATCTATCAATCTCTAAAATAGTATATTTGTCAACTAATATCTTGCCTTTCACTTCAAATCTCACAGGGTATTTGAACATTGGCCCATCAAAAACAAATGTATGGTACTCGCCATTTTCACCGCATACATCTGCACCATGTTCTCTCATTTTGTTCACTAGTTCACGTGTCAGCATTTCACCAGCCATATCCGATGGAAGCCTATCATTATCAACTACTTTTACTATTGCTTTAAATCCGCTGTCAATAAACTCATATACTATGCTCTCACGGCTTTCATTCCAAAGTGGAAAATATGCTTTAAGACCTGCGGCATTGGCTCTATCAGTACACCAAATAAGATGTTCTTCTAAGTCGATGTCTCCAAACACACAGAATTCCGCACCGTCGTCCTTCGCTTTCATAAGTGCATTTTCAAAATTCTTTGTGTAATCCTCTCCGCTTGTCTTAATTAATGAAATCGGTATTCCAACGGATTTCTGAACTTCATCAAGGAGTCCATCTGGTATTCCATGAAACCATGTAACTTTAGCATCAGTGTTATAAGTTGTAATAAGCCCCACAGGTATCATCCCCTGTTTAATTGCTCTCCAAATAGCGATCGTGCTATCTTTACCAGTGCTATATGATGCTACAAATTTGCTTCCATTTTTCCTCATGTATTATCTCCCCACATTTTTAACGACTTTTGCATATATCCTTTAATATCCATATGATAAATTTTTTCAAGCATTTCTCCATCCATAAAGTTCATACTATCTCCATACATTGAAATCTGTCCGTCCGATAGCAAAAGAATTTTATCTGCAAAATGCATTGCAAGATTAATATCATGTAAAACACCAATTACAGATCTACCATCCTTTTTCGCCCATTGCTTAAGATATTCAATGAGCTCAATCTGAAATCTTAGATCCAAGTGATTTGTAGGTTCGTCAAGCAAGATAAGACTTGGTTCCTGCGCCAAAGCTTTTGCAAGATACACCCTCTGAAGTTGTCCACCTGACAGTGTATTTATCTGTCGGTCTTTAATATCGGCAAGACCTACTCGTTCGAGACAATCCATTACATAATCCCTGTCAGCATTTGATGGTCCTCCAAAAATACCGCCCTTTATATGTAGATAGCGTCCAAGCATCACAGTATCATAAATAGTATAGGAAAAATAAATTGTTTCGTTCTGCCTTAAGATTGCAATCTTTGATGCAATTTCAGACCGCTTCATTTTACTTATCGGAATACCTGATAAATACACCTCACCTTCACACTTAATAAGACCAGCAATCGCTTTAAGAAGTGTTGTTTTTCCACAGCCATTCGGACCAATTATGCAAATCTTTTCGCCCATCTTTACTTCTAAAGATACTCCCTTTATAACTTCAGTATCATTATATCCACACCTTACGTTTTCCAGCTTTAACAATTCTATCTCCTCTTTCTTCCAGAAAAATAAATGTATACGAAAAAGGGCGCCCCGACCAATGCTGTAACAGCACCAACTGGTAGCTCTGATGGAGAAATAATAGTTCTTGCAATCAAATCTGCCACTACCATAAAAGTTCCTCCAAATAATGCTGAAAGAGGAATCACCACACGATGGTTAGAGCCAAATAATTTTCTTACAATATGTGGAGCAATAAGGTCAACAAATCCTATTGAACCTGTGAATGAAACTGCACAACCTGTCAGCGCAGATACCAACCCCAGTAATATCCACTTCACTTTGGTTGTTTCAACTCCAGCTGCTTTTGCATGCTCTTCTCCAAAGCTTAAAAGGTCAAGTTCTCTTGTGTATAAAAGAGTAATGCTTATTATAACTATAGCAATAGGCAAAAATAGTAATACATAGGTCCAGCTTTTTTGAGAGAAGCTCCCCATTTGCCACATTATAAGCCTTAACGCATCTTCCCTTCTTAAAGAAGACAGCACAGTTAGAATCGCATTTACAAATAGTGTAAAAACAATGCCTGAAAGGATAATTGTGTGTGTCTCCATATTTCTATCTACGCTTGCTGCAAATGCCACTGCTCCAAAAACGGTTATCAGCCCACAAATCAGTCCCACTGTAGGAAGTGTGAAAATCCCCAGCATGGGAATCGTAACTCCTGTTATCATTACAATTCCCGCACCAAGGGCAGCTCCTGAGGATACTCCAAGTGTATATGATGACGCAAGAGGATTCTTTAAGGTTGACTGCATAATAGCACCACTTACAGACAAAGCAGCACCTACACCAAACGCCATCAATACCCTTGGGATTCTCATATTCCAAACAATAGAGGATGTAATTCCATCTAAATGTAAAGGTAATGCTGCATTAAACAGCTTGTTCGCAATTACGCCAAGAACATCACCAAAAGGTATCATAACACTTCCAATAGCAACTCCCAATATGCAGATTATAATACTTGCTGACGTAGCAATAATTAGCTTTGATTTCATAATTATTAATACTTGTCAGGATAAATTGCCTTTGCAATTTCCTGCATCGCCTTTATAATATTTTCATTTGGAAGGGAACTTGCAGAATTGTCAACATAGTAAACATCGCCATTCTTTACTGCCTTAATACTCTCCCATCCCTTCCTAGACTTTATTTCCGAAACTGGATCTTTGACATAATTTACATTGCTGAGGATAACATCAGGATTCGTTGAGACAACAGCCTCTTCGCTTACACTTATCCAGCTGCTTTTATCAGCAAAGATATTCTTCGCCCCAACAATCTCTAAAATTTCATTGAGAAAAACCCCATTCCCAAAGCTATACATATTGGGTGAAGCTGCTATTTCAAAATAAACTGTTTTCTTTTCCGATATACTCTTTCCAATCTGAGCAATCTTATCAATTTCAGCCTCCATATTTTCAACAATTCCCCTACCCTTTAAATTAGTGCCTGTTGCATCTGCAATAAACATAATATCCGCCTTAATTTTCTCAATTGAATTGCTAGTCGGAATTACTGCAACACATACCCCAGCTTCCTTTAATGCTTTAAACGGCTCTTTATTGCCATCAATGTCGCTCATACCTGAGGTCAGTACAATATCAGGTTTCAAGCTCATCATTTTTTCAATATCGGGCGCCATCATATCAAACTCAATAATCCCCTCAGTCAAACCTTTTTTACCCTTTGCGTTTTTATCAATTGCAATAATCTTATCTCCGAGGCCAAGATCAATAATTGTTTCAGTGATAGAAGGTGCCATTGATATTATTCTATTTATATCCTTCGGAATTACTATATCATTTCCTGCAGGGTCCTTCACGGGCAATGCTATTGGCGCACTTGCAACAGTACTTTGAGGCTCTACAACAGCCTTTCCTTCACTTCCATCTTTAACCGTTTCTGATTTTCCACACGAAATAGTGCTAAATGACAAAATAGCAATAATTATATACAAAAATATCTTTTTCATTCTCTTTATTCTCCTTTGTTATAAATACAATAAACCTCCTGATCTATGATCAAGAGGTTATGGATATCTAATTTCGTACAGCAACATGCCAGCACCCCCTATCGTCCGTAGAGAAATTTGTGCAATGAAAAAAGGCAGGTCTTCTGACTTAAGTTCAACGATGCTAAAAGCCTTCCCAGTCACCCAGTGGCACATTTCTAGCATCTCCCTTTTACAGCGGCGGGACCGTACAGGACTTTCACCTGTTTCCCTTTTAATCGGCGTAATGCCGAAACCAACTTTCATTTATATTCAACTTCGTATAGCATACCATTTCAAAGAAAATAATTCAATGATAAAAATATTTATATTCATGTTCCAATTTCTTTGGCTAATTCTTTAATTCTCTCAACAGGTAGTTCGGTTGTATCAGCAATATCTTCATGAGATAAGCCCTTTCTTATAAGCTTCTTGGCAATTTCAACTCTTTCCTCAGCTTTTCCCTCGGCTCTTCCCTCAGCTCTTCCCTCAGCTTTTCCCTCAGCTTTTGCAGTATCAAGGATTCCTAACTCCTGTCCTAGGTAAGCCAAATAACCATCATATGAATGTCTTTCATCCTCTGTCATAATCAAATAATCCAGCTTCTTTGCAGCCAACAATATTCCTGGAGATTTAAAATCTTCTCTAATTTCACCATGCTTAAAGAAATACACCCATTCGTCAATATCCTCATTTATCACGTCTTGGAACTTTTGGGCATAAATCATATAATACTCAGGAAACACATCTTTGCCAGTAACCACTGACACCTTATCACCATTTGCAACCGCTTGATGTAAAACAAGTGGCTTATTTGTGTGCAAACCTACGAGTTCTGTTGTACCATAATAAATGAAATCCGTGTTTTCCTTTTCATCAACTCGCATTGTGTGATATAGGATGCTGATTGATATGACCTTGACCACCTCACTGTATCTGCTACCAAGCTCCAAGCTTTCGACTACAGCCTTGGAAGTTCCCCAAAGCAATCTTTGAAGATAGTCCGACTCTCGCTGATTTTGTATTTCAATGATGATTTGTCTACCCTGTGAGTCCTTACATTTCAAGTCAACCCGATTAAACTTCCTGTTTTCTGCCTCCATATTGCTCTCGCTTTCAAGGATCTCAAGAACCTTGATTTCTTCCTTCAAAAGGTTTGAGAGAAAAGCTTCAAGCACGTCAAAATTGGCTTTGTTTCTCAACACATATTTCATTGCCCAATCAAAGCGGACAAGTTTTTTGTTCGGCATTTTCACCAGCTCCCTCAACATCGTTTCACCTATATTTTAGCACAGAAATATACAGATATGTTATGTAATTTTTATATTTTAACGTCTTATACTGATGCAATATTATTTTAAGGCACCTTGGATTCCCCCTAACCTCAATATATTCAACACTTTCACTACATACCAAATATTACAGGTTGAATATCCCCTCTAACTCAACTATAATCCATAATCGAGACATGAATTTCATATTTGCCTAATCCTTTAATCAATAAAAGGAACGGGGGATGCAATTTTTTGGGGTTAATCTGCTTATAAATCTAAAGCAGTAGGGATACCACTCTTCCCGCATCCGTCAGCTAACCTCGTAGGCGTTGAGAGGAGGTCATTCATGTGAAAATGAAATTTTTATTTATGTTGGCAGCTCTATCTATTACAGCCGTTTTTTCATTCAAAACAGCACATGCAGACTATTACACAAGCAATGCCTTACTTTACGAAGGAATGACAAGCAGTAATGTTACGAGCCTGCAAAAAGATTTAAAAAATTTAGGGTACTTTACAGGAGAATCAACAGGGTATTTCGGAAGCTATACAAAACAATCAGTAATAAAGTATCAGAAGGACAATTATCTTTCTCCAGATGGTGTTGTTGGTCACAAAACAGCTAAGGAGATCAAAACAGACCATGTATTAAAGGTTGCAAAAACTTACACAGGAGTCCCTTATGTATGGGGCGGAATCACTCCTTCTGGTTTTGACTGTTCAGGTTACACAAAATATGTACTTAACAACACTGGAATTACAATACCTAGAACAGCAGCAGAACAATATCAGAAAGGAACATGGGTAAATAAAAGCAATCTTGTACCTGGTGATCTTGTGTTCTTTTCCACTTATAAACAAGGACCGTCACATGTTGGTTTTTACCTTGGCGGCAACAGATTTATCCATGCCAGTTCGGGATATGGATATATAACCACTTCCGAGCTTGGAAACTCTTATTATGCACAGCATTATATAGGTGCTAAAAGAATCCTAGGCTAAAGCATATTTTAAAGAATAATCATATTAGGCACAGGAAGCTATTCATATTTCATGTCTCACTTTCCTGTGCCATTTTAATTTTCTTTCAAGTAGGCCTGTATCAGTTTGCCAGCAATAGGTGCTGCAACTATTCCACCTGAACCGCCATTATACTCAACAACGACAGCAACCGCTACCTTTGGATTATCTGCTGGCGCAAATCCTATGAACCATGTATGTGCCTTATCCTGGCCACTTGCTGTTAATTCATTTTCAGCAGTCCCAGTTTTTCCTGCAACAGTTACGCCGTTTACATCTGCACTTTTCCCCGTTCCCTCTTTTACAACTTTCACCATCATATCCTTTACCTTTTCTGATGTCTCAGTTGAAAAAGCATTATACAGCTCCTCTTTTCCCCAACTTTTTACTGTTTTGCCTTTTGGGTTTTCTACATAGCTAACAAGAGTGGGTTTCATTATAACCCCATCATTTGCTATGCCTGCTGTAATCATAGCCATTTGGAGCGGTGTAACAAGCATTTTACCCTGTCCTATTGCCACAGACGCCATATCTGTCTTGCCCATCATCCCATATGGAAAAACGCTGGTTTTTACTGGCAAATCGAATGGTATTGTTTTCCCTACCCCAGTTTTTGTCATCAAATCCTTTATATTATTCTCTCCAAGCTTCACACCAAGCTGTGAAAATACTACATTGCTTGAAACACTTAAAGCCTTATCAAGGTTTATCTTTCCATATGCTATACCTTTACTGTTGCTAAAATTCTTCCCATCTATCCTGACTGTCCCCTTGTCATCAAATGTCATGTCCTCAAAGCCCTTCTCGACTGCTGCACAAGCTATTGCAACCTTAAACGTAGATCCTGGGGCATATAGTCCTTGCATGGCACGCGGAAGAAATGGAGAGTTCTCCGAATCCACAAGTTCTTTCCACTTCTCAACTAAGTCCTTGTTATTTGGGTTGAATCCTGGTTTGCTTAACATTGTCAGAATTTCTCCTGTTTTAGGGTCCATCATGACAACAGCACCTTTTTTAGCTCCCATCAGATCATTCGCAAGCTTCTGAAGACTATGATCGATGGTCAGATAAATATCATTACCAACTTTTTCACCTTTTTTATTTCTGCCTAAACCAATTATCTTATTGATTTGATTAATATTCAGCAGGTAATCATTAAACTGAGCTTCTAAGAGAGCCCTTCCATAAATCTCAGAGTTATATCCAATAACATGACTATACAATGAACCATAAGGATATTTCCTATCCCATTTCTCTTTTACCTTTGAACTTTGAGCAAGCACGACTCCATTTCTGTCGTATATACCGCCTCTTTTGGTATCGTCTTCTTTTATCCACTGCCTTCTATTGTATGGGTTGGTCTCGATTTTTTTGCTTGTAAAAAGTTGAAGATATGTCATATAAGCCATTAGAACAAAAAACAATGCACTCATAGCTATCAATAAATGAATGATTTTATTATTCCTCTCCATTTAGAATAGCCTCCTCTCCTGAGTAGCACTCCTTTGACAAAGCTTGCAGCAATCCTAGCGCTATAAAACCTGTTGTCAGTGAACTTCCTCCATAGCTAATAAAAGGAAGCGTGATCCCAGTCAATGGAATAAGCTTAATAACCCCACCAATGATAATAAATGTCTGAACACCAAACATTATGGTAATCCCAAGAGAAACCAGCTTTTTAAATCTATCTTTGATATACAATGTAATTTTAAAGCCTCGATATACCATAATAAAATATAATAAAATTACTGCAATGCCACCAAACATACCGAGCTCTTCACAAATGGCCGAGAATATAAAGTCTGTCTTAACCTCTGGTATTAAATAAGGTTTTCCCATTCCTATTCCTGAGCCAAAAAATCCTCCTGCACCTATAGCAAATAGCGATTGTGTTATCTGGTAACCCTTTCCTGATGCATCAATCCATGGATCTAGCCACATATCCACCCTTATTTTAATGTGGTGAACGAACATACATCCAAATAATGCTCCAAACGCTGCAGCGGCAGCATTAAGCAAGATGAGCTTTTTATCATCCTCAAAAACATAAAGTACCATAAAACATATTAAAAACATCAAAAGGGCTGTTCCCCATTCCTTCTGAAGTAAAAGAAATCCAATATTAGAATAAACCATAGCAAAGAAAACAATCTTATTTCTCACTAGCCTTTTATCGATATTCCAGTATAACTCACGCTGTTTTGTTTTGTAGATCAACTGCTCAGAGTTTTTATAGTAGCAAGCAATTATCATCACAAAAAGTATTTTAATTACCTCAGAAGGCTGAAGGCTGAATCCTCCAATATAAATCCAGTTTCTTGAACCATTAATATTGCTTCCAAAAATAAACGTAAACAAAAAGAGAAAAATCGAAGCTAAAAAATAATAGATCATAAGCCTATCCCATATTTTGATCTTTAAGTAAATAAAATAGCTTAAAAAGAATAGACTGATCCCAATCACCAGCCACATGATCTGCTTCAAACCCAATGCCCCGTCAAGTCTATGTATCATTAAAACTCCCAAGCTAGTTAGCATGGATACAACCAGGAATAAATACTCATCCCCCATATTTTTCTTAATAATTATGAAATATGTAACGCAAAAAAGTGCCGTTACCATAAATCCTTCAAGCAGCACCATATTGTCATAAGGCTTCTTGAAGAAAAACAAAAGTCCAAACGATAATATATTTGTGAGAATTAGCATATTAATAGGTCGTTTAATGCTTAATAAACTTAACATTTCACACCTCAAATTTTCATAATTTAGTGAGAAGTAATATTTCAATCATGCCTTGTCATGCCATAACAAACAATAAGTCAACCTGTCCTATTCTGATCTTATCACCGTCATTTAATGCCTGAGAAGCATTTTTAACGGGCTTTCCATTTACAAAAGTACCATTCGTGCTTCCATAATCCTTGATATAATATTTCCCACCTTCTGAAATAATCTTTGCATGCTTTGATGACATATAAGGATCTCTAATGGATATTCCATTCTTTACTGCGCGCCCTATATCTACATCTTTTACAATGGGATAAATCTCCTCAATTTTAAAATCAAAACTCTCTCTAATATTGATAAGCTTTAAGTAGGGAGTGTTTTTTATTATTTGAAATTTCTGAGCACTCGCAGACTTTATATCAAGATATATAAGCCGTATTACTCCAAAAATAAACAAATACATTATGGTTATAAAGATATATTTAAGTAATGATGATAGTATGTCAAACAAACCCGAATCCCTCCCTATTGTTAAGGTAATACAAAAAAATAACTGGTCAACTGGCGATTTTAAAAATATTGATTTTATTACTCTTTACCATTAAAAATTGACAAAGGAAATTTTTGAAATCGCCTAAATCAGCTTATTCCTGACTGCGTAAACTATCAATTGGGTCTTATCCTTCATATTAAGCTTTTTTAAAATTTCGGAAACATTATTTCTTAGTGTTCCCTCCGCTATATAAAGGTCACTTGAAATCTCCCTGTAAGATTTTCCATGAGCTATAAGATTTATTATACAAATCTCTTTATCACTTAATAATTTAACGGATTTATCAATTGATTTATTAGAATCCTCTTTGAGCTTGTTTTCAAGCTGATTTTTTAGACTGCTGAACACATCTTGATGTACCGTAACAAGTCCCTTGTGTGTATTCTTTATAGTTGAAAGCAACTCGCTTTCGTCAATATCCTTTAAAACATATCCGCTCGCTCCATTTATCAGGGCTTTCTTTATACTTTCATCATCATTGAATGTTGTAAGTATTATGATTTTTATAGACTGAGATCTCTTCTTTATCAGTCTAGTTGCCTCAACACCATCACATACAGGCATTTTTAGGTCCATCAATATAATATCTGGCTCTTCAATTGCACACATATCTAGCGCTTCTTGTCCATTAGCTGCTGTCGCGATCACGCACATCTCTGCATCCTTTTCTATGACACGCTTCAATCCAGTACGTAAAATATTTACATCATCAACTATCATAACCTTAATCATTGCGTCCACTTTCTTTCTGTAATCAACTTATAGGCAACTCAAACTGAATATAGAAACCAGTTGAATCTTCCTGCGAACCATAAGAAATCTTCCCCTCTAGATCATATATACGCTGTTCAATTCCTTTAAGTCCTATTCCTTTTACAATATCCACACATCCTTCTCCATTATCGAGAATAAACATTCGAATGCCTTCATTTTTATACTCAATTATAACATATACTTCATTCGCGTTACCATGCTTTATTGAATTGGTCAAAGACTCTTGCAATACTCTATAAATAGCATGCCTTACCTTATAATTTATTGGCTTCTTGTCTCCCTGAGTAATGAGCTCGATTTTGACAGTTGATTTGTCATAAAACTTTATAAGTTTTTCCAATGTCTCTTCAAGGCTACTCGATTCAATTTCGTGGTTTCTCTGATTGTATATCGAATCCCTTATTTCCCCCAAACCTGATTTGGTAATTTGAGTCATTTGATTTAAAATCGAAACCGTCTCTAAATTGCTTTCGCTCTCAGATCTACATAAGCTTATAAGCGATAAGATAACTGTATATGTTTGCCCGATAGAATCATGCATTTCATTCAGTATCCTGTTACGTTCTTTTGCTATTGAAAGCTCCTCAATTGACAAAACATGCTCTAATAGCTTTTCATTAGCTTCATTTAAATCATCATTCATTGCATTAAGTTCAAAATTTTTCTCTGCAAGCTCGTCATTCAAAAGTCGAATCTCTGTAATATCGTTAAATGAAATTATTTTCCCTACAATTTTTCCACGCCTGTTTTTAACTGGTTGTATCTTTACTTCATAATATCTCTTTCCATAAACATTTAGTTCTAATTGTCCCTGTACCAAGCTTTCTTCAATGTTCTCAAGTGCTTTTAAAATATTGTCATTCTGTTCTCCTGAGCAAATGGATTTGAAATATTCAAAAAATGGTATCGCCGATTCATTCTCACAAATAAGCACACTGTTGTCGAACATACCCACTAATGTTTTGTTATATCTAACAATATCCGAGGCAGAATCAACAATAAGAATACCTTGGTCAACGGATTCAAGAAAGGTTATTACCGACATTGGTACAATACTAAAAAGTCTGTATTTTAAAGCCGCATATGTAAAGATTATTGAAGTGGAAATACTTACAGTAACAGGTGTAGTTTCAATCGGGAAATTATATGCTAACCTGAAAATATTCAGAATAAACAAAGCAACTGATATTGAAATAATAAGAAGAGTCTGCCTTTTGACATCTCCTTTACTTTTGAAAGCATGTATAAATAGTAGTGCAAACCCTGATATAAGGTAGACATATGATAATGCCAACAAACACATGAAAACTGGTCCCATCTGCCTCCTTCCATATTGAGGCACTATATAAAAAAGGTTGTGATATTTGTTTGTTAAAAGAAACATATAGAAAATTAGGCATGGAATTCCGAGAATAATAAGATTTTTTCGCTTTAACACAAATTTGCTTTTACTGAAGAAACCACAGAAAATCAACCATCCGAAGCTAAAAAAGCAAATACCTATATAGCTTACATATAGAGAACCCCATCGTAGCCACAGCTCACTATGGATAGCTAATTCTTCTAAGATAAGCCCCCATGACCATATTATGATCAATATATGAATAAAAATAAAGCTATACATAACTGGAGTTTTTCTTGCGTTTGAGTATATAAACCTGATAAAAAGCATCGATGCAATAATAGTTAGAAATAAAAATATCAAGCTGTTTCTATCATCGACGTTTAAAATAAGAGTTGGACCATCCATATTTTTCTCTCCTCACACAAATAAGACGATTTCAAAAATTTCCTTGTTCAATTTTTTGAAGGAATTTGCGAAGCAAATCCTAAAATCGAGCGGGGCTAGATGCCCTCAAGATTATATTTTAACTTTACAAAAAGTCAAAATCAATGAAAAAATGACAATTGGTATGTTTTTTTGTCCGATATTAAATACAATTAATCTTTTACATTTTGCTCTGCTAAATGTAACATTAATAATGTATTTAATATATTTGCCGTTGAAAAGACCTCAATAATATTATACTATAATACTATAAAGCAAAAGGATACTCTAAGGTGATTTCTAAAAAATAACTAGTCAACTGGAGATTTGGAGGAATTTTGATGATTAATAAAAAAACAAAAATTCTTATTGGTGTTTTGACACCTCTAATTATTTTATCAATAGCTGCAGGGGGGTATTTTCTGACTAAAAGCAAGCCAAATAATACCAATACATCAAATAACAAAAGTGAAGATTTAAAAATCGATACATTTGGTTATCACGCATTGAAATTTAACGGTGAATATGTAAGTGAGGATATCTTTACTGAGGAAAAAAACAAGTTCTTTGAAAAATGGAGCACAAATGCCGAAATGCTTTATAAAACTGATGAAGAAAGGGATGATATGTTATTAGATGTAATAATTGAAAGACTTTTAATAGAGTATTATGTCAATAACAATTCAGACCATAAAGTCACTCAAACCGAGATTGACGACTATACCCAAAAGTACATTGATAAACGCTATGCATCCCAAGGTGGCGTTGAAGCATATATGCAAGGTATGGGGTTTAAAACCAAAGAGGAAATGAACAAAAACACTGAGTTTTATATTAAAAAATTATACTCTTTCTCAAAAATTGCTCCCCAATATGGCTTCACCTTATCAGCCTCAGAGCTTGATAAAGAATATGAAAAGCATACGCTTGAGAATACTTTTGTAATAGGCAAACGAATTCATATTTCATCTAAAAACCGTAGCAAGGAGGAAGCGCTTAAAATTGCTACAGATATTTATACAAGAATCAAAAATGGTGAAAGCATTGATTCTTTGGGCAAAGAAAAGTCCGAAGACACCGAAGGCAAGCTGACAGGATATACTGAAACTCTTGAAAACATTTCAGGCAACATCTACAGTGATGAGTTTGATAAAGTTGTATTCAGTGCCAATCCTGGTACACTGCTTGAGCCAATAAACAATATGATTGGTTATGATGTTATATATGTTGAAAACTTTAATAAACTCTACCATCCAAAGGAAGAATATAAAAAAATGCTTCTCGTTCAAAGGTTTGGTGAATCAGACAAGCTTGATAAATGGTTGGAGGACGCAAAAAAAACAGTCACCATTGAAATAACCGATTCCGCCTTCAAAGCCTACAGGCTCTTTAAGGACAAAAAGTATAAGGAAGCAGCTGAGTGCTACAAGTCCGCATATGACGAAACAAAAAATGTTGCACATATTCAAAAAGCATACGAGTGCTATAAAAACATAAAAGATTGGGAAAATGTAATAAAAGTGAGTGAAATCGGTATGGAAGCATCGTCTGATCATGTTGAGTTTACTGTAAATGCTGCTGAAGGTTATTTTAGAATCAACAAAAAAGATGATGCGGAGAAATTGCTGAAAAAAGCAGAAAAAAAATCCGCCGACAGCATGTATCTTAAGCAACTCGTTTTGAGTATGTATTCAACTCTAGGTTACAAAGAGGACGCTGAAAGACTCGCAAAAGAAATTGGAGCACCTGCTGCTCAATAAATCAAATAGAGGATGCCTAAAATTAAATAAGGACATCCTCTTTTATTACTCTTTAATATTCTTAATTATGCTATTCTTCAATTTTATATTAAATGCATTCTTAATCTTTAATCAAGCCTTTTGGAATGTAGCCACGAAAACGATGAGGTACTATTTCGAGATCCTTTGTAGTTATTCCTCTAGTCAATGCCATAACCAAGAAATAAACCGCTCCACCCACTACACCTGATATTATAAGCACTATTGCGTTTTTAACATAGTCATTTCCTACAAAGAATAGCAACTTATCTAAACCATTTGATAATAAAAACACTACAACTCCCATAATAGCTGATGATATAAACGGCTTAATAAAGGCTGATATATCAACACTTACGCCTATTATCCTTTTCATAACAATAAAGTTAAATACTATAGGTATTCCAAATCCAACAAGACTTCCTACAATAGATCCCATTATATTTATATCTGGATTTGATATAAGGAAATAGTTGGTTATTATTTTGCCAATTATCCCAACTACAAGATAGAATGTAAGAGTATACATCCTACCTGCACCCTGCAATATGGAAGATTGAATCTGCACAACAGCAAATAACACTAGAAGAAAGGATCCATATCTCATTATATAAGCTCCTTCTCCATATTGAAGAAACTTAAAAATAGGAGAGCTTAGCACTGAAAATGCTACAGCAGACGGTAGTGCTACAATAAAGCATGCCCTAAAAGCGAAATCTACCTTTTCCTTTATCTGTGCTTTATCACGTCTTGCAACTGCTGCTGAAACAGCTGGAAGCAAAGCTGTTGCTAGGGCAACTGTTATAGCAATCGGCGCATTAATAAGCTGCTGAAACTTATATATATGACTATAAAGCTCTGTTGCATTTGCATCAGTAAATCCTGCAACAAGCAGCCTTGACTTTGTGTTCCATAGGTCCACAAGACTTCCTGCATATTGCAGCCCAATACATAATGTTATTGGTACACTATAGTTTATTACCTTTTTTACAAGCTGCGAATACATATAACGCTTGGTATTGGTAGTCTCTGTCGGGACAGATACTGAATACCTGTCTTTTCTTATGTGAAAAATCACTAAAAACAATGCAGCAATAAAGGCTCCAAGAGATGTCCCTATTGTCCCTCCAGCGCAAGCTTTTTCAAGACCAGATTTCATCAAGAGCGCCGCAAATACCACAGTAAAAATAGCGTTTATGACCTGCTCAATTATTTGAGAAACGGCCGTTGGTGTCATATTACCTGTTCCCTGAAAGTATCCTCTATAGGAGGATGCAATCGAAGTAAATAGCAATGTCGGCGATAGCGCCATTATTGCCAATGTCGACCTACTAAAGTGCAGAAGCTCTGCCAATGGTCCTGCAAGCAAAAACATAAGCATTGACATCAATAGACCGATTGACAGAAGCATAAATCTCGCTATTTTAAAACTTTTTACTGCATCCTTGTGATTACCCACGGCAATAAGCTCAGATACCAGCTTTGATATTGCCACTGGAACTCCTGAGTTTGCAAGAACATATATAAAAACATATACCTGATATGCAGCACTATATATACCATATCCCTCATCGCCTATAATAGCTAAGAGAAAAGGAATATACAACAATGATAGTACTTTTACAAATATTCCTGCTATTGATAATATTGCAAAACCTTTTGCCACAGATTGTGATTTCATGTCTATCCCCTTATGGAAATAATTGCTTTTTACAAATCTTACACATGTATTCTATACTGCCTGACTTTCATCCGTACCAGCAAACTGGCTATTATAAAGGTCCGCATAGAATCCACCTTTTTGAAGTAACTCTTTATGATTACCCATTTCCAAAATGCTACCCTTATTCATTACCAATATGACCTCCGCATCACGAATGGTAGAAAGTCTGTGCGCTATAACAAAGCTTGTTCTATCCTTCATAAGGTTCGCCATTGCCTTCTGAATAAGCACTTCTGTTCTTGTATCAACGCTACTCGTTGCTTCATCAAGTATAAGTATTGTAGGATCAGCAAGTATAGCACGGGCTATTGTGAGAAGCTGCTTTTGACCTTGTGAAATATTAGTAGCCTCTTCATTGAGTATTGTATTGTAGCCATCAGGTAAAGTCCTTATAAAGTGGTCTGCATGCGCTGCCTTTGAAGCTTTTACTATATCGTCCATGCTTACTCCATCTTTACCATATGCAATATTGTCCTTTATTGTACCATTGAACAGCCATGTATCCTGTAAAACCATTCCATACATTTTTCTTAACTCGCTTCGTTTCAACTCTCTGATATCAACACCGTCAACCGTAATCTTCCCTTCATTAATTTCGTAGAAACGCATGAGAAGGTTTACAAGAGTAGTTTTACCTGCTCCTGTAGGACCAACAATAGCTATTGTATGACCCTTCTTGACCTGGAGATTCATATTTTCAATAAGAGGCTCTTCTTCCTTGTAACGGAAGCTTACATTTTCGAATGCAACTTCCCCTTTAGGCAGCTTTAACACTTTTGAATCTTCCAAATCCTTAATTTCTTCTTCCTCGTCAAGTATTTCAAATACACGCTCAGCACAAGCGATTGTAGATTGAATAACATTTGCTATATTTGCTGTTTGTACGATAGGAAATGTAAAGGACTTCGAATACTGGATAAATGCAGTAATATCTCCCATTTTGAGTCTGTTTTTAACTATCCATATCCCGCCCACTATACATATTAAAACGTATCCAATGTTGCTGATAAAGTTCATCATCGGAAACATTATACCCGACACAAACTGAGCTTTCCAGGACGATTCTTCAAGCCTTTTATTAATACTTGAAAATTCCTCAATGGAGTCTTTTTCTTTTCCAAATGCCTTTACAACCTTGTGGCCTGTATACATTTCTTCAACATGCCCGCTTAAAAGCCCTATTTCCTTCTGCTGAGCTGCAAAATATTTCTGTGATTTTTTTGCTACCATCGATGTAGTTAAGATATAAAGCGGCATGGTTGCTAGCATTATTACTGTCAAAATTGGACTGATTGTAAGCATCATAATAATATATCCTATTATGGTTACTACAGCAGTAATAATCTGTGTAAGGCTCTGCTGCAATGTCGTTGCTATTGTATCAACATCGTTTGTAACACGGCTTAATATATCGCCATGAGGGTGAATATCATAGTACTTTAAAGGCAGCTTTGCGAGCTTTGCATCTACCTCAGTTCTTAAGTCCCTTACAGTCTTTTGGGCAACTCCTGACATCACAAGACCCATTATAACGCTGAAGAGCCAACTCAATAAATACAGTGCTATCAGAAAAATCGCTGTCTTTGCAATTTCATCAAAGTTTATTTTACCATTTGTTTCTCTAATGGCTTTAATTACTCCAACTATCTGCTCATCAGAAAAATTCAATCCCGTTTTGTTTTTTTCCTTGTCATCTGAATCCTTCTTTTTATCAGAGTCTTTTTCGTTCTTCTTTTTTTCATTTGCAGCTTTAATATCATCTTTAAGCATTAACGCAGCTATAATATTGTTTTCTTTCATACTATCTATCAAACTTACGCAAATGTCTGCCTTTTTATTACCATCAGTTGCTTCGGATAGTATTGAAATCTTTTTATAATTTTCAAAATCAGCCATGATTTGCTCTGGATCCATGTTTGACTGGCTATTTTTTGCTTTACTGTCTTCAGTCTGACCTTGCAAATCTTTTAGTTCATTATTAAGTATATTCAAACCATTTTTTTTATCAGCATCTATTTTAGTAATTACTGAATTAGCATAGTTTTGGCCCTTTATCATTTTCTCTATCATCAATTTAGAAGTAAAGCCATCCTGCAATGTATTCATAGCATCCTTTATCTTTTGAGGTGAATAAACTGAGAATGCTGTGCTTGCAATTGCAAAAATCAAAACAATAAGAAGATTTATTCTATGTGGCTTCAAATACCTCAAAAGCCTTTTTAATGTGCCCTTAAAGTTTTTAGCCTTTTCAACAGGTGCTCCCATTGCACCCATTGGTCCGCCCATAGGCCTTCTTTTCTGTGTATTCTTCAAGCTTTTATCCATACTCATGCTATCTCCTCCTCTGAAAGCTGTGAAGATACAATTTCCTTGTATACATCGCAGTTATTTAGCAGCTCCCTATGAGTTCCTATTCCTGCTATCATTCCCTCATCAAGAACAATAATCCTATCCGCATCCATTACTGTCCCTACTCTTTGAGCAACCAATATGACGGTTGAATCTGCTATTTCATTTTTTAAGGCTGCCCTAAGATTAGCATCTGTTTTAAAATCAAGTGCTGAAAAGCTGTCGTCAAAAATATATATTTCTGGCTTTCTGGCAAGTGCCCTTGCAATCGAAAGCCTCTGCTTTTGACCACCTGAAACATTTGTGCCGCCCTGAGAAATCTGATGCTCGAACTGACCTTCCATATCAGATATAAAATCAAACGCCTGTGCAATCTGTGCTGCTTTTTTAACCTCTTCATCCGTTGCCGACTCATTTCCAAATCTTATATTTTCTGCTATTGTCCCGTTAAAAAGTATTGCTTTTTGAGGAACCAAACCTATCTTCGCTCTCAAACAATCCTGAGACATACTTCTTACATCAACACTGTCAATAAGTACACTTCCACTTTCAACATCATAGAATCTAGGAATAAGGTTAACCAATGTAGACTTACCAGAACCTGTACTTCCTATGATAGCAGTCATTTCACCAGGCTTACAGCAAAATGAAATTCCCTTTATTGCAGGCTCTTCTGCACCATGATAGCTAAATGATACATCCTTAAACTCAATAAATCCTCTGCCTGTGAAGCACTCTTTTAAGTCTTTTGCATCTACTATTCCTGGCTCGGTTTCAAGGACTTCATTAATTCTTACTGATGCTGCCTGTGCCCTCGGTACCATTACAAACATCATCGAAACCATAACCATTGAAAACATAATCTGCATTGCATACTGTGTAAATGCGATAAGAGTACCTATATCCATTCCATTATTTACTCTCTTTGCTCCAAACCATAGTATCGCAAGCGATGTGATATTCATAAGAAGCATAATCGTTGGCATCATAAATGCCATGATTTTATTTACTTTAATATTATTATCAGTGAGGTCATAGTTTGCATCTTTAAATCTAGCTGTTTCCTTCGCTTCTCGGTTAAAAGCACGGATAACTCTGACTCCTGTCAACTTCTCTCTTAGAACAAGATTGATCTTGTCTATCTTTATCTGCATAATTTTAAAGTATGGAAGTCCTATCTTTGCAAGTATAACTATTACTAAAGCCAATACAGGAATGGCAACAGCCAATACCCATGTAAGTTCTGCATCCTTTCTGACAGCAAGTATAAGACCCCCAATCGCCATCATAGGAGCCGAAATCATCATACGCATAATAATTATTGTGACCATTTGGACCTGATTGATGTCATTTGTAGTTCTTGTGATCAATGTTGCATTACCAAACTTGTCAAACTCATCTAAAGAAAAGCTTTCAACCTTCTTAAACACCCTGTCCCTTATTAGTGTTCCCATTCCAATCGCTGATTTTGCTGAAAAAAAGCTAGCTATTACGGAACAAACCACTCCTCCGCCTGCAATCAATAGCATTATCCCGCCTATTCTCCATATGTAGTCTATGTCTCCATTCATAACTCCTTTGCTTATTATGTCGGACATAAGTGTAGGAAGATATAGGTCCGAAATTGTCTGCAAAAATACTAATACAAGTACTCCAGCAACCATTGCTGAATATGGCTTTAAAAATTTAAATAGTTTTAACATTATTTCATCCTCCTTTAATCAATATTGTTTTCCTTGATTACCTTTTCGAGAATCTCTCCAATTTCATCAATTAATTCGTTTAATCTTATAACTTCATCTTCGCTTATCTTCTCAAATCTTTTAATTAATATCCCTTTCATTATTTCTTTGTGCTGACACAACACAATTTTGCCTTTCTCTGTAATATTAAGCAGCACAACTCTTCTATCATTCGGGTCAAAAACCCTCTCAATATAGCCATCATCTATCATTTTGTCTGCTAAAACAGTTAAATTAGGCTTTGATATCATCATCATGTTACTATAATAACTCATTGTCTTTCCATTATTAGAACTCATGTGTAGTAAAAACTCTATCTGCTGTTTAGATATTTCCGGCTTTGGAAGTCCCTTCATAAGTTTTTTAAAAATTCGCGGAAATAAAACAAATATGTTCTCAACCAGTCGTTCTCTTAACAAACATATCATCTCCCTTGCATGTTTATATTAATGTATTATTATATAAACATAATTAAATATAAATATTATTATAGCCATTAATTTTTATAAAACATAACATTTTTATAAAACATAATAGTTATACTTCATAATTATTTTAAAGTATAACACTTATATTTTTTAATGGCAATAGTTTTAATCTGTAAATATTGGTTAAGATTTGTGATAAAATAAATATAGCAAGTAAAATTAAATATTTGGAGGCTTATTTATGGTTTTAAGTAAGAGGGTTAATATAAAAAGGTATCAAGAAATTATAACTATTTTTGCAAAACACGGTTTTGGGCTAATAATTGATCAACTTGGCATTTTTGATTACTTAAAAATGAGAAAACATGGCACTGACGAAGAGACATCTAACTCAAAGCGTTCAATAGGAGAGAGACTTAGAATCTCTCTCGAAAAACTTGGCCCAACTTTTGTGAAGGTTGGGCAAATATTGAGCACACGAGCAGATATTGTTCCTCATGATATTGTTGAAGAACTGAAAAAACTGCAGAGTTCTGTTCAGCCATTTTCCTTTAATGAAGTAAAAGCATTAATTGAAAGTGAATTCGAAGGCACACTTGAGAATATCTACATAGAATTCTCACAGGAACCTATTGCTTCCGCATCTATCTCACAGGTTCATTATGCAGTATTAAAAAATGGCGAAAAGGTTGCAGTAAAGGTCCAGAGGCCTGGAATAGAAAGAACTATAAGCCATGACTTAAATATTTTGAAGGATTTGGCTCGTTTTGTTGACAACCATACAAAGTTTGGTAAAATATATGATTTCAGCAGTATGGTAAATGACTTTGAACGCACACTTAAAAATGAATTGGACTTTACAAAAGAAGGCGAAAACGCTGATACCTTTCGGGAAAATTTCACCAAAGATAAAGGAATTAAGGTCCCTGAGGTAAAGTGGTCTTACACTTCGCGGCGTATCTTAACGATGGAGTATATTGAAGGTATAGGTATTGACGACCATAAATCACTCGAAAAAGCTGGTATTGACAAAAGAGAAACGGCTGAAAATATTGCTGCATCAATATGCCACCAGATATTAAGAGATGGTTTTTTCCATGCAGATCCTCATCCTGGGAATATTAAAGTTTTGACAGATGGTACAATCGTACTTTTGGACTTAGGAATGGTAGGACGCGTAAGCGAATCGCGCAAAAAGACTATTTCCAAGTTTTTTGTAGGCGTTGCCAATAAAGATGCCAGAATGGTAGCTAGAGCTATTATGGAGCTTGACGCATCATCTGAAAAGAAAAATCTCAGAAAGTTTGAACAAGATGTAGACTTAATGATTGACAAATACCTTACTTTGCCGTGGAGCAGAATTAATATTGGAGAGCTACTTTATGAGATATTTAATATTGCGTTTTTAAACGGAATAAGATTACCTCGAGAGTTTACTTTATTAGCAAAGTCGCTTGCAACCATTCAAAGTGTTTTAGAAAACCTGGCTCCTGAACTTAATACTTTAGAGGTGGCAAAACCAATCGCTAAAAAATTGGTATTTCAGTCCTATTCGATAAAAAATATAAGCAATGCTTTTAAGAAAAATATGTATGCATATAAGGATTTGATTGGTGAACTTCCTTTTTATATTCAGAATTTATTGGAAAAAGCAGAGGATGGGGATTTAACCCTTCAACTACGCATAAAAGATATTGATAAAATACAAAAGCGTTTTGACAGAGCTTTAAACAGAATATCCTTCAGTGTGATATTACTTTCAGTATGCATCATTATTACAGGTATTATTATAGGCTCAAGCCAAAATGCAGTTAAAGGCAGTGAAATGTATTTAATGAATATCACTGCTCTTAAAATTGGATTAGCATTAGCATTCTGCATAATTATAGGCGTTGTCATATCAATAATTAGATCCGACCACTTAAAGTAACTTCAAGGAATACTATGTCTTTTTTGTAAATTCTTTTCTGCATTTTGGACAGGTTATCATTATTTTGCCTTTACCTTTAGGAAGGCGCAATGTTGCTTTGCAATTAGGACAGGTGAAGTGTTTATGGGTTTTTGAATCCTCAATGCGGTTCTGTGTTTTTTTTAGCCAAGATTGTACACGAGACATAAACATTATGAATTTATAGTTTTTTCTTAACCAGTTTATTTTAAATCACCCCATTTCATTTAATAATATTAATATATTAATTAATTATTATAAAAATCATGAACCGTTTTAAAAACAGCACCCTATACACTTAATATTATAATGGTTAAGCCGATTTTGCAATATTTCCTTAAAACTATTTTTTAACGCATGATTAAGCGATAACTCATTTTACTAATTTGGCATATAGTATCATAGGTGCGAAATCCAAAAAAGGTTGGAATTTTCTATGAAGGGAATCGACTGTACAAATGTCATTACAGAACAAATAGGAAAACAATTAAAAAATTCTGGCATAGAGTTTGTGTGCAGATATTTAGTTCCTCAGCGTCTTGCATGGAAGAGGCTATTGCCTAGCGAAGTAGAAATTCTTACAAAATTAGGCATATGTGTTGTATCTGTTTTTGAAACAACTACAGATCGCGCAAAAGGCGGAGCAACTGCTGGAGTCTTAGATGCAAGTGAAGCAAAAAAAGAAGCATTAAATGTAGCTCAGCCAAAAAATTCAGCTATTTATTTCGCTGTTGATTATGAAGCAACCGAAACAGACTTCGACAAAATTGAAGCATATTTAAAAGCAGCATCTAAAGAGATTCCCGAATATAATGTTGGTGTTTACGGATCTTATTCAGTAGTTGAAGAAATGGCAAAGCGAAAAGCATGTAAGCATTTCTGGCAGACATATGCATGGTCAAAAGGTAGCATTTCAAAATTTGCCAACATCCACCAATACAAAAATGGTGTAACCATGGCAGGGATACAGTGTGATTTGAATGACTCATATGGAAATGAAGGTGCTTGGAACCATATACCAGACTTAAATTGGAAAGATATCCTCAAAATCACAGCATATTCACCTGATGAATGGGAAAAAGCAATCCAAACTGCAAGTAACGTCGCTAAAGCTGACGGAAATTTGGGTGACTTAGAAATATTTAAATACCTACCTGAGTTAATTGAAAAAATATATAAAGCTTGTTTATAAATCCTTTTTATATTAAATACATTATTAATCTTAAGAGGAGCATTCAGCGCTCCTCTAATTTTTAAGAAATTATACTATTTTTTAATCTCTAAAAAATTCTTACTATATATAATCCCACCTAAAGCAATAACATAGGTTATCCAGACTAAAACCACCTTATAAGGTATTACAATACCTCCAACATCAGCAATCCCAGCAATAAGATCTGACACTAAAAAGGACAACCCGCCAACTGCTGAAAAAATATACTTTTTGTCGTTAAAAGAAAGCCCTGCTGCTAAAGCTGCCATTACCGAAACCCAAACCCCATATATTAAAACTAAGAATACAATAAGCTCACTAGAAGATGTAGGCTTAAAAAGTACCCACCAAGCTGTTGCCACTGATATAACATATATCATAAGGCTAACCCAAAAGCCCGTATTAATTGCTTTTTTACCAATGGATTTGGAAGTCAAAACAAAAGCTATCATGTTTATTGCCTGAGCTACTGTAAAGACGCCCATACCAGCTATAAATCCTAGTTTAATAACATTTGCAAGTATCAAATCCCCAGCAAAACAAAATAATGAAGCTATAGAAATTACTTTACTATATATTCCATTATTCCTGATCGCTAAAATAATAGCAAACACCATAAACGAAAAGCTCAATGTCATAGAAACCAGAGTTGGAACGGTCTGCCCCTTTGCATAAGCTATTCCTGCAATTAAAACTAAAAACTGCACCCCAAAAATTCTTTTAAAGTTCAAAAACACCTCACCCTTTTTAATAATATAATATTGAAATTATATCATCCAAGGTTCTCCTAAACAAGTATTTTTAACCTTTCAAACATTCATTTTCTGAGTCAGTCCTTATAAACTTCAAATCACCATTTAAAATTTGCTGGCTTCTCAACAGATGGATTGTATTCTTTGATATCAGATAACTCAGTAAAACGTTCAAAAGAGTTGTTTAAAGGATCAAACAAGAATATGCCAGTATGCATTTGAAGCTCATCATCGGTAAAACTATATGACAATAGTGCCTTATTTCCATCTGGACTCCACTCGATCAAATGAGAATACGGATCAGGTCTATAATTTTTTCCAATTTTGTATCTAAATTGATTGTTTTCAGTTGTTATATAGTTCATAAAGTTTGCATCTACTTTACTCTTTGTTTGAGTATTAACAAACACCATATTTCCCCAATATCTTCCGTAACTAAACGCACTAAACCATGTACCATCAGGTGACCAGCTCAATTCATCAATATTCATATCATTTTTATATAGTCTCGACATCTTACCATCTGCAATTTCCCATACCTCACCATCCATATTTCTTGCACCTGCGTACTTTACAAAAGCAATCCTTGACCCATCCGAATTTTCGACAAATTCATTCTTATTAAATTCTTCATTGATTATATCTAATGTAAATGAACATGCATCAATTATGAGCTTTTGGTTCTCTTGGCTCTGCTCATCATTACCACTTAATTCATTTTTAACAGCTCCAGTCTTAGCATTATTTATTCTGGATACATTTTTTATCTGTTTTTCAAGAGCCGACTTTACAGTTCTTTTATTATCATCATTCATAAACTCACTTATTTTATATGCACAGTACCATTTAACTAACGGACTGTCGTATTCAAGCCCCTCTAGAAGCTTTGAAACTTGATCATTTTTAAGGTCATTATCAATTAAGTCGTAGTCTACAAAACTATATATCTGGTTGTTATTTTTCACTGCTACACAATACCAAATGATCTTATTGAGCATTTGCGGCGAGACAACACAATCAAGCTTTATGCCTTCTTTTTCATCTATGTTAATTCTTTTCCTCTCAACTTTATCAATACCATTACCAGAAGACTGTCCATAAAAAATATACCTGTCAATTAACTGAATGTCCGTACAATAACCATTTATAATACTCTTTATACCTGTTCCATCTTTATTCATCCTGCTGAGTGTCCAATCATTTTTACAGCTTGTCAAGTATATTAAATCATTTTGAACATTAATGGAATCAGCTCTTTCATCAGAAATCTTTATTTTATCAGAGCCATCAATTTTTATAGAATATAATCCCCCAAGATCTTCATTGGTATTATCGCCAACAAGACTTGCATATAGTATATCTCCATCTAGCACCATGCTTTCACAGCATGACAACTCAACCAGCTCTCTTTTAGTACCATCTGTCTTAATACGATAAATGGCATATTCAACAGAATTGTTTATATAATATATCCAACCATTACCTACATTCAGGTATTGACTTTCATCCTCATTGAGCTTCTTTTTTCCTGTGCCATCGATTTTCATACTGTAGATCCTAGCACCATCAGAAAGATTTGAATAATATATGCAATCATTTACCACCTGCACAAACGCAGGCTCATCCTCACTCAAAATCTTTTTGTTGCTGCCATCATTATTCATGCTAATAAGCCTGTATTTTATTGAATATCCGTTATCACATTGAGATAGATAACTTTCTGCACAAATTATTATGTCTCCTATTATATTAATGTACTTGACTCCATTGTCAGCAATCTTTTTCGGCTTATCACTGCCAACTGATACTTTATAAAATCCCTGCATGCCTTCCATACCTGCTGAGTAATACATGACCCCATCATTTATAGCCGCATATCCTCCATTTATAATGTTCGACTGTGTATTTCCACGAATTTCCTTGGACTCACTTTTTGATTTTTTATTAGAAGCTAGCGACGTAGGATTTGATGGCTTTGGCGTTCCCTTTACTTTACTATGTTGTATTTTACTAGTTGGAGTTTCAATACTTACTTCCTTCCTGCTTTTTAAATTAATTTGCTTTGTTTCACTATAACAACCACTGAAAGTTAAAACAAATATAGTTATGATTATATAAATTAATATTCTTTTCGAATTAATAGAATCACTCAAAATAGACCACCTCAGATTTAAATACATTTTCATATTATAAGTATACAATACTATTTCCCAATAATGTTTACAAAATAGTAAAGAATTCAGTTTTTTTAATATATTTTAAATAAGGCAAAAAACCCTTCCTGGCAGCTTTAGCCAAAAAGGGTTTTAATCATGATTAAATTCAACAAATTAGTATCTATTCGCCTTGTTCAACATCCTGTACATCAGCCTTGTCCATTCTTTCAGGTGCACTTATTTTAAGAAGACTTAAAACATTCCTGATTACAATTCTCGTACTATCCACTAATATCAGTCTTGAATTCATCAACTTTTCCTCTGAGCCTTTAACTCTACAAGCATTATAGAAAGTATGGAAATAGCTCGCAACATCTATAACGTACCGTGTAAGTCTACTTGGCTCAAGAGTCTTAGCTGCAATGCTGATTTCTTCAGGATACTCAGCAAGCTTTTTAATAAGCTCAATTTCTTCTTTTTCCTTTAGGATCTCAAGATCAACATTGTCTAGCTCAGGAACAATAATGCCATCCTCTTTTAGTACCTTCAACATGCTGCAAATACGGGCATGAGCGTATTGAACATAAAAAACAGGATTATCATTTGACTGCTCTACAGCAAGTGTCATATCAAAATCAAGATGGCTTCCTGATGCCTTTGTATTAAAGAAGAACCTTGCGCCGTCTCTTCCAACCTCTTCTAGAAGGTCGCTCAAAGAAACTGCTCTGCCTGTCCTTTTGGACATTCTGTATGCTTCCCCATTCTTAAACAGCCTTACAAGCTGGAAAAGTACAACATCAAGCTTATTGCTATCTATTCCAAGTGCCGATACGGCAGCTTTCATTCTCGCTACATGACCATGGTGATCAGCACCAAGAAGATTAATAACCCAATCAAACTTACGCTTTAAAAATTTGTTTTTATGATATGCAATATCTGATGCAAAGTATGTAGGAAGACCATTATTCCTTACTATAACCTCATCTTTTTCAATCCCGAACTCTGTTGCCTTAAACCATATTGCACCATCATTTTCAACTGCATACCCATTTTCTTTTATAAAGCTTAAAGTTTCTTCAAGCTCGCCTGAGTCATACAGTGACTGTTCTGAAAACCATACATCATATGTAATCCCATAGTCCTCAAGACCTTTTTTGATCCTTTGAATATTTATTGGAAGAGCATACTCAACCAACTGCTTTTGTCTCACTGCCTGATCAACATTTAAAAGCTTGTCCCCATATTTTGCTACATAATCTTGCATATGGTCCTTGATATCTTCACCTTGATATCCATCTTCAGGGAACTCAACAGCATCTTCCCCTTGGAGTATTTGAAGATATCTTGCTTCAAGTGATTTACCAAACTTCTCGATTTGGTTTCCTGCATCGTTAATATAAAACTCTCTTGTAACATCATAACCAGCCGCCTCAAGCACACTAGCGATACAATCGCCTAAAGCACCGCCTCTTGCATTACCCATATGAAGAGGTCCGGTAGGGTTTGCGCTAACAAACTCTACCATAACCTTTGTTCCATTACCTAAGCTAATTTTTCCGTAGTCTTCTTTCCTTGCTTGAATCAATCTTAATGCGTCATAAAGCCACTTATTATTCAAATGGAAATTAATAAAGCCTGGTCCTGCACATTCAACCTTGTTAATATAAGTCCCACTTAGATCAATATTTTTAATAATAATCTCAGCAGTCTGTCTTGGAGGCTTCTGTACCTGCTTTGTAAGCTGCATTGCAATATTTGTAGAAAACTCACCATGTTCTTTTTCTCTTGGAATTTCTATCAAAATTTCAGGCACCTCACACTTTGGTATATCTCCAAGTGAATATGCTTTTTCCAATGATTTATTTACTGCTTCACTAATTTCCTGCTTCAATTTCGCTATAAAATTCTCCATCCGTATGTCCTACCTCTCTAATAAACATATGAAAATCAGTTTCTCCAGATTTATTATTATCTATCTCAAGCTTATAATCAACCCTTATTTCTCCACCTTCATCATCCATTTTGACATCAACTTCGTTTGCATATACTCCAACTGTAAATGTTCCATAAGATGTATCATAGTACGCAAGATGCTTCTGACCCTGTTCAAAAATAAATTGTGAGTTCACGGCACCGAATCTCATAAGGGTTACTACGCCATCGGAAATTTTCAAGGTAGTTGTCGTACCTTCCATTCCGGTAACTTCACTTTCTTTATAAGTAATGAAGTAAGCATTCCCTTTTTTGTAGTACTTTCCTTCGGTAACGAGCTCAAGTATGTTAGTATCCTTATTATTCGAAGTCTGAATTCCTTTAACTGAAATTATTACATACTTTTTCATAGAGCAACACCTCCAGTGTAGTCAGCCATCCATGGCTGCTTGATTAATTACTACTGTTTTACTTCATTCTCCCATTCTAATCTACTTATATATATTACTCTAATTAATGAGTTATTGAAATAATACTACCTATTCTAGCATATATATGCAAGTCAAGCCAATACTTAAAATAAGTCTGTATAGGAAGTTATGCTTCAATACCCATTAATATTTTTCGATATCTACTTTTTCTGCGGAGTGTATCTCACTTTCGAGAATAGCACTTCCAAGACTTTCAAACTTTTCTACGCTATCACTTGTATAATATCTGTAAACTGGTTTGATACTTTGATCTCTTTTTATATCCATCCTGTCAAGCAACTCTGAAACTACTTTTGTAACCTCTAAAGCTGAGCTAACGAGCTTGACATCATTACCCATAACCTTCGAAATAGTCTTATATAAAAGAGGATAATGTGTACAGCCAAGAACAAGAGTGTCAATATCTTCCTTTCTCAATGAACCAAGATATTCTTCTGCAATAGCACAAGCAATATCGTTTTCCCACCACCCTTCTTCAACAATGGGTACAAACAACGGGCAAGCCTTTTGTACAACTTCTATCTTACTATCGAGTTTATTTATTGCCCTGTCATAAACTCCACTACTAATTGTTGCAACTGTTCCTACAACACCGATTTTACCATTTTGGGTTTCTTTTACTGCTGTATTGGCACCAGGCTCTATTACTTCAATCACTGGTATATCAAAGCTATCTTTAACAAGCTGTAAACTACATGCACTTGCTGTATTACAAGCTATAACAATCATTTTAATATCCTGATTCAAAAGAAATCTTATATCCTGAAACGTATATTTTACAATTGTATCCTTTGATTTAGTGCCATATGGTGCTCTTCCATTATCTCCGAAATAAACTACGCTTTCAGTTGGGATGAGTCTCTTTATTTCTTTTAGAACAGTAAGCCCACCCAATCCTGAATCAAAAACACCGATCGGCCGGTTATCCATAAATTAGTCCCCTATCTATATTGTTTTCTTATTGTCTTCAAATCTTTCTACAGCCAGATCAATCAATTTTTCAATAAGACTTCCATACGATATTCCTGTTGCTTCCCAAAGCTTTGGATACATGCTTATGCTTGTAAATCCAGGCAAGGTGTTTATCTCATTAATGTATACCTTTCCTGTTTCCTTGTGAACAAAAAAATCTACTCTTGATAATCCTGCACAATCTAACGATTTAAATGCTCTAACTGCATAATCCCTTATCTCATCAGATACCGCTTTTGGCAAATCCGCTGGAATAATAATTTTTGAACTGTTATCTATATATTTTGCGCTATAATCATAGAATTCATTACTTGGTATTACTTCACCAACAACCGAGGCCATTGGCTCATCATTTCCAAGTACAGCGCACTCAACTTCTCGGCCATTAATAAACTCTTCAACCAAAACTTTTCTATCATACTTCGCTGCATGATACAGAGCTTCTGTTAGTTCTTTTCTATCATGAGCCTTCCCAACTCCCACCGATGATCCTGCGTTCGATGGCTTTACAAAGCACGGATAACTTAGAAGACTTTCAACCTCTGCAATAACATCATCCAAACTGCTTTGGATTCGTTTTCTGTTTAGCGCCAAATAATTTCCTTGAGGAATTCCTTCCTTCTCAAAAACAATCTTAGAATAAATCTTATCCATTCCCATTGCTGAGGCAAGAACACCAGGACCTACATAAGGGATTCCTGCCAGTTCAAAGAGCCCCTGTATCGTACCATCTTCCCCATTACATCCGTGAAGTACGGGAAATACCACTTCAATACCATTATTCTCTTCCTCTGCTCCAGCTGCTTCTAATATGCTTCTAGCAGTTGTTTGGGCTAATTTATTATCTTCAACCCTTAATCCGTAAGACACTTGCCCAGACAATCCATTGTTTAACGATACTCTAGCTTTTTCCCTTGCAAGCGCTTCCCATTCACCGCTACCTATCTTTTCAATCGGCCCATTATAATTTAGCCAGTTGCCATCCTTTGTAATTCCAATCATTACAACATCAAACTTCTCGGCGCTAATATTTCGAATTACTGACTCAGCTGAAACTCTTGATACTTCATGTTCAGAGGACTGTCCCCCAAAAACAACCGCAACTTTCTTCTTTTTAATCATGCTTTCTCCCCTTAAATTCGTATAAGCATTAAAAAAAGGATTTTGCCCATACAAGAAAATCTTATAAAATATATATTTCTAATTTTACTATTTAAGTACGGTTAGTTCAAGTTTTTTGGGGAAATAAAAAAATGACAGAAATGCATAAAGAACGTAAAACTACTTTACTACTTATATTTTATCATTCTTAAATGGTTGTGTACAGTCCTATTTTATTTTGATTTGTCCAAACGCTCATCGTTGTGGTGGTGGCTTCTGCCATTAATGCTCATTAATTTTTCATGGTTTTATTTTTCTCTCTGTACTCAAAAATCAATAGGTCAACCATTCTTCCGTAGCTTTCAATACCATCTTTTTGCATATTGGCTTTTAAATACACATTGTTAGCTGCGGAAGAAACCTTGTCTATTGGCCCTTCAAAGCTGGCCCAGTACTCTCTTCGGACTTTAAAATCCCTTTTGACTCCATCTGCTAAACCTTTAGACAATTGCATGTATTTGTCTTTATCATGATCATACAATGCATTCATAGCATAAACCAATGCAGATATATATCCTGAATACTTAAAATCAACATCAGGATGAGCTGTACTTGTAATATATCCTATATAATTTGCCTCATCCTCTCTTGCAAAACCATGCTGATGTGCCATCTCATGACATGCGACAAATGGAATCGATGAGTCAGGCATGTCTATGTTTACATTTGGCTCTCCAGTAAATGGACAATATATGCCACCTAAGCCCTGAAGGGACATAAACTTCGAAAGATATGGACCCTTTGGTCTTCCATAACTCCCTTTAAGCACATCAAACCTTGAAGATGCATCATCGTATCCTTTATAAGCATTTTTTAAAATGGATTCCTTTGTACTTAATAATTTCATCTCTCCCTTATTGCCCTCTTTTACATTTTGACGGTATAGGTTTGTTTGCTTGATCAAGTCTTGACATACAGCCTCAAGTTCATTTTGTGTAACCTTACCTGTATCATAGGAAGCAATCTTCGAAAAAGGAAGCCTGTTATAGTTTATCGCCCAACCTACTACGAAAACAAAGTATATTAGGCCTATTGTAATAACAAATTCCTTTGAAAAAGATAAAAGAACATTCTTTCTCTTTCCTTTTTGTTTTACCAGCTTGATTACAAATGACGACAACCTGAACAATATATAAGGGCCCAAAGCAATTACAAGTATCTCCATTATTGAAAAAGGAAAAATTCCAGATATATGGCTTAATGCTTGAATAATAAATTTACCTATAAAATTCGAATAATATTTCTCAATAATTTCAGGTATATATGATGTCCCATAATGCAATAGAAGCCCAATAGGTATCAAAAAATACAGCGCTTTATATAATATAGATTTTAGAGTTCTCATACCATTCCCATTCCTTATCACATAACGCTGCCAAGCAGCAATGCTACGCGGGTCAACGCGGTGAGGTTTTCAATGATTAATTCCTCAAAAAGTTTGTTTTTTAAACAAACTTTTTTGGAGGAATTAATCATTGTTCAATTTTTTTATAAAGATTTACACCAACTTTTGAAACCAAAACATATAGAAGAACATCAATTATCACAAAAACCACTGATAAAACTATAAATGCCTGCAATGCAGTTAATCCCAAAAGAAATACAAATAAAACTGAAACTACTGCAACAACAATACCAACAAGCATGTTGAAAATCAGATTTAGATTTTGCTTTACAGCTTTTTGCTCATTATCCCAATCAAGCTTAGGATTTAATAAATCAAACATAATTCCAGTAAATGAACTAAAAATCAAACCTAGTAAACCAACAACAAAAAGATATATAAGGTTCTCAATACCGATTCCTAATATGGCTCCAACCACTATAATCATAATAATTATGCCAAACAGGCCTATTATTATTCCTGACAAAACCTTCGCTATAATTTGGTCTTTATAACCAAATGGAATATATCTATTTATATACAGATTCTTTCCTTCACGCGAAATAGAAGTTGCGGTTATTCCATTAGTGGAAGTCAAAAACATTATAAATCCAAATCCAATCCCAATAAACAGTCCTGAGAAATTACCATTAATAAACTCTCTTATTTTGCCGATGTCCGCATTACCTGAAAATAGTGGTATCAGCATAAATACAGGCCAGATAAAATTCATTAATATACAGTTGATAAAATAAATAGGTGTCCTAATAAGAATTTTAAATTCTTTTAACAAATAAGTTTTTATTGCTGAACTATGTACCACCTTACGATTAAACTCGTCGCCGCTTATCTTTTTTCTGCTTGCAGTTGCGTCTGATATTCCCATGACCCCTTTAAAATAAAGTAGTTGGCCTACGAATAAGAACAATGCAGCTGCACCACATGAAATTAAAATAAAAAGGAATATATTCAAAACTCCATTTAAGCTATTGTTGTTTATTAGACCTAAAGCCGCAAACTTGGCACTTGGAAAATAAGTCGTTACCATATCAACATTTTTATCTAGACCTTCAAGCTTTGTCTGGATAGTTTCTGGATCGATATTTCCCTTTGCATATTTCTGAACTACTGCGTTTACGCCAAGTCCTATACCCAGTGCAAAAATACTTACAAAATACTTAAATCTGTCCTTATTCTTAACAAACCCTGTAAACCTCATTAGCGGCATAATTATAAGCGATGATATAACCAATGGTATAACAGGCATTATTAGAAAAATAACCGCTGAATAGAGATAATATAAAACTCCGCCTCCGCTTTTTATACCATAAACAACCAGAACAGGAAGCAAGACTACTATCTCTGTTAAATACTCGTAAATTGTAACAACTATAAACTTAGCTCCAAGTATTTCAAAAGGTCTCAACGGTAAAGGAAGCAAGCTTTCTATATCTTGTGTAAAGTAGAAAGTGTTTAATACATAGAAGATACCAAAGAAGAATACAACAAAGCTGCTAAGTGCGATTATTATAGCAGGAATTACAGTTTGAATTTCTATATTTTTAAGAACATCATAGCCAAGAGCGGTAAAAGCAGCTAGTTGACCTATCATTGGCAAGAATGCAATCCCGAGAATCAGCCAAAGAACCCAATTGCGGTTCTTTTTGCCATTCTTTCCTATAGAATTTCCTCCTCTAACAAGTACCTTTGTCAGTAAAAAAAGATTATTTTTCATTGTCAGTCATCTCCAAAAACATTTTTTCCAAAGACTCCTCACCCTTAAAGTGAATTTTCATCTGGTCAAGCGTTCCACAAAAAAGGATTTTACCCTTATTAATTACTGCAACCCTGTCGCATATCTTCTCTGCGACCTCAAGTACATGCGTAGAAAAAAATACAGTGTTTCTGTTTTCGACATGCTCTCTCATCATTTCCTTAAGCGTAAAGGATGATTTCGGGTCAAGTCCAGTCAAAGGCTCATCGAGTATCCAAACCGAAGGATTGTGCACAAGCACACCCATTATTACTATCTTCTGCCTCATACCATGAGAATAACTCTGTATCTGATCTCCTAAAGCATTCTCCATCTCAAACCTTTCACTTAGCGCAGATATCCGCTTCTTTCTATCTTCCGTCGAAACTTTATAGAGATCTGCCATGAAGTTCAGATATTCCAATCCCTTAAGCCTTAAGAATATATTTGGATCATCGGGTACAAATCCAAACTGCCTTTTAGCTTCAATGGGTTTTTCCGATATATCAATACCATTGATCTTTATGCTTCCAGTATCACTATTTAATATTCCAGTTATCATTTTTATAGTGGTAGTTTTTCCTGCTCCATTTGGCCCCAAAAAGCCAAATACCTCACCATCATTAATTTTAAGGTTGAGGTTATCAACAGCTTTAACCTTTCCATTGTAACTTTTATTTACATTAATCAATTCAATCATACTAAACCTCCGGAATTTGTTTAAATTTATCTTTTATATCTTCAATTAATTCCATTAACTTTTTATATCCTGAATCCCCCACTTTTTTTGACTCATCGTATATTGATGAGGCAATAAGTCTTGGCCAAAAAGTCCCTAAACCAATCGAACCTGTCTTTTCTTCAATACTCTTTATTGATTTCTTTAACTCAACCCTAATGTCCTCTGGTACAGAGACATCCTCTGATAATCCTTTCATTTTTTTAATCCCCGTTTGAATTCTTCCTGATTTAATATCCCCTAAAGCATCGACTACTGAATACGGCCACTTTATTCCAGTCTGTGACCCAAACCTGTCAAATGCAGCTTCCGCTAAATCAAATTTATATGAGTAGACACCATAACAGCCAATAATCATCCAAGCCGCAAGGCTTTTGTTTTTATCATCTTTATCAATAGCTTTGCTGCTAGTTCCTTTTTCTCCCATGTCCGTAGCAAGGACATTCCAACCCTTTTCGTACATTGCAATCGACAGCAAATCATAAGCAAGCAATCTTGCTTCACTATCATCTGAACTCAAAATGATATTTGATTCTGCCATTGAAAAATCCGCTTTATCAGATAATATCCATGCAAGACAAAGCATAAGCCGCAAATCGTTTTCCTTTATCTTTACTTTAGTTTTATCTGCTGCATTTTTATTATATGTACTTACAGATAAAGGTATAATACTCTTTGACAACTTTGTATATGTTTTGTACTTTATTCCACCTTTTAATTTATCATACTTCTCATAATCACTTTTATTACTATTACAACCAGTAATTATTACTAATAATACCATTATTAGCGCTAAAAGTCTAATTCTATTATTCATTTTAACCCCACAGTAATCTGGATTTATTTAATGTAAATTTGTAATTCATCCAAGAAATCAATAACAAAGCTTATAAGAAAGCACATTGTTAATTTATTTTAACTTCTGAATTCTGAATCCAGAATTCTTGCTCTTCTAGATATACTAAAGGCTGTCTCCAATAACGGACACAGCCCCCACTCACTTAATCTTTTTCGCGACTTTAAGTCTTGTCATTGCTCTCGCTAAAGCAGCTCTTGATCTTATGAATTCTTTTTGTGCTAGCTGTCTTTGTAGTCTTTCTTCTGCTCTTTCTTTGGCTTCTTTAGCTCTGTTGATATCAATTTCATTTGGCCATTCAGCAGTATCAACTAGGATTACAGTTTTCTCCTTTGTTATTTCCATAAATCCTTCATTCAAAACCGCTTCTAGCCATTCTCCATCCTGAAGAATCCTAATTGGACCAATATCTACAGCAACAACCATAGGGACATGATCCTTAAGTATTCCCATTTCACCATCAAGTGATTTTAATACTACCATCTCAACCTCGCCTGAGAAAAACTTTCTCATTGGAGTGACTATTTCAAGTATAAAAGTGGATGCCATACTAACGCCTCCTACATATTTTTAGCTTCTTCATACACTTCATCTATAGTTCCCTTCATGTAGAAAGCAGCTTCAGGAATATCATCCATTTTACCTTCAATTATTTCCTTAAACCCTCTGATTGTTTCCTTTACGGGAACATATTTGCCCTTATATCCTGTAAATGTCTCAGCAACAAAGAATGGCTGTGACAAAAATCTCTTAATCTTTCTTGCTCTATAAACAGTCAGTTTATCTTCTTCAGAAAGCTCATCCATACCAAGGATCGCTATTATATCCTGGAGTTCTTTAAGTCTTTGTAATATTTCCTGAACCTTAAGCGCTACAGAATAATGCTCCTCACCAAGAATTCTAGGGTCAAGCATTCTTGAAGTAGAGTCAAGAGGATCAACCGCAGGATATATACCTTCTTCAACTATTTGTCTTGACAAAACTGTTGTAGCATCAAGGTGAGCAAATGTAGTTGCTGGAGCAGGGTCAGTCAAGTCATCAGCAGGAACGTATACCGCTTGAACTGATGTTATTGAGCCCTTCTTGGTGGATGTTATCCTTTCCTGAAGCTCACCAACATCATTTGCAAGTGTAGGCTGGTAACCAACCGCTGATGGAACTCTTCCTAAAAGTGCAGAAACTTCTGAACCTGCCTGTATGAATCTAAATATATTATCTACAAAGAGAAGAACGTCCTGTCCGAGCTCATCTCTAAAGTACTCAGCCATTGTAAGACCTGACAATCCAACACGCATTCTTGATCCTGGTGGCTCGTTCATCTGTCCGAACACCATCGCAGTTTTTTCTATAACGCCTGACTCCTTCATATCAACCCAAAGGTCATTTCCTTCTCTTGTTCTTTCTCCAACCCCAGTAAATACCGAATAACCGCCATGCTCATGTGCAATATTTCTGATAAGTTCCATAATAAGTACTGTCTTTCCAACTCCAGCTCCTCCAAACAGCCCTATTTTACCACCCTTTGCATAAGGGGCAAGAAGGTCAACAACCTTTATACCTGTTTCAAGGATTTCAGTTGAAGGCTTTAAATCTTCAAGCTTTGGAGCTGGTCTATGGATCGGATAATAAAGCTTGGCATTTGTATCACCAGCATCATCAACTGGTTCACCTAAAACATTAAACACTCTTCCAAGAACTTCTTTACCAACCGGAACCTTTATGTATTCTCCGGTATCAACAGCATCAATTCCCCTAACAAGACCATCAGTTGATGACATTGCAACACATCTGACAGTATCATTTCCAAGATGCTGCATGACCTCTGCAATAACCTTGTTTCCACCATTTTCAATCCGTATTGCGTTATAGATTTTGGGCAAACTACTGCTTTCAAATCTAACGTCAATAACTGGTCCAATTATCTGCATTACTTTTCCAATATTCTCAGCCATATTTTTCACTCCGTTCAAAAAAATAATCGTCAGGCAATTTAACTCTTTACTTCACTACTCAAGCGCTGCAGCACCGCCCACAATTTCTGATATTTCCTGTGTTATTGCCGCCTGTCTTGCCCTGTTATAGTATAGATTCAGCTGCATTAGCATATCATCTGCATTAGCTGTCGCATTGTCCATTGCTGACATTCTAGCGCTCTGCTCGCTCGTAAACGCTTCAACGAGCGCTCCATATATAATCCCTTTTATATACTTTGGTATTAAAACATCGTAAACTGCCTGAGGTGATGGCTCGTATGACAATCTCTCATCGATTTTGACCTCTGACATTTCTAAATCGGCTCTCAAAGACTCAATCGTTAATGGTAAAATCTGCATTACCCTAGGCTCAAGACGTATTGCGGAAACCATATGAGTGTAAATCAAAAAAACCTCATCTACTTCGCCATTTTTAAACATTTCAAGAAGCTGCGTTGCTACATCCTTAGCCCTGTACACTGTAGGGTTTTGAACAGGGTAATCAAACTCTAAATCTACATTGGATTTTTCGCGCATGAAATGGCTTCTACCCATATGCCCAGCAACAAGAAGTCTTGGGTTTTCACTTTCATCAATAACGCTTTCAGCAAGTTTAATGATATTATGATTGTATCCTCCAGCAAGTCCCTTATCACCAGTGATTACAACATAACATTTCTTCCTGCCTTCTTTTTCATTTCTTGGGTCAAAGAAAATATTATCAATATTTCCACTATGCATTATAATATCTGCAATAGTCAATTTAACTTTATCAAAATACGGTAACGTCTGCTCAAGCTGCTGTCTAGCCTTCTTAAGCTTCGCAGCAGAAATTAACTTCATCGCCTTTGTAATCTGTCTAGTTTCTTTTATGCTTTTCATTCTTGATTTGATTTCACGCATGCTTGCCATAACAGCACCACCTTAATAAACAGTCAGGATATTATTTTTTAAAACCTGCCTTAAACTCATCGATTGCTTTTTTTAGAGTATCTTCCATCTCAGGCTTCAACTCTCCTGTCTCTGAAATTGACTTTGCAACTTGAGGATATCTGTCCTTCATGAACTTTAAAAGTTCAGAATTAAATTTCTTCACATCTTTCACTTCTAGATTCATTAAATACTTGTTTGAAGATGAATATAGAAGAATAATCTGCTCCTCAACAGACAGTGGTGAATATTGAGGCTGCTTTAATGTCTCCATTAGCCTTTCACCTTGTAAAAGTTTATCCCTTGTTGCCTTATCAAGATCAGAGCCAAACTGTGCGAAAACAGCAAGCTCCCTATACTGTGCAAGGTTTATTCTAAGTGGCCCCGCTATCTTTTTCATAGCTTTAATCTGAGCAGCACCACCAACCCTTGATACAGATATACCAACGTTCAATGCAGGCCTCTGTCCTGAGTAAAACAGCTCGGACTCGAGAAATATCTGTCCATCAGTTATCGATATAACGTTTGTTGGAATATATGCGGAAACGTCTCCAGCTTGTGTTTCAATGATAGGAAGCGCTGTAATTGAGCCTCCACCAAGCTGGTCGCTTAACTTTGCGGCTCTTTCAAGCAATCTTGAATGAAGGTAGAATACATCTCCTGGGTATGCTTCTCTTCCTGGTGGTCTTCTAAGCAATAATGACATTGCTCTATAAGCAACTGCATGCTTAGAAAGATCATCATATATTATAAGAACATCTTTATGGTCATTATACATGAACTCTTCAGCCATTGCACACCCTGCATAAGGTGCAATATACTGAACAGATGCCATTTCACTTGCTGTTGATGCGACAACAATGGAATACTCCATCGCACCGAACTCTTCAAGCGTTTTGACAATACCCGCTATCGTTGACGCCTTTTGACCTATAGCAACATAGATACATAAAATATCCTTGCCCTTCTGGTTGATCATTGTATCGATTGCAATTGCAGTTTTACCTGTCTGTCTGTCTCCAATTATAAGCTCTCTCTGACCCCTTCCGATAGGAATCAAGGCATCGATAGCCATATATCCAGTCTGCAATGGCGTGTTAACTGATTTTCTATGAACAACACCTGGTGCAAGAAACTCAAGCGGTCTAGTTTTAGTTGTCTTAATTTCACCTTTTCCATCTAAAGGAATACCAAGTGGGTTTACAACTCTTCCTATAAGTTCTTTTCCAACAGGTACATCCAAAGTTCTCCCTGATCTTTTTACAATAGAACCCTCTTTAATATCCTCTGCATCTCCAAGAAGAACGCATCCTACATTATCTTCTTCAAGGTTAAGCGCCATTCCACGAACGCCATTTTCAAACTCAAGCAGCTCGCCAGACATACAACCTTGAAGTCCATATATTCTTGCTATACCGTCTCCTGACTGTAGAACATATCCAACATCTTCAGTCTTTGTTTTTAACCCATAGTTTTCTATTTGTTGTTTTATTATTGAGCTAATTTCTTCTGGTCTCAAATTCATTGTCGTCACCTCATCCTAAAATTATTGAAGCTTCAAGAAAACAATTCGTATATTTCTAATATGACATTGCAAGTGCTTCCTTAAGGCTCTCAAGGCGTCCTTTAATTGATCCGTCAACAACCTTATCTCCAATCTTCACTTTGACTCCTCCAATAAGATCTGGTTCAATCTCAAAGAAAGCATTTACTCCTGTCGCATTGTATTGCTTCTTATATTTTTCCTTTATTTTAACTATCTGACTTTGTTCCAACTCTTTTGCTGAAATTATAGTAATGTTTAATGTATTTCTCTTTTTATCAGCTTCCTTATAGAACTCTTTATATATGCCAGGTAAGTTTTTGATGCGACCCTTTTCCAATAACAAGAATAAGAAATTTAATGTTTCACTATTAAAGCTGCTTCCAAAAATCATTTTTATAATTTCTTTTTTGTTATCAATCTTGATCTCAGGGTTGGTCATCAAAAGCTTGAAATCCTGATCACCTTCATATAAATCTGCAGCATCTTTTAGCTCTTGCTGATATATATCAAGTTCTCCTTTTTGATAAGCTATTTCAACCATCGCCTCAGCATATCTTTTTTCGATTATAGGCATTAAGCAACACCTGCCTCGTCAATGAATTTTTCTGCTAAAGCCCTGTTCTTTTCATTATCCATGTTTGCTTCAATAACCTTTGAAGCTACCGTTAATGCCAGACCAGTTACCTGACCTCTTACTTCCTTGATCATCTGAGCTCTTTCGCGCTCTATTTCCTCTCTAGCATTTAACAATATTTTCTCTACATCGGTTTTCGCATTACTTATTATGTTTTCATACTCCTTATTAGCACGCACTCTAGCATCATCAAGAATCTTGTCCGCCTCAGCCTTCGATGAATCTAACTGCTCTTCGTACTTCTCCTTCAAAGCAGCTGCTTCAAGCTTATTGCTTTCGGCATTATCAATCGATTCCTTTATCTGTCTTGTCCTCTCTTCCATGAACTTAGTCACGGGTTTGAACAAAATCTTTCTAAGAATAAAATATAAAAACATTAAATTAATAAAAACTGCTACAAACTTCCATTGTTCAAAATGTATGAGCATTATTAATCATCCTTTCGCATGAATCTTTCTAAATATATAAACAGCATAAACATAAAGCTGATTTCTTCTCTCGATTTTAGGAATTTGCTTCGTGTGGAAGGAACTTTTTCCTTCCACACAATTCAAACGAATTAACTCTTATCCACCGATCTTAAGATATAACAATATAGCAATCAAAAGACCGTAAATAGCTGTTGCTTCAGCAAGTGCGAAACCTGTGACCGCGATTGTCATTATCTTACCAGATGCTTCTGGCTGTCTTGAAACAGCTTCAGCAGCTCTACCAGTTGCCATTCCGATACCTACTCCAGCTCCAGCTCCTGTTAAAACAGCAATACCAGCTGCAAGTGCTATTAAATCACTCATTATTTCACCCCCTTACTCGATAGATTCTGAAATATAAAGCGAAGATAAAAATACAAATACATATGCCTGTAGTATGCCATCAAATAAATCAAAATATATAGTGAATACCCCAGGCAGAAGGAAAGGCTCCGCAAAATAGAGCAGTTCCATTATAGTAAACGCTGCAAGTATGTTTCCAAAAAGACGCAAACACAAAGACAGCGGTCTTATGCCATACTCCATAATCTTGAATGGAATCATTAGTGGGAGTGGTGTAACAAACGTTTTTAGCCACCCTTTAACTCCCTTAATTTTTATTGTTGAAATCAGTAACAGCACTATCGACATAAAAGCCATAGTTGCAGTTACATTTATATCCTTTGTCGGTGGTGAAATCTCGAACTCAGGCAAGTGTTCAAAAATCTCGAGTCCTGTTATTTTATGAAGCCCTTCAGCTGTAGGGATTACATTAAAAATTGATATGATGTTCGAAAATAAGAGGAACAGCATTATTGTACCGAAGTAAGGCGCAAATGGTCTCCAATGATGTCCAAAGTTGCTTTTTGAAAAATTGTTTATAAACTCAACTATAACCTCTACTACATTCTGTTTACCAGTTGGTATCTTTCTTAGACTCCTGGTAAAAATAAAAGCCAGCACTATTATAACGGCCATTGCAATCCACATGTTAATAATTGAATCTGACATAGGAATTTTGATCCCAAACAAATTGATTTCATAACTGTGGGCTGCCATTTTACTAATAAGTGCTTCACTATCCATAAGCTTCACCCTCTTGTTCGATTAATAATTTTTTAATTTTTCTCATTAAAGTATTTCTTAATAAAACCTGTGCCTCCGCCCAAACAAATTATAAACAAAGTAAATGGTATCAAAAGTACACCTTCTGCCATTCCAATAAGAATATACGTATGAATATGCGCGGAAACAAAAAATATAACGGCTGTCAAAACTAAACATATTAAATACATAATAATATTTCGACTAACTGCCTGTCTTTCTGAATAGGAAATTATTTTTGAAATTAAAGCAGCAGTTATTCCGAACTTTAACATTCCGAAAACTGCACCTATTAACAAACCAATTATTGCAAGCCATTTATGACTTAAAAACATAATATCAATAATAATAATTAAACTCAAAACCAATATTGCTGTTTTGATGACAAACTTCTCATATTCAGTCTTAAACACTTTTTTTACCCTATCACTACTAGTATTTTAAATTTTGATGTTAATATACAAAGTATTTTCCCAACATTCAAACAATCTAAAGTTTAATTTTCAATGTGCCGATAAACTTGATGAAATATGTAATATCTTTTAAAGGCGATTTCAAAAATTTCATTGTTCAATTTTTAAAGGCGAAAGTACTTAAATCAGTATTTTTGAAATCGCCAGTTGACCAGTTATTTTTTTGAATCACCTAAACCAAAAAACTTGCTTTGTTTTAGCTTTTGATAATAATATCACAACTATTTATCGAAAGCAATAATAATTAAAATAATTTAAATTGTATTGATATCTGAGAGGTTACCTATGGACATTGCAGCGATTATAGCATTAATTATTGGGATGAGTTCAGCAGTTATCGGATATATGATGGATGGTGGTCATTTTAGCGCCCTCATTCAACCAACCGCGGCAATAATAGTTTTTGGTGGAACAATAGGAGCAACTGTACTAACAAATCCATTATCCGAGCTTAAGAGGCTTCCCTTTGCTTTGAAAACAGTGTTTCTTAATCAAAATTATGATGAGGTCGAAATAATACATCAGCTTGCTGATCTTTCCGAGAAAGCTCGTAAGGATGGCTTGCTAAGCCTCGAGGAAGATGCACAGACACATCCAAACAACCTAATCCAAAAAGGACTAGCTCTTGTAGTTGATGGTATAGAAACCGATTTAATTAAAGACATTCTTGAGAGAGAAAGCGCTCTTAGATACAGTATATATGAAGGTACAGCTAAGATCTTTGAGTCAGCTGGTGGATATTCACCTACCATGGGCGTTTTAGGCACTGTCATGGGCATGGTTCACATTCTTAGTAATATTGGAACTGATACTGGAGCCCTTGCACAAAGTATTGCAATCGCTTTTATTGCTACAATGTACGGTGTTATGTTTGCAAACGTTGTATACCTGCCGTTTGCTGGTAGAATAAGATCAAAAGCTGAAAGAATGGCATCTGTAAATGAACTCATAATAGAAGGACTTCTTTCACTTCAAGCTGGTGAAAACCCAAGAATAATAAAAGAAAAACTTAACTTGGATTTACTAGAGAAGCTTAACGGCAAAAGCACCTCCCACAATGAGACTAAAAAAACAAGCGAGGTAACCTCTCATGCTAAAGAAAGCAAAAGTTCAAAAGGACACTATTGACCGATGGCTTTTAACATATTCAGATCTTATGAATCTTCTTTTAATATTTTTTATAATTCTTTACGCAATAAGTCAGGTTGATAGCTCTAAATACAATCAACTGGCTTATTCACTCAGAGAAGCCTTCGGTACTAGCGCTTCCTCAACATATATAGGAACTCATGGTAGTTCAAATTCAATAATAGATCTTGATTCTGGCAGTGCATCAACCGTAATCCCTGACAAACTTGAGGACACACAGATGGAAGAAGTAAAGAAAAAAATTGATGAAGTAGTAGCTAAAAGTGGTATTGACAACAGTATTGAAGTAACGATTAAGGAACGTGGAATTGAAATTTCTATACGCGACAGTCTTTTATTTAAAAGCGGAAGTTCAGATATAGAGCCAAAAGCAAAAGAAACCATTGTTCAAATAGGCAATATTCTTCACAATTTATCTGATAATCAAATAAGGGTTGAAGGTCATACTGATAACGAGCCTATCAGGACTACACAGTATCCTTCAAACTGGGAGCTTTCATCTGCCCGTGCTGTAAATGTATTAAGAATATTGATAGATGAATCAGGTATTGATCCAAAAATGGTATCCGCTATAGGCTATGGTGAATTCAGACCCAAACTACCTAACACCAGTATTGAAAACAAGATTAAAAATCGTAGAGTTGATATAGTTGTCGTAAAGGAATCTCTGAATTTGACGGAGGCAAATAATTAAAATTAAGCCGATAGAGGAATAATCCTTTATCGGCTTTTATATAATCATACCTTAAACTCATCAGGTTTGTTTTTTGAAAATCCAAACTCATACAAGAGTGCTTCCGCTATTCTTCTTGACGCAAATCCATCACCATAAGGGTTAACAGCTCTTGCCATTCGATTATACTCAACCGTATTTTCCATAAGCTCACACGCCATTTCTATTATGCGGCTCTCATCGGTCCCTGCAATTTTTACTGTTCCTGCTTGAACTGCCTCAGGTCGTTCTGTCTCATTTCTCAACACTAGGACTGGCTTGCCTAATGAAGGTGCCTCCTCCTGGATACCACCTGAGTCAGTCAAAACCATAAACGATCTGCTCATGAGATTATGCATATCTTGAACACCTATAGGCTCGATGAGATGAACATTTGAACATTCTTCGAGGATTTGCCTTGCTGTTTCCTGAACAACAGGATTAAGATGAACAGGATATATTATTTCTACGTCATCATACTTTCTTGCTATATATTTCAACGCTCTGCATATATTAAACAAAGGTTCTCCCAAATTCTCTCTTCTATGGGCAGTAACAGTTATGACTCTTTTACTGTAATCAATACTTTTCAAAGCTTGATTTTCAAACTCATATTCATCCTTTACAGTTGTTCTAAGAGCATCCAATACTGTATTTCCAGTTATGTATATCTTTTCTTCCTTAATACTCTCATTTAATAGATTTTGTTTATTTACAACAGTTGGAGAGAAATGATAGTCTGCCAGTGCTCCTGTAAGCTTTCTGTTCATCTCCTCAGGATAAGGTGAATATTTGTCAAATGTTCTTAATCCTGCTTCGACGTGACCTACTCCCACTTTACAATAAAAAGCTGCCAAGCTCGCAGCAAATGTTGTAGTAGTATCACCGTGAACAAGAACTATATCTGGTTTAACCTCTTCAAAAACATTGCATAAGCCCTCAAGGGCTCTAACAGTGATTCCAGTAAGCGTTTGTCTTTCCTTCATTATATTCAAATCATAGTTTGGACTTATTTCGAACATCTCTAAAACCTGATCAAGCATCTGTCTATGCTGTGCTGTGACACATACAAGCGATTCAATTTGACTATATTTTCCCATTTCCTTAACCAAAGGTGCCATCTTTATAGCTTCAGGTCTTGTTCCAAACACAGTAACGACTTTTATTTTATGCATAAAACTCTCCTATTTGCTGCAATTAAATAATTCTATGAATAATTAACTCATTTAATTCATCATTTATTCTTTGGAATTCCAACATTATTGACAGGCTCAACAATATTTATAACCTCTCCAACTTCGTCATCTTCTTCCTCATTTTCATCTGCATCTTGGTCATCATCAGTTCCACCGTCATTCATAAACTTAGCTCCCCCGATTACAAACGCAGATACTGCCAAAACGAGAATCAATGCACTTACAACGCCTTTTTCAGCCAATACAATAGCACACAACCCCAAAGCTCCACTTGCTGTATATAACGCCACAACTGACTGCCTTTGACTTAATCCCATGTCAATAAGCTTGTGATGAATATGTCCCCTATCTGCCGCCATTATTGATTTGCCTTCAAATAATCTTCTAAGAATTGCCGACGCTGTATCAAATAATGGTAAACCTAGGACCAATAGAGGTATTGCTATTGCAATCGCTGTATATGACTTTAGGGTACCCTGAATTGAAATGACTCCTAGTGTAAATCCTAAAAAATTAGAACCAGTATCTCCCATAAATATCTTGGCTGGATTAAAATTAAACGGTAAAAAACCAAGTGTCGAAGCTGCTAAAGCTGCTGTAATTATTGCTACATCCCCAAGTCCACTGATTATTGAAACAAAGAACAGTGATAATGAAGCAATTGATGATACTCCTGCTGCTAGACCATCCAAACCATCAATAAGATTAATTGCATTCGTAATTCCAATTATCCAAATAATCGTGAGTGGATATGATATATAGTCGCTTAAGACAATCCCGCATATAACAGTCATTTTAGTCCCTGTAAACACTACCATAAATGCAGCTGCCAGCTGAAAAACTAACTTAGTCAATGCTCTGAGTTGCTTGATGTCGTCGATTACTCCAATAAAGACAATTATTATTATACCACCAAGCAATCCTAACAACTGAACACTCACCTTGACTTCACCAGTCTTCATGATATCGTTGAGTATATTATAGATAATCGAAACAAAGAAACCTGCCACTATCGCCAAACCACCCAATCGTGGAATAGGCTTTTTATGGACCCTTCTTGCATCATTTGGTACATCAATAGCCCCAAACTTAAACGCCACCTTTTTTGCAATAGGTGTAGCACAAAATGCTACAATAAATGCGAGTAAAAATGAAACTATATATTCATATGATAAATACAAAACATACACCTTCTTTTGTAATTGTAATTTTCTACAATCTTACAACCCTAATTCCTGCCTCTTTTAGAAGCTCCATAGCTAAATCATCAGGGTACTCTCCCCTGAAAACAATTTTTTTAATACCAGCATTAATAGCCATCTTAGCACACAAAACGCATGGCTGGTGTGTAACGTACAATGTCCCGTCTTTTACGCTTGTTCCAGCATAAGCTGCTTGAACAATAGCATTTTGCTCGGCATGAATAGCTCTGCAAAGCTCATGTCTTTGACCCGAAGGAATCTTTAACTCTTCTCTGACACAACCAATTTCGGAACAATGCTTGCATCCCATCGGAGCACCATTGTATCCCGTTGCAAGTATTCTCTTATCTTTAACTATCAATGCTCCAACCTGTCTTCTTAAGCATGTCGATCTGGTTTTTATCAAATCAACAATGTCCATAAAATAATCGTCCCATGCTGGTCTCATAAAGTCCCCCCTACAATCTGACATATCGTCACAATCATTATTTAGTTCCAAACATTCTATCTCCAGCATCGCCAAGACCTGGAATAATATATCCATGATCGTTCAACTCATTGTCAACTGCTCCACAATAAATCTCAACATCAGGATGATCATTATTTATTCTTTCAATACCAGCCTTAGCTGCAATAATACACATTAATTTTATATTGCAAACATTCTTTTCTTTTATGTATTTTATAGCTGCTGAAGCAGAGCCACCTGTTGCAAGCATAGGATCAAGTACAACAATTTCTCTTTCTTCAACATCAAATGGAAGTTTGCAATAGTACTCAACGGGCTCAAGAGACTGAGGATCTCTATACAAACCAATATGACCAACCTTAGCCATTGGTAAAAGCTGTATCATACCGTCAACCATTCCTAGACCTGCTCTCATAACAGGAACTATTCCAAGCTTTTTCCCAGAAATTACTTTTGTTTTCGCAATTCCTATAGGGGTTTCAATCTCGACTTCCTTCAAAGGCATATTTCTTGTTACTTCATACCCCATCAACATTGATATTTCCTGAATAAGCTCTCTGAACTCTTTAGTATCTGTATTTCTATCTCTTAATAAGGATATTTTATGCTGAATAAGTGGATGATCAAGTATAAGGATATTTTTCATTCTCTCATGTCCTTTCTAATCGTTGAATTTTTAAAGTCATAAATCTTGAGTCAAAAGCTCAATCATTACTCTCAATACTGCTTATCTTGTTAACCCTAGTAGAATGTCTTCCACCTGCAAAATCTGTATTTAGCCATGCTTCGACGATATCTAAAGCAAGACCTGCACCTATAACTCTCTCTCCTAATGCTAAAACATTTGAGTCGTTATGCTCTCTTGACATCTTTGCCATATAAGTGTCAGTACAAAGTGCTGCTCTTATTCCTTTTACTTTGTTTGCCGCTATGGAAATGCCTATGCCTGTCCCACAAATCACAATTCCTCTTTCGCACTCTCCATGTACCACAGCTTCAGCAACAACTCGACCATAATCGGGATAGTCTACTGAATCAGTATTATATGTTCCAAAATCTTTATACTTATAACCTTTTTCTTCAAAAAACTTAATTATTTCTGCTTTAAGCTTAAACCCACCGTGATCGCTACCTATCGCTATCAATATTTCATCACCCTTCTATTTATTTTATAGTATCAATGTATCTATGTCAAAATATTTTATACATTATTATCACTGTCAATATTCGCCAAGGGATAGACAAGAAATAACACCGGATATTTCTAAGACGATCCTAACTTAAGCTCAAGTTTTGCAATTGCTGCCGCTATTTCTTCTGCACATTTTTCATACTCCTTGATATTTCCGCCATAAGGGTCGACTATATCCATTCCATATCCTTTTTCTAAAGCTTCGTCAGATACGTACTCTTTTAATGTGAATATCTTTCCATTTGATTCTGGAAAGCATGCTAAAACGGCATCCTTATGGGCCCTTGTCATTGTAAGAATTAAAAAAGCTTCATCAACGCTCTTTTTATTGAGCATTTTTGACTTGTGCTTACTTATATCAATCCCATATCTTTGAGCTAGAACGCTTATAGAATTCATGCTTGCAGGATCTCCATCAAAGGCATGTACGCCTGAAGAAGTAACCGTATACTCATCTCTTAATTCTGAGTTGTTTTGAATGGAATTTTTCAACATACCTTCGGCCATACTGCTTCTACATGTATTACCCGTACAAACAAACATTATATTTCGCATTCTCCCGCTCACTTTCCAATATGAGAATACATTCACATATATTCAGAATTTTGTTTTATTCTATTTATCTCTATGCACTAATAATATTATACCCAGCTGCTTTTTTCATCCTGTTCATTATAGCAAGTCCAACACCGACAGCTTCAATTGACTCAGCAAAAATTATATCCGCATTTTTTTCATCAAGCTCTCTTAAAGATTTAAAAAGATTTGATGCTATTGTTTCTGGCTTGGATCTGTCACCTAAAGATAAAACAATTCCATCTTTATAACCAAACTTAGTTTGTTCTGTTGCAAGTACTCCTACTTTTAATCCTTTTTCCATGTATGTTTCAACAAGTTGATTAATTTTTTTAACGATATCTTCAAGTTGTCCATCAACTATTGACATATCTGCTTTTGGAGAATAGTGAGTATATTTCATGCCAGGTGCTCTAGGTTTTGTTTTACTATCCATGGATTTTGATAACCCTGGATCAAACTTGACATCTTCTAGCACTTCTATTAACTGATCATGAGTTATTCCACCTGGTCTTAATATCAATGGCGGATCACATGTTACATCAATTACTGTAGATTCCAATCCTATTTTCGAATCTCCACCATCAATAATCATATCTACTTTTCCAAATAGATCTTCAATAACATGTTTTGCTTGAGTAGGACTAGGCCTTCCAGATATATTAGCACTTGGAGCCGCAACTGGTTTTTTCGCTGCTCTTATTAACTCAATTGCTATAGGATGAGATGGCATCCTTACTGCGACGGTGTCTAATCCTGCTGTTATAATATCGGGAATCAGCTTTGACTTTTGCATGATAATCGTCAATGGCCCTGGCCAGAACTTCTTCATAAGCAGTAATGCTTTCGTAGGTATTTCTCGCACAAGACACTCTACATCCTCAATATCAGCCACATGAACTATCAAAGGGTTGTCCGACGGCCTTCCTTTAGCCTCAAATATGCTTTTCACAGCATTTTCATCAAGCGCATTTGCACCAAGACCATAAACCGTTTCGGTTGGAAATGCTACAAGTCCCCCTACTACTATTATATCGGCAGCTTTTTCGATTACTTTGATATCTATATTTTGTTTATCAATTTTATTAATTTCTGTTTTCAATTTTAACCTCTACCTTACACAACATTGCATACAATTATTCCTATTATTATGCCTAATATATTACCAACTATGGTAAATCTGCCCCTATAAAGATTTTTAGACTCAGGAATCAATTGACCTGCTATCAGATACAACATCGCTCCTCCTGCAAAGCCCATACATATACCCACAAATGACTTCGATATCTCGCCTACTAAGGCTCCAATTAAAGCTCCGATTCCCATTGGAATTGCTGAAACAAAAGTCCATCCAAAACTTCTGATTTTGGAATATCCTCCCACCCTCATTGGAACAGCCATTGCAATCCCTTCTGGTATATCATGAACCGCTATCACAAACGCAAGTGCAATCCCCAACTTTGTTGAAGCTTCAAAACCTGCTCCGACAGCGATCCCTTCAGGAAAGTTGTGAAGTGCAAGTCCAATAGCCATTAAAATACCTGTCCTTAAAAGATCTTTCTTACCGCCTTTTACATTTAATACTTTTGATTTATTGATTAATTCCTCGCATATCATTATAATTATTACACCTAATATCAATCCCGCCAATGCAAGATAAGAACCTCCATAATAAAAAGCTTCCGGAACCAATTTAAAACATACAACAGCTGTCATTAGACCTGATGAAAACTCAAGTATACATCCTAAATTCCTGTTGGATATGTCCTTAATAAAAAAGGCCATCAGACCTCCAGTACAAGTACCGACAATACCTGAAACAATACCAATTGATGTAATAACAAATAGTATTCCCATAAGCACACCTCAAAATATCAATATCTTATACTATTCATATTCCGAAGTTAGGCTTATAATTATGAAATGGTAAAATATTATATAATAAATACAATTAATCTTTTACATTTATCTATCTTAATCTTCATCATCTGCTCCGCTTCCAAGCTTCTCCGACTGATCAGTTGTAATCAAAGCATCAATTATTTCATCTAAATCACCATCTACAATACTATCCAATTTGTAAAGAGTAAGACCAATTCTATGATCAGTCATTCTTCCCTGCGGATAATTGTAAGTCCTAATTCGCTCACTTCTGTCTCCCGTACCAACCTGACTCTTTCTTTCTGATGCCACTTCATTATTCTGCTGAGATTGAGCAATCTCATACAGCTTTGAACGAAGTACTCCCATTGCCTTATCCTTATTCTTATGCTGTGATCTCTGATCCTGACATGTAACTACCAACCCAGATGGCAAGTGAGTTATTCTAATGGCAGACTCAGTCTTGTTAATATGCTGTCCTCCTGCACCACTTGCACGATAAGTGTCTATCTGCAAATCATTTGGATTTATATCAACCTCAACATCATCTACCTCAGGTAGTACAGCAACAGTAATGGTCGATGTATGAATTCTACCACTTGCTTCAGTAGATGGCACCCTTTGTACTCTGTGCACTCCACTTTCAAACTTTAACCTGCTGTAAGCTCCTTTTGCATCAATAGAAAAGACAACCTCTTTAAATCCTCCAAGCTCGGTTGGATTTGAATCTATGATTTCAAACTTCCACCTTTTGCGCTCAGCATACCTCGTATACATCCTAAATAATACCGCAGCAAATAACGCGGCCTCTTCCCCACCTGCGCCACCACGGATTTCAACAATGACACTTCTATCATCATTAGGATCCTTTGGAACCAGAAGTATTTTAAGCTCTTTCTTAACAACTTCAAGCTTCTCTTCTGCAAGGCGTCGTTCTTCCAAAACCATCTCTTTAAACTCTTGGTCAAGCTTGTCTTCGAGCATAGCATTTGCATCTTCTATCTCGGTATTTATTTTTTTATATTCCCTGTATTTATCTACAATCTCCATAAGCTCAGAATGCTCTTTCATCAGCTTTCTATACTCATCCTGATTTGCAATAACAGAAGGATCACTTAGCTTGTGATTTATTTCATCAAACCTGTCCTCAGCAACCTGAAGTTTGTCAAACATTTCGCACCTCTATTTTCAAAATTCAATCTACGGTGAAATATTATACCACATATTCGATAAATTATCTATACATGTTACGAAAAGAATTTCACCTTAATAATATACCTAAATAATGTATTTAATATAGCTCATTGTATAACAGCAATCCATCCCCAAAAAACTATTATATCTAGTCCAAAAGCAAATACAGAATATTTCAAAAGCTTGTTCCCTTTCTGATCTACTTCACTCTTTATTCCAAATTTATTCATCAAACTACATATTACAAAACCCAGTACTGATGGAAAAAACGTGATAATTAATAGGGATTGTATAGAAATTTCAGCAACTGTACTTCCAAGTACAAAGAATAACATTGTAAAATTTAAGATTAGAATTATTATAAAAGAACCCAAAAGAATGGCAAGTATGTTCCTAATTATATTCTTATTATCAATAGCTTTTTTAATTTCACCCATTTTGCTAACACCTTCAATTAGCACATATAAGCTAACAAAGATAGAACTATTAGTATGATTACTTGGAACTTTTTCACCACTTTACCTCTTTTCTTATCAAAACAACACTATTACTTCAATTCTTCAAAAACATAGAACAAAAGGAAAGCCAAAGATATTCAATTTGACTTTCCTCTTACTATTCTAATTGATTTCTAATTAATTTGAAACAGTTTTAATTAATATTTATCAGCTTCACACTATAATCTAACTCACCCATAGAGCTATCATCCAAAGTAATTCCAGTAATATGAACATCATACTGTGTTCCTGCGCTGTATTCCCCAGGGTTAAAGGTGAATTTCAGTAGATTGCTTCCATATACACTCATACTTCCGTCTGAACTTCCTGATTTTATATTCCATACGGTTCCATCAGATTTCCTTGTGATTTTTATATTTATAAGATTGGTATCAAGAGTAGCAAGTTTGCTTGAAAAGAATTCAGCCGACCATATCAGACTACCATTGAAGAAACGAACTGGAAAACAACCGTTTGATGGCCATGTCATACAGCCATATGGAGTTCTAGGGTGACTTGAATCATATACATACATAGACGACCATTCACCAGCCATACCAAAGCCTGTTTTGCCAGCAAACGGCCAGAGAGTTGCTGTTCTGTGTCCAAGAGAAGTTACTCCACGGTCATTCATCCATTCCTGTACATCCCACCACAAAGTGCCTCCCATATTAGAAGCCCACATAATATTACTCTGCCCACATGCTGCACTTCCTAAATTGTAAAAGGCATCATATTCTGGTTTTCCAACCATTCCAGCTGGTCTTGCAGGAGCATGCGGATTTGTACTATATGGATCTGACACCAATTCATTAAGTACTGAACCATACTGGCAATTTTGATTTAATGAAGGATCAGCAACTATATCGTCTTCATACCCAACTGTATATCTTACAAAGTTTAGCATATTTAGACCATCTTGTATAAACCCAGAGTTTAATGAACCAGATTTATATGGCTCAGTGAATGAAGGAGCTTCCGCATAACCTCCACCAGTATATTTAGGAGAATACAATGCCCATTTTGCATTCATCTCTGCTTCCGTTCTTCCTGGATTAACAGCGAATTTATATGCTGTCGGAGACGCAGATGGCATTGTTGGTTTTGTTGTTGGTGTACTTGTTGGTTTCGTTGTTGATGTGCTTGTTGGTTTTGTTGTTGGTTTTGTTGTTGGTGTGCTTGTTGGTTTCGTTGTTGCTGTGTTTGATGGCTTTGTTGTTGGTGTGCTTGTTGGTTTTATTGTTGCTGTGTTTGATGGCTTTGTTGTTGGTGTGCTTGTTGGTTTCGTTGTTGCTGTGTTTGATGGCTTTGTTGTTGGTGTGCTTGTTGGTTTCGTTGTTGCTGTGTTTGATGGCTTTGTTGTTGGTGTGCTTGTTGGTTTCGTTGTTGCTGTGCTTGTTGGCTTTGTTGTTGGTGTAGCAGTTCCAACTACTGGTTCTGATCCCCATATTTTTGTGTTGGAAATGTATGCTGACGTATTGTTTGATATCGCATAATTTGTAGCAGTACTGTTGTAAGAAAAGTCATTTGATTGATTAAATAATAGCCAGTCGGTTCTCCAGAATCTTGATGCAACTTCTGTACTACTTCCAGCTGACAATACAGCTCCTGTAGTCAAAAAGCTTATCTCAAGGTAGTAATTGGCTGTACTTGCAGCACTGCTCATCTTGACAAAAGTTCCTTTAACTAGTGAGCTTCCAACGGTAGCATAATCACATGAAAATCCCATACCAATTGCATCATCTACGGTATAATAGTAACGGACTTTTAAAGTATCTAACGTAATATCTGTTGTACCTGTGTTTATTATCTTAAACTTAGGAGATATGTTGCAACTCATATCTTTATGTACATTATACATTTCTATTGTTACTGAAGCTGCTGCTGAGGACGTATTTATCCACATAAACTGACATAAGATACATACTATTAAAAACGCTGATAAAACTCTCATTCTTTTCATACTGTAATAATCCTCCCAATAATTTTTATTTGTATATCACGAAGCCATCCCTTACTTAATTTCTCCCTTCTATGTTAGTATTAAAAGCATCATTAATCCTACATTTATTAAATTTTCAAGGCTAATTGCTTTTAATCTGTTATGAAAAATAGCATTACAATAGGAAGTATACCATAAAGTTTTTCTTAACATTGTCATTGAATTACAAAATTTTGTCATGATTTTTTTCATTTTTTTGATGTTTTTTAGCAGTTTGTCATGATTTTTTAAGAATAAACTTTTTTTAGAGTTTTTTCATGATACAAAAACAAGCCATATAGAATTAGGAATTTTGTTCCTGATTTTATATGGCTTGTTTTAAATTATTACTAGAAAAGAACCAAAACGCGTAAGCGCTTTTCTATCCCCTATAACCTGTCGTTAGAAATTATGGGCAACATAATTTCCAAGACATTAAAAAGCTGTTGCTTGCTACTCAAATAAAATGAACCCTATGTCCAACCATTTTGAAAAAGTAGCTTACAACAGCTTCTCTCCTTCAATGAGAAGTTTTAATCTTGCAACTAAATTAATAGTGTATTTAATATAGAAACTTTATTTAACTATTTCAATATATCCATTAGCTGTCTCTGCATCTATAAATACTTTCTTTGCAAAGTCATTTAAACCAACGCTCTCTGCTTCAACCAAAGTACCTGTCATCCCGTGTTTTCCAAGATTATTATACACTATTTGCGGTATGAGCAGATTAACGCCACCATTTGAAGTCATTGCCTTAACCTTGTAGCCTTTACTTTCCATATCACCCATATTTACTTTTATCCATGCATTTGAAGTCTTTAAGCTTATCTGAACATCCTGAGCACCGTCCATATTCTGTATATTTTCTGCTAAAAGTCTTCCGTTTGTAGACACTGCGCGAATCTTTTCGGCTTTGATATGCTTAATATCTATCGTTGAGTTGGTTGTATCAATTTCTACTTCCTTGCTGATAACGTAGCTCATTAGTATTCTAGCATTTTTTGTACTTATATTTAGTTTATCACTGTTAACACCCATTAATTCTATGTGAGCATTCCTTGTTTTCCCTTCAAAGTATTCTGCAACTGCATCTTCCACATATATTTTCCCATTAGAAGTTGAAACTTTGAAATTTTTAAATTTAGTAGCTGGCACAAAAACTTCATGTGCTACACTAACATTAAAAGGCTTATTGATCTTAAGTAAAAAACTTCCTTCCTCTGAAGTAACGCCAACTATCTCATCAGCATTATTCTGAGGACTTCTAATTTTTGTCTTTACTATTATCTTATTCTCAGAATGTTTTTTAACAACTACATTACCGTTCAAGCCTTCTATTTCAATGTCCATTCCTTCAACTGCATCACACTCATAGGATCTATCTTCAACCTTGTAGCTTCCAAATACATTGAATGAATTTGTATCAATAAAGCTTCCAACGACATCTACCATTTTATCAATAATGTTATATGTTGTAACTGCAACATTCTTTCCAAGTTTCTCTGCTTTATCAACAAACTCTTCTACCGTATTGTCAAAATCCTTTTGTTTATAATTTTTAATATTAGTTTTGAACTCTTTCTTCCATTCCTGCATCTTTTCTTTTACTTTTTCAACTTCAACTTGGAAATTGGGTTGCTTTTGCTGCTTGGAGTATTCATTATTTGATACATCGTCCTTACTACCATCAAGAGCCTCAAGAAGTCTTGCAGCTTCCTCTCCAGTTATCTTTCCCTCTTCTAGCATTTTTAATATAAGTAGTCTTTCCTCACTGATAGCCATAGTTATAATCCCTCCCAATCAAGGTTTACTGGTAATAATATTCACTTTCTAATCCTATTCCTTCAAAAGATTTATAGCCTCTTCAGCCGATATCTCGCCCTTATTCAAGCGATCAAGCACTTCTTTCCTTTTGGTAGAAGCCGTGCCAGATTGCTCTGACTGGTAACCTAAAGCACCTGCTACATCTTCAAGCCTGTTTTTTACTGTTGGATAAGAAACACCCAACTCCTTCTCAACTTCCTTTATGTTTCCTCTGCACTTTATAAATACATCAATAAACGTTTTCTGCTCTGTCGTTAGTCTGCAAAACTTACATAGCTGAAAACTTCCTTTAATCTCTGTCCCACAACTGTCGCATCCTATTTTTGTAACACTTGTATCACCGCCACATACAGGGCATTTTCCAAGAACTTCTCTCGCCATAGAATCACCTCATATTTTTCTGCTATTAGAATTTATATTTGACATTACATAATAAAAATCCAAATACCACATATCAAATTAATAAAATTAATTAAAATATTAAAATAATTAATTATATATTTAATATAGTATTATTATGATTCAATGTCAAGTGAATTATTAATATAATTAATCAATTTATTAAGTTTTTTAATATTTTTTTATACATCATTGGAAATAATTAAACATTTCATAAAAAACCTGTTTAATTATTTAATGAAATCTCATTTTTTTTATCTATAACATACTCTGCCTCAATTGTAATGGTATAGGTATCTTTCTTCTCTAAAACAAACTTGTTCCCGTCAATATCTGTTTGGCCACTTATCGTAAAATACGTATTATCTATTCCTCCTGCGCCAAAGTTCTGTTTTGATTCAATATCTAAAACATCCCCATAACTTAGATAAATGTGTTCAATATCCGAAGATGTCGGATCCAATTTTATAAACAGTTCTTGATCTTTGTAATCAGCAGATAATATTTTTACTGTTTTATTATCAAAATCTAAAGTCTGTGGAAACTTATCTTTCAAATTCAAATTATACTTTTTCCTTTGCTTAATACGGATACCTTCAAAACACAATTTATTTGTACTTTTATTTTCTAAATAGAGAGATGGAGTAATATTAAGAACTAATTTTTTAGTATCATAAAAATAACCACCTGCGGATCCACCAAGATATATAAACTCGTATTTTCCTTCCTTTACGTAATTATCATCATCAAAATGAGCTCTGAATGCACCAGATTGTCCATTATATTTTTTCCCTTCTATATCCAGTATATACGGATTAATGAAACCTAAAAAATCAATATTTTCCTTCATATTTACTTCATAACACAATTCCGAAAGCGTTGGGCTTGATATTATCTTTTTAATACTTATATCCTTTATAGGGAAGTCGCTATTAAAGCTATATTCTATATTTTTCTCTTCTTCTTTAATTCCTGTAAAGCCATTAAGGGTAACTGGAATTGTTAATTCTGATGAGTTATCATTACTACTAAACCTCAATTTCACTTCAAACTGGTTATTATTATTAATGATGCAATTAAGCTCACTTTCAGTAAATACTTTTTCAGCTCTCGAATAAATATAGTTTTCATTCCCCTCTCGCACTTTAAAATATTCGCTTGTTAGACCTTTCGGTGCGTCTTTTTCAACCGATATGATGTATTGGCAATCAACAATTGCATTGCTCTTAGTTTTTATTAAATATTCGTTTAACTTATTTCCATGAATTTTGGTATTAATACAAAACCTTAACCCATCAAAATATAATTCATCTATTTCGAATCTATAGCCATCCTGTTCTTTGTTATAATTTGTCATTTTAATAAACCCTTTATTTTTTGCTTCTTCAATAGAATTGTCTTTATAAAAAATTTTTACAATTGTGTTTACTGCAAAGGTTCTTAATGTGGGGTTTATAGTAATTATTGCTACCGATACAATTAAAAAAGCTGCTGCTGTTCCTAAATATGCTAGCAACTTGATTGTTTTTCTTTTACGTCTTAGTTTTTTAAACCTCATATTTAACCTATCATCTAGTTCTTTTGGAATGTTGATATCTTCATCCTCTGTAGTAACAATAACTTCCGCACGGATTTTATTATTTATATCTTCCATTTTTAGCATTACTCCTTTCCAGAATCTTTATATTAAGAATCATATTTATAAACTTCCCTTTGTATAACCTTTTTCAGTTACGATGGTTCTAATCTTGTTAAGCGCAGTATATATCCTTGTTTTTACTGTCCCAATAGGCATTTCAAAAGTTTTTGAGATTTCTTCTAATGAATAACCTAGATAATATTTCATGTAAATCATAGACCTATCTGCTGGTTTAAAGTTTTCGAGCACTAAATCTAGATCTAATTTTAAATTAATCAAAGAAATTTGCTTATATGTTTTTTCATCAGGATAATCATTATAATCCTCTGAAAATACCACCTTATTTGTTTCATTAAGCTTCTTTTTACATTCATTAATAACGATTCTAATGAACCACGTTTCAAATAGCTCTGGTTGATTTAATTTTTTAATTCCATGCCATGCTTTTTCCATTGAATCACAAACTGCATCCATACTGTCTTCTGTATTCTTAAGATAACTGTATGCAATTTTATATGCTCGATCCTTTACACTAAAGACAAGCATACCAAAGCTATCATGGCAACCCCCTTTAGCCTTCTTCACTAGATCTAAATACATTTATTATCCCCCTGAAAAACCACAATTTTTCATTATACTTCCTTCAATATTACAATATACATTTATTAGATAAAAAACAAATAAGAAAAGTTTGGTTTATTTAATATTTTTATAATTATAAACAAAATGTAAAGTTATTATAAATTTTGTTCTGATTTTATTGTAACCCAAGATTATTAATGTAAAATATAATTGGATTTTAAAAACATATCTTGGTAGGAGGATTTTATTTTGAACATAAAATGCGCAGCGGATCTTCAGCTAAAGAAATTCAACTTCTCATATTCATCAATTATCATATATTCAATTACCATTATTACTGTTATTGCAATCAAGCTATTCTATAGTCACGCTGATACTTCTTCGTTATTTTTTATACTGAAGCCAATATCTAAAATCGTTGAAATCTCAACAGGAATATCATTTAGTTTTGATTCTGAAATGGGTTTTCTAAGCTCTGACTCTCAGGTTGCAATCGGTAGTATTTGTGCTGGAATTAATTTTTTGCTCATTCTTTTTTGTTTACTAGTTTTTTCATTTATAAAATGTTTTAAAAGTGCTACACAAAAAGTGACTGCGTTTTTTATCTTTTTATTCTTTTCGTACATTTTTGCTATAATTGTTAATGCTTTTAGAGTAGTAGTATCAATGAATATATCCAAATATAATGACCTTTATCAGCTTATTGATAAAGATTTATTTCATAAGATTCTGGGTACATTCATATACTTCTTTTTTCTGATTCTTTGTTATTTAGGTTTTTCAAAATTGTTTTCGAAAAAGGTTAGGGATAGCCATGACAATCTTTAAACAAAATGATTAAGGCGATTTCAAAAATTTCCTTGTTCAATTTTTAAAGGAATTTGCGAAGCAAATCCTAAAATCGAGCGGGGCTAGATGCCCCCGAGATTTTATTTAAATGGCGAAAAGCAATAAAATCAATATTTTTGAAATCGCCAGTTGACCAGTTATTTTTGGGGAATCACCTGAATGTAAACTTTATCAATGAAAGGATGAACTACAATGCGTAATGTTATAAAACCTCAGTGGCTTTTGCTTTCTGTTACACTACCTCAATTATTTATTTTTGCTATTTTGGGGAGAATATTCTACATTATAAATTCCCAGCTTTCAACTGAAAATATTAATATGTGGCTTTTATTCGGCTCACTTCTTGCAATAATGCTCATATCATTTACGGCATACGGGGTTAGGCAGCTTATTTACAAAAAAGAAATTCACTCAATGACTGGACTTATATTATTTCTTTCATACATACCTTACCTATACTTTTTGTTTATATTTTCGGACAAGATAACCCCTTCAAGCATACCTACTTGGATGACATTTGACTTGGATCCTTCAACCACAGTGTATACGCTTCTTATACCTTCATTTGTCTATGCAGTGCTAGTTTGTGTATATTGGTCACCAAAAAAAATAAATCTGGGCTTAAATAAAAAGACTATTTTGCCTTTGTGGATTCCTCTATTTTGGTTTTTGCTCTTTACAGTACTTATCCCTGCTCTGCATCAACCTATAGACATGTTATACGCGAATTCAACGCCCATACTTTTTGTTACATTCACAGTTTTATTTCTGTTTATTATTACAAAACTGATTATTTTGATTCTGACAAAAAACCCAAACCTATGGAAAAAACTTCTCTTTCCTATTGTTATACTTGGTCCACAAATAGGACTTTGGCTAAATATAGAATGCGGAAATATGTTTGGGAATTTTTCAAGCCTGCTATATTTTATACTTGCATTAATAACCTCAATATTGATTGTTCTACCTTCGTTTGACAATAAGTACCTTAGGGCAGCATTATTTTTTACTAAGTCAATAACACTTACTTTTTCCACATACTTCTTCATAATCTTCTTACCATATTTACCAATTTCATTTATCGCAATACTATTAATTGGACTGGGTATTCTGATGCTTGCACCTTTACTTCAAGCATTTGCGCATGTAAAGTCTCTCTGGGAAGATGCAAAATACTTACATATGCAGTTTAATAAAAGTTTTGTTCTTGTCCTATTTATTATAGGCATTTCAATAATCCCTGGGACAATTACATATTCATTCATGAATGATAAAACCGATATTGATAAAGCCCTAAATTATGTCTATCAGAAGAGCCCCTCAGATAAGGATTCTTTAGATATTGATACTAGTTCAATTGAATCATTGTTGAATAATATCCGTCAAAACAAAAATTCTCGTAATAGGGACTTTATATCGAACGCAAGCGACGGCACACCGATTCTTACTGCCTATTATAATTGGCTTGTACTTGACAACCTCACAATTTCAGCACAAAAGCTTGCAACCCTTGAAGACATATTTCTAGGAACTAAGAATAACATTGCAGGAAGCTCATTGTATATAAATAATAACAGCAACAACACTATATTAACAAACGATGTAAACATCCAAAAATACTCTGTTGAAACAAAGTATGATAGCATTAACAAGTGCTTAAGAAGCTGGATCAACCTTGAACTTTTCAATACTGGCTTTATGAACAATCAGTTCTTTACTACTTTTGAGCTTCCTGACAATTGCTATATTAGCAATTACTATCTATATGTCGGCGACAAAAAGAAATTCGGTTTGATAGCAGACAAGAGGGCTGCGAACTGGATCTACAACCAAATAGTAACTGTAAGAAGAGATCCTGGAATTTTATCATATGTTAAAGGAAACAAAATTGAATTCAAAGTCTTTCCATTTAATGATAAAGAAACAAGAAAAACAGGATTTGAAGTGATCCATACTGGTCCTGTTGATTTAAAGATTGAAAATACTATTATCAAGCTTGAAGCACCTGTCAATCAAGATATATCCCAAAATTCTGCGATAAAAAAGATCGATAATGGTTTAACCCTAGTATCACCTGAAGCAAAAAAACAGCTTAAAAGGACTACTCGATCACCTGAATACTATTTTATACTTGATAAATCCCTATCAACCAAGGGTAACGAACAAAAAATCATTGAATCTGTTGAAACTTTTATCAAAAACAACAGTCTGAACCAGGACAACATTCACATTTTCGCACAGAATTACAATCAAATAAATCTTTCAAACGGAAACTGGCAAAATGATTATTTGAATCTCAAACCAAATGGAGGTCTATACTTAGATAACACCTTCAAAAGCATATATTTTGACAATTACAAAAACAAATCTGACAAATATCCGTCAGTTATTGTTGTAGCAAATGATATTTCCAAAGGTATTTTGATTAACAATTACGAAATCTTGAGGGATATACTTCCTGATGTAGAATGCTTCTACAGTCTATCCCTTGACGGGAAGCTTGGCTCTCATTACTTCAATTCGGACAACATTGCAGAAAAAACGCCTATTGAAAGAGTAACACCACCTTCGGTTCTTGTATGGGAATATTCGTCCTTTGGAAAAGCATATCTTAAGGACGACGCTTCGTCATCAATCGCACTCGCTAAACCAGATTATACGCCTAGTACAATGAAGTCAGAATTGTCCTCAATCGAAAATGCAAGCATGCTCAAAGCATTATGTACAAGTATATTTTTTCAACCTGAAAAAACAACCGAAAAAACACTTGAAATTGTCAAAGCAAGCATAAAAAGCGGAATCATGACCCCATATACTTCATACATTGTGCTTGAAAACGAAGCTCAGGAAAAGGTCTTACTGGAAAAACAAAAGAAGATTCTTTCTACAAAGAAACCACTAGATTTAGGCGAGACTCCCCCGACTAATATGTCAGAACCACCATTATTGGTAGTAATGGTATTCGTATTTGGATTTATATTAATTTTAAAGATTAGGAAGAGATCAAGAATTTGAAGTATTTAATTTGCTATTTCTCCTTAATCAATCACAAGCAAACCCTTTTGAATACAAGTATCGAAATCAACTTTGCGAAGTTTTCCTCCAAAGTTGATTTCGAGAACGGTTCTAACTCCAAGTTCGTTTACAGTCGTAATAACGCCTCTTCCGAACTTTTTATGATAAACGATTACTCCTTCGCCTAAAACATCTAGCGTCTTTAAATTCATAATCCCTGAAACCTCATCAACAAAGATTGATCGTTTCTCCTCAACCCCATTTTTTATTTGTGGAACCACTAAATATAATAGTGATTTAGCCCTTGTCATTCCAACATAAAAAAGCCTTCGCTCCTCTTCTAACAGTGCATTCTCATTTTTCTTACTTGATTGATCTAAAGCCCTTTTCCCTGGAATCTCCGAGTTGACCAAGTCCACCATAATCACACAATCATACTCAAGCCCTTTAGAAGAATGTAATGTTGTAAGCGTAACATGTTTCCCAGGCTTTAAAGGTTTTGGATTTTCTATAATAAGCTCAAGCTCCGAAAATCTTTCCAAAAACTCAGGAACCGTGTCACATTTTTCTGCTAGTGCTTTTAAAATTCCGAACAAGCCATACAAATAATCAAATGACAGCCCAGTATTTTCACAATAGTCTTCAACACTGTCAAAATAATTAAAGTAAAACTCAATATATTTCAATGCCTCAAGCGGTGTCTTCTTTGAAAGCTGTCGAAACTCTGACTTAAGCCCCTTCAATGTTGACATTTGAAACGGCTTAACCTCTCCGCTTTTTATTATTCCGTCAATTACGCTGTCAGAATAGCCTTGATAAATCGCCTGTTCAAGCATTGTCTTTGAAATATAACGATTCATTTTATAATAAATCCTGCTAAACGAATCAATATCCGTTTGATCCAGAGAAAACTTAAGAAAAGCCATAACATCTTGAACAACCCAATGTTTGAAGAAAAACAGCTTGTTTTGCTTTATTTTTACACTTAGATTGCATCTATCAAGTATGTCAAGTATGACAATTGACGAAAGATTATTTCTGTACAATACAGCAATCTCCTTAACTTCATTGCTGTTCATTTTTTCTTTCAGGGTATTCTTCAAAAAGTCCATCTGATCAACATCATTAACTACCTTAACTATAAAAGGATCCTTTTTCTTTACATTTAGAGTTCTGTGATCCTTATTAAATCTATCTTTATTTGATTTTATGAACTTACTGCTGATTTCAACGATATTCTGTGACGAACGATAATTGTTTTCAAGCTTATAGAAATTACATCCGCTATACTGAGACTTGATATCAAGTATATATTGCGGCTCCGCGCCACGAAAGCCATAAATCGACTGGTCGTCATCCGCAACAAAGAAAATATTCTTTTCGGTTCTTTTCATCAAAAGCTTTAAAACTTCAAACTGAATCTTAGAAAGATCCTGTCCCTCATCAACCTGCAAAAACTTATACTTATTAATATAAAATGATAATATATCTGGGCATTTATTCAATATTGCATATGCGAACGTCAACATATCATCAAAATCCATACAATAATGTGACTTTTTGTAGTCTTCATATGCATTAAAAACCATGGCAAAATTTTTAATCCCAGAGCCATTATCTTCAAGATTCCTAATCATCTTATTTTTAACAAGCCCTATTTCGTTAATAAGATTTTCCATTTCATCATCATTGATATTTCTATTGTTTATAGTCTGGTGAATGCTTCTTAATATTTTACGCTTGCTGTCTCCCGAAGCCTCATCCCCCTCAATCCTCTTGAGCCTTCTTCCCTGCTTAAACTCATAGTCTCTCACCACCATATTGCAAAAGCTGTGAATAGTAGAGAACTGAGGCTTTTTCCCAATATCTTTCCCAAAAATTCTCTGGAACCTATGCTCCATCTCATTTTTTGCGGCCCTGTTAAATGTGAGGGTAAGAATGCTATCTGGATCTACCCCCTTATCCATGATAAGATAAGCTGTTCTTGCTGTAATTACAGTGGTTTTTCCAGAACCAGGCCCTGCAAGCACAAGAGCTGGTCCCGACACATGTGTAACAGCTTCCTTCTGCTGATCATTTAATTTAATTTTATAGTTGTCCTGAAGTAACCCGAAATAATCCACTAAATACCTCTTTTTAAATCAACTTTCAATCTATAATTTTAAAATCTTTAATTAATCTTTATCTTTAAATCATAATATCTTTAAATCATAATTTCTTTAAATATTGTACCATTCAAATCCTTAATTTTAAAAGATTTTCCCTCCAACACGGCATATGAATTGGGTGAATTCTCTTTTGGAAATGTGACAGAACCTGGATTCAATATGTATATCCCATTCCTTTTCTCAGCTTTTGGAACATGGGTATGACCATAAATAAAAACATCTCCATCTGCAAGCTTTGGCAGATTATCCTCGTTGTATATATGCCCATGTGTAAGAAATAAACGTCTACCCTCATATAAAACCATAGAGTATGTTGACATTATTGGAAAATCAAGAACCATCTCATCAACCTCGCTGTCACAATTACCTCTCACAGCAATTATTTTATCCGCTAACGTATTTAGCAGCAGTGCAACCTCTTTAGGGCTATACTCAGGAGGCAAAGGATTCCTCGCTCCATGATAGAGCACATCTCCTAATATCACAATATTGCTGGCTTTTTCCTCTTTAAATATTTCAACCGCTCTCTTTGCATAAAAAAGCGATCCGTGAATATCAGATATAATTAAGATTTTCAAACTTTTTCCTCCCTTTTGAATACTCCTTATATGCTATATAATCAAGTTGGAATTTATTTAATCATTTCAAACTTATGTTCTACTAATTAATTATAGCTTGTCCAAATTGGATTTTCAACATTTTTAAAACAGACATTATACCTCACCTACATAACAACGGGTTTTATTAGGCAAAAGCAGTATGCCATTATTACTGTATTTATTAAACAGTTGTGCTAAACCGTCTATAAAACACTTATAATTCTCATCATTTTTAGAAAGTGCATAAGACGACGATAAGCTACTTCCTATATAGCTTTCTAAATCCAGCATCCTGTTGTAATCATATTCACGATATTCACAATATCCATTTTTAAAGAAATCACTAAATAACGCTGGGCTAAAACCAGTTCCCCCAGAAAATCCAGTAAATTGTGAGCAAAGCGATCTACACAATTCATCATTTTCCTTAATCAAATCACTCTCAGGTACTCTACTGTTCCAAATAAGAATAACCTTACCATTTAGCTTAAGGATTCTTTGAAACTTAGCCTTCGTTTTCTGTCTATCAAACCAATGAAAAGCTTGTGCAACAGTTATAAAATCTACTGATTTGTCTGATAAATTTGTATCCTCCGCACTCCCATCAACTGCAACAAAATTATTAAGACCAGCACAATGCTGAATACACTGAGTTCGCATATTCAAATTTGGTTCAACTGCAAACACCTTACCTACCTTACAAGCAAGGAGCTTTGTAAGTATTCCCGTCCCTGCACCTATGTCAGCAACAATAGAACTTTTAGCCAACCCTACTTCGTTTACCAGATAGTCAATTAACTCATCTGGATATGATGGTCTGTATTTCACATAGTCTTCTACTTTGTTGGTAAACTTGTCTTTACTGTCCATAGTCTTCATCTCTCTTCTGTATATTTTCTATAATCAAATTTTCAGAACTTAATTTTCTCCAAAGATTACTTCAACATTTTGAACCTCATCAAATAAAAGTCTATGGCAAAAAGGTATCGCTTTTTTGTTTTTATCTATTTCTTTGTTGTAAATTGAATTACTATATCATTATTAATATTTCCTACACCATCTTTATACTGACCATTTCCGATGGCAAGCTCATATTTTTGTCCTGGTTCAATTACTTGCTTAGAAAATTTCATTCTATCATAATCAGGTGTTAATATTAACTTATTACCTTCTATCTCCACATTCATACCTACATGGTCATAATCAGAATCTTTTGAAGCATTGACCTTTTTTATTGATACTACTGGATTTACAGCCGATGATATTCTTCTATCAAAATCTAATTCTATACCTTTCCCTAAATCAACTTCTGTAGCTCCATTATTAGGAACTGTACTAACAACATCGAACTCACTAACTTTATAATTAAAAACTGTTTTTCCTGGTTTTAAAATTGGCAAGTCAGTTTTCTCAATATTAACTATTATACTTTTATCACCAAATTCTATTGACCCACTTGTTTTATAACCACCAGCATCAACAAACTTTGCAATATTATTCTCTAGTTTAATATTTATACCATCATAAATATACGTGCGACAGAAATACAAATGAAAACTTACTGACTTATTCGACATTTCTTTTACTTCAATTGTCGTAGCATTACCACCAGTATGAGGTATAGAAGCATACCAGTGCCCTATGTATCCTTCACTGTTTTTTCGAACTTTAAAGTAGTTTCCATCCACCTTATTAGCCTTGTTGATAGGGACTATTATCCCCCATTTTGTGCTGATACCTGCATCTGTTTTTGTAAAACTCAATAGTTTATCACCAACATTATAAGGCTTATTTGTATTTGTTTCATCTGGCAGATAATCACAAAAGATAAAATCAATGCATTTAGCATCTCCGATGATTTTTGCCTGTAAAGAACTATAATCTCCAGCATGCTCATCTTTTGTTCTTATTTTTACACTAAAATTATTGTTTTCTTTTGATATAAAGACCTCATAAAACTTTGTATAATCTTCTGAGTATTTATTTTCTAAGAAAATATAATCTCCGACCCATGAATCTAAGCTCTGGTTATTATTTTTAGACACATCTTTTGAGAATTCATTCGATCCATTGCTTGCCTTTTCATTATCAAATACTATATTTTTATCCACTGTCTTTGTTTGTTTTCTATTATCACAAGCTGTGAATGCTGATACCATAACAAGTATAATTAGTACACATAAATATTTTTTATCTATCTGATTTAACACTTCTACCCTCCAAAACATATTTCTCTTAGATAATCCTCAACATCTACGACTTAATCAAACCCCTCTTATCTACACGCCTATTCAAAATTTCTATCATCACAAACATAATAATCAGTATACAGCCCGTATAGAAAGGCATAATCGAATAGCCTATTAATGATGCCAAAACACCAAATAGAGGGGGCATAACTGAACTACCTATGTACGCACAGGCCATTTGTAAGCCTATAATTGATTGTGAATATTTCGCTCCAAAGTTTTGTGGGGTTTCATGAATCAAACTTGGAAAAATTGGCGCACACCCTATTCCTGTCATTATAAATCCAACTAATGAAGTAACTTTTCCAAATGGAAGCATAACCATAATTATCCCAACTGCAATTAAAGCTTCTCCTAAACGAATCATTTGTCTGTTATTTAGTTTAAGCGTAACAAATCCTGATATAAATCTTCCAAAGGTAATGCCAAAAAAGAAAAGCGATGCCCATGTTGCCGCTGTTTCAGCTGGAATTCCACGAACCATTGCAGCGAAGCTACTTCCCCACAAACCTGTTGTTGATTCTATGCCACAGTAGCAAAAGAATGCTAACAATACTTGCTTTACTCCAGGCAGCTTCAAAAGTTCTTTTTTACTTATAACCTTATGCTCCTGCACTGTATCATTGCATTTTTCTTTATCTGCCCCAACCTTATTTGTTGATGATGTTTTTTTCCATAATGGCAAAGTAACAGTCAATACTACAACCAAGATAAATTGAATAATTGCTATGGCACGATATCCTGATTGAAATATATACCCTCGTTCCAAGAAATAAGCCATGATGACTGGGCCCGTCATAGCCCCAACACCCCAAAAACAATGCAGCCAGCTCATATGTTTTGCTTTATAATTAAGTGCTACAAAATTATTAAGACCCACATCCACTGAACCCGCGCCAATTCCTAATGGAATTGCAAACAGGCAAAGCATATAAAACTTATTGCTCACTGAAAACCCTAAAAGTGCCCCTGCTGTCATCAAAACACTAACTGAGGTCACAAAACCAGTTCCAAATTTCTTAATAACCCTGTCACTAAATAAGCTAGAAACAATAGTTCCTACAGTTATAATCATCGAAACAATCCCAGCATAAGAAATTGGGACGTCCATATTTGGGTACATAGATGGCCATGCTGAGCCAAGCAACGAATCTGGCAGTCCTAAGCTGATAAATGCTAAATAAATTATGATTAACAAAACTGTTAATGCCATTCTTTAGTTCTCCTATTCATTCGGTTTTCAATATTTTCTTAACTATTCTAATATAGTCATCATCTTTTTCACCTACTGGCACACTTATTGCCAAATTATAAGCCAATTTCTCATTATCTATTGGAATCCAGGCATAAATCACTTCATAGGAAGTATCTTTCTTGGTTCGTAATTCCCTTGGAAGGTCACAGTTTAGTAAAAATATCTCTCCCTGCCCCAATACAGTCATTCCAGAAAACAATTTGCATTTCACATTTGAATGGTTCGGAAAACAGCTACTTTCAGACTGATCTCTGTAATACCCATGAATTTCAAACGTCCCAGCAACGCCCTTTTCGCCATACAAATTGAATTTATCTATACTCTCCTCATTATATATATTAAAACTATATACCTTTTTTATCTGCTTATTTTTCTCTGATTGATATTCACTTCCTTTGGAAATATCACAGATATATCCCTTGGCATACCAGTCTTTTGGAAGTTTCAAATTAACCTTCGAATTACGCTTACTGTTCATATTAATAATCTCAATGCTTTTCAAATTGTCCACAACTTCAGGTGTTATCGCAGTTTGCTTTGCAACATTTTTACCAGCTACAGGAACATTTAGCACGGTTTTAGAATTGTCCTTAAAACACCCTGAAAGCGAAATTACAACTATAAATACTACCAATACAATACAATTCTTCATTTACCCTTCAACTCCATTTCTTTAAGACCCTTCGTTCTCCATCTTAGGGCTTACTCTCAATCCACTTACCTGCTATTTTCCTAGTATTTGAGTCTAATACAGTATCATATATATAATATAACTATTTTAAAGGATAAACGTTACAAAAAGGTAAAACTTTTTGCATGATTGAATTAAAAAGAGGCATTATGCTCACAATCCGCAAATCCCCCTATTTACCTACTAACCATTCTTTAGCTTTTTCAAAATCATTTATGTATATTAAATACGATTAATCTTTTACATTTATCTATCGCAAAATTCCGTTAAAGCGTTCGGTATTTTGCTCTGCTAAATGTAAGAATTAATATAATTAGCCTCTGATTCGCTCAAATCCCAAATAGCGTGTACCTTGAAATGTCAATCTACCAATGTCATTTTCCCTAAGCATTCCATACTCAGTGCCACGTGTTTCAAATTCTAAACGGTCACCACTTGGTACTTCAAATGTAACAAAATATGTTGTGGATGATGACATATGGCGCATATTATCTGTTTCTATACTGTGATTATATCTATGAACGTTTGTCCGTTTTGTTACTACAATTGCATCAACTGTAAGAACAGGGGATTCGTTATTTCTTTTCCACTGATTCGCACCTTGTATCATGCGGACAATTATTGTGCCAAATACAAATATAAACCCTAAAAATATAATTACAGGCACGATATTGAACATAATACCTGCACCACCCAAATGTGGCATTCCCATGTTTCTCTCCTCCAATAATGTGAAAACATGCTATTTCTTTAATAGTTCCTCTACAGTACAAAATTTGTATCCATCTGCCTTTAAAGTCACAACTATTTTTTCTATTGCTTTCAGAGTATTTTCAGATTTATACATTGGATGCAATAGAACGATAGAACCGCTTTTAACGTTATCAATTACATATTTGGCTATTTCATCAGGCGAAGCACCATACCCTAAATCTGTTTCAGGTTCAATATCCCATGTCACCGATGTTATATCTGATTTTTGCAAGTATAACGGTAGCATAAATAGTTTTTTGCAGTATGGAGGTCGAAAATATATCTCTCCTTTATATCCAGCTTCTCTAATAAGTTTATTAGTCTTATCTACTTCATCCTTGCAGAAATTGTATGATACCCCAATCATTCGTTTATGTGAATAAGAATGGTTACCAATACCATGACCATTACTCGCAATAGCTGCTGCATCTTCTTTTCGATCTTCAATACCTATCCCGCACAAAAAGAAAGTCGCCTTAACATCAAGCTCATTTAGAACATTTAATATTTCATGCGTTTTTTCCGTTGGACCATCATCAAAAGTTAGCGCAATTTTCTTTTCATTAGTTTCTGCACTTTTTACAATCTTACCGAAAAACTGAAAATCTCTATCTTTTGAGATTTGAAATAATGAACCCAACAAAATAATTGCGCAAATTAATACCGATACAAAAATAATCGCAACTTTCTTTTTTCTCATTTTTATTTACCCCCTAGTTTTTATCTAGCACACTATAAATCACAATTATTACAACCTATTCTTATTTATTTGATCTTTATCTTTTTCATATTTCATAAGCGCATTATATGTTATAAAACCAGCTCAAATAAGACTTTGCCAATCTCTTCAATACTACAAACAATAAAATCAGCGCCTGCATTCTCGAGTTCACTTCTATCGCCGTATCCATATAATACGCCGATTGACTTAATTCCTGCCTCTTTTGCACCAATAATATCATGCTCCCTATCACCAATCATTACAACTTTTGACAAATCAATAATATTACAACTTTCAAGTGCATACTTGATTACTTCGTATTTTTTCACTCTTGTTCCATCAAGATTACTGCCAGCAATATATGTGAAATATTTTGCAATATCAAAATGTTCCATAATTTGTTTTGCAAACACTTCAGGTTTTGATGTTGCGACAATAAGTATCTTGTTATTAGCTTTTAACATTTTAAGCAAACCTTCTAATCCATAATATACATGATTTTCAAAGATGCCCTTATCCCTATAATATTCGCGATAGTATTCTACTGCTGTTTTTGCTTCCTCTTTTGAAAACCCATAAAATTTTTCAAAAGACTCCCTCAAAGAAGGACCAATAAACTTATATAACTCGTTTCTATCGTTTACCTCTATGCCGTATTTTTTTAAAGAATAGATTACTGAGTTTATTATACCGATTGATGAATCTGTCAGTGTACCATCAAGGTCAAACAAAATATACTCATAACTCACAAAGCATTTCTCCTTTTTCTTATATATAGCCGCCTTCTGCTTTAGGCATATCCTTATATTCTTGTTTCTCTTCAATCATTTTAATTATCTTATCTGTTAATCTATATAATTTTAAGATATCTTCAGTTTCCTCAGTCTCAATAAATTCCGTATCATCAGCACCTACGCCAATGCCTTTTACGGGTATATTTCCAGATTCCAATTCAATTTTCTTCACCTTTCCCCCAATCTCTACCTCTAAAATGTACTTAGAAGATGGTGTCATATAAAAATATTCCTTGAAATTTTGGGGATAGTTGAGAATATCAATTTCAACAAATTTATCATATATTTCTTTCATCTCTTTATCGGTCAAGGACAAGTTAACCGTTTTTGTTCCTGCTGATACCAAATCTTTAGTGAATGTACCTTTAAAGGTATCAAGTTTGTTTTTTGCCAATACTCCATACGATAGTCTAAAACCAAAATCACGTTCCCCATCCGCTTTTTGAGCGCATCCTGATGGTAGAAGGATAAATAGCACTATACTCACAATTATAAATAATCTTTTCATTACGTTCCTCCACTCATATATATCAGTGCATTCTTTCACTTTTCTGAAAGGTTCATTGCATTAAGTAATTTTATTGCCAACTGTTATTCTTTATATTACAATTCTCAGTTTTAACACTACCAGGTTTATCTGTAAATTGATCAAAAGCATTCCCGTTTATTTCTGTATTTGTTACTTTTATAATATTTCCATCTGTTTTAAACATTGGGGTAGTTTCATTTTTATCAAGTTTATTTGGTGTTGAATTATTCTTTATTGTGCACTTATTAATCAAGACATTAGAGCATGAATCATATGTTTCAAATAGATTCCAACTTAAAAAAACGTTATCAGTTATGTCGCACTCTTCGAAGCAAATATCTTTGGATTTAAATATTAAAGCTATATTACTGAATGCTTCATTGTTAGTGAATTTATCATTATAGAATTTTATTCCTTCTGAAATATCTATATCTACCGCTCGTAATGAGCAATGTTCAATTATAGTATTTTCGCATGTTAATCCTTTTGTTTTATATGTAAAGAGCCCCACGCTTCCACATCCATATAGAAGGGAATCACTGACAACAATGTCTTGGCACCCTTCAAATGCCAATACTCCTGCATTACAATCATATTCAGATGGGGTATGACCAGCTTTAATATTTTTGAAGGTGAAATTCTTTACATTCTTTAAATACAATATATTAGCAAACCTTGGCTCCACTTTTAATTCAGTTTTGTCAATGCCTGAACCTTCTATAGTTAAATTACTTACATTTATGATATTAAGCTCTTTTCCATCATCTACATCCTTCCAAACAACACAATTTTTGCTTTTCACATTTTTATCAAGTTTAGATAAATTGTATATGCCAGGCTTTAAAACTATTTTTCTATTTGAATCGATTTCTTCTACCAATTCTTCAACTGAATCTACAGTAACTTCTTCCACATCATTACTAACAGTCTCTTTTGATTGATCTTCTTTTGTTTGATCTTCTTTTGTTTGATCTTTTTTTATTTGATCTTTTATTTGATCTATTATTTGATCTTCTATTTTGGATTCTTCAATCATAATAGCTGATTTTTTACCATCCCATGTGATCTTTTTTCCAAGACACTCAGAAATAAATCTAACTGGTATATAAACCTTGTTATTGAAATTGACAGGGCAAACATCCATTATTTTTGTTGTTCCATTCAATTTCGCTTCAGTGCTATTAACTTTTAAATAAATATTTGTTGATTCCTTTAATATTGATACACTTCTATCTGAACTATTCCATATTATATGTTGGTTATCATTCTGAACACCTAGACTAACCAACACCTCACGAAGTGGTAGGAGTGTTCTTCCATTAATTGAGATTGGTACAAGAGAATATTTTTTTAAGGTTCCATCTATTAATATTTTTATATCAGGACGTTTAACAATTTTATTATCCGCATAAATTGTATTGCTCAGACTTGACACTAACAGGCATAAAATCAATATTACATTAACTAATTTCTTCATATTACAATCCTCCTGTGATTTTAAAATAATTATATTCTCCATTTTGAAATTTTGTGGAAGTGCGGGAGCTCTTCCATTGCTTGCTAATCATATATTATTTTATAATTATACTACTTCGAACTGCGAAAATACAACAACTGTTGACTACTTTCAACTACTTTCACTTACTCATTATAAAATACGCTTTTCAATAAACCGGCTTTGCTATTACATATGAATTTTCAAAAACTACCACTCTATATTTCTCTTTCTTACCTAATTCTTGATAATATAAATTGCTTTTTATTATACTTGGATTCATGCTATGTTCTATAAGTACTTTTTCATATGCTTTCATAAATGCTTCTGGTCCTGAAGCAAACAAACCTTTACCAGCTCGTATTTTATCAATGTCAATGTTGAACTCATAGTAATATTTTGAATCCTTACTTTCTATATACTTACCGAATGGAACTGTGCCGTTAGCTAACTCATTATGTGATAAATATAAGTCACCAATAAAGTTCCCAAAATCATCAGGTTTAGAACTGAAGAATAACTCGTATCTGTCCTTATTTATATCCCAAAGAAATAAATGTTCATCAAAGATATTTATTTCTTCATAATCAAAGAAATCCAATAAATCAAAATTTAAAATCATATTATCATTATCATTAGTTACCCCAACTAATCTTATTTGGTATACATCATCAATTTCATATTTCATTGACTTTTTTAATCCATCAATCATAATGACCCCTTACCCTTCGATTTATTAAGCTTAATATAATACTAATCATCGCTCGGAACTAATACTGAACTGTATATCATTATTTTCTCAAACATGTGTCACTTCATTATTTGTTAAGTCTTCAAACCATTTTCGAACTCTATAATTTATAAGCTTCTGCAAATTGCATTAACAGATGATAGCGACTACTTTTATGTTTTACATGCTAATTATTTTATGTTTTGAATCATAATCATCAAATCGTTAACAACTTGCTCTACTGAACGATTATCTATGAAATACTTATTTTTTATTTTTTTATAAAGTCCTTTTGCATACATAATATCTTCATGGATGTCTTTGATATAATGATCTCTATGCTTATCTTTATATTCATCATCTTTATAAACATTGTCATTCTCATCGGAGAAAACCAATCTTTCGAAAATATGCTCTTTAGAATCCTGCAATTCAATTGCAATTACCCGATCCAAATCTATAAGCGGATTAAAGCCTCTTGTATAATAAATCGGACTTACTGCAATAACCATATCGCTTTTATTATTATTTATCAAATCTCTAAGAATTCCACCTTTAATTTTACCTCTTTCATCTGAAAACGGATTGTCTTTCATGAATTTTTCCAATGTTGTTTGAAATCTCTTCTTTATTTCTTCATCCAAATCAAAAAAATGATATCCGAGTTTATCAGCAAGTTTCTTTCCCGTTACGGTCTTTCCTACATTAGTTACACCAAAAAGCATAATAACCATGTCCACTCACATTCTTTCTATGTTTATTTAAAATATATTTCAAAAATGTTACATGTCTATAAGCTTTTTTCAAAATGAATTCTTGGATTTTTTATAATCTCTCATTTCTTAATACAATAACACATTTTAACTTCTAATAACATATTTTCTATACATTTGCCAGCAAAAAAGCCACTCAATCCAGTTGCCTTCGCAACCTTGAAGTGGCTCATGATTAAACTCTATTCACTTTTCATACTATATTTCACGTCTTCCCTCTAATGCTTTAGCCAAAGTTACTTCATCCGCGTACTCAAGGTCACCACCAACTGGTAAACCATGTGCTATACGGCTTGATTTTACACCTAATGGCTTGAGAAGCTTGGAAATATACATTGCTGTTGCTTCGCCTTCAATGTTAGGGTTTGTGGCTAGTATAACCTCTTTAACATTACCATTGCCTATCCTTGTAAGGAGCTCTTTTATTTTTATGTCCTCTGGACCAATCCCTTCCATTGGAGAGATCGCACCATTTAGGACATGGTAAAGCCCTTTAAACTCTCTGGTTTTCTCCATTGCGACCACATCACGAGGTGCTTCTACAACACAGATAACCGAGTTGTCCCTAGTCTGACTGCTGCAAATCACGCAAGGATCTACATCTGTCAAATTACTGCAGATAGAACAATATTTTATTTTGAGTTTTGCATCCTTTATGGCATTTGAAAGTGCTTCCACCTTGTCCATATTCATGTTTAGCACATGGAACGCAAGTCTCTGAGCCGTTTTGTGGCCTATACCTGGAAGCTTTTCAAACTCTTCGATAAGCTTTGCCACAGGTGCAGAGTAATAATTCATCTAAATTATCTCCTCGTTATTATTATAACAAGCCTGTCAAACCGCCACCAAGGCCACCAGTCAATTTACCCATTTCAGAGTTAACCATTTCTTCTGCTTTTCTGATACCTTCGTTCACAGCTACCATTATAAGATCTTGTAACATTTCAACATCCTCTGGATCAACAACCTCAGGCTTTATATCAATTTTAACAAGCTCTTTTTTACCAGAAACAACGACGTTTATTGCTCCTCCACCTGCTGATGCTTCTACATTTCTTTCATGAAGCTCGGCCTGAAGCTTTTCCATATCTTTTTGCATTTTCTGTGCCTGTTTAACCAAACTACCCATTCCATTGCCCCCAAAACCAGGGAAACCGCCTTTTGCCATTCTAATTCCTCCTATATTTTAAACTTGAACATATATATTATACAGTAATAAGCAAAACATATACAACTTAAATTTTATAAAAAATATCGTATGTTGATATAAATAATCAATCATACGATATCTTATTTAAATTTCCAGATTAAATACAATCCTCTACGCTATAGCTATTTTCCCAATATCCACTGGCTCATAGTCAGAACTTATTTTATTAAAGCGCTTTGCTATCAAAATAACATCTGCCATATTAACAACTTTATCGCCGTTTAAGTCACAATCACTTTTAAACTTTGCATCTGAAGCTGTTGTATTAAACACTTTTGATATCTGCATAACATCCTGCATGTTTATAGAATCATCTTGCACGCCATTATTTGCAATATCTCCAGCCCACATCATTAACCATGACTTTCCTTTAGGAATTTGGTAATAACCACCACCTGTTAGATTTTCTATCCTTCTTGTTAAGAATCCTGGTTTGCTGATTTTCACAGTAAAAGTAGGTTTTGATGAGCTTAGTTTAATGTTCGGAATCGAAAAACGTCCAGTTTCATCCGATATTGCAGATAATGAAGTTCCCTCAATCTCAACCTTAAATCCAGCTCTTTGTTCGCTTTCAAGTACTTCTTCTGTAAAAAACTCTGGACATACATACCCTTCAACACTGCTCACATCATCTGGTATATGTGGATATGACGGCGTTGCTGAAGGCTTTTGGCTTGGAATCTTTGTTGGTGTAGGTTTTGGGGTATTTCCAGGAGCTTCTGAAGGCATCGTTCCATCAGGACTTACTCCTGTAATCATTTTACCATCATCAAACACAGGTATATTAAGGTTTGCTTCTTCCTCACCAAATCCATCATATGAGAAGTCGTTCTTAATATCAAGCTTAAGCCCTGAATTTGATGCAATGACAAACTGAGCTTCTTTTCTGAATGAAGTTGCGCCACCTGGGACTATTTTAACACCCGTGAAATCAACAAGCACATAATAAATATGATTTGCTTCATCAAACGGGAATATTCCTGCAATTTTTCCACCCTCTGAATAGTTCATTGTTGAGCTTACATCACTTACTGTTTTACCTGCAGCATATACCTCTGACAGATCTATATAATATCTGAATGAGAGCTTATCAAGAGCCCTTGCAGGCCATGCAGACTTGTTAAACAATTTAACTTTTATATCAATTTGACCTTGAGTATTTACTGTTGCTGCTCCACTTACAAATGCTTCTGGCTGCTTTTCCTCAATGGCATTAAAGCCTTCAATTGGCTCGCCACCGTATCTCTGATACATCCTTGCGTTCAATGCTGTAAATCCAGCATTGTAGTCACAAGCAACCTCATTGTATACATAGTCGTTTGTATCGTCCTTGTACACCCCATCTGAATCAGGACCTCCAACAAGTGCACCATATAAAATATGCTTGTGCTGCGCTGGTTCTTGGAAGTTATCCCCCCATGAGCCGTGAGCTGTTCTGTGGTGAGGATGCTGTGGATAATCAACCCCATAACCAACTACATAACTCCTTCCAGTACTTCCAAGAGCAATATCAAGTTGAGATTTTGCAAAGTCTCTATATGTTGAAACCTTTGAATCAGTACAACCTGACCAGTCAGAATACAAATCAGCAATAAAGCCTTGTGTTGTGGCATATCTTAATGTTCCCCAGACATCAACACAAATCAAACCCTTTGCGGAAGTTTTTACTTTTTCACCAGCATAGCCAGTTGTACACCAATCGAGGTTTTTTTCAACCAATTGATTGTAACTATCTTTTTTGGTTATCCTTGCCAAAAGCAGTGCTGTTCCAATATGTACATCATCCCAACAATGAGCCCATTTATATGCAATATCTTTAGTTCCCATTTCTGTCTTCCAAAGCGGTATATATGACTCACACTTTTCAATATAAGAAGAATCCCCTTCAGCTAGGTATATCCATATAGATGCCCATGAAAGCTCATCACCAAAGGAGCTATGTGATCTATAGAAATTTTCTGCTGGTCCATAGCCTGCATCACTCTTTGTATCTTCTGCAAATTTCAAAAGCTCTTTTGCATGCTTCAAACAATCTGCTGCAAACTCAGGATCTTCATCCTTAAAAACAACTGATGTTGCTGCAAGAGCAGCCGCAGATTGAGCTACAACCGTTGAAGCAGGATTCGAAGTAGTTGCAACATATGTAGGTCTTTTCATCGTCATAACTTCTGCTGGTCCCCACCAATTGTGGTCATCAGTACCAGTTCCAACCTGAAAAGCATATTTATTCGGTCCGATATGACATCTCTTCAAATAATCAGCAGCCCACCTTATATTATCCATTGCATACTTCAGCTGTCCACTCTTTTGATATGCGTCTTTGTTTTCGTACATACTCCAAGCCAACATAGATACCGTATACGCCATAGGCAAATTGAACTTTACATGGTCACCTGCATCAAACCATCCTCCTGTCAAGTCAGCCCCAACATCGGCTCCATCTGTTAATGCCGAATCTCCGCGCCAGTTATCACGCTTGTCCTCAGGTAGCTCTCCCGAACGTTGAAACTCGTAGAACATCAATGACTTCTGAAGCGCTTCCCCATAATTAAAGCTAGCAGCCTTAACAGGCATTTGAGGAATAACAGTGCTCATTAGCATAGTAGCTAAAACGAAACTTGCTATTTTCTTTCTCATTCTACATAAACCCCCCTCTAACATCATTCTCTAATTTTTTCTAAAACGATCGATAATCTAAAAGATTTTCTGTACCGTTTCCCCCTCTCAAAAACTTTATTAAATTGTCTTTCAATATCTATTATATTTTATTTTAATTAATATTTCCAGATTATTCTTCAATAATATCTAATGGCATATTAATTTTATCCGCAAACTCCTGTGCCTTTTTTACAATTTCGTTTTCTTCTTTTTGAGCCTCCGAAACGCCTTCTAATATGCAATCCTCATCAATACACTTTATCCTAACATCTTTTCCTATTTTGCTTTTAAAGCTAGCTTCTAAAACTTCAATATTCTCAGCTTTTGTCAGTAGCATTTTACATATACTTTTTGCTCCTCCAGGTAAAATACCAATTGTTCTATCACTCAATTCGACTGCTTTTGCTTCCATAAGGTTTGCATATAGTACCATTCTTCCATTTTTCCTTAAATCGTCAATAACCTCCGACCAGCAAACAACTGGCTTTAGAGATTGAATATCCTTTTTCCCAAGCTCTAAAACTTCATGCCTACTCGACTTACCTGAAGATTTTGTTGAATTTTTAACTGCATCTTCGTTTTTTCCCTCATTTGAATTTGCACTCTGCTGATTTGAATGGATTTGAACAAAAGAACCACTGCTTATCCTATCTTCTAGCATAGTCAATCGTTCAAGCAATGAATCCCTGTCTTTACTAAAATTGCAGTCACAAACCTTTACAAGAGCAATTTCCAATAAAACTCGGGGATGAGTTGCCCATTTAAGGCTTGACTCTACTGAAGAAAGCTCCCTTATTGTGAGTATGATTTCTTCCTTGCTTAAATCATTGCTCTGTCTTTTCATTATATTTAAAACATCTTCCATTACATCAATAATTTCTCCAGGATTTTCAGTTAGCTTAACAATAAGCAGATTTCTATAATAAAGAACAATATCTGACAAAAACTTAGCAATGTCCTTGCCTGCCAGTACAAGCTCCTCAATCTTCGCAAAAATGATTTCAATATTTCTCTCATGAATAGCATCAACGACTTCCGATAAAAATGTGTCATTTACAATACCTACAACCTTTAAAACATGGTCATACGTAATTTCATTATCGCCTTGTGATATGCATTGATCTAGTATACTAATTGCATCTCTTAAAGCCCCATCAGACATCTTTGCAATAAGCTTTGCCGCTTCGCTTTGAAGCTCTACCTCACTTGCTGATGCAATCTTGTTGATCCTTCCAACTATACTGTCTATAGGTATTCTTCTAAAGTCAAATCTCTGACACCTAGACAAAATCGTCGCCGGAAGCTTGTGAGGCTCAGTAGTAGCAAGTATAAATACAACATGTGAAGGAGGCTCCTCAAGGGTCTTTAAAAGCGCATTAAATGCCCCTGTAGATAGCATGTGAACCTCATCTATAATGTAGACCTTCTTTTTTGCCTGTGAAGGTGTATAAATAACCTCATCACGTATTACTCTCACATCGTCTACACTGTTATTTGATGCAGCATCTATTTCAATAACATCAAGAATATTCCCAGCCAAAATCCCCTTGCAAATTTCACATTGATTGCATGGGTCTCCATCTTTAGGGCTCAGACAGTTTATTGCTCTTGAAAATATTTTTGCCATTGTGGTTTTACCTGTACCCCTTGTGCCACAAAACAAATATGCATGTGCTATATGATCAGAAACTATACTGTTTTTTAGAGTCTTAACAACATGCTCCTGCTCAACAACATCTTCAAAAACAAGTGGTCTCCATTTTCTATATAAAGCTAAATACGCCATAATTACCTCCAAACTAAAACCTCTGCAACTCGTTGTTAGAAATTATGGGCACCATAATTTCCTAGACATAAAAAAAGAGCGTATGTGTAACACCCTTTAGTTGAATATATATTTTATTGGCCGTGCACCTTGCTCTGACTAACCATTACAAGCGTTACCCAAGTAGTAAACTCAAATCAGGCATCCCCGCGGCACACGAAAATTATTGCTTACCGCTGCTTCCTTCCGGACCTGACGGGGTTCACAGGTTTTCGTTGCGCAAGACCCAATTATCATCGCCACTTGCTTAGGGCAGACCTTACAACGGAAAACCTCGGTAAGGAATTCAACCCTGCTAAGCGGTTTGCAGGAATAGGGCACCGCTAACTCCCCATCTAGCACGACCAAATCTTTATGACAATATTAATTTAACAAGCTACTTAAAACATTATATTCGAAAGTGAGAATTTAATCAAGCCATTTTTTAAATAAATAGTTAGCAATTTTTCACAACTTTTTTCGCAAAAAAAAAGCACCGAATATAAATTTTATAAATAATTCCAATAATAGTGCTCTTTAGATAATATGAAATTTTCCTTACATAGAAGGAACATAATGAAAAAGTTAGTTTAATAAACTGTGGCAATTTAATTATATCATATTTCATAAAAAATACCTATTATTTTTTTGTAATTTTATGTTACAATTATATTTCAGCTAACTTTAAGTTACCTTCGACTTCCTCTAAAAGAAGCAACTCCTATAGAGCCATCTCCCAAAACATTCGTTTTTATTATATTGCTTTCAACCACGTTTGTGTAATATTTGCTATATTTATTCAAAATCTTTTTATCTCGTTCACTCAATTGTGTAACTAAAATCTTCTTTTTAATCAACAGCACCACATCCATTTACAATATGATTAGCGTACAAAAAATTTCTTGTTTGATGTATACAATAAGTCATGTTGGAAATATTTCCTTCGAACAGTTATTTTTTGTATCACCTTATTTTTGTATCACCTTATTTATAATACTCAAAGAATAAAAATATATTCATAATTTATTACAGGTTGTATTGGACAAAATCTTCACATTTACAAACAACCTTATAATGACTTACTTATAATTGCTCGTATTTTTCTCCTTTAATCTTAGAAAATCCAGTATTTCTTCCACGCTTTTCACAATAACCTTTGCGGGAAACCGATTTGCTTGAGCACATACAGCAAATTTATACATTGGATCAATATCATATTGCTTTAAAAAAAATACATCTTCGCAGCAATTCTCAGTTTTAACAGTTATTGCAGAGTCTTCCATTTTAACAACAAATGAGTCAAGAGGCATTGACAGGCCCTTTCCACATGCTTTCACATAGCTTTCCTTGAAGGTCCAGAGCTCATAAAAGTATGATAACTGCAAATGCTCTGGCTTTGAAATCAGCATCTCATATTCTTGCAACGAAAAAAAGCGTTCGGCAATCTTCATATCTATCGGTCTCAGTTGTTCAACATCAACACCTACACTGTTATTGCTTGTTGCACACGCAATCCATTCATTTGAATGTGATACATTAAAATGAAATCCCTGATCGTTTAAAAGAAAGGGCTTTCCATAGTCATTTCTTTCAAAACAGATATTATCATTGTCTATATTAAGTTGCTTTGAAATTATATATCGCACCAGCAAATCGCCCATTAATGAACGTTGAGCGTCTTGAACTCTCCTAAATTTTCTAATCCTTTCTTGTCGTGCTGTCTCTACAAAACCTAATATTTTATCAAAGTCTTTAATCAAAGTTCCATCAGCAATCCTTAAAGCAAATACCTCAACCATTTTGTCACCTTTTCAATATTTTTGATTTCAATCATTTCTATAATTCTACCACACTTTTTCTCCATAATTTATCATTTTCTACTCAATAAATTAAATTTAATGTCGATATAGTTGTATGGAGGTGGATATATGGACAAAGCAATATGTACAGATAATATTTGCAAGGTTTTACTTATCGATAAGGATAAATCTGTTACAAGTATATTATCAAACAGATTACGTAGTGTCGGCATCAAGGTTTTTATTGCTTCAGATCAAGTTTCTGTTTTTTCAATAATTGATTCAAACAAACCTGATGTTATCCTATTAGACATATTAGTAAAGTCAAACACAGGCGAAGAGCTATTAACATGCCTAAAAAATAATGAAACCTCGTCCAACATTCCTATAATAATTTTATCTTCAGCTATTGATGTAAACTCGAAGGTATATGGTCTCCTCTCTGGTGCAAATGATTATATTGTTAAGCCATTTAGATTTGCAGAGGTTTATGCACGAATAAAAAATCAAATGAGAATTATAAGCATGCAAAATGAACTTGAAATCAAAAATAAAGAGCTTGTCGAAAAAAACATGCTTCTTCAACAACTGACTATGACTGACGGTCTTACAGGTCTTTACAATAAAAGATATATTATTGACAGACTTGTAAGTGACGTTACAAGATTCACACGTTTCAAGGAGCCTATTTCATTTTTAATGATTGATGTTGATCATTTCAAGAGGATTAATGATACTTATGGTCATCTAATTGGTGATATCCTCCTAAGAAGCCTAGCAAATAAGCTAAAGCCCCTTGTCCGCGATGTTGATATTATCGCTAGATATGGAGGAGAAGAATTCCTTATTGTAGTGCCTAACGGTGATGCTATGGGTGCTAAAACACTTGCTGAAAGGCTTAGAGAAACATTCGAAAACTTAGTTTTTGAAATTGAAGGCCATAATATATCAATCACATTAAGTATTGGCGTTAATTGTGCAAATATCGACTTGACTAAAGATTGCAGCAAAGAAGTAATACGATTGATAAATGAGGCAGATACTGCTCTTCTAAGAGCTAAGACAAGCGGTCGCAACCGTGTAGAATTCTATGACTCTAAATTAAATGCTCAAATACATATACCAAACGAGTCAACTACATTTGCGAATAGGTTCTCTGTTTCACCTCTTCATAATAATATATAATTCCTAAGCATCTCAAAAGGCTTCTAATCCAATGTTCGATAGAGATACATTGGATTAGAAGCCTTTATATGAGCTTTATATGAGCTTTATATGAGCTTTATATGAGCTTTTTAATAATTATTTGGTCAAAATATTTGTCCACACTGTTCCTGTCAATTACCCCAATTTCCATAAACTGCGTATTCGATAATGCACATGCAGTTCCAAGCTTTAGCATGTCATTTGAAGAATATTCCTTCCATATACCAAAAGCCATACCTGCTACCATTGAGTCTCCTGAGCCTATTGCATTAACAACCTCAACGTCCTTGTACATTGTTTGGAAAACGCCTGAACCATCAACCATTAAAGCACCTTTGCTTCCAAGCGATGCCACAATAATAGACACACCCTTATCCCTGATTTTTGTACAGACATCTATAACATCTTCTATTTTACTGAGCTCTCTTCCCTCATATTGAGAAAGTTCTCTTAAATTAGGCTTAATAATATCAGGCTTTTCTTTTATTCCCTCTTTTAGCGCTTGACCTCCTGCATCTAGTATTGTTTTTATGCCTAAGTCTTTAGCCTTTTTTATCAAAGTTCCATAGAAGTCTTGTGATAACCCTTCTGGAAGTCCTCCCGTACACACCAATACCTTTGTTCTTCGCAAAGCATTTTCAAATATATCCATAAACCTTTCCCGGTTATGCTGCCTAATAAAAGTTCCAGCTTCAAGTATTTCTGTTTCTGTATTTTGAACTTTATCAATTATATTCGTATTTGTTCGTGTTTCACCATCAACCCAGACAAGATTCATCTCAATACCAAGACATTCAATTTCTTTTTTTAGCCAATTGCCAGTATTTCCGCCAAAGAAACCTGTCAAAAATACATTCCCTCCCAATTTAGCTAAAACTCTTGCAACATTTATCCCTTTACCTCCTGCTGATCTAACGATTTTGTTTGCCCTATACATGTTGCCAGGAATAAAATTTTCAATAAAGCATATCTTATCCAATGCTGGATTAAGAACTATTACAGATATCATATAATATCTTACCCCTCATACAAAATTTAATATATTAGGTGATTCTCAAAAAACTGGTCAACTGGCGATTTCAAAAATATTGATTTTAGTACGTTTGCACATTAAAATTGAACAAGGAAATTATTGAAATCGCCTTAATTAATCTTATCACTCATTTTATGCTTGTCAATGAACAAAACCGTGAAGTGGTGTTTGTGCGCTCTGTAGCTTGTCTTAAGAAATTATGGGCACCATAATTTCTTAAGACATCAAAAAACGAGAGGACATACAGCCCTCTCGTTTTTTATAATTCGCTTCGAAAAAAATCCCAAACATAATTTATTTTCTGTTCTTTTTATTTGTTTGAGAATACTTTTGAGCAACATCCCTGTCTATCTCATTCTCACCAAGCTGATCATTTGCAATGCTTAGGTCAGCTTTCTTTTTATCCTTTTTCGCTTTCTTATTTTCCATTGTAATTTCTCCTCGAAGAACTCCATTAATGTTTATTATTTGTTATTAATCTTAAATACATTATTAATCTTACATTTTGCGATAGATAAATGTAAAAGATTAATTGTACTTAATATAATATTTCCGTATTAAAATTTTTCATTCAAAAATCTTATTCGGTAGAAAAGCACATTTCAAAATCTATTTTTGTAATAATTTTCACAAAACAACGATCATAATTATACTTTTTGCTCACATTATGAATGTTTTTCTATAATAATAAAGGGTTTTTCGTATTTTTATTGAATATATACACTCAATATTATAATTATTGGTGCAACCTTTATAGTTTACTTATTTTAGGGCATAATATTTCACTGAAGAAAGGGTGATCCTAATTGAAAGCGATAATTATGGCAGGAGGAGAAGGTTCAAGGCTACGTCCCCTTACTTGCGACTTGCCCAAACCTATGGTGAATGTAGCAAACAAACCAATAATGGAACATATTATCAACCTATTAAAATTTCATGGAATCAAAGAAATAGGCATCACTCTGATGTACCTTCCTCAAAGGATCAAGGATTATTTTGGTAATGGTTCAAATCTGGGTGTTAATTTGCAATACTTCACTGAGGATACCCCACTTGGTACAGCTGGAAGCGTTAAAAATGCAGAATCCTTTTTGGATGAAACGTTTATTGTAATCAGCGGAGATTGTCTTACAAATATGGATCTTGAAAAAGCAATAGAGTTTCACACAAATAAAAAGTCTAATGCCACCTTGATATTAACAAAAGTTGATGTTCCGCTCGACTATGGAGTTGTCATAGCAAATAAAGATGGAGAAATAGAGAGCTTTCTTGAAAAGCCAAGCTGGGGTGAAGTTTTTAGTGATACTGTTAACACTGGAACGTACATTTTAGAACCTTCTGTTCTACAATACTTTGACTCTGGAAAAAAATACGATTTTAGTAACGATCTTTTTCCTCAAATGCTAAAAAATAAAGATTCAATATACGGATATGTTTCTTCTGAGTACTGGTGTGATATAGGTGATCTCACCGCATATCATCAGGCTCATTATGATATATTTGACGGTAAAATTAATCTTCAAAATGAGTATACCGAAGTCAAAAAGGGTGTCTGGGTCGGGAGTGGCACCTTGATTGAACCTAACGCCACAATTACCGCACCATGTATCATCGGCAGCAATTGCAGAATTTCAAATGGTGCTGTTATTGAGGATATGTCAGTCATAGGCAATAATAACGTTATCGAAGGAGAAACTTCGATAAAAAGAAGTATCATCTGGGATAATAATTATATAGATTATGGTTCACAGATAAGAGGTGCGATAATTTGTAGCAAAGTTAACTTCAAACACTATGTATCAATTTTTGAAAATGCAGTTGTAGGAGACAAGTGCATTTTAAATGAAAGGGCTATTATTAAGCCAGGCATTAAGATTTGGCCTCAAAAAACGATAGATCCACTTTCAATCGTTGATAGAAATATTGTATGGGGATCAAAGCACCATAAAACAATTTTTGGTGAAAATGGTCTCTCTGGCATAATTAATGTGGATATCTCTCCTGAGTTTGCCGCAAGACTTGGTGCTGCATATGGATCAATTTTTAAAAAGGGTTCTAAAGTTGTTGTCAGCTCAACTACTTCCAACTCAGCCAGAATGTTCAAGCATGCCTTTGTGTCTGGTATTCTGTCTGTAGGAGTTGAGGTCTTCAACCTTAGTAGCCTGCTTACACCAATTGCACGTCACGCGATTAATTTTCTATCGGTTGAAGGCGGTATTCATGTTAAAATCAGTGACGACAGCGCAAATAAACTTCGTGTTGACTTTATGGATTCTAAAGGCGCCAGTATAAGCAGGGTTCAGGAAAGGAAAATCGAAAATGCTTACTTCAGAGAGGATTTTCGCAGAAGCTCAGGTGAAGAAATCAGCAGACTCAATAATATAACTGATTTTAAAAATTATTATGTCAGATCAATATTGAACGACATACAAATTGACGCAATAAGAAGCTCTCCACTTAAAATATGCGTTATTTCTCCGTCAGACTTTGTTATTTCAGTTGTCGTACCAATGTTGAGCGATATAGGCTGCAAGGTAGCAAGTTTTTCATCATCGAACCTTAATTCATTAGAAGAAATATCTGAGGAACTTAATAAAACAAATGCTGATTTTGCAGCCTTCATTGATTCGAATGGTGAAAACTTAGCTCTTATTGATAAAGAAGGAAACTTAATTAAAGAAGACTTGTTTCTTACACTAACTTCGCTTATAATATTTAAAAACATAGAACATTCAAAGGTTGTCGTTCCTATAACAGCTCCCTCTGTTATAGAAGTATTAGCTAAAAAGCACAATGGAAACGTTTTAAGGACAAAAACCTCACCGCAGGCTGTTATGGAGCAAATGCTTAATCATAACCTTTTTAGAACAAAGGAGAATATGTATCAATTTTTGTTGAACTTTGATGCTCTTGCAGGTCTTATAAAAATAATAGAGTATTTGTGTGTAAACAACACAACCCTAAATGATACTATAAAAGAAATTCCTCATTTCTATGTAAGCAAAAAGAAGATTTTCTGTCCATGGGAACTTAAGGGTAAGGTTATGAGAACATTGATCACAGAAAAGACAGATGAAAAAGTTGAGCTTTTGGAGGGGGTTAAATTTATACTCGAAAACGGTTGGGCTCTTGTGCTTCCAGATGCAGATTTGCCTCTTTGTAGAGTATATTCAGAAGGAGATTCTCCTTCAATCGCAGATTCGATATCCGACATATATCTTGACAAAATAAAAACAATAATAAACACTAGGTAAAATTAATAATGTCTTTTGATTTTACATGGCATTTTAAGATTTTAAGGAGCAGATAAGTGAGATCCATACAAATTGATAAAAAACACAATGGCAAAAAATTGGAAAAAGCTTTACGCGATCAATTCCCAATCATGCCTGTAAGCGCACTTTATAAAGCATTTAGAAAAAAGGATATAAAGGTTAACGGCGTCAGAGTAAAGGAAGATCATGTCGTTTATACAGGAGATACTGTTGAAGTATATATAACAGATAACATACTCGATGGCAAGCCTGTTAAAACTCCATACGAGAAATCTAATGGTTTTAAAGTGGTTTTTGAGGATCAAAACCTCTTAATAGTGAATAAGGAACAGGGCATTCCTGTACATGCTGATAAAGATCAGCAAACAGATACACTGATTGATCGGGTAAGGTCATATCTTGATTCAAACACAGAATACTCAACAAATAAATCAAGAAAATTTCAGCCATCTTTGTGTCATAGACTTGATAGAAACACAGGAGGTTTGGTGATTATTGCCAAAAATCAAGAAAGCCTCGATATAATTCTTAATAAAATAAAACACAGAGAGATCAAAAAATACTATCAATGTCTTGTACAGGGACATGTTGATGAAGGTTCGAGCGAACTTAAGGCATACCTTTTTAAAGATGAAAAAAAGAATCAGGTATTTATATACGAAACTCCCAGAAAGCATTCTCTAGAAATAATAACACGCTATAAGGTTCTTTCTTACGAAAAAGAATATACTCGTCTTGAGGTTGAGCTTGTCACAGGCAGAACACATCAGATAAGAGCTCATTTGGCATTTATAGGACACCCTATCTTAGGTGATGGTAAATATGGCTCAAATTCATTTAATCGTGCAATGGGTGCAAAACGCCAAGCATTATGGGCATACAAGCTTCGCTTTGATTTCAATGATGGTGGCATACTTGACTATCTAAAGGGAAGAACGTTTTGTGTTGAACCAGAATTTCCGAAGAATGTATGAATTATATAATTAAAAACAACTTCTATCAAAGTTTAAACAAAGATAGAAGTTGTTTTTCATTCCTTACCTTCCAATAAATTGCTGAACAAACACTTTACCATAAGTAGGACTGCTCACAATTCCAATTCCAGTATAGTTAAAATTACCACCTAATATATTTGCCTTATGTCCAGATGAATTCATCCAAGCCTTGAAAGCACCTTCTACAGTTGAATTTCCTGCAATATTTTCGCCAGCATACTTGAAGCTTACCCCAAACTGCCTCATCATATCAAATGGTGAGCCATACGTTGGCGAATCATGGGAAAAATAGCTCTTATCAACCATATCCTGAGCTTTTAGTCTTGCAACTTTTTGTAATTGCATATCAAAACTCAACGGAGACAAACCAGCATCATTTCTAGCCTTGTTAACAAGATCTAAAACAGCCTGTTCATCTGCTGAAACTCCTGTCGGAGATGCAACTGCCGATGGTTTTGGGGATACAACTCCAGGTGAAGGAACAATTGACGGTTTTGATGTAACTGAAGTCATTGGAGTTTGAGCTGGCTTTGGTGAATAAACTGGTGCCTTTGATGTAGTCTTTTTAGGTGCCGTACTTGACCATTGTATCTTCAGATAGTCACCTTTAACTACTCCAACACACCCCTGCTGCTGCTCATAAACTGTGTACCAGTCCGCAATTTTACCTAAAACCTTAACCGTCTGTCCTTTCTTCAAAACGCAAACAATGGGATGATTTGTTGAAATACCTTGTCTTACATTCAGATAATCAACTGCAACGGTTGCATTTACAATGTCCATCTTTTGAAAATAAGGAGCTGCGTTTGTCGGGTTTTTTGTTCCTGAAAATCCCAGCATTAAGGAGCAAACGGTTGTGAAAACAAGCAGAAAAACTATTCTTTTCTTCATATAATCCCTCCACATTATCTAATATTTTTGTTCAGTAATATTTCAGATTTCCCTTTTTCCCAAACAAATATATCTGATAATAGTATTAACAAATTTGTCTGAATTATTTATAGAAAAGTATCATTTTCTGGCAATGTAAATTAATATGCTTTTCCCCAATATAGCATATGCATTGCAGGCTTTCCACAACATACACATTTATCTGAAATCTTTTCCTGTTCGAACGGCATACATCTTGAAGTCGCAGTTGTTTTTTCCTTAATAACGTCTTCGCAAGCCCTATCTCCACACCACATTGCTTTTATAAATCCAGGCGTCTCCTGAGCAATTTTTTCAAACTCAGCCATATCATGTGCAATGTAAGTCTTTTTATCCCTGTGTTCTTTTGCCTTGTCAAGCAATCCCTGCTGAACCGTATCAAGAAGCTCTGAAAGCTTATTCTCAAGCTCATCAATAGAAACAAATATCTTCTCTCTTGTATCCCTTCTAACAAGCACAACCTGATTTTTTTCAATATCCTTAGGTCCTATCTCAAGTCTTACAGGAATACCCTTCATTTCATACTCACTATACTTCCATCCAGGCATTTTATCACTTTCGTCCAAGATAACCCTAAAATTCTTTGAAAGCCTATCTTTAAGCTCCCTTGCCTTCTCAAGAACACCTTCCTTATGCATTGAAACAGGTATCATAGCAAGCTGTATAGGAGCAATACGTGGTGGAAGAACAAGACCACTGTCATCCCCATGTACCATTATAATTGCACCAATAAGCCTTGTTGTTACTCCCCATGATGTTTGATGCACAAATTGAAGCTGATTGTTTTTATCAGTGTATTGAATCCCAAAAGCCTGTGCAAATCCATCCCCAAAATTATGCGACGTACCCGACTGAAGTGCTTTTCCATCGTGCATAAGACTTTCAATCGTATATGTCGATTTTGCTCCAGCAAACTTTTCTTTGTCTGTCTTTTTCCCTTTTACAACAGGAATTGCAAGCACCTGCTCACAAAAGTCTGCATACACATTTAGCATACGGATAGTTTCTTCCTGTGCTTCGTCAGCAGTTGCATGAGCTGTATGTCCTTCCTGCCACAAAAACTCAAGTGTTCTTAAAAATGGTCTTGTTGTCTTTTCCCAACGAACAACTGAGCACCATTGATTATATAGCTTTGGTAAATCTCTATATGATTGGACAACATTTGCATAGTGCTCACAGAATAAAGTCTCAGATGTTGGACGCACACACAATCTTTCTGTCAAAGGCTCATCTCCTCCATGAGTCACCCAAGCAACTTCAGGTGCAAAACCTTCTACATGTTCTTTTTCTTTCAAAAGAAGGCTCTCAGGAATAAACATTGGCATATAAACATTTTCGTGCCCTGTTTCTTTAAACCTGCGATCAAGTTCCTTTTGAATATTCTCCCATATACCGTAACCATATGGACGGATTATCATACATCCCCTGACACTTGAATAATCAACCAAATCCGCCTTTTTAATTATATCAGTATACCATTGAGCAAAATCCTCATCCATCGGCGTAATAGCCTCAACTAGTTTTTTGGCATCTGCCATAAATATCACTCCTTATTTTAATTTAGACATACACAAAAACAGTAAGCGCTTTTTGTTTCCTCTATAACCTGTCGTTAGAAATTATGGGCATCATAATTTCCTAGACATAAAAAAACCCCTGTCCTTAATTCTTAAGGGACGGAGTCATTCCGCGGTACCACCCAAATTGGTAAAACCCAGCTTTAAAGACCATTAACGGAGTCAATCCGACTGCCTCATCAGCAGTTTCTCTGGGATGGGAAGAAATCTTGGGTTTAAGGATCTTTCAGCTATAGATGACTCTATAAATCCTACTCTCTAAAAACTTATCCTTTCATAGTCCCTTCATCGAAAATACAATTATATTTAAATATATTATAACTTATAATTCGTGTCAACACTACAATTTCCCATTTCATTTAATTTTTTACTCTTCACTGTTAAGAAACTCTCCTTGATTATTGACTATAGTTATTTATTGATGTAATATTTATCTCATAATGTTGCCCAATAATTAAATTAATATTTACAGAGGTGTTTATGAGAGTAGCAATAGGTCAAGACAGTCATAGATTCGATTTTAATGACACAGAAAAAAAACTTGTTTTGGGAGGCGTTGTTTTTGAAGGTGAGCCTCCATTAGAGGGAAACAGTGATGCAGATGTAATTCTCCATTCTGTAACAAATGCCATCTCTGGTATTACTTGTGTAAATATACTTGGAAAAATAAGTGATGATCTCTGTCTTAAGCAAGGGATTAAAGACAGTACTGTTTACCTCAAAGAAGCATTGAAATACTTAAATGGCAAAAAAATAGTTCATCTATCAATATCAATCGAATGCTTAAAACCAAAAATCTCACCGAAAATCCCCGAAATACGAAAAAGCCTTTCAGCGCTCCTTGATTTAAGCGAAGAATCTATTGGGATTACTGCAACTACTGGTGAAGGGTTGACTCAGTTCGGTCAAGGTCTTGGAATACAGGTATTTAGTTGTGTCACTACAGATTAGTGATTACATGTCTCCTGACCCTTTAATACTTAATTTATAATTTATTGATAAAATTTTCATTGTTTTATTTGACTTTTATCTATATAATTTATTAATGATACAACATTGTATCTTAGTCTAAAGATATAGATAGTTATAACAATATAACATAATGAGGTAAAAAATGGGGTCATTAAAAATTACTCAAATTAGTTCATATATGAAAAGTCATATACCGCAAATTATATTAACATTAGTTTTAGCATTAACTTGTATTTTGGATTATAGTTTTGGTACCAGTAAAAAACTTTCCATTTTACTAATGTTTACGATATCCTTTTGTAGTTTCATTGTAAGCCAATTAAATTTTAAATTTAAAAAAAGTTTTATAATAGTAAATTTAGCAGCAAATCTCATTGCGCTTTATTTTACATTAAATACCAGATTTAATATAGTTAATATTTTCCTTATATCATGGATGATATGGTACATTATTACTCCCTTCCTTCTTAAGGTTAAGGGATTATTAAGTATTGTTTTTCCTGCTGTCATTTTATCATCCTATATATTTCCACTGGTTAATTTCCATTTACCAACATTCCCTTTACTTATTTTTCCCATATACATCTTTGGATACTATATTAAGGGCATGAAAATTGAAGAAGTAAAAAGTGCATATAAAATATTGATCTTTAATGTTTTATTGTCAGCACTTTCAATATGTGTATTTCTTTTTAGAACAAAATATCTCCTAACAGGTCAAAATATTAAATTGATTAATCTATCATACAAATCATATGAAATATCTGTTTATCAACCTTTTTGGATGATGCTTGTAATTTGGTCGACAATAAGCTTTGGCTTGCTTATGATCTATGCTTTTAGAAATACACTCAATCAATCTCTTGAGACTGAAGGTTTCGAAGAGCTTTTTACTAAGCTATCAAAAAACACATTTCGATTTATTCGTTTCTTTTTATTTATTGCAGTTCTTATATTTGGAGCTGAGTTTGCTATCAGAAGTAATCTTATGGCTACTATCAGAATAATTACCGATCCTCCAGCATTGTTTAACATGATCTTCTTGTGCACAATTGGTCTAGTTCTTATTGCTCTGACAGGAAGGATTATTTCAAAAATAACTATTGGGGTATTAATGATATTTTTATCTATTGCCAACTATTTAAAATTCAGATATTTCGATGAACCATTTTATCCCTGGGACACATATATTATAAAGGAAGCTATAACAATATCAACAGAGTATTTGAATCTTCCACTAGTGATTATTCTAACAGCGATAACACTAATTGCAATTGCTATTTTACTGTTTACTAACAAAAAAATTCGTAGTTTCTTCAAACCCAAACTAGTTAAAAAGCTAATTCCTTTAGCAACTGCGATGATTATAGTAAATTTGGTTATTCTTTTTTCACCTGCACTGCTTTCTAAAATGGGCATTCGTCAGTCATGGTATATTGGCAAAACAGAAATGAGGTCAAATGGTCTGCTTGTTCAAAATTTAATGTATTTAAAAAACTACAAAGACTATGTTTTATCTGCACCTCAAGGATACTCAAAGAAAAATATGCAAGAGATGAGCAAAAAACTAGGCAAAGAGGTCCCTAAAAAGACCACCTCATCAGTTAAGCCTAATATAGTGGTTATTATGTCGGAAAGCTTTTGGGATCCGACTAAGTTAAAGAATGTAAGTTTTAACCAAGATATAATGAAGAACTTTAATAAGTACAAAAAAGGTAATATAATTTCTCCTGCAATCGGAGGTGGCACTGCTAACGTTGAATTTGAAGCTTTAACTGGTTTAACTAATTATTACTTCGGTCCTGGTGTTCTTGCATATAATGTATACATAAGAAGGGATACTCCTAGCCTTGTTTCAGTAATGAACGATAACGGATATAAAACAATTGCTGTTCACCCCTATTTCCCTCAAATGTACAACCGAGACAAGGTTTATAATTTTTTTGGGTTTGATAAATTTATTACTGAAAATGATTTTAACAAAAACACTGATACAAAGGGACCTTATATATCTGATGATAAACTAGTTGATAGGATTCTTGATCTCTTGAATACAGGCGATGAACCTAAGTTTATATTTTCAGTTACTATGCAAAATCATGACCCATATATTGAAAAATACAACAATGTGAGTGTTAAAGCTAAATCAAGTCAACTTAATGAAGAAGAACTCAGCATTTTAAGCACATATGGGGAGGGTATAAGAGATGCCGCAAATTCATTAGATAAGTTAATTACAGCCCTTAAGAAATCAAAAACACCAACGCTTGTATATTTCTTTGGGGATCATTTACCAAGACTTGGAACAGTCGAAGATCTTAGAAACGTTTATAACCGTCTAAATCCTGAGAGTGATACAGCTAAGAAGGAACTTAGAACATATACAACACCATATGCCTCATGGTCAAATTATAAAAAGACTAGAGCATTTTCAGAGCCTTTTTCACCATCACATATTGCATTAGAAGTATTACAAGACTCTGGTGTAGATCATCCAAGTTACTTCAACATTTTAAAAGGACTTGAAAAAGATAATATCTACCTTCAAAAGTCCTTATGTAAAAATGTTGATCAAAAGAATCAGTATTTTAAGGATTATAAGATGATTGTGTACGATATAATAATGGGTAATCAATATTTGAATTCAAAGTAACACTGCTTAACTTCTGAATAATACCTTCTCTTTGCCGAACATACGCACTGCAATAGCTAACGACAATACTACATGAATAATTGAAGATCCAAATGCGTAAAACAGATATAAATAATTGATATTCCCACTTAGTACGACTTTAAATCCTGCAATTGTATTGAGAACAGGCACAAAAAACGAATATAGTGGAATATCGTTTGGTTGTGTAAACATGTTAGCATATGCAGGAACCATTGCTGCAATCATTAAGAATGACAGATATATCTGAGCCTCCTTGAATGACTTGGCATATGTACTAAGTGCTATCTGTAAGCCAGCAAATGTCATTCCTAATGCAATAGCAAGAATGATCGAAAATATAATTGCAGGAACTGGAATACTAAACCCTGAAATCTGCTCCCCACTTCCAATGCTTAAAGCATTAGGATTTATTAAAAATCCTACAAAAATACCTATTACACTGGCAACAACTGTTATAAATGAAAACAACGTAACTGTCATATATTTTCCAATTAGAATTGAAATCCTTCCTGGTCTTGTAGTAAGTAACGGTTCCAATGTATTTCTTTCTTTTTCTCCTGCAACAAGGTCAGTTGCAGCAGGAACCCCACCAACAGTAAGCAACACTACTATTATTATCGGAAGAAAAGTTGCAAGCATCCCTGCACCATTTTTAGTTTTATCTGCAACATTCTCCTCTTTTATAATCGATGGTTTTAATATGTTTTTATCAAGTCCAGCAGAGACAATTCTTTTCTCTACCATATTGTTATTAAACTTTTCAATTGCCGAGCTCAATATCCATATACTTCCTTCTGATTTAGTGTTTGATTTGTCATATAATATTTTTATTTCAAAAGGCTTACCTTCTCTAAGCTTGATTTTGTAATCCTTATCAATATCAATCACAAGCCTTACGTCCCCTGAATTTAAAGCACGTAATGGATCCTCACATTCAACAAGCTTTATATTCTCATTATCCTTAATTATTTCTTTCTCCACCATATTTTTTACATCAATAGTCTTAGACTCTTTTGAAAGAGCTATAATAACATTCTGATTAATTTCTTTTTGGAGATTCTCAATTCCGCCACCTACAAATATGTTCAAAAGCGGAATAACTAGCATCGGAACTAAAATACTGATGAGAAGAGTTCTTTTATCTCGGCTAATATCTTTTACTTCTTTTTTGAATACTATCCAAATATCCTTTAATCTCATATCTTATCACCCACCAGTCTTATGAATATTTCTTCAAGATCAGAATTATCATATCTTTGCTTCAACTCCTCAACAGTCCCAGTGTCTACAATCTTTCCTTTATGTATTATCCCGATTCTGTCACAAAGCTTCTCAACCTCTGTCATTGTATGGCTTGAAAAAAGAATTGTTTTCCCATTTTCTTTACAGTTAAGAATAAAATCATGCACATCTCGAGAAGCACTTACATCTAATCCAGATGTTGGCTCATCAAATAACATTACTTCAGGATCATGAATAATCGATCTGGCAAACGCAACCTTTTGCTTCATCCCTTTAGAAAGTTTCGCAGCTCTTCTTCCTAAGTAGTCTGTCATTCCCAATGTCTTTGAAATCTCTCTTATCCTTTGATCAATCATATCCTTTCTCATTCCATTCAATTCACCGAAATAAAAAATGTTTTCATATGCAGTAAGCCTATCATATAAGCCAGTTTCTCCACCAAACAGTATTCCAATCCTGCTTCTTACTTCATGAGGTCTTTTTACGGCATCAATGCCTGCAAAATGCACTTTTCCAACCGTTGGCTTCAGCATAGTGGCAAGCATCCTCAAAGTTGTAGTCTTTCCCGCGCCATTTTCACCTAAAAGACCAAACACTTCACCAACATTAATTTCAAAGCTTATATCTTTTACAGCCTCAACTTTCCCAAATTTTTTTGAAAGTCCTTCCACCTTTACCATATAAGCACCCATCCCCTATTCATTTGCTATTGGTTTGCTATTGATTCAGCCAGCTTAATATCCTCTCTAGTCGTAATCTTAATATTACTATAGCTTCCCTTTATCAGTTTCATTTTATAACCCATTTTTTCTACAAGTACTGCATCATCTGTACCTATGTAACCTTCTTCAATTGCTTTCAAATGTGCATTCATAATAACATCGTATTTAAATGACTGTGGCGTCTGTATCGCCCATAGCATACTTCTATCTGGAGTTTCTTTTACATATCCGTCAGCATCTGCAATCTTTATTGTATCCTTTACAGGTACAGCAATACCTGCAGCACCATATTCTTTTGCAGCAATTATGCTGTCATAAATGATTTCATCATCAATAAAAGGTCTTGCTCCATCATGAATCAAAACAATGCTACAGTTCTCATTGACCTCACGAATACCATTAAACACAGAGTTTTGTCTTTCCTTACCACCTGCAACAATCTTTGTAACTTTATTGAATCCATAAACATCAATTACATTTTGTTTGCAATAAACAATATCATTACTATTTAAAACTAATATTATTTCTTCTATTGAATCATTATCTTCAAATATCTGTAATGTTCGAGCAAGAACAGGCTTACCACATATGTCTAAATATATCTTATTCATATTCATATTCATCCTTGTTCCGCTACCAGCAGCAACCACTACTACACTTACTTTATCATCACTTTTTAAACTCATTAGGCACCCTCCAAACAATCAAAATCTTAGAACATCAAGTCGCAAAAATTTTAGGATTTGCTTCGTAAATTCATATACAAACTAATACTTACAATGAAAATTATAGATAAGTTTGAAGATAAAATCAAGCAGTTGAGAAGTACGAATCTCTTGAAAAATTAGCAGAAGGCTAAAAATAAAATACAAAAAATACAGAAAGGGCTATATAATGACAGCCTTTTCTGTATTTTTCAATCCAAAATATGAGTAATTATTATATCAAATTAATTTAATGTTGTTATTGCTGCTGGTGTTGGAGTTACATTTACTGATGTTACTGCTTTTTCTGTATAATAAATATTTGGTGTTGGTGATGCCTGAGGAATATCAACTTTGCTAATTTCCTTCAAATCATCCATCTTATTAGCCTTTATTTGGTTATTTGACAAAGTATATAATGTATCATTTATGTACATTATTCTATTAATAAAATTATTGCTTTGAATATAGCCATATTCATCTTTAGATTCATCAGTCATATGTGTAATAGTTCCTTTTAGCTTAAACCCATTTTCTATGTCTATATTGTAAATATAAGCTGCCTGAGTTTTAAATTTACCATACGCAGAAGCTGCTGAAGATGAATACAATTCTGCTTGTTTTTTCTGTTCTTCCGTTACCTCATACAGTGATATCGGGAAGGCTATAAGGTTTTTACTCTTAGAGAAAAGTAATGCTTTGTGATTTCTCAAGAGCTCAGAGTCTGTTCCTCTATCCCCAATAATCTCTTTAAATTTTTCAACAGGATTATTTACATCAGTAATATCAAATAAAGCAACCTTTATACCTTGATACCAAGCGAAATCAGCACTTGCTTCTATAGTATCTTTTCCAAATCCAATAACATGATTTTCATCATATGGATGCAAATAATCACTATATCCAGGGATTTTCAATTCTCCAAGAATTACAGGATTTTCAGGATTTTTCAAATCAAATACAAACAATGGATCTGTGTTTTTAAATGTTACCATGTATCCCCTGTTACCCATAAATCTGACAGAATGAATAGTTTCACCTGGAGCAATATTTTCAATTTTTCCAGTTACTTTAAAAGCATCGTCCATTACATACAGATTGTTTTGATTCCTATAATCTGTAGTCGAAGTTGAAGTAGTTGCAATTCTGAAGTAACCCTTGCTTTCGTCCATTGAGAACTGATTTAGTATTCTTCCAGGAACTTCGCCTTTTCCAGTAAATTTAGACTCACCATTACTAATAGCAAATTTATAAATAAGTGTGTTCTGTGAGTTGATTCTAGGCATAACAGCAGGTACAAAATCTACATTCGCTAAGAATATCGCTCTTGAATAATAACCAGTCTCCGCTATATATATATTCCCTTCTGATACATACATCTTGTCTCCACTTCCTAAATAGCTTGACACATTTACTTTGCTTGATGAGTCATTTATGTTTATTCCAGCAACTGTTAAGTAATTAGGTCTAACAATCTCAGGGAAGTAGTTGATCTTATCATATCCGATTTCAATAAATTTGTCTCCCTGCAATGAATCTCTATATGCAGGCTTCACAAGTTCCGAATCTCCATATACTATGTATGAACTAAAGTCTTTGTTTGTAGAAACATATAAAGATGATCCTATCTTTCTTGATGAAATATACCTACCTTGGACATCAACTATCCTTTCAGTTTTTATATTGCTTTTATCCTTAATATCCAAAACAACAACTTTTGTTAGTGGTTGATAAAAATATGTTGGTATCATGATTTTTCCAAATTTTTGTGCTTCCAATATAGCACTTTGCATTGAACTATCTTGCTGTGAAGCAGTTTGTTGTGAAACAGTTTGCGGTAAAGTTACCTTTTCATTTGACGATCCTATTACTACGAGTTTATTATCGCCTATTAGCATTTCTGCTGGTGTAAATGAATTTTCAAAATAAACGCTGTCTATTACTTGCATTTTATCAGCTGGATATGCTTTTGTAACTATTATTTTTCTTGCACTTACTTGGTAAATATACTCTCCATCAGTTTGAACTATGTCTGCCTCGTCAACACCCTCTACCTGGTTATTAGTTCTAGAATAATCTGTAGTACTTCCACCTGATGCTGGAGAAGACTCTGTTTTTGATGCCGCAGGTGTAGGCAAAGCAGCTGGAACTGGGATTCCATCTACTACACCATTAATATAATAATAACTTCCACTTGATTGAGGAACCATTTTTTTAAGCTTTTCAAATGAACCTATAACAGGTAGTGGACTAAAATGTTTACGGTAGTCATTTGGAGTTTTGTTGAAGTTTTTAGCTATGCATATTACGTCCGACATGTTAACTGACTTATCAAAATTCAAATCACAATCCTTATTAAATAACTTTTCTCCAGAGTTTGTGTTAAATGCAACTGCAATAGACATAACATCAGATAAATTAATTGAATTATCCTTTGCTCCATCCCTAGGTATATCACCAGTCCACAACTTAATTGGTTCTTTCTCAGTGCTAACTTCGGTATTATCCATAACGGTAACATCTTCAACTATTCTTTGAAGACAATTCCTCTTTGTAAACTTCAGTTTATACCCATCAAGATTCTGAGGAACTTTTGTAAACTCAAAACGCCCTTTTTCGTCTGCTGTTGTTGTTAGATCTGTTCCTTCAATAGATACAGCAATCGGTTCATTTGCCATTTGATCGCTAGTAGAGCTGTTTGTATCTACAGCTGCATAACCTGTTAAACCAAATGATTGTGCTGACGATTCCTCCGCACCTGATGCTACGCCGATACTTAATGCCATTGATAATGATAGAAATAAACATGTAAAACGTTTTCTTGCAATTTTCATTATAAAACCCCCATCTCTTTTATTTTTTCTAGAAAACTTGTAAATCAAGCTTTTCATCGCAAAAACAATTTATTAAATTTCTTACCACAAGTAAATCATGCATTACAATTATAATATACCTTTTTATATCTATTGTCAATTATAAAACTTATCATAATAGATTATAATGTAAAAACAATGTTGAACCCACTGATATCGATACATTCAGAACATCATTAGAGATTATATTTCTTCAAAATAGATAAAATATTACAGATGTTACAATCCACACTTTGGTGTATCTGCCAAAACAAATGCATAAGTATTATTGTAACATCTGTAAACTAAATATTTACGAAAAAGGCTTTACATTGCGAATAAAGTTAAAACATCTTTATTTACATAAATAAATCGAAATTTTTCGCAACATATCAAGTAATTAATTCTGTATGTCTACTTGCTATAATCCGCAGAAACCTTGTTAAAATTCCTAGCCATAATAATAACATCATTCATATTTATAGATCCATCCATATTAAAGTCACATTCCTCTGAGTATTTATCATTACCCTTAGTCATATTGAAGGATTTAGCAATAACCATTATATCCTTCATATTTATCGAATCGTCTTGTTCATCTTCTCCAGCTAAGTCTCCAGCCCACAATAATATTGGTTTCTCTTCAGTCGAAACATCCAAACTACCACTACTAGATACCTCGACTTCCCTTGTTAAGTAGCCTGATTTGCTTACTCTCAAATTATAGCCAGTTTCACTTTCAGGGACATTTTTCAATACAAATTTACCATTTGAGTCTGTTTTTGTTTTGATATTTGTTCCTTTTAATTCAACATTAAAGTCTGCAAGTAAAACTTCTGAAACATCTTTTGAGAATGAAAAATCAGGTTTGATATATCCTTGAACTGTCTTATCACCTGGAGTATTATTGTCAGGTGTTGACGCTGGTGTTGGTAATACACTTTTTACGCATGAAGGTTCTTTTCCCCATTGCAAGACACCATTTACATATGCAGTGGTCTTATCCCAATCAACCGGTGCTTCATCTTTAGCATTATAAGAATAGTCATTATCCTGGAAGAATATAGGCCAATCTGGTTTATTCCATCTAAGCTCTATCTTAATTGACTCACCAGGCATAAGAGAATCTGCTCCTTTAATAAATGAAAACTCCATATAATAGTCAGCATCTTCAGACGGTTCCTCAATGTAATTGAACTCGTAATTAGCATATTTTTTATTATCATGGAATCCTGTTGCATTTGTTATCGATGCACTATCACATGTAAACTCTGGTTCAATTTCCTCACCTTCATTTGTAAAATAATATCTCAGCTTAAAATCTTCAAGCTTTATTGGCTCAGAGCTGACATTAGTAACAAGAAATCTTGGTCTTAAGCTACTAGCCTTTGCAGTTGTATTCGCATTATACTCTTTGACATTTACTACTCCTCTTACAGGCGCCATTGTAGGTGTTGGTGCAGCTGATGGTCCTAATGATGGCTCTACAACCTCAGGATTTCCAAATAACAAAGAATATGTTCCTAATGCTAAAGCAATATCACACTGAGCCCAGAATCTGTGATATTTAAACACTGGAGCCACCCCACTCTTATAAGCTGTCTCAACCTTTTCCCAATCTGGATCCTGTCTATACTTTGATCTAATATCAATAAACTTCACTCCAGATTTTATAACATCACCATTTGCCATCGTTCCAGTCCAACCTTCAGGAATATATACTTCTTGAACGAAGAACTTTTTATAGTCCCCTCTCGCTTCTTCAACAGATAATCCCTTTTCATCCTTGTATAATGTCCACATACGATCAAGAAGCTCTTTTGCCAAAGCTCTTGATTCATCATCATAAGTACCCCATTTTTTAGTTGCAGCACTATAATACAGTAGAGTATTCGCAAGAGATCCTGTTATACCCAAGTCTGTTCCGTAGTTCACAATGTTGATATGCAATTGGTCATTTTCTACTCTCTTACCTTCCCAATTATAAGGCTGCCCTTCCCAAGATATAGTTGATGGTATCGCATATGTCCCGTCATCGTTTATCTTTACCACATTTTTCACCCATGAGGTCCATTTATCCATTAGTATCTTAGCTTTTTCATTTCCTGTTTCATAATACAACTCAGCTATACGCTGCATGGACCACGCTTGGAATCCGAACCAAGTGTTACTACCAGGATCAAGATATACTGGATTGGCGTCATATCCCATACCATAAAATTTTGAAGTATCTGCAGGGAATTCTTCATATCTACCATTATATGAGTTTGTACAACCACCTGCTATTGCACCTTCATCAGATTGTAACCATGTATAGAAATCAAGCTGTCTATCAAGACTTTTCGCCCAATCTGCAGTTCCATTTTCTGATTTCGGCTTAAAATCATCCTGTGTAGACATCGCCCATGCCGCCATAGGGTTCTGATATCCAAAGTGATTATGGCTTGAGCCTATCTTCCATGACCAATATCCATTAAGCCCGCCACCCCATGCATAGTACCATCCAAGAAGGTAATGGCATGATTCAGATCCTGTTCCTCCAGTCCCAGCCTTACCAGTTACTCCAATTTTTCTAAAATACTTATCAAACATTCCATACCTTAAATAATCACCCAATTTGGACGCTTTCTGCGCAAGATCTGGAAGTCCTTCTCCTAGCTCACTTGCCCATTTATTCGCCCAATATGTTGCCTGTACGACTCTAGCATCAGCATCAGTAGCAGTTGAATATCTCCATTGCTTTGCAGGAGCTGAATCCTTAACAAACAAGTCAACAAAACCATTTTTGCCTCCCCAACCTGCCTTGAAGCTATCCCATGAAGGATGTGGTACTGTCTCCCAAACTGACTCCTGAGGTCCTCTTTGATATGTATTAATAACTGATGGTTTGGTTCTTCCATCTCCTCTTCTTCCATATCCATACCAGTTATCAACATCAAGTAACCAGTGCATTCCATACATTATATCTGTTCCATATGCAGTTATTAACTCATCGTTAATTGGGTCAGAACCAGATTTCACCTGATCACTTAGTTCACTTGGATATTTATCGGGAATCTCCCATTCAGGTGCATAGGAAGCTGGTTTTGTTGCTGGATATTTATCCATTCCAGGCTGATCAAGTAAAGACGGTATAATATATTTTTCTGTAGCATCCCAAGCATTTTCTACCTCAGACCAATCATTAGTAAATCTTCCATACATCGCACATAGCCATATCCAATAACTAAACGCTTCACTTGTTGACTCATGACCATAGTCAGGTGCTTCACACATCAATGTTTCAATTGAGTGGTACGGAACACCCTTATCACTAAAATAACCATTTTGAGGATCATTTATATTATTCCACAACTCCATAAACCTTTTCTGATAAACATCAGAACTCTCTGATTGAACAGATGCTTTCTCAGTTACAGCATTTGATATGTTAAAGTTTGTATTTACAAAGCTTGTTGACACCATTGATGTAACAATAGATAAAATAGTCAATTTTTTTAACATCAACTACCCCTCCTTTTATTAAGATTGCCTTAGAAATAACTACCTTTTTCTTATTAAAAAAGCAGATAAAACAAGAAGTTTTATCTGCTTAAATTGCTATTAACTAACTATATTCTTAATATAAACTATATACTGTATGTATATCCGAACTTAGTAGCTAACTTAATGATATCTTGCATGTTTATAGCGCCATCTTCGTTTAAGTCACACTCTGCTGAATATCTAGTATCACCTTTAACAGTACCGAATGAAGCAGCTATCAACATTACGTCCTGCATGTTAACAGATCCGTCTTTATTAACATCTTCAATTACTCCAGTTTTTGGTTTAGTTGGTGATGGCTTAGTACTAGTATTCCCTCCAGTTTCAGCTATCATATCTGGACCCCATGTATCAAGGTAGTAAGTGATCCATGCTAATGGAGCATTCCAGTTAATTGTTACTTCATTAGTTGCCCATGACTCAACGTGGTCAAAGTAGCATCTCTGTGGTGGAGTCTTGAGTACCTTCAAACCTGATCCAGATGCCCATGGGTCCTGACAACCTGAGTTAGGTCCGCCTGAAAGGAATCCTGGAGGGCATGAAGGGAATGAAGGATCTGACTGTGGACAGAAGAAACGGTGATGAGGGTACTTAGTTGGGTTTTCTCCATATCCTGTTACGTAGCAGTATAATACTGGGTTACGTCCCATTAGATAGTCCATTGATTCTAAAGCACCAGCTGAATATTTTGCTGCAGCTGTTTCATCATCATCTTTTAATGAATCGTATGCATATAACATTACTATTGCTTCGTTTACAGCAAATGAGTTTGATGCCCATGGATAACCATTTTCAATTATCTCACTAACACCACCAAATTCATTTGTATATGTTGATACTGCCAAAGGAATACCATAACCTTCTTTATTCTGTATTTCAATAAATTTATCTGCAGCTGCTTGAATGCTTTCTACAGCTTCAGGGAACTCCTCTGGAGCAACAAGTGCGAGTGAAAGGGTTCCTAATCCACCAGTAGCACCCCAGTCAAAACATCCTGCAGTACCGTTTGCTTCACCTGATAACACTGTAGGCATTTTTGCAAAGCCTTCATAATCTTTTGCATCATCTAAGTAAGCCTCATCTTTTGTAGTAAGATACAACTCACATGCAGCCCAATGGAAATCATCTTTTACATTGTTATCACCATATGTACCACTACCAAGCTCTTGACCATATGGAGCAAATATTGCTGGGTTCTTTTTAGCAGCGGCATAAGCTCTCTTAGCCTGAGCTAAGCACTGATCAGCAAATGTTGAGTCAATATCTGCCCAAATACGTGCTGCTTGAGCTGCACAAGCTGCTAAGTTCAATGTTGCAGCAGTTGATGGTGGGTAGTATATACGATCCATTTTATCCTGATCAGGACGTGTTGCCAATGCTGTCCATTTTACGTCGGCCATCTTATGAGCAGCCATTCCAGCTCTGTCATTTGATCCTTCTGGAATCTGCATTTTTAACATCCATGACATTTCCCAACGTGTTTCATCAAGAAGGTCATTTCTACCATTTTTACTTTCAGGAATATTAAGCTCGCCATCCGCGAACTGATCATCTTTTCCTTTAATCATTGAGTGCTCATATATATTCTGTAATTGCCAGAGTGATATACCACCATTTACAACATACTTTCCGTGGTCACCAGCATCATACCATCCACCTGTACAATCAAGTGAAGGTCCTGTCCAACCTCTTCCAGTAATAGTAGGAACTGATTTGTCAGAAGCAACATGTCCTGCAGCACGTGCCCATTTTGCTTCAACGCAGTAAGGTAATTTGATTTCTATACCACTTCTTGCGTGATAGTAATACTTCAATGCATCATATTTCATTTTTGTATACATATCTCTGCCAATATCGAATGGGAAGCTTACTTCTTCTCCAACGCACAGCATGTAGCCTGTTCCTTCAGTTGTATAGCTACTGAAGTCAATTGTATGAACTACTTCACCTGATGAAGCATCTTTACCAAAAGGAGTAGTCTCACCAGTAGCAACAACTTTTCCTGAAGAATTTTTCAATTCCCATTCTTTAGCAGATCCTGGTGCTGTTGCTCCAGCTAGATTTAATGTTGCAGTCTTTGAAGCATTTGCAAAGTAACCCAACTGATTAACACGAACGTTTCTTGCTGGTGTTGCTGTTGGCTTTGGTGTTGGTTTGAAACCTGCTCCATCCAACGACATTGAAATGAACTCTAAGTCGTATGGGCATGTACCTGCATTTTTCCCACCAATATGGAACGCAAACTCTGCAGTAACTGAATCCTTTTCAGCAGTAAAAGTGTCTTCTACTTCGAGGACAGTGTTTGCTTTAACATCAAAAGCTGTCCATTTGTTATTCCATCCTTCCCAATATGGCTCGCCTTGGTCACCTATCTTTGCATAAACCTTACATGACTTTTCTGCCTTGACACTGAATTTTACAGTGTATTTTTCGCCCTTAACAATTGATATTTCTCTGTGACGAATCTGAACATCCCAATTGTTTTCGCCAGGATATAACATGTGAACTACATAATTGCCATCAATAACTTCTGATCGTGAGTTCTTTTCCTCACTTTCAGAAATATGCCATGGCAAGCTCACGCCACTTGAAAACTCAGTGGTTTGAAGTAACTCTGCAGCGTTACAGCCCATTTTTGCAACAAGAGCTGTAGAAACTATAAAGCCTACTACTGATAATTTTTTTAGCATCTTTTTCCCTCCTATTTTAATTAAACAAGTTAATTAGAGTACTTGAACAAGTTATGAACAAGTTCTATAATTTATTTGTAAAATACAATTGTCCTAAACATCAAGGCAATTGCACATTACTTTTAAGAATACACATATACTCTATATGTAATTAAAGGATTAACAAAAATCAGTACATCATAAAATATAAATCGAACATTTTAGAATTTCAACCTACAATCAAAATGTTCGCGTATTAAAAATTCAGTCTATTATATATTTAAATTTTAACTAAAATTTCAAGCCAAGTCAACTAATATTTGCCCTATTTACTCAGGTACACCAATATATGCAATTAAATAGCAAATCTTTTAAATAGCAATTAATTTATATAAATATCATATCATCATAGCATAACTTTATTTGACTATAAATCATAACTATATTAATATAAATATGAAATATCTATCGCAAAAACAAAACTTCTAGGAGGATATATATGTTCTTGATTATAAATAAATCTAAGGTATCTGGAAAAATTAGAATTCCAGGCTCAAAGTCACATACAATCAGGGCATTATTCATAGCAAGTCTTGCAAATGGTCAATCAGAAATAAGCGACCCACTCATATCAAATGATGCGGATTCTGCTGTTGAGGTATGTAAAGCACTTGGAGCTAATATAGAGTATATAAATAATAAATATATAATCGATGGATTTAACGGAAAACCTCAAGTCCCATCTGATGTTGTTAATGTTGGGAACTCTGGTACAACTTTGAGATTTGCCCTTTCAACAGCTTCATTATGCGAGGGAACTACTGTACTAACAGGCGATTATCAAATAAGAAGACGTCCTCTTGGACCTTTGATAAGCTCTCTTAATTCACTTGGAGCAAATGTTTTTTCTACAAGAAATAATGGTATGGCTCCAGTAGTTACGACGGGCAAGCTTAAAGGTGGAAGGACTCAGCTTGATTCAGTTACATCCCAGTATTTATCTTCATTGCTTATCCATACACCATTATTATCAGAAGACAGTGAAATAGAAATTACACGTCTCAACGAAGTCCCTTATGTTGAAATGACTCTATGGTGGCTGGACAAACAAGGTATAGTTTATTCTAATAACAACTTTAAATCAATATCTGTTAAAGGAAAACAGCAATACAAACCAATTAACCTTGCAATTCCTGGTGATTTTTCATCTGCAACTTTTTTTGCAGTTCATTCTGCAATTTCAGGAGAAGAAATTATTTTGGATAACTTGGATATGTCTGATCCTCAAGGTGATAAGGAAGTTATTGAGATTTTAGGAAAAATGGGAGCAAAAATTACGATCAATAAAGATTCTGTTACTATTAAAGGAAATGGTCTTACAGGGATGGAAATCGATATGAATTCAATACCTGATGCATTACCTGCGATGGCTGTGCTCGGTTGCTTTGCTGAAGGCGAAACCCGTCTTGTAAATGTTCCTCAGGCAAGATTAAAAGAAACAGATAGAATAAGTGTTATGTATAATGAATTGAAGAAAATGGGTGCAGATATTGAAGAGCTTCCAGATGGTCTTATTATTCGTAAAAGCAAGCTTAGAGGAGCAGCGGTTGAGAGTCATGATGATCACAGAATAGTCATGTCTTTAGCTATAGCTGGGCTTAATATTGAAGGCGAAACTGTAATAAAAGATGCGGAAGCTTTTAATGTTACTTTTCCAGAGTTTGTGAATGTGATTAAAAGTTGTGGCGGAAAAGCCGAATTACTACATAAGTATATGTAATGTAATTTATATATTAAATTTAAATATAACACTGGAGATAATTATGCTTAAGAAAAATTTAGTTTTTATAGGAATGCCTAGTTCTGGTAAAACAACTGTTGGTAAGCTTATTTCAGAGTTAGCTGGAATGCAGTTTTTAGATACCGATCAATTAATAACCGAAAAGACTGGCACAACTCCTAGAGAAATTGTTACAACATCTGGACTTGAAGCTTTTCTCGAGACTCAAAATGATATTATTAAAAATCTTGAGCTAGATGGTTATATAGTATCAACAGGCGGTGGTGTGATTTATAATGATGAAGCAATGATTCATCTAAAAAAAACAAGTTCAGTAGTATTTTTAAAAACTGACATCAGTATAATTGAAAGCCGTTTAACCGAAGATCGAAGACTTGCACGGTCAACTGGACAAAGCTTTCATGATATGTATTTAGAAAGAATGCCTTTGTACTCGAAATATGCTGATATTATAATAGATTGCAATCATAAATCTCCATTTGATATAGCTACTGAGGTTATGAATATTACTGGAACATCCACAAAATAGAGTTACCAAAGTTTAGCAATGTTAATAATACTTTTTTATATCGCATATTTGTTAGGAGTTGGTGAAATTGAAGGACAAAATATCTGTACTTATAACCGATGATAATATAGAATTTGGAGAATTGTTAAATGAATACATGAATCACTGCAGTGATATAACAGTTGTTGGTCTTGCACGTGATGGTCTTCAGGCTTTAGACATGATAAAGGAGCTCAAACCAGACGTAGTAATACTTGATGTTATTATGCCTAATTTAGATGGAATTGGTGTGCTTGAAAGAATTTCTTCTATGGATTTAATACATAAACCGATTTTTATAATGTTATCTGCCGTCGGACAGGATATATTCATTCAACAAGCGCTGTCACTTGGTGCGGTTTACTATATTGTTAAGCCATTTAATATTGATGTTTTAATTTCTAGAATCAGACAATTATACAAAGAATATTATGCTTTCTCCCTTTCAGATTCGAAGGCATATAAATTTAAGCTATCTGAACAAAGTGACTCAAAAGTGAGTAATACTCATGATATTGAGGTACAGGTAACTTATATGATGCATGATATTGGTATACCTCCTCATATGTCAGGATATCAGTACATAAGAGAAGCAATAATGCAATCAGTTAATAACTCAAAGGCGTTTAGTTCTATCACTAAGGTAATATATCCTTCTGTTGCTGAAAAATTCAATACTACTCCCCAAAAAGTAGAAAGATCTATAAGAAATGCAATAGAAAGCACATGGTCTAGAGGAAATCCTGATACAATAGATAACTTATTTGGCTATACAATAAACTATTCAAAAGGCAAGCCTACGAACTCTGAATTCATAGCTATGATTGCTGACAAAGTAAGGATTAATATGAACATTAACAATACTTAAGAAAACTATATTCATATATTTAGACAAAAAACAAAGCTCTTTTAAAGAGCTTTGTTTTATTGATGTATTTTACTTATTAACAGTATCCTTTAAACCTTTACCAGCCTTAAATACTGGTGCATTTGAAGCTGGAATAGTAATCTCTTTCTTAGTCTGTGGGTTTCTTCCTTTTCTTGCTGCTCTTTTTCTAACTTCAAAAGTTCCGAATCCAACAAGTACAACCTTATCTCCTTTTTTGAGAGTTTCTTGTACAGTGCCAATAAATGCATTTAAAGCAGCTTCACTGTTCTTTTTGTTCAAACCTGATTTTGCAGCAATTGCGTTTACTAAATCCGTCTTATTCATTTGCACAACCTCCTGTATTTGGAATTCGACATTATTTTATAATGAAAGTGGCATTAAGTCAAGCTTTTCAATGCAAATTAGTAATAATTTCGCTTATTTTTATTAACTTTTTTAAAATTCCATCCTTAAGCCTCATATATCTTTACTCCATTTACCTTATTTTCCATTTCAGTTTTGAAGTTATTTTCCGTGTGAATCTCCTGAGTTTTTCCAATAACTACACATTTAATATTGTTTTCAACAATAAAATTCACTATTGTATCAACAATCTCGTCTGACTTAAGAACAGTCAAACTTGCTCCTATTGACTTAGATACTCCAAAAAGGTATTCTATCGCTTCACCTTCCTGATTATTATCTAGTATTTTCCAATCATTTTTAGCAACATGTATTACGTAAATTTCTCCATCAATCTCACTTTTTAATCTCACAGCTTCATGAATAAGCCGTTCACAAGTTTTTTGTTGAGTAACACAAACGAGTATGTTGCGAAGCAGTTTCAAAAAATTGCCCCCTCCTATCTTTTAAAAGTCTATGTACACTATTAATTATACCACAGATTGCAATATAAAAAAGCATTGTAAATTAAATACAATTAATCTTTTACATTTATCTACTGCTAAGTGTAAGATTAATGTAAAAGATTAATTGTTTATTTATAATTGGCCAAGGAAATTTTTGAAATCTCCTAATTCATAATTAATGGATAAAATATTAAAATGTTAAGACTTATTGATTTTTATATAGCATGTATATTAATATATTTATGAAGTTTATATATTTAGTAATGTTGAAAATATAAACAAGTTGGTACTTACTCAATTTGTAAAACCATACTATTCATTATGCTGATGGAGGTAAAAATGAGAACTATTGATGTGGAACAAATCTCACAAACAGTTGAAAAACTGTGCATAGAATCAAATTACTACTTAAATGATGATATTAAAGCAAAAATGGAAGAAGCTCTCAAATCTGAACAATCTGATATTGGTAAAGAAGTTCTTAAGCAATTGCTTCAAAACGCAGATCTAGCAAAGAACGAGCATATGGCTATTTGTCAGGACACTGGAATGGCAGTGGTTTTCATCGAACTTGGACAGTCAGTAATGATTACTGGTGGAAGCTTAACTGATGCTATAAATGAAGGAGTCCGCAGAGGATATAGAAATGGATATCTCAGAAAGTCAGTAGTGTCTGATCCTCTACTAAGACAAAACACTGGTGATAATACCCCAGCTATAATTCATTATGATATTGTCGAAGGCGACCATATTAAAATAACAGTTGCTCCAAAAGGCTTTGGAAGCGAAAACATGAGCGCTTTAAAAATGCTAAAGCCCTCAGATGGAATTAACGGTGTTAAAGAATTCATTCTCCAAACGGTTTCAAATGCAGGACCAAACCCATGTCCTCCAATAATCGTTGGCGTAGGCATAGGTGGCACGATGGAGATAGCTGCCAAACTTGCAAAAAAGGCACTCCTTAGACCAATTGATCAAGCAAGTAAAATCGATTATATTAAGGATCTTGAAAAAGAAATGCTCGCTAATATTAATAAGCTTGGAATTGGTCCTGCTGGTCTAGGAGGCAGAACAACTGCCCTTGGTATAAACATTGAAACATATCCAACACACATAGCAGGCTTGCCTGTTGCTGTTAATATAAATTGTCATGCTACGAGACATGCTGATGCCATCTTGTAATATTCATTGTATTATATTAAATACACTATTAATCTTACATTTAGCAGTCGATAAATGTAAAAGATTAATTGTATTTAATACAGATAGCTTTAGCCAATTTTAATTTATAAGGAAGGTGACATTATATGCAAATTACACTTAACACCCCTCTAAATGATATTGATGTGCAAAACCTCAAATCAGGGGATACCGTGTACATAAACGGAACAATATATACAGGCAGGGATGCTGCTCACAAAAGAATGATGGATCTTATTAGCAAGGGAGAGGAACTGCCATTTGATATAAAGAACCAGATTATATACTATGTTGGACCATGTCCTGCTAGACCTGGTCAAGTGATAGGCTCTGCAGGTCCAACAACCAGCGGTCGTATGGACGCATACGCGCCAAAACTAATTGAAATGGGCTTAAAGGGTATGATCGGCAAAGGACTTCGCAACTCCGAAGTTATTTCGGCCATGACTCAATATAAATCAGTCTATTTTGGTGCAATTGGAGGAGCAGGGGCTTTATTGGCCAAATCAATAACAAAAGAAGAAATCATTGCTTTTGAAGATTTAGGGACTGAAGCTGTTCGAAAGTTAACCGTTGTAAATTTTCCTACAATTGTCATTATAGATAGCTATGGTAACAATCTTTATGAATCAGGCTATACAAAATATAGAATTAATGCCTAAGTATAAAAATAGTGTTTCTATCTAATATAAGTTGGGTATATTATTTTTATGTAATAACAAAATAATACTTGTTAATTAGGGATTTCAAAAGTTTATTTTGTATCTTTGAAGCTGAGATCCAACAATGAATTTTGAAATGCGCTTAAGTTAGTGTATAATAAAAGTATTCAAATAACATTCTAAATTTTAAGGAGGATTTGTTAATGCCTAAAGTAACATCAGATATGATTATTGCAGAAGTATTAAAAATGGATAGGGGTACTGCTCCAATATTTATGAGTAATGGAATGCACTGTCTTGGATGTCCATCTTCTTCTGGAGAAAGTATAGAAGATGCCTGTGCTATTCATGGAATTGACACTGCAAAACTAATAAGAGAGCTTAATGAATATTTAGAATCTAAATAATCATATTCTCAACGATAACAAACAAAAACCCGAACATTATTTTGCATTTCCCTAATAATATTCGGGTTTTATGTTGTCTTTTTTTAATAATTCTGATAATATAGATTTGAAAATAAGTAGGATAGTATTTTTTAATAATACCTTTAATTTTTTGGCAGTTTTATTTTTAGTATTGTATAAGCCAAATTTTGAGGTTATAATTTAAATGCCAAATTGTTTTTAAAGTCAATAAATAATTATACTCTGATTTTCGTTCTTCGAAATTTCATATGGGTATATAAATGATTAGGAGGCTAATAAATGTCTACAAAAGTTGTAATTGGAACACAATGGGGAGACGAAGGAAAAGGGAAATATATAGATATTCTAGCTCAGGATTCTGATGTTGTTGTAAGGTTTTCAGGTGGAAATAACGCTGGTCACACAATAGTTGCAAATGGTGTTAAATACGCTCTTCATCTCATACCTTCTGGCATTCTTCATCCAGGGAAAGTGTGCATTATTGGAAACGGAGTTGTTGTTGATCCAGGAGTTTTAATAAATGAAATCAACAGCTTAAATTCAAAGGGAATAACTACTGATAAACTTTTTATAAGTGACAGAGCTCATATTATAATGCCTTATCATAAGATCCTTGATGAGCTTCAGGAAAAAAGCAGAGGTAGCAACAGCATTGGTACAACAAAAAGAGGAATTGGTCCTGCTTATGCTGATAAAACTGAAAGATCTGGCATAAGAATGTGCGATTTGATTGATGATAAGATTTTCATAGAAAAAGTAAAAGCTAATCTTGAAATAAAAAATAAAATAATCGAGAAAGTATATGGTGGTGATAAGCTCATAGCTGAGGATGTCATATCAGAGTATCTTGAGTATGCAAAAATATTGAAAAGCCATATTATTGACTCAAATCACTATCTTTTCAATTGCATAAAGGAAGGCAAAAATATTCTTTTCGAAGGTGCTCAGGCAACTTTCCTAGATCTTGATTTTGGAACATATCCATATGTTACATCTTCAAACCCTGTAGCTGGTGGTGTTTGTACAGGTGCTGGAATTGGACCTACATATATTGATGAAGTTTATGGTGTTTTCAAGGCATATACATCAAGAGTTGGCTCAGGACCTTTCCCAACTGAGCAGGAAAACGAAATTGGTGATACCATAAGAGAACTTGGATGGGAATATGGAACAACAACAGGCAGACCACGCAGATGCGGTTGGCTTGATACTGTTATGATAAGATATGCTGCTCATGTAAATGGATTAACTGGTCTAGCAATCAATCACGTCGATACAATAGGCAAATTAGGTAAAATTAAGCTCTGTACAGCATATAAGAAAGATGGTATTATTATTGACTACTTCCCTGCTTCATTAGAAGAGCTTGCTAAATGCGAACCTATTTATGAAGAATTTGATACATGGAATGAAGACATATCAGATATTAAAGAGTACTCGAAACTACCTGACAATGCTAAAAAATACTTAAAACGAATCGAAGAATTGGTTGGCGTTAAAATTAAGCTTATTGGTGTAGGAAAAGAGAGAACAAATACTATTGTAGTTTAAATTTATATTAAAGCATGTTGAAAACATAATTAATACTACGAATAAAGGGGAGCTTTTCGCTAAAACTCCTCTTTATTTTTTGTCATACAGCCCACAAATCACCAGCTAACGATGTGTTGTGTGTGAGAAAAGTAAAATAAAAATAAAAAATATAATTTTTTTTATTTTTTCTATTGACAAACATAACAGTTATATAGTATCATACATACTTGTGTGGCAGACAAATACTTAGTTCAAAATGTCTGGGCCATTAGCTCAGTTGGCAGAGCACATGACTTTTAATCATGGTGTCCCGCGTTCGAGTCGCGGATGGCTCATCAAAAAAACTTTGAGATTATTCTCAAAGTTTTTTTATGTTTAAATTCGTTTTTTATGTTGGCAAGTGTTTGATATATTATTTATGCATATGACAATCTTCGACATTTTGTCCTCTAGAGTGATCCTTAATAATACTTATAATATACATCAAAGTTATTCGCTCCAAATATGCGTTTATTTTCAGTAGATATTAATTTTTAGTGTTTGTATTGTATAAAGGACCATTTTCGATATTTGGTCTCTTTTTGCGCTTTATTGAGAATGCATAATAAACAGTATCACATTTAAAATGTATATAACCCCTTCAAAACTAGTATTATCAGGCTTTTTGATATAGTTTCTTGCTATGTCAAAAAAAAATATAATTTTTTTTAAAAAAGTGCTTGACTTTTTTGCTCGTAGCATTTAAGATATAACTTGTCGGTCGCGAAGTTAAACAAACAAAGCAATGACTTTAGACACGGCCCATTGGTCAAGTGGCCTAAGACACCGCCCTTTCACGGCGGTAACAGGGGTTCGAATCCCCTATGGGTCACCACTTAGAAGCTATTAATAATAGCTTCATTATATGGCCCGGTAGTTCAGTTGGTTAGAATGCCAGCCTGTCACGCTGGAGGTCGAGGGTTCGAGCCCCTTCCGGGTCGCCATTAAAATTTAATATGCGCTGGCGTAGCTCAGCAGGTAGAGCAGCTGACTTGTAATCAGCAGGTCGGGGGTTCGATTCCGTCCGCCAGCTTCATATGGAGGGGTTCCCGAGTGGCCAAAGGGGGCAGACTGTAAATCTGTTGTCTCTGACTTCGATGGTTCGAATCCATCTCCCTCCACCAAAAAACAATCTATGTAATATAGATTGTTTTTTTATTTTGTATCTATATTACATAGATTGTATCAAACAAAAAAGGCTGGTAGTTTACCAGCCCCTTAGTCCTTTTCTGTCTATTTCAATGTTTTTTGCCTGTCTTATAACGTACAACGGCCTTCCTTTTGCCTCATCATATATTCTACCTATATACTCACCAATAATCCCTAACATCATCAAAACAATCCCATTAAAGACAATTGTTATAGCCATCAGAGATGCCCATCCTGGTTGAGTATTATGCATAAAAATAGCCTGACAAATAATAAAAAGCAAGTAAACAAATCCAATAGCTGATATAATGGTACCAACATATGTTGCTAGCTTCAAAGGCTTGTATGAAAATGATGTTATTGCATCGAATGCAAACTTAATCATCTTCTTAAGAGGGTACTTTGTTTCACCAGCAAAGCGTTTTTCTCTGCTAAATTCTACTCCTATCTGCTTAAAACCAAGCCAGCTAATAAGTCCTCTTGTATACCTGTTTCTCTCATTAATATATGAAAGAGCAACACAAACCTTTCTGTCTATTAGCCTAAAATCACCCGTATCAACAGGAATATCAACATCTGTCATTCTTCTAAGCAATCTATAGAAAGCTGCAGCTGTAAACCGCTTAAAGAAGGTATCTCCTTTTCTTTCTGCTCTCTTTCCATACACTACCTCATATCCTTCTTTCCACTTCTCAATCATTTTTGGAATAACTTCAGGTGGATCCTGTAAGTCCGCATCAATTACAACAATAGCATCCCCCTGCGTATAGTCCATTCCTGCCGTAATTGCGATCTGATGCCCAAAATTTCTTGAGAAGTCAAGGAATTTAATGTTTTTATCCTTCTCGCATATTTCGCTTAAAATAAATGCTGTTCTATCTCTGCTTCCATCATTTATAAAGATAATTTCATATGGCTCATTAACTGAATCCATAACCTGTTTTAATCTTTTATATGTCTCTAGAACAACAGGTTCTTCATTATAAACTGGAACAACAATCGAATATATTACTGAATCAGACACATATATCCCTCCTCAAATCCTAAGATTTCATAATGTTTTATCTATATTCATCATCATCATCTGAGTCTTCACTATAATCTCCTGAGAAGTTGTCATTATCAGTATCATCATAATACTCATCTTCGTCATTTTCTTTGTGTGATTTAACAGGTTTTTTTATTAAAAACATTATATAAGCAATAACTCCAACAACAAGCAATACAACAATAGCTATTATAACAAAACTATTTGATGACTTCTTTGAACTATCTGTAGAATTTTGTTGTGGTTGCTGTTTCATTGAAATATCAGCTATCTGCTCTCCATTTGGAACGCTTGTCACTTCTTCAACCGAAATGTCATCAAAATAAGCCTTTCCAGTATTAGTATTTCCATGACCACCAATCCCAACAGTTACATTAATAGTAGATACCCCCTGTCCAATCTTAGCATACATTGTGAGCTCCTGCCACTTGTCCACCGTACCCTTTAGGTCCTTGGATGAATAAACGTAGTCTAAAATTGAAATAACTGCCCCAGTATTTTTATCTCCTACATTCTCTGTCTTTGCCCAACAGGTTAACTTATATGTTTTATTATCTTCAACAGCAATACTCTGTTTGTATCTTGCGTCATTTACCTTCTTGCTGTCTATTGACACAAAACCTTTCCCTGTATGACCTTCCCCTTCTTCGAGTTTAAATGTAGTTGCAGTACTATCATATGACCAAGCCTCCCAACTTGCAGGATTGCTATCATTTTTTTCTTCAAATGAAGGGTTTTTTATAATACTACCTTGAGCAAAACAAGTTAGAGAAGATACTGTCAATATAGAAAATACTATTAGAGTCAATATCCGTTTTCTCATTAAAAACATTCCTTTCTGTTAAGTAGATTTCTTGATTATCCCCTTAGCTTTTCACCTAAAACCATACTTCGTCTAATAACTTCATCCATATTAATATAGTCAAACTCAGCGAATCTTCCGTGAAGAATTATCCCAATACTACTAAAGTAATCACGTACTATTTTAACATTCTTATAGTAATCAGTATCATAAACTACATAGCCATACTCTAAGTTCTTGACATCTGCAGCAACAACATCCTGTTTGCTAATAAATCCTAATTTATGCATATCATTTACAATCATTTCTGATAGCACTCCATCTGAAACATTGTATAGCTCATGCCCTTTATTTGTTGTTATCTCAGCCATGAGCGAAGATTTTCCGTTTGGAACGTTGTTTTTGCTGAAATAACCCATATAACAAACCCTATGAGGTATAACGTCCATAGAAGGAATATAAATCGCACTTTTATCAAATAATGACTCGTTATTTACTCCAACCAAGACAACACGAACGGTATTATGCCTAAGTGAACTAACTGCTTTTAATACATTTTCTGGTATATTGTCAATATACTTTACAACTTCTTTTACTGGAATAGTCACAACAAGCTTGTCATATTCCTTTTCGCATTTTCCATCTGATACTATCCATTTATCATTATTTTTTGTAATTTTATTGATTTCATAGTTTACAGTAATCTTTGAAGTACTCTTATTTGTATTTCTAACCATAGCATTTATAAGTCCTTCAATTCCGCCATTAGTTGGATAATAGAAATACAACTGGTGAACATATCCTTCGGTTTCAATACCTAATGCAGATTTTACTACGTCTTCAACTGGAGGTCTTGGCACCCTTTCAACCCATTCAAGGCTCATTTCCTCAAGAGGTGTCTTCCATATTTTTTTGTTGTAAGGAACAAGGTATTTTTCAGCAATTCCTTTTCCAAAGGTATAATAAATCCAATCATTAAAGTTCTCTGGCTTCTTGTAATCATTTTGCAAAAATCCAATTAGACAATCATAGATGTCTTCTTTATCAAGAGCTCCTAAGCCATTTTCAAAAGGATATTTAACGAATCTGTCCTTAAAGAAAATATCATTTTTTCTTTTACATTCATTTTTATTATCTCCAAGCTCGGATTTAACAAAATCCATAATTTGCTCATTTTTCGAAAATAAAATATGTCCTCCGACATCGTACTTGAATCCGTCCTTGTCAAATGTTCTACACAATCCGCCAACTCTATCTTCTTTCTCAAGCACTTCTGAGTCAACATTTAAAAATCTTTGGAGGGCAAGACCACTCAATCCCCCTCCTAAAATACCTATGCTCATGATTATTCTCCTTTTTAGGGCATTTCAAAAAATTCATTTTTCAATCCATCTTACTAAAAGTTCCTTAAAATCACCTTAAGAAAATCTAACCTTCATTATCCTTTTTATAGTCCACCATGCACTTTGAAGCGGCATCATTGTTGATTGACCAATTCTCTCAAAGTAATCTATATATACTATTTTTACTTTTGCTCCCATTTTGATTGGACGCAAAAGAAGCTCAACTGGTAAAGCAGCACCATTTGGCTCATAATTAAGTTTATCAATCAAAGTTTTTCTATATGCTCTCATTCCACTGTGCAAATCCTTTAAGTACTTAAAGAAAAACACAGATGCAATCATTGCAAAACCTATATTTGCCAGATAATTTATCATTGGCATCGCTTGAGGCTTAGTCTTTAAGCGTGATCCGTCTACAATATCATACCCTTCTTCAGTGACCAATCTTGCAAGCTCTGGTATCATATTTGCTGGATATGTATTATCACAATCAAGGGTTATTACAACATCTCCTGATGCTGATCTTAATGCAAGATCCATTGCTCGTCCATACCCTTTTGGTGGAAATTGTCTTATCACCTTGACACCCATTGATTCAGCAATCTCTGGAGTCTTGTCCTTACTTGAGTCTACTATAAGGATCTCTGCATCTGGGACATACTTTCTTATATCCTCAACAACAGTTCCGATTGCCTTTTCTTCATTCATTGTAATCATTACAACACTTATCATATATTTTGCTCCCTACCTATTTTTTATTACGGTATCTCACTAACTATGAAATACTATTTTTGCTCCTTCATGTTCAAATGTAAACCACATTGGAGTAAGACCAAGTTTTGCCATGGCATTAACAAGTCTAGCCTTATCCTTTGGACAATACAGCATTAAAAATCCTCCGCCGCCTGCTCCTACTACCTTTCCTCCTATAGCTCCATTATTTATACCCATTTCATATGCTTCATCAATAAATGGATCTGAAACCTTATTAGAAAGACCTTTTTTAGTAAGCCAATGCTCATGTAGTATTTCTCCGAATTCATCAATCTTGCCCATTTCAAATATCTTCTTTGTATAAAGACCTATTTCTTTTATCTTGTGGAGGCGCTCTATTGTGCCTTGGTCGCCTTCCTTGCTTTTTGTATTCTGTACTTCTAAAATTGAACTCGCTGATCTTTCCATATTGAGATTAAATAAGAAGATATTGTTTTGAAGCTCCATAAGATTTTCTTCTCTAATATTTACAGGCTCAACGTCAACTGTTCCATCTTTGTTAAACCAATAAGCATTAAAGCCGCCATAAGATGCAGCGTACTGATCCTGCTTACCAATAGGCTCTTTTAAAATGTCTATCTCTATATGACATGCATTTTCCGCAAGCTCAGTCAAGCTTGCATATTTTTTATTATATGAATATAAGGCATTTAAAACAGCAACAGTAAATGTGGATGATGTACCTAAGCCACATTGAGCTGGAACATCGGCAATAGAGACAAGCTCTAAAGCTTTATCAATTTTTACATGTTTTAAAGCTTCCCTGAAAATCTTATGTTCAATTTTATCTACACTGTCAACGATCTCAGTCTTTGAATAAGACAACCTAATAGAATCATTATGCCTTTTGTTGGCCATTATATAAACATATTTGTTTATTGCAACAGCCATCAAAAAACCACCATGCTTTTCATAATATGATGCAAGGTCTGTGCCCCCACCACCCATAGAAAGTCTTACAGGCGCTCTAGATGTAATCATTTACCCCACTCCTTTTGCAAAAATTATAATATATATCCAATCTTTTAAATCTATTAAAATGCTTCGATGTGATTTTAATAGATTTAAAAGATTTTAATAGAATTTTAATCAAATTTCTTAAGCAAAGCATCCTCGTACATTGACTTAACCGAATTGTAAATAGCTTCTTTCGCAGTGTATTTGTTGCTCCATCCAAGCTTTCTAATCTTTTCAGAGTTAAGTCTTATTACAGGTACATCACCCTTCCAGCCTCTTTTTCCACCTGTATACGTATATTTCACATTTTTAATGCCAATAACATCAGCTACGATATCTGCTATCTCATTGACAGTAATGTAGTCTAATGTAGCAACATTATAATATGAGAAACCGTCAGGAGCATTTTTCTCAAGTATCCGTATTGCATTTATCACATCATATACATAAATATATGATTTACTTTGAGTTCCGTCACCTAAAATGCTTAATTCATTAGGATTTTGCATAAGACGTCTGACAAAATCATATCCTACACCATGAGTCTGGTGTGGTCCAACTACATTCGCAAATCTGAATGCAGATGCATTTATATCAAACATATAGCAATACGAACAAATAAGAGCCTCACAGGATAGCTTGCTCGCACCGTATGTAGAAATTGGTGTCATAGGGGAATAATCCTCTTCAACGACCAGCTCACCCGTATCACCATATACACCGCTTCCCGAAGCATATATAAGCTTTTTAACTCCATTAATTCTCATTGCTTCTACTACATTATTTGTAAGGTAAGTACCTTCCCAAAAATCTATATCAGGCTGAGTTACTGCTTTTGCAATATCTGGATTTGATGCAAAGTGGTAAACAACCTCTGCACCCTTCATAGAGTCTACAAGAAATTCCTTATCCTTAATATCGCCCTTTATTATTTTTAATGCAGAATTATCTTTAACTTCATCTAGATGCCACATTCTTCCAGAGGAAAAATTATCAAAAACAGTTACTTCTATATTTGCTTCTTCCCTGAATATTGTTTTAACCAGATGGCTTCCTATAAATCCTGCCCCACCTACAACAAAGTATTTTTTCATTTATTTTACATTCCTCTCTACAAGCTTTAATCTAATGCATTAACCATCAAGTGCCATACAACGCCTTGCCAACCTTCTGCATGTGGTGTTATTCTTTCGTCCGCAACCACTGGTATAAGCACACAGCTGTCTGAAAGCTTCAATGCTGAACCACCATCGCGGCTTACAATAGAAATAATGCTTGCTCCAATTTCCTTTGCATATTCCATTGCCAAAACAATATTTCTCGATGTTTTTTCTGAGCCGCCTCCTACCGAGAAAACCATTATTGTATCCTTTGAAGAAAGCTTTGATGTCTTTAGCCAATTTATAAATATAAACTCAAATCCATTATCATTTGTCCATGCTGTAAGCTCTGATACATTATCAACTGGACTGTATGTTTCAATTCCGCCAATTTTCCTAAAGTCATTTACTGCATGGGAAGCATTTGCAGCTGATCCACCAATCCCTAGTATAAACAACCTACCGCCATCAGCTTTTGTCTTATTAAGAATTTGTATCCCTTTCTCAATTTGTTCCCTGTCAATTGTATTAATTATTTTATTTGTTTCTTCCATGTAATTATCAATATATTTTCTTATCATAACCAAATAACCTCTCCTTCTTTTTTATATAGGATCATTTTGTTGACCAGTTATTTTTTGGTATTAAAAATTATAATGTGAGTCCTGATGAAGTTGCATCATTATAAAACATTTTTACAGTATCGAGTGAAAACATGTGAAGATCATAGCCTACTAAATCAAGCTTTTTAAGAATCTCTGGCAATACTGTAATAATGTCACATTCTGTTTCTTCAGCATGATAAATATTAAGGAGCTCTCTAGGACTTGCCCATAACAACTCAACTTTATCAAAACCTCTTAAAATCTCCTTGATCTCTTTCATAACTGGAACAGGATCGACACCTGTATCTGCTATTCTTCCAGCAAAAACTGAGACTACTGTAGGCATTCCGCTTATTAATACCCCTGCAAGCTCTTTAATCTGTGCAATAGTTAAAATTGCAGTAACATTAACTTTTACATTATTTTTGAGAAGTTCTCCGATTAGAGGAACAGTTGATTCACCTTTTGTATTCATTATTGGAATCTTAACATACACATTCTCACCATATTTACTCAGCTTAATAGCTTGTCTTTTCATTTCTTCAAAGTCATCGCCTATGACTTCAAAAGAGATCGGCTTTCCATTTATTATTGGAAGAACTTCCTTGATAAAGCTTTCATAATCCGAAACCCCTGCTTTCTTCATAAGTGATGGATTTGTAGTGAATCCTTTTACATACGAAATAGCCGATAAGCTTTTAAAATCATCGATTTTAGCTCCGTCAGCAAATATTTTCACATTTAACTCATTAATTTTTTTCATAGTCAGTTCCTCCAATAATTTGTAATTATTATTTTTCCTTAATTTAAAATATTTCTTTTCTGGGATTTTGCGCTCGTTAAGCTTTTAGGTATTTTGAGTTCTCGAAATAAACTCAGCAAATTCATACAATGTCTTAAATGTTAAATCTGGTTTGTCATCCCCAATTAACTGACACACATCACATTTATAGCGTCCAAGAAAAACTGTTTGAAGCCCTACAGCTTTTCCAGCTTGTACATCAACATGTGAATCTCCCACCATAAATGATTTTGAAATATCTGTATTAAACTTATGCATTGCCTTTAATAATAAACCAGGCTTAGGCTTTCTACACTGACAATCCTCAATCAAGTAACTGCTTGTTACCTTTGGTGAAGGCTTTGGATAATGAATACACATAAGTACATCATCAAGTAATACTCCATTTTCAGCAAATACGTCACGCATCATATTATTTACTTCGAATAGCTTTCCTAAAGGTACCTTTCCCTTTGCTGCTGCTGGCTGATTCGTTACAATAACAAGCCTATATCCCATTGATGAAAATAGCTTTAATGCATCTATCGTCTTTGGTAGTAGCTTGAACTGCTCTTTCGACAAAGGAGAATCTAAAGTTTCGATGTCTTCATTATATACTATCTCATTTAGAGTACCATCTCTGTCTAAAAACATCACTGGTGATTTATCAATCTGCCTTTTGTAGATATAACCTTTAAATTCTTCTAGAGACCCTGGTGTACCGATTTCATAAAATCTGTTTCTTACTATAACCCCTTCCATCAATCCCTTTTTTACGAGGTCTGTATAAATATCGGCAAGATCTATAAATTCATTTTCCTGAAGTTTTTCAAAAACCGTCTTTTCCATAACAGAAATTCCGTAGTCTATATACTCCATTTCAGGTGTCTTATTCTTTTTATCATAGCACAATAGTTTATTCTCTTGATATACAACATTGCTCTTATCAAATGAATCCTTATTTCTGAATATTGTCATGAGTGCTTTTTTATTATCCTTTTGCTTATGTTCCCAGTAATTGTTAACCACTTCACTGTATTCAATATCCATATATGAGTCACCATATATCACAAGGAAATCATCCTCAAGCAAATCATATGCTCTCTTTATTGCTCCTCCTGTACCTAGAAGCTTGTCACCATCATAAGAATAATTTATGCTGATATCAAACTCTCTTCCGTCTTTGAAATATTCTTCAACTACACTTCCTTTATAGCCTATCAGAAAAAGGAACTTTTTGAATCCATACCATTTTAGAAGCTCGATCTGATAATGAAAAAACGGCTTTCCATGTATATCCACCATTGCTTTAGGTGTACTTTCAGTGATCTCTTTTAATCTAGTGCCAAGTCCACCCATCAAAACAACAACCTGCATATCCTTATTTGAAATCATAACCTTACCTCAATTACTATTTATCGTCTTCATCATAATCTACGTATTCTTCATCTGAGTCTTCTTTAATAGTACTGCTGTCATCTGTCAAATCTTTGTTTTTTGAGTTCTTTGAAAATTTGATTTCAACAAAAATTAATCCACCAACAACTACAATTACGCCTATTACTATTAAAATAACCTTGCTTGATCCACCAGATTTTTTATCTTCTGCTGGTACATTACTAGTTGACTCCTTAGGAATATAGAAATCGATTATTTCTGTCCCTGCTGGAGGATTCTCAACTAATTGGACTGTTAAGTCATCAAAATATGCTTTTCCTTCATTAGTTGTTCCGTTTCCTCCCAATCTCAACCCTACTTTAAGATCAGAAGCATCTGTCATACGAAGATGAAAAACCATCTCCTTCCAATCATTTTTGGTATCTGAATACTCAACCGATGTAAATATACCTTTTCCGTTAAATACTGTTATATTAGCAGATCCCGCAGGATTTTTTATGTTCTCTGCTTTTATCCAACAACTGAATTTATATACTTTATTAGGCTCAACCTTTAAGTCCTGAAAAACTTTTGAATCATTAAGTTTATTATTTGTTATTGAAATACATTTAGAATTATTGCGTCCTGAGTTTTCTGTTGTTATCTTTGTTACATCCTTAGTATTATCAAAAATTTCAGGATACCAACCAGTTGGCATTTGGCCAGTCAGTTCTTCAAAAGAACCATTTTTAACAATATTATCACTTTCTGCATTAACATTACAAATCACAAATGATAAAGCCATTACAAAAATTATCCCTAGTACATAAAATTTCTTATTCATTAATTTTCCTCCATTTTTATTTTCTCTTTTCATGTATTTTCCCCCTTGTAAAAACTGATCTATTCTTTATTATTTATTGATTCTTTTAAAAGAACATCAACTACTTCTTTACCTAACTTAATACTAAAATTCATACCTCTATCGTTTGGATAAATCTGTGAAGTATTTGCCATAAACAATCTATCAATTGGCGTTTTGTATTCTGACTTAATCTTTGAATACTTCATAGGCCAAATTGGCTGTGCATACCGATCCTTAAAAATATAAAGCTGCTCAATCATATCTTTTTCAAACTCAGGATATATTTTTTGTAAATTCTCAACATATAAGTCTTTTATTTCTTCATCGGTCATTTTTAGGTACTTACTCTCTGGGCTAAGATATCTTGAAAAATATAAAATGTGTTTTCCGTTATATTCCTCCTCGGTAATAAAGTTTGTATGCTCAATAAGCCCTCCAAAAGGTATATCATCGTCACTTATATTCAACCAATAATAATCACTAAGCTTTTTCTTAACAGTCATTAAGACAATCATGGCACAATCATATTTGACAGCCCTTAAAGGCTCAATATAATTTTTAGGACCATTCTTACACATCTCTACAAAAAGAGGCAATGCAGGTGTAAATATAACATAATCATACAACTTTTCTTCTTTATTTACAAGGATTCCTTTGCATACACCATCCTTAATCAATATCTCCTGTACATGTGTATTCAAAAAAACATTTCCATCTTTTTTCCTGATTTCACTTACAAGCCTGTTTAAAAGTGTATAAAAGCTTCCTTGCATATAACCGAGAACCTCTTCCTTGCCACCACCAGTTCTCGATCTTATTCTTTGATAAATCCTTTCCCATAGCCAAACTGCTGGAATCTTATTATAGTTGTCCCCAAACTTAATTTTCATCATTGGCTTCCAGAAATTTTCCCAGCCTTTTTTCCCAGCGAAACGTATCATAAAATCTTCACTAGTGATTGTCTCAAGATTTTCTATTTTTTTATATCTTGAAACAAAAAACGAAGAAGCCCCAAGCCTTATTCTTTCAAAGAAACTTAAAGGTTTGAATCTGAGCAAATCTAAAGGAGTGGAAAACGGATAAGTTACTCTGTTACAGAAGTAGCCCATTTTAGTTTTCTTCCATATAAGCTTGTCCTCAAGCTTCAATTCTTTTATTAAGTCCATCAAATACATATCATGAGTAAAAACATGATGATAATACTTTTCAATATATTTATCTTCGAGCTTAAAAACACCTGCTAAGCCGCCAACATCGGATGCCTCCTCATATACGTCAACTTCAGCATTTGTATTTTTTTGTATATAATAAGCAGCAGACAAACCAGCAATTCCGCCTCCTACTACAGCAATTTTCATTTATTAGCTTCCTCCCTTTTTATAAATTTAATTATTTCGGCAAGTCCATCTATAAGAGAAACACTTGGCATCCATCCTGTCTTTTCTTTTATTTTACTATTATCGCAAGCATATCTCATTACCTCATTCTTCCTTAATGGTATAGCCCCGAAATTAATTTGAGCTCGAGTACCAGAAATCTTTGCTATCTCAAGCACTATATCTCGTAAAGTATACTCCGTGCCAGATGATACTATGAATTCTTCTCCTTTTAAATCATGCCTTTGACCGAGCTCAATCAATGCCCTTACAAGGTCATCTATATAGATGAAATCTCTTGTCTGCTTTCCTTCCGTCATATCAAAATCCTGATTCTTTATAAGCTTTAATACAGCTTGAATCAAAAAGAATCTTTCAGCTTGACCTGGGCCATATACTAATGAAGGTCTTACAATAATAACAGGAACATCATAAAGGTTCGCAAACATTTTGCACATAACAGATGCCGCTGACTTTGATCCTGAGTATAAAGAAACTGGATTAAGATGCTTTCTTTCGTTTATAGTCTCATAATTCATACCATATTCTTCACAGGTACCTAATGAAACCATAGTTTCCAGCTTGATTTCATTTTCGACGATACTTGAAAGCAAGTTCACAGTTCCTATAGTATTAGCCTGGAACATCTCATTTAAATCATTTATATCCCTACTCGGCTTTATATTAGCCGCAAGATGAAAAACAATCTCAGGCTTGACATCCCTTATAACTGAATCAACCTCGCTTTTATTACTAATGTCAATTGACTGATAATTGATTTCTGTATCTGATTTTAAAGATACTTTATCAATACCAAAAATACAGTTTAGATTATGCTTATTTTTTAAAGTATTCACAAGATTCCTACCTACATAACCATTGACACCTGTTATTAAAACTCTTTTTTCAGATAAATTATTCATTAATTTCACATTCCTATATTTATTCATTAGAAATCACCTAATCAATATTAATTTTTTCAGCATTTATATATGAATCTTCACTTTCTACTGATCTATTTATAATCTCTCTTATTATATACCTTGGTCTTCCTTTTACTTCGTTAAAAATCCTTGCAATATATTCTCCCATGATTCCTAAAGCAGCTAATTGGATAGCACTCATGAACAAAATTAGTATAACAATAGTTGAAAATCCATATGTCGTATTCTTGTTTACAAAGTGAAGAATTACATAGTAAATGATACCTATCAACGATGCAACAGTAAGCATTCCAGCTATCTTGGATATAAACTCAAGAGGCTTGTACGAAAAATTAAATATTCCCATTTTTGCCCACTTAAAGTTTGAAAAGAACGATATACTTGTTTTTCCTCTTTCGCGATCTTCCCTTGTATACTCAATTCCAATCTGTCTAAAACCTACCCATGCTCTAATTCCCCTAAAAAACACCTCATTTTCAGTAAGCCTTTTAATTTCATTTACTACTCTTCTATCAATCATTCCAAAGTCGCCTGCATCTAATGGCATATCTACATATGACATAGCCTTGAATACTCTGTAAAAAGCTTTATATCCAGCTCTTCTCAAAATGGACCCTTTTCTTTTCCTTCTGACACCATATATTACTTCATATCCTTCCTCCCAATTCTTAATAAACTCAAGTATTAACTCAGGAGGATCTTGAATATCTCCATCAATAAGAACAACAGCATCACCTTTTGCAAAGTTGATACCTGCCATTGTACTTGGCTGTGAGTTTCCAAAATTACGCGACATCAGTATGCCTCGTACATTTTTATCTTCTTTTGCAAGCTTTCTTATTTCATCTGGCGTTCTGTCAACACTACAATTGTCCACATATATTAACTCATAACTATACTCGCTTTTTTTAAAGACATTTTTCACTCTATCATACATAGGGAGTATGTTTGATTCTTCATTATAAACAGGTACTACTACAGATATAACACCTTTTGACAAAGTAATCACCTCTTCTCGCTTTCCATAGATTTAATCGCTGAAAAGGATATACCTTCCTTAATAAAAAAGATAAACCCTAATACAGTAACGGGCAGATAAAGGAATACTCTGTAAACCAACGTAAATCCTAAAGCTGCATTGTCAGCAATTTTAAAAACACTTAATGCTGCCTTGGTTGCTCCTTCAAATGTTCCTAGATTTCCAGGAGCAGAAGGAATCATTATTCCAAAGTTGGCAACAACAAGTGTGAATAGCGCCAAATAAATTGTATTTGAGAATCCAAATGCCTTTGCAATTGTAAATATTAAAAACGCCTCCAATAACCATATAATAATTGAATACGTAATTACAGGTAAAAGACTCCGAACATCTTTTATTATTTCGAATCCATCAATCAATTTAGTAAGAATACTATTCGTTTTTTGATTTAACTTGCTTGGTAATATTTTTAGAAAAACACCAATAAATTTTAAAGTCTTTTCTTTAAATACTACAATAAATATAGTAAATAACAGCGCTCCCAAAAACACCGCTGAAACTACAATACCTAGACTCTTAATAGAATTTGGAAAAGGATAAAGTAACGAAACTCCACCCATGAACAGCAAAAGTGTTATACCGTCATATATCTTCTCAACAATAACTGTTGAAAGAGCCGCTGCTGCACTTATATCTTCCTTTTTACCAACTAGATAAGACCTTAATATATCTCCTGCCCTAAAAGGAAGCACAGTATTTGCCATATAGCTTATACATAAGGTAGAAAACAACCTTGATGTCTTTATCTTCTTAATGCTTCCAAGCATGACCGACCATCTTGCTGTCCTTACCCAGTAGCTTAACAACTGAATGCCAACAGCAGGTATAATCAAAAGATAATTAATACCTAATAAAGTATCTGCAAGCCTCTTAAACTCAACTTTTCTAAAAACTAAATAAATCAAAACAACACTTATAATAATACCTATTATGGTCTTTAGCTTTTTCATTATCAAAATCCTTTATAATCAATTTGAATTTTTAATTATTAAAATTACTGACCTTTAGCAGTCTGAATTTTATTTGTTTGTTGATTTCCATTATCTCTATTTGTAAACCAAACCGTATATGCAACTGACGCAAGCATTATAACCAGTGTAACAACGGCAGCAAACATGGCTAGAGAGTCATTTGGTTCAATCCAAGGTCTATCTGCATTTCCAGCGTTATAAGCATGCCATTGGTTTATTAGGCAACATATACTTAATACTATATATGGAACAACCATTCTTTTTTCCCAAAATATACATATAGTTGCAAAAATAAGTGCAGGAAGCATATACCTCTCATGCATTTTAGTTGCAAAAACGAAAATTCCAAGTGTTAAAAAATAACCTGAGTAATATAGAGCTAAAACGCTTTTTTTCTTTTTTATAAGAAGAATCATAGTTAAAATAGATACAATTCCCCACAGCACATATCCCCATATCAAGCTTGACAATCCAAAAGCAAAAGGTTCTTTGTCTGAAACCGTCTGTTTTTTCATTACAGTCCAGAAGTTAAATCCATTCGCAGTGGCATATGGATAGTCATTTAAGCTTGTTGAATATTGATGAACAAGCCAGAAATATAGATCAACAGTTTTAAATGCAGACTTAGTAAAAAATGAAGTGTTTTCGTCAATATTAAAAAGTCCATAAGGGAACTGTCTTTTAATACACTCAAGCTTTATATATCTTGCTTTTACTGAATCGATTTGTATACTTTCAAATTTTCCTTGGTAGCTGCTTTGAGGATATGTTACTTCTCCCTTGCCGCTATTTGGAGAATATACATCTACCCAATTTTGGGCATCATTTGAAATCTGAAGTTTATATTCTTTAGCATATTCCCAGCCCCACTTTAAATTGATCCTATTAATATCTTGTTCAGCACCTAAATCTGCATATATCCATTGATTTGAAGTGTGTCCAGAAGACCATGCTGTATTTTCATCTCCATCAGCAACTTTGTTTGCATTGAACATAGTATCTTCTTCCGCTGATGCTTTAAAGTTTTTATTTGGCATAAGATTTGTAGCCTGATCAGTAGTACCATAAACCTCAAATTCTTTTAGAAAGTAGAATGATGTTTCCTTGTAGAATGGTAATACAAGAACAGCATATATAATCATACAACCAGCAACAGTTATTGCAAGCTTTGTAAGCGTTTTAAATAATGAGCTTTTAAACAATACTTTGTCTTTATTCTTCCTTGATTCTATAAAACTTTTCCAAGGAAAGTCCTTGAAATATAACACTACAACAAAAGGAATTATTGCTATGCTTTGGGGTTTATTCAAGCAAGCAACCGCATACATGAATACCGCAGGAACGGTTTTTTTGCAGTTAAAAAGAAATATAACTGCTAATAAAAGTGTTGCAGTATAAGAATCAAACTGTCCCCAAACAGAAGAATTAAACAATATTGCAGGATTAAATATATAAATCAATCCGAGTAAAAGGCCTAGCCCTTCCTTCTTGTATTTTCTTCCAATGAGATATATAAGAATTCCGCCTATCACATCTGATAACACAGCCCATATTTTAACAAAAAACTCTTGTCCTGCTTGCTGCATTTGTGGAAATGCGTTGAATATTTTCCCTGTTATAGTCAGAAAATACATGTAAAACGGACCGTATACGCAATGGGTATTTCTATAAAAATCCTTAAAACTATTATCTGGATCAGCTAAATAGCTAGCCCATGATCTATATACACCCATATCGATTTTGTAGCTCGGAAGTGTACTAAAGAGCATCCTACCAACCAATACTACTAATAATATAATAAGTAACTTATTCAAACTCAATGTGAACCGTGGCTTGCTAGACACTTTGTCAATACTTTCTTTTTTCATAGGTTTATTATTCTTCTGTGCCATTTTATTAGTCCCCCTAATTTACTTTATAAAATACTGTTTCATTTTCATCATCTGAATAAGCTTTCTCTAGAACTGACCCAATAAATCCTTCATCAAGGTCTTTTACTTCCCTTCTCATATCATTATCAACAACAAAATAGGCAATATTTAATTCTTTCAATAGCTTATTGAACGTTTCAGGGTCCCTTGATGAATAAATCTGTTTCAACACTTCTTCTCTTGTATAAGTATCATAACCCGCACTCCAAGCATAATATGGGTGACCATAAGCAACTTTTCTTCCTGCTAGCATAATACTGTGTAATGAATGCGCAAAAGTGAGAAATACATCATCCTTTTTAGTATTCTCTTTTACCCAAATCAGCATGGTACTGTTGTTTCTGAGTTGTACATTTCCTTTATTCATGTTGTACAATGTTTTAATATCTGCAATACCTGTTAAAGCAAGAGTAAACAGCAATACTCCTGCAACTAACTTCATAGCAATTGGTTTCTTGTAAAACATCCTAAATAAAAAGTTCGCAATAATTATATCAAATAAGATACATGAAATCATAACATACTTGTGATTGACTGGCACATCAGGATTAAGCTGGAGTGTCGTAGCAATAATCCAAGGGGTGAGGAATGCAAGCGCAAGCCATTTCCCACCTTTAGGAATAACAGGATGATTCATTAATGTATTTGCAAGAAGAAGTGCCACTGCTGTAATAACCATAATAAATATCTTGAACCCGAAGGCTATATCTGGCAAAATCGGATACATCAATCCACACAATGTACCTATCACCAATAAAGATATCCATCTAGATTTTCCCTTTGATACACTAAAGACTGCTATTAATGAAATAATTGGCAAAATACCGAGAAGCTCAACATAATACTTCATTACTGGTGGTATCATTCGAGGTATAAGTGATATAATACCAAAATAATTATGATCCATCTTGTATTGATTAATCAAGACATCAAGATCAGCTGGAAGTGTTGCAAGAAATCCAACATGTAGCTGAGGGTCTACGGCTGACTGACCAAATCCCATAAACAAAAATGATTGTAAATATGATAGCATCATAACCAAAACAGCTATACCAAGATACTCAAGTCGTCTCTTTGACATTATTGCAAGTATAAACAAAATAGGCAAAGCAGCAATAGTAACTGCTCCGTTCCAAAATGTCAAAAGACCAAGAATAAGACCAAGAGATATTGTTCTACTAACATTCTTTGGAAGCCAGGCATCTCTTTTGATTAAAAATTCGTTAATCCAGTTTTTAAAATATATCTTCCCAAAGCTTCTTTTTTGTTGTTCGCTTTGTTTATTATTGAGCGTTTCATCTGGACTCTCTGATAACAATTCATCAGAATTTTTCTCTAAATCTATTATATTATCTTCATTGTCTAAAACGTTTGTATCTATTAACTGATTTTGAGAATTATACTCATCTACCGAAACCTTTCTGGCATTTTTCAACGCTCCTATCATATTTCTAAACATCGGATAGACTGCTATCAGTATAAGGAATAATATACCTAATGCAAACGCTAAATGCCTTTGATTTACATAAACATTCTGAGCAAACAGCCCCCAACATTCTTGTGATGAGGATCTACCAATATGCGGTCCAGGGTTATCAAAAAGCATTTTAAGCGTTTCAAAAAAAGGAATTCCTTCTTTTAGCTTGTCACTTACATAAGTAAAAAACGCAAATGAACTTCTAAAACTAAAAAGCACAGCTGCAATGATTCCTACCCATCTCTCTCCCATAACCATTACAATAAATGAATAAAATAACATTAAAAACGCTATAAGAGACAATATGCTTGGAATATTAAATGCAAAATCCAACCTCATTCCTAAGAACTCAAGGTTCCCAGTAAGAAATTGAAACATGAAGTGGTATCTTATATGCCCATCATCAGCAAAATGAGGATATCCTGTAGGGAAATTCGATCCATAAGAGAAAGACCTGATGACTGCCAAATGTGGCCCAAAATCACTAGCAACAGTAGGACCAATATTAATAACCCCATCTTTGACATAAAGAGTATAGAACATAAAGAACGTTACTGCTACAAATGAGATAAATATGAAAATAATCTCAATCAAATTTCTCGAAATAAAGTTTCCTGTCGGCTTTTCAATAGATCTATCCTCTAGTTTTTTATTCGCAAGAAATAGTATTACTGATGCTACAATAAAAACAGAAAACGAAATGATATTACCAAACAATAAGGGGTTTGATGTCTTACATAATACAAGTGATGATAAATACGTGAGCCACGTCATCAACATTGTCCCTACCAGAAAACCAGCAGGTATCGTTACCATCCAATTCTCAAGCCTTATCCGCTTTCCATAGAGGCTTAATGACTTTGAAACCCTAAATATCCCTGGCAAAAAACGCCTTAGCAAATTATAACCGACAAAAGAAGCTAAAATCAGGTATAAACTACCTAAAATAAAGCCAAGTACTTGCTGCATAAACTCCACTAAGAAATTCCCCCTTTAATAAAATTAATGTCTAAAATTAATGTATACAATCTTTTCTACTATCAACCCTTTCAGAAATCAAATATCTAGGCCTATGTTTTACTTCTTCATAAATCTTCGCTAAATAAGTTCCAATTATGCCTAAGCTCAACATGAGAATACCACCTATAATAAGAAGCAATAAATTTACTGTTGTAAATCCGCTGACAGCATCGCCATTGAAGTACATGTACAATGACTTAAGCGCTATTGGTATTGCAATAATAAAAAACAATATCCCTAAAAAAATAACAATATACAGAGGCAACGATGAAAAAGCTGTTATTGCAGTAATTGCGAGCTTTACCAGCCTTATCGGCGACCACTTTGAAACACCTTCTGTCCTTTGCGCAACAACAAATGGAAGCTTTACTTTATTAAAGCCGACCCATGTAGACATGCCTCTGAAAAATGTATTTCTTTCGCCCATCTGCTTCCATGACTCCAAAACCTTTTCATCAAGCAATTTGAAATCTGAAGCACCTTCAAACTCAAATCCTGATAGCTTTCTTAACATGCTATAGAATAAAAGAGAAAACGTCTTATATAAAAAACTCTCCTTACCTCTTGATTCTTTAACACACTCTACAATATCAAAGCCATCATCCTTCCATAGCCTCACCATTTCAGGTATATGCTCAGGGGGATGCTGAAGATCAGAGTCCATTACAACACAGGCTTGTCCTTTCACATGCTCAAGCCCTGCACATAACGCAGCTTCTTTTCCGAAGTTCCTGCTGAGTTTAACTGCATAAACTCCATCCAACTCAGTAGATAGCTTCGTAAGCTCTTTCCATGTGTTATCCTTCGAACCATCATCAACAAGAATAAACTCATGCTCTATATTATTTTTTTTCAAAATTTGATCTATAACCTTTATATTATTTCTAATCTGTTTTTCTTCATTATAAACAGGTATTACTATTGAAATCAAGTATTCGCTCATATTATAACCTCATTCATTTGTAAATGACTTTCTTATATATTACAAAATTCCATACTGATGTGATTCCTATCGTAAACAACTTAGAAATATCCTTATTCACACCTATTATATTTGTAAAAACATAAATGAAAGACGTAGAAAATGCAAGATTGAAGAAAAACAATAGTGTATATGACGAAAGCTGTTTGCCAATATTATCTTTTGATTTGAATGTCCAGAATCTATTTAACAGAAAACTTATCCAAAATCCGACAAAAAAGCCTGCACAATGTGAAAATACATACCAAAGATTAACGGATTCATTAAGAAACTTGTATAAAAATAAATCAAATACAGCTGAAGTAAGACCAATTATGATCGTCTTCATATACTGTTTGAGGGTTTTTATATTAAAAAACTCTTTATATATCTTTTTTAAAAAGCTTTTACTAAAATATATATTCGAAGCCATTTTATCTCCTGTAATTAGGAATGAAGAAAATAAATATCTTGTTCCGTTTAGGTAATTATTAAAAAATAACTGGTCAACTGGTGATTTCAAAAATACTGATTCTAGTACCTTTCGCCATTAAAAATTGATCAATGAAATTTTTGAAATCGCCTTATCAAAATCTCATAAAAATATATTACAACTGTAATATCTATTTTATTATAACAATTACAGCTGTAATATGCAATTTTTATTGCTTATATTCTTTAATTTTGATTATTTTGTAAAAAATATATGTCCGATAACTCAATGCAAATAGCTTCTTTACGACTTTGGCTAAGCTTTTCACTATCTTTATTAATCTCACATAGCGGCTTTTCCATTACTTCCTGCTCTTTTATATTTGTCGGCAGGAGAACAATGAATTCACTACCTTTTTCATATTCGCTTTCAACAGTTATTCCCCCACCATGAAGTTCAACCAAAGACTTAACAATTGAGAGCCCAATACCACTTCCTTCGTGGCTTCTATTTAAGGATTTATCTACCTGACTAAACCTTTGAAAAATAACTTCAAGCTTGTCCTTTTCAATACCTATTCCGTTATCTCTTACAGATATTGCTATCTCTTCTCCTTTATGAGATATACTTACAAATATACTTCCATTGTTTCTTGAAAATTTGATGGCATTTGACAGAAGATTCAACATTATTCTTTCAATTTTTTCTGGATCACACGCCATAAGCATTTCTTCTATTTCAGTATCGAATATGAGCTCGATATTTTTGCTTTTCGAAAACTCCACAACCGACATGGTAACTTCTTCAATCACATTAATTATATTACATCTTTTAACATTTAGATTATAAAACCCTGCCTCAATTTTTGTGGTATCTATTAGATTATTGATTAGACGTATCAGCCTATAACAATTCTGTCTCATTGAGTTTAGAAGCTTTAAGTATCTTTCTTTATCCATTGTATCTTCATTTACATAAACAGAAAATAATTGTATCGAATTTGATATGATATTTAGAGGAGTTCTAAGCTCATGAGATATGTTAGCAAAAAACTCAGTTCTCAATCTGTCATATTCAATTGTTTCATATGCTTCTTTTAGCTCACTTATATTATGAATCTGTGCAATAAAATAAATAGGTTCTCCTATTTCATCCCTTACTAACGAAGCATTTAAAAGTACCCATAAAATATAACCGTCTTTATGAATATATCTTTTTTCCATCTGGTAATATCCGATTTTACCATCTAACAGCTTCTTTGCATTTTCTTTGTCCATATCCCAATCATCACGATGTGTAACATCCATAAAAGTCATATTTAGTAGCTCTTCGCTTGAATAGCCCATTAGCTGACATAAAGCATTGTTTACCTTAAGCCACTTACCATCAAGTCCTACTATAGACATTCCTACTGCAGCATATTCGAAAGCATTTTTAAATCTTTCTTCGCTTATATTTAGCTCATTCACCTTGTTCCTGTATGGATATGTAACAGCACTAATAAATATCCCTTTAAAAAGGAAAATATATGAGAATATTTTAAGAATATGTCCTGCAACATTATGAAATGATGTAATATCATTATCTAATGAAAAAAACACCTCTACAGGTATACCAGTAATAATTGCAGCCAAAATATATTTATATGTTACTACTTCTCTTTTATTCACACTCTTTAACAATGGATAAATACAAAATAGAAATACTATTAATATTAAGTATTCAATAATTACTCGATAAATAGTAACCCCTTGGCTCGTAAATAATTTGGGAAACAAATCTGAAAAATTAAGAATTATTAACGAGAATGCAATACTTGAAGCAATCGTAATTGTAAGCATAATCCACTTATTTAGATTAATTTTAATAAGCCCGTAAATTCCAATCAAAAGAAATACAGCTTCCGTCAATCTACTAATCACTCCAAATCTTGCAAACAAATCAACATAATCATTAGGAGCATAATTAAGAGGTGAATAATAAATAATGTGACAAACATCAAAAGCTGCAACACTTAGAAAAGAAAATCCAATCACCCTGTTATTAATAGTAATATTTTCAAATGTATACCATATCACCACAAATATTGATAACGAAATAAAAACACAAAAAAGCTCCAGAATAGAGTGTATTAATGCCGTATTCTCACGCCATATCTTAGGAGTTAATATTGCTGTGGTTATACTTGTTGTAAATAAAACTAAAAATACATTTATTAAAATCTTAAAAGTATTAGGCATAAAAAAAGATAGACTTTTAGACTTAATATTATTAAACAACATCTATATCCTCCAATTCCAGTTCTTTTTATGCCTTAAACATTATAGAATACTTATCTACGATGTTAACAGGATGATATGAAAGCTTTGCTTTTCTTATTCCTTCTATTCCTAGATCTTGCTCCCTGTTAATGAATTCAACATCTCCCCATTCATTTTCACAAAATTGTTGATTTATAAAAGTATACAGTCCGTCAATTTTATTATTGGCTTTTTCTATATGTATAACGGCCGTATTCTCATTAAGCATTTCACCAATAGTAAAGGCTTCATATTTTCCATTAACTTTGATCATTGCACCTTGACAATTCAATAGAGAATAATTATCAAGGAGCTCATTATTTGCTTTATTTTCACAATAATCGTGCCCATGAAAATCACAACGTCTTTGATTACACCATTCATCCATTATTTTCTTGCAATCATCAATATGAGTTAAATCAATTTTCTCATATGAGTATTCATATAGTTTCTTGAATTTATTAATATGGTTTCTCTTACCGTCAAATCTTTTACCTTTCAATCCTATAAGATCGTTAGCTGAATAAATATAATCGCTGTCGTCTCTATTGGTAATTACTTCCACTTCATTTGGAAACAACCTTGTAAAATACTCTAAAATCCCTACAGGAACTCTTTTAAAAAGTAATTTCCAATTATTCTGCTTAAAATAATTACGTATTTGCTCAACAAAACTACAAAAATCATCGTCATTAAGTTTACCTATTGGAGCAAATGCAAATGGTTGACCTTCGGATGGAACAGATATAACCGAAAGCATTACAGAAATCTGTGAAAATTTAAACCCATATGCATTTCTCCACATAAAGAAATTTGTAAAAGTCATTTCCGATACTTTCGTATCACTATCTCTCAAGTAATTGCAAAAAATATTTTTGTCATCAATTGTTATTTCTCTGAAATTATACGCCATTTTAATCTCCAAATCCTACTCCAACACTCTTAGCTATTTTAACAAGCTCCCCATCAGGTGGAACTGTTTTTAATTTACCCACTGCATCTTCAAGCGAAACAGCTAAAATTGAATTTCCCTGAAGACTCGCCATCATTCCAAACTTTCCATCATTGACCATTTCCACAGCAGCAACTCCATATCTAGTAGACAAAATCCTATCTGCTGGAACTGGCCTTCCACCTCTTTGCAAGTGTCCTAAAACAGTCACTCTTGTCTCATGTCCTGTCAACTTCTCTATATCTCCAGCGAGTTTATTACCAATCCCGCCTAGGCGGATAGGATCAGGACTATTTTCAACTACTTTGTTTACAACAACCTCTCCATCCTTAGGCTTTGCGCCTTCAGCAACAACTACAATGCTAAAATTCTTTCCTACCTTACTTCTTTCTTCAATCTTATTTGCAATACTATTAATATCATATGGAATTTCAGGAATGAGTATTACATCAGCCCCACCTGCTATACCAGACTCAAGTGCAATCCATCCTGCATATCTTCCCATTACTTCTAATATCATGACCCTTTTATGGGACTCAGCTGTAGAATGCAGTTTGTCTATAGCTTCGGTTGCAGTCTCTACTGCAGTCATAAAGCCAAATGTGGTATCAGTAGCAGATAAATCATTGTCTATTGTTTTAGGAACTCCAACAATCTTAACTCCTTTTCTGGCAAAATCCCTTGCACTTGTTAGTGTTCCGTCTCCACCTATAAGAACGAGACAGTCAAGTTCATGCATAGCAACATTGTCTACAACCCTTTCGGACATATCTTTATATTCGACCTTTCCATCCCTTTCGATTCTGAAATTAAATGGATTGTCACGATTTGATGAACCTAATATTGTTCCACCTTTATCAAGTATCCCAGAGACATCGCTTGAGCTCATTTTGATAAAATCATTTGTAACAAGACCTTTATATCCCTCTCTAAATCCTATTACTTCCCAACCGTATTTATGCATGGCTGTTTTAACAACAGCTCTTAAAACAGCATTTAATCCTGGACAATCTCCTCCACCAGTCATAACACCAATTCTCTTTATCATATACTTCTCCTCCTTCTAAAACTTTTAATGTGATCATCCTACTTGCCTTATTACCAATCATATTTAGTCAGTTCGCCTTCATTCTTTAAACCGTCAAAATTAGTTTGGCGTAATGCCTCAAATAAAACTACTGCTACAGAATTCGATAGATTAAGTGATCTAGTTCCTTCTTTCATTGGTATCCTTATACAATATTCCTTATTAGCTTTTAAAATTTCTTCTGGAAGTCCTGCTGTTTCCTTTCCAAATACAATGAATGCATTATCAGTATAATTGATATCGGAATATGTATTAACAGCTTTTGTTGTTGAATAATAAAATATACAGCTTTTATATTTCTGGCGTAATTCATCAAAATTTTCATAATATGTTATATCTACATCATTCCAGTAATCCAATCCAGCTCGCTTCAAATACCTGTCCTCTACTGAAAATCCAAGCGGCTTAACAAGATGAAGTCTTGCACCTGTTGCAGCACATGTTCTAACGATATTCCCCGTATTCTGAGGTATTTCTGGCTCAAACAATACAATATTAATATGCAATTCACTACCCCCTGGTAAAGTTAAATATTTTTCATTATATAATACATTTAGATTTTTTTCCAATATTATATGTATTTTTTAGAATAGCCCCATCGATTTTAGGATTTACTTCGTAAATTCCTCCAAATCAAAATCTCAGGGGCATTGAGCCCCATCGATTTTAGGATTTACTTCGTAAATTCCTCCAATAAAATAGATGGTTCATTTGAACCATCTATTTTGAATAAGAATTTAATCTCTTATTTTATTCCTCAACTGCCAAATCAATTTCAATTGATTTGTTCTCGTCTAGCATCAATGGAATACACACAACCTTAAGCTTGTTATTGGATATTTGAAGATTCTCTCCAAACAAACATGTAGGCGGAGTTATATCAATAGCAAACCCCTTATTATAAAGAATTGTTGCAGTATTTCCAAGTATCATGTTTGTCAGCTCAGCAATAGCACTTTTTGAAATCTCATCAAGCTCCGTGACAGGCATTCCCCCCATCATACTTGATGCAACAAACATTCCTACTTCCGACTTCATTGTAAACATAGCCTGTCCTCTAATTTTCCCTGTAAGACCGACCATAACAAGAATACTGTCACTAAAATAAGGAGAATCCTTTAAATATACTTTTCCAAGCTTAGCTTCAATCCCTGCTATTTGTTTTAGCACTGTCTGGCTTGCTTCAATAAAAGGATTTATATACTCAATATTCATGAATAGAATCCCGCCTTTTCTATATATTATTTAACACTAACATTAATGAAAAACAATGAAATTTTTGAAATCGCCTTTTACACAGAAAAGATACAAACAAAATTAATCGATATAATATATATTCTACATTGTTTAAAAATCTCCTTTATTTTTTTGAACTTTATTTGTAACTTGAAAATACTCAATTCTTTATTTATAATTGTATTCTGTTATATTATTTTAAGATTAGGTTATTCAAAAAATTTTATTTGAATTTACGAAGTAAGAGGGAGATAATTTTGGGTAAGAATTTATATATTACGGAAAAACCTTCTGTTGCTGCAAGCTTTGCAAGTGTTCTAGGTATTAATATTTCCAAGTCCGATAGAGCAAGAGGATTTGCCGAATCCAGCAACGCCGTTGTTTCATGGTGCTTTGGTCATCTTATAACCATGGCTTTTCCAGATGCCTACGACTCAAAATATAAGGAATGGAGAGTTGATCATCTTCCCATTATTCCTTCTGAATACAAGTATATTGTTATTGATGATGAAGGTGTAAAAAAACAGTTTGATACCATACGCAGCCTTATGCTTAGAGAAGATATCGATTCCATATATTCCTGTACAGATAGTGGAAGAGAAGGGGAATACATCTACAGACTCGTTGCTTCTCAAAGCGGAACCTCCAAGCCTTCCAAAAGAGTATGGATATCATCACATACAGATGACTCAATAAAAAAAGGAATTGATGAAGCTAAAGATCTTTCAGATTATGATTCTTTAGGAATTTCTGCCTATAACCGCGCAATTGAAGATTGGCTCTTTGGTATGAATTTCAGCAGAATATATACATGCCAATATGGTAGAATGCTTTCAAACATCCTTAAAGAGAGCAAATCTTCTGTTATAGCAATAGGTAGGGTCATGACCTGTGTTCTTGGTCTTATCGTGGACAGGGAGCTTGAAATCAGACATTTTGTCCCTAAAACGCACTATGGAGTTGTAGCATCTTTTACATCACTAACTAGCAACATTGAATACAAAGGAAAATGGCAGCCCAAAAAGCCCGAATCAAAGCCTAAATCTAAAAGTACGGACAGTAAGAATATTAAAGACACAAAAGAAATAAATGAAGACGAAAAATACATTTCAAAGCAAGAAGCAGAGGAACTTATCAGTAAGCTAAAAGACCAAGAAGCATCAATTAAAAAGGTTGAAATCAAGGCAAAGAATGAGCAACCTCCATTGCTTTTCAATTTAGCTGAGCTTCAATCAGAAGCCAACAAAAAATTTAAATTACCTGTAGATAAAACCCTCGAAATTGCACAAAGCTTGTACGAAAAGAAATTAATATCTTATCCAAGAACAGATAGCAGGGTTATATCAACTGATGTGTTAACTGAAATTCCCAAAATATTGAACGGCCTTTTTACTAATTCATCTTACAAAGATACTGTAACGAGAATAAAGGATTTTGGTGCATTAAAAGTCAATAAAACCTCAAAGAGATTTGTCGATGACAGCAAGGTTACCGATCACTATGCGATCATTCCCACTTATATGACTACCGAGCTTTCCAAGCTTGATAATGATACAAAAAATGTTTACAACCTTATTGTAAAGAGATTTCTTGCTATCTTCTATCCACCTGCTGAGTTTAACACTGTTAAGGTTGAAACTTTAGTCCTAGATGAAACCTTTGTTACCACTGCAAAAACATTAAAAGAGCCTGGTTGGAAGGAAGTTTATGAAATTTCCTCATCGAAGGAAGAAGAGGAAACCAGCAGCTCTCCAATCCACAAGCTTATAAAAAAAGAGCCTTGTAGTGTCAATGGATTTGACCTTGAAGAAAAGGAAACTAAGCCGCCATCAAGGTATACTGATGGTTCTTTGGTAATCACCATGGAAAAGGCAGGTAAATTTATAGAAAATGAAGAATTGCGTGAACAAATTAAGACTTCTGGGATAGGTACATCTGCAACCAGGTCAGGCATAATAAAAAAGCTTAAGGACATCCAATATATTAAGATACACCCTAAAACACAAATAGTTACACCAACATTAAAAGGAGAAGCTATTGTTGAAATTGTTCGTATGACCGCCAAAGAGCTTCTAAATCCTTCTCTGACGGCAAGTTGGGAAAAAGGTCTTGTGATGATTGAAAACAACGAAACATCTGAAGATGTATTCCGTGAAAAACTGCATTCATACATCAAACGAACTATCGAAAAGGTTAAGAGGTGTCAAAGTAGCAACATAAATTTGTCAAAGATTATTAGTGAGTATATGGATAAGTAGTGGATAGTCAATTTTAAAATCATTAATTTCTCCATCAAGCCATGATTCACCAGTTTCTCTCCCTAGTAAAATTGGCATTCTATTGTGGATTTTGCTCATTTGTTCATTTGCTGATTTTGTAATAATTACGAATCCAGCAAATGTTTTTCCATTCTTATCTATAAAATTATTATATAGACCAGCCATATAGAATGACTTTTGGTCTTCTACTCTTATTAAGCATTTTACTTTTTTAGTATTTTCTGTTTTCCATTCATAAAAACCATTTGCAGGGATAAGACATCTCTTTTTATAAAACAAATTTCTAAAGCTGGGTTTTTCAGTGAGAGTTTCACTTCTAGCATTAATTATTACTCCGCTTGTCTGTTTGAAGTTGGGAAAGCCCCATTTAAACAGATTAACATCCCATGTGTTTGCTTGGTTTTTTGTAATAACAGGAACAGTATTGGTTGGGAATATTTCACCTGTAGCAAAACTCTCAGTATCCCGATATTTTTCTTTTATTGCATTAATTATATCTTGGATTTCTCTGTCTTCCTCTTCAGGAAATATTACGTATCTTCCACACATAAAAACACCTCCAAATGAAAACATTACTTCCCCTATCGCTTCGCTTTCTATATATACTTAACTTGTATACTCACACTCAGAGGAAGTAATATTTCAATCTTTACATTTAATCGTATAATGTAGTCCTATAATGCACGAACAGGTCTTGCCTCAATATAACCTCGTTCTCCCTGAGGTACAAGTTGGAATCTTGGTCCATCCTCATCTGCCCACTTAAAACCGTAAATCTCTGGATCGTACTTTTTCATGACTTCCCATAGGTCACCTATTGCCTCCATAAACTGTTCGTTATCAAAAGGTGGTCCTTGGAAAACCATCATCTTACACGGCTCCAAATCAATGATTTCGTACCCTTCAGGTATTGGAGAGCTGTAATCAACTGGAACTTCTACCCCCTGAGCATATATCGATGTACCTGACATACGCAAGTTTGTAGGAAGCCACATACCAATTGGCTCATATAATGCATCCTTTATGCTGCAAAGCACACCCCAAACATCGCATCCTACTTCATTACAATAATCAAAATAATTATCTGCCTTAATACCTCTTTTTAAGATGAGCTTTCTTTTTGGTCTTTCAACCACCTGAACAAAAACAGTATTTGTATTAGCATTTTCAGACATATTTATTTCCCCTTTCTGTAATGTGAGGTAATAACTTCGGATACTACTGGGCATAAAAAGCGGAATAGGGGGCGTATTTCTTCTATAAACGTTAGGAGACATTCCAAACATTTCTGAGAAAGACCTTGTAAACCCTTCATGTGAATCAAATGCAAAATCAAGAGCAACATCGACAATACGTTTATCATCTTCCCAAAGTATCAAAGCTGCCCGAGATAGCCTTAGATACCTTATATATTCAAGCGGTGTTTTTCCAATAAGCTCCTTGAATATCCTTGATGTATGCCAAGGTGAATATCCTGCCGCCTTTGCTAGCATATACAGTGAAATTGGTTTATTAATATTGTCTTCTATAAAGTCCTGCATCCTTTGAACCGCATTTATTTTATCCCAGTTCTCCATTTTCTCACCTCTTGTATTAAGAATAACAAAAAAGGAAATGGTTTTCTTGACTTAAATTGCTATCTTACATTTTTAAAGAAATAACTGTCTAGATCTCTCATATTGCCTCCAAGGGTAAGAACCGCTTCTCTAAACTGAGAGTATTCTGCTTGAGATATTTTATTCTTATTCCTCTCCACATATCCTCTTATAGCACTAACCGCTCTTCCATCTCCATACATTCCAAGTGCTAGAGCTTCTGAAGCTTTGCTTTTGTTGTTCCTGAAGCAACCTTTAAGAAATTGGTATATTTCTTCTGACTTATTTGAAGATGCTATTCTTGCCAAACTAATAAGGAGATATTGATACAATCTGTCCTTTTTTACATAATCCTCTGTTAGCATTCGTACAACATCAAGTGCAGGCTGACCAACTGCTACAAATGCATTGTTTAGTAATCTTAAAGAATCATCATTCGTGCTAAAATTATCAAATTGAATAAATATTTTTCTAAGAGCACTAACATACTCAGGACTTGCGATTATTTCTGCAATATGCAAAATACTCTTCTGTCTTAAATTAAAGCTTTTGTATTCATCAAGTCTTATTTCTTCTATTAGTCTAATTGAATCCTTTAAAAACAACTCCTTGCGCTTTTTTAGACTATCAATAAACCCTTGTGTGATAAACCCTCCGCCTAGGCTCTCAAATTGAGATATCATTTCAACTATATCTTCAATATCATCAAAACCTTCATAATATTGAATCGGCGTCTTTCCTTCGAGCTCTGGAGCAGCCTCTTCTTCCCAAATTTTGACTATACTCAAAACCTCAGTCATCGCTTTTCCCAACAGTGATGACATTCCTTTATAATCATTGCCCTGACTATAAAAAGTGATCTCATTTTTGTTTGAATCTCTAAATACATCCCTATGCTCGGTTAAAATCATAGAAACTTTTTTTGCAATAAATTTTGAATTATCTGAATTCATCATATTAAAATCCCCCGGTATTTTTAGTTAGGAATGTCGAAAATATTTCACTCACTCCTTACATCTTTGAATAAGAAAATTATATTTAACATGCCTTAACATTGCAACTGTTTTTTATTATACAATTAAGATTTTTGCAATTCTAGCTTATATTAAATACATTATTAACATTACATTTATCTATTGCTAAATGTAATGTTAATAATGTATTTAATATAGTATACTTTCCATTCCCTTGATGCTTTTTTAACCGTGTGATATAATCTGTATGCATCAGGAATGTAAAAATATAATTTCCAGTTAAAGAGGAGAGTATTTCGTGGATTTATTAAATAAGGTTCGTAACAATGTAAAATTATCTGAAGATGTTTCTGTTATTGAAAAGATTCTAATTTTGCTTTATTTTAAAGGAAATCTTTCAACAAAAGAAATCGCAAAGGAAGTTCTCCTTCCATTGCCTGTAGTTTCAGCTATTAAAAACGAGTTCATAAAGCTTGGATTTTTTATACAATTTAAAGGAATTGCTTTAACTAATACTGGTACAGATTTTATTGAAAATAACCTATGTTTTTTAGGAATAGACAAGCAAGCATATAATCAAGCAATTTTAGGGGTTACAGACTTCGAAAAATTTTTAGGGAACTCTTATTCTGATTTTGTAAATATTTTAGAAAACAGACCCCAAGTTGACGTCACAATTGATCAATCTAAATCAACTCCTGATACAGTTCTTCATAGAGCTGTTTTATGTCTTCAAAATTATTCTTTAATTGGCAAAAAGTTATTATGCGTCGGTGATGATGACCTAGTTAGCATCGGTATTTATATTCTACTAAAAAAACTTTTTAATGGTACTCATTCCAAAACGGTTATTGATGTTATCGACATTGATACGCGTATTTTAAATTATATTAGAGAAGTTGCTACAAACCACAACTTTAATATAAATTGCTACGAGCATAATCTGCGAGAAACGTTACCACAAAATCTTAAAGATTCACATGACTGCTTTTTTACTGACCCTCCCTATACATTACCTGGAATGGAGCTATTTTTATCAAGAGGAATTGAAGGCTTAAAAAAACAGAATGATCTTTATGTTTATTTTTCCTTTGCACATAAACCACCTGATTTTGCTCTCAATATGCAAAAGGTATTCACAAAAATGGGACTTGTCCTCATTGAAATACTTCCACGGTTTAATACATATGAAGGAGCAAGTATAATAGGTAACACAAGTCAGATGCATGTTTTAAAGACTACTAGTGAAGTATCATCAACAATTGCAAAACAATTTACAGATAAGCTTTATACTGGTGAAATTAATATAAATAATAGAACATATCAATGTATTGAGTGCAGTGACAAAATCGAGGTTGGTAACAAAAAAGCATTCAAGACAATTGAGGAATTAAAAAATGCAGGTTGCCCAAAATGTCATGCAACAACATTTAATCTAATAAAACGGGAAGTGAAAAAAAATGATTAGAGAAATTGAGCCTAAAGACTTTAAAACAGTTGCAAATTATGAGAAGGAGATTTGTATTATTTCCTTTGGTGATGAAGCTATTACAGATATCGGCTTTCATATAAAAAAACTTGAAGATTGTTATCGTAAGGAAAAGGAAGGTATGCTAGTTTATGAGCAAGACTCTACAGTTGTAGGTTGGCTTTGGATGGCAATTAAAACCAATTACCTTACTAAAGATTCTTACAGTGTTTTTAAAAGCTTTTACATTGATGAAAAGTATCGAAGCACCTCTGTAGTTGACGAGCTATTTGAAGCAGGTATGGATTTTTGCAGAAAACATAAGAGTAAAAGCATAACTGGAAAAGTAAATTATAATAATATGCCAATGCGTATACTTTACAAAAAGTATGGTTTTATGCCTACAACAATTACAATGGAATACAACTACAAAGATGACATGACAACTAATGACAAAGTTAATGATAAGGAACAGGATTAAGCATGGCGCAGATAAAATGCATAATTTGGGATTTGGATAATACCATATGGGATGGAATCCTTATGGAAAATAACGATATTCGACTTAAGCCAGGTATAAAGGATTTACTTCAATACTTTGATGAGCGAGGGATATTAAACAGCATCGCAAGTAACAATAATCCTGATACAGCTATTAGAAAGCTTAAGGGGTTTGATATTTATCACTATTTTCTATTCCCCCAATGCAGCTGGTCGCCTAAAAGTCAGATGATACATAAAATTATGTATGAGTTGGGGATTTTGCCAGATAATGTTGCCTTTATCGATGATGACAACTTTCATCTAAATGAAGTAAAATACAGTATCGATAAAATAAATGTCTATTCTGCTAATGATTATCTTAAGCTAAAGGAGTACCAAGAATTTCAAGTAATCTCGATTAGTGAGGATAGTAAAAACAGAAGAAAATATATCCTATCCGCAAACACAGCAAAAGAAGAAATGTCGAAGTTTAAGGGTACACCAAATGATTTTATAAAGTACTCTGAAATGGAGCTCTCAATTTTTAAGGCAAATATTGATAACATCGACAGAGTATCAGAGCTTGCTTACCGCACAAATCGGTTTAATAACTTAAAGGAAAAACTTAACACTGATACCATTATTAAATATATAAGCGATCCAGATAAACATACTTTTTACGCCAACTTAAAAGATCGTTTTGGCGAATATGGAACAATAGCTACATGTATGCTGCAAGAAAACAATAATTATTTATATTTAAAGAATGTATGTGTTTCCTGTAGAGTAGCAGGTCGAGGTCTTGCAACTGTTTTCTTAAAAAGTGTACTATGTCATATTCATAGTAAAAGCAGCAATTTTTCATCTGTTTTAATAGACTATTATTTATGCGACGCGAATAAAGAATTTTTATTGATGTTGAAGATTTTAGGCTTTAAGCATAAGATTTCTTGTGACGATAAATCAACCTTTGAACTTAATCTGCCTATAGTTTTTGATGATAAATCATATGTAAATATTCAATATGGATGTTAGATAATGTATTTATATAGATTAAATACATTATTGATCTTACATTTAGCAGAGCAAAATACCGAACGCTTTAACGGAATTTTGCGATAGATAAATGTAATAGATTAATCGTATTTAATATAGATAGACTGAAAGATATAATACAGAAAGAGAAGGAGTGCAATATATGGATAAAGAAAGTATAAAGCAGAAAGTATTTAAGATTCTAAGTCAGTATATAGATGTTAATAATCTCAACATGGATTCTGAGTTGATAGGACCTACTGGAATAATGGATTCTGTTTTAGCGGTCAATATTATAGCAAAAATCGAATCGACTTTTAATGTAGACTTTTTTAAAGATATAGAGTTAAATTCGCTTCAGAGCATAAGCAGTATTATTGATTATATCTATGCCGAATCTTTAGACATAAAAGAAATTGATTGACTGAATAGAGAGGGTTAATAATAACTTGTATTTTAGGGCATCAACCAACTAAGTTGATCGCCTTTTTATTTCATAATATAAAACAAGACCTCATGCTATAGACATGAGGTCTTGATATAGATCTGGCAGAGACCTATTTTGCCAGGCTGCAACCAGCCAAGTATCGTCGGCACTGAGAAGCTTAACTGCCGTGTTCGGAATGGGAACGGGTGTGACCTTCTCGTAATAACCACCAGAAAAT
>Ga0209800_10000122_pt1 | contig 168290 bp, 143 predicted proteins | sample Higcelweek8metaG_FD_187174 | JGI IMG/M metagenome (GOLD analysis project Ga0209800, IMG submission 187174) | Freshwater pond sediment microbial communities from the University of Edinburgh, under environmental carbon perturbations - High... | ecosystem: Environmental > Aquatic > Freshwater >... | reverse complement strand
ATCGTCTGGCGCATTCTACATCAATTCGCCGCCGGTGCAAGTACTTTCTGAATCTTTTCTCGTCTAACTCGTTGATTCTCAAGGAGTTTTCGGAGACATCTGCACCGGATGTGGGGCGCATTATAGAGGATATCGAGGGGCTGTCAATCACTTTCTAGCGAATATGTTGGAATATCGCTCCTAGCCTAATGTGGGGGCTGTTTGGGGGCTGGTGGGGCTTACTATCAATAATAGATAACGTTAGCAAATATTTAGCATTCGTTTTAACTGCGGCTTAAAATGTGCGCTGTCTCTGCTTTCTTACGGGGACATTGCTTTGTGTCTTGGGCGTTTTCATTTATTGGGGTTAAGGACATGCGTTTACGGGTGGGCTCTCTGCGCCAGTGGCATTGGATCAGTTCCGCATTGGGCTTGGTAGGCATTCTATTTTTTGCAGGCACCGGTATTACGCTCAACCATGCAGAGCAGCTTGAGTCTAAGCCTAGCGTGGTGACTCGCCAGCTACAGTTACCTAGTGGTTTGGTGGCACAACCTGACACGGAGCTTTCGGGTGAGCTGGTTACATGGATGGAGAACGAGCTGGGTATCAGCTTATTAGCCGCACAGCGCCAAGAGTGGACAGACGCTGAGCTGCGTATTGATCTGCAAACCCTCAAGGGGGAAGCATCGATTGTCTTAGATGCTGCTTCAGGCGTGCTGCGGTATGAGCAAACCGATCAGGGTTGGGTTGCATTTCTCAATAATCTGCATACCAATCGGCACGCTAGCTTGGCGTGGAGTTGGTTTATTGATGTCTTCGCAGCAACCTGCCTATTTTTTAGCCTGTCCGGGTTGCTGATTTTGAAACGCCATGCCTCTGGGCGCTTAAGTACTTGGCCACTTATCGGGCTGGGGCTCATCACGCCATTGCTTTTAGTGGTGTTCTTTTTTCATTAAGGGTTGTTTATGCAAAAACGTCGGCTGTTTTCGTTGTGTGCGTTGCTTGCCATGCCTTGGGCAGCGACGGCTGCAAGCTTGGATGTGAGCGTGGAGATTCCACAAGTCGAGAGCCCAAAGTACCACCGACCCTATGTGGCAGTCTGGCTGGAAACCGCTGATCAGAAGCATGCTGCTAATTTGGCAGTCTGGTACAAAATCAAAGCACCTAATAATAAAGGGGCTAAGTGGTTGCCGGATCTTCGAAATTGGTGGCGGCGCAGTGGACAGGATGTTGATTTGCCCATTGATGGGGTGACCGGTGCGACTCGTGGCCCTGGCTTGCATACCCTGCACTTTGATAGCGACAGTGCCATTTTGAAGGATCTAAAACCCGGTAAGTATTACCTATCGGTGGAGTCGGCAAGGGAGGAAGGCAAGGAGGATGTTCGCCACGAGCGCTTGTTGATTTCCTTCACATGGCCTCCGCAAAAAATCGAGCAACGCCAAGCCGCGGGTAAAACTGAGCTGGGAACCGTTTCGCTACAGCTAGCACCTTAAGCCGTCAGATCCCTCGGCTTATATAAGAACCCCAGCGTAGTGCTGGGGTTTTTGCATTTCCTATATATAGGTAGTACTCAGAAATGCACGTTGGTGGACAGCAGGAAGGTTCGCCCCGGTGCTACGTGGGCATATCCGTTGCGGATCTGGTCGAAGTAGCGCTTATCGGTGAGGTTCTGGACGTTCAACTGGAAGTCTAGGTTTTTGTTCACTTGGTAGGAGGCCATGGCGTCGTAGCGCCAGTAGCTGGAAACCTCGACGGTGTTGTTCGCATTGCCGTAGCGCTGATCCATGTAGTTGGCACCACCGCCGACAATCAAGTCAGGCTGTACTTTGTAGGTCGTCCAAATGTTCAAGCTGTTGCGCGGTGTGCTGGGCACATGATTGCCATCGTTGGCCCCATCTACGTAATTGGGGCTGGCGGTTGTGCCTAGGTTAACCGCTCCACCCTCTTCAATCTCACTGTCTAAATAGGTGTAGTTAACAAAGGCATCCCAGTTATCCATGATGGTGCCGTTAACCCCCAATTCCACGCCTTTCACCACAACCTTACCGATGTTGCTGGTCGCACCCGCTTGGTCAGTAAAGCGAGCATTGTCTTTTTCAGTGCGGAAGAAGGCTGCGTTGATGCCTAAGCGCTTATCAAAGAAATCCCACTTAGTACCAATCTCCCAGTTGTCGTTACGCTCGCGCTCTAGATCTTGGTTGGTCGCCGCTAGACCATCTGCACCCTCACCGCTGGTTTCACCCACAGGGTTATAAGAAACGGATTGGGCGTAGTAAATGCTGCCGTTGGGCAGTGGGTTAAACACGATGCCCGCTTGGTAACTGACAAAACTGGTGTTGTTCTCAAATTTGAAGCCTTCGGCTTTGCTGTTAACGGTGCGCACGCCACGGGAGTCCGTGTCGAAATCATCGTGACGCAAACCAAAGTTGAACGACCATTGATCGTTGAATTTGATGGTGTCGAATACGAAGGCGGCCAAGGTTTCAGTGCGGGTATCAGTGTAGTTGACGCCCGGTGTCACTGTGCCTTTGTAGCCTTGGTCATAAACAGGATTGGTCAAACTGGTACAGAGCCCTTTGCTCAAATTAGAACTCAAGCTGGCGGCGGCACAGCTACCCGCAGGGCTAAAGGCATAAGGCCGGTTGTGTACATCTTCATAGCTGGCTTCTACGCCAGCAATTAAGTTGTGTTCCCAACCGAAGGTGTTGAATTTGATCTTAAGATCCGTTTGGTTTACCCAACCGTCGGAGGTGGAATCTCGGCTTCTGGAACCACGCGAAACGTAATCAGCGCCATTGACACGGGCATAAGCTGGGCTCGTCACCACATAGTCAAGGGTAGTACGCACTAGGCGGAAGGCGTTGGTCAGCGTGATGTTTTCGTTGAAGTCATGTTCGAACTTGAGATAACCCGAATCGGTGGTGCTGTCACGGTAATCACTTGAGTAACCATAAAAGCGATCACGATCTCCGCCAATGGGTCGAGTTTTAGAGCCCTGCCCTGAACTTGCCTCTACAGGCACGCCGTAATCTGGCGTGTCATCGCTATCAAGATGATAGAAGGACATCAGCAGGCGCGTTGGCGTATCAAAGCCTAATTGCAGACTCGGTGCCACACCCCAGCGATTAACGTCTACCTTGTCACGTCCCGCCACGTTGGCATCATGGGTCATGACATTCAAACGGAAGGCAACATTGTCCGAAAGCACATAGTTGCTATCGAGGGTGGTGCGGCGGGTTTGATCACTGCCCATGGTGTAGCTGATGTTGTTGAAATTCTCACGCTTAGGGCTTTTGGTGGACATATTAATGGAGCCACCTGTCGAACCTGCCCCGACAAAAGCGGAACCCGGCCCCTTGCTGACCTCAATCTGTTCCGTGTTAAAGATCTCCCGCGTCTGAGAGGCAACATCGCGCAGGCCATCAATAAACTGGTCACTTTCCGCACTAAAACCCCGGATGATCGGGCGGTCACCGGCTGGATTACCGCCCTCCCCCGAGCCAAAGGTAATACCTGAAACGGTACGCAAAGCATCCACTAGGTTCAGAGAGCCTGTGTCTTTGATCAGTTGTTCGCTGATCACCGTAATAGTTTTTGGGGTTTCACGCAGTGGGGCGGTATACCTGCGGTTGACTGACTCATCGACCTTATAGCTACTTTTTTGCTCTTGCTCGGCAGTGACGCTGACGGCTTCTAGTGCAATGGACTCTGAACTACTCGAAGCCTTTTTGTCTTCCGATGACTGCGCCACGGCTTGCACAGATAGTGCAGAGATAGCCATTCCTATGGCTGAGGCTAATACCTTGGGGACGTGCTGGAAGCGGGAAGACTGACTGAGCATGTACGCGACCTTTGAGCATATTGATTAATCATCATTTACATTTGTAAATGCATTGCATCAATAATGCTACATTGCGGCGCGCACTTAAAGACTAAACGATAAAAATAATCATTTGTAATTATTGCAAGCGTCTAACCTGTTCAATAAAGGCCGCACATACGCCCATAAAAAAACCGACCTAAGCCGGTTTTTTTATGGGCAAGTACGATCTTAGAAGTGGAAATTGGTCGATAGCAACGCTGTACGGCCTGGGGCCACGTGAGCGTAATGCGCTTGGAAAATTTGATCGTAGTAGCGCTTGTTGGTCAAATTTTGCACGTTAAGCTGGAAGTCCAAATTTTTATTGACTTTGTACGCAGCCATGGCGTCATAGCGCCAGTAGCTGGACACCTCGATGGTATTGGCGGCATCACCATAGCGCTGGTCAACATAGTTGGCACCACCACCGATGGTCAGATCAGACAACAGGTGATAGGTAGACCAAAGGCTGAAGGTGTTACGCGCTGTACTGGGCACATGGTTGCCATCGTTAGCGCCTTCCACGTAAACGGGATTGGCTGTCGTACCCACGTTACGAGCGCCACCCTTTTCAATCTCGCTATCAAGGTAGGTGTAGTTAGCAAAAATGTCCCACTTATCGGTGACACTGCCTGTCATCCCCAACTCAAAACCTTTAACCACGGTTTTACCGATGTTGGTCGTTACACCTGACTGGTCTAACTGACGAGCATTCTCTTTCTCAGTACGAAAGACGGCTGCATTCAGTCCGAGACGCTTATCGAAAAATTCCCACTTGGTACCAAACTCCCAGTTTTCGTTGCGCTCGCGTTCCAGATCCTGGTTAGCGGCTGAGATACCATCTGCACCCTCACCACTGGTTTCACCCACGGGGTTATAGGAAGTGGACTGAGCGTAGTAGATGCTACCGTTAGGCAGTGGGTTAAACACGATACCCGCCTGATAGCTCACGAAACTGGTGTTATTTTCGTAGTTGAAATTCTGCGGCTGGTTGCTCACCAAGCGTACACCTTTGGACTCTGTATCAAAGTCATCATGGCGTATGCCAAAGTTAATCGACCAGTACTCATTGAACTTGATGGTGTCAAACACGAACATGGCCAAGGTTTCAGTGCGCGTATCTGTGAACGCCTGTCCCGGTTTTTTGACACCTGAGTAACCTTGATCGTAAGTCGGATTTGTCAGACTAGTACAAAGACCTGTGGCTGCGTTTTTGGCATTACAGCCACCGGCTGCCACGTTGGTGCTGAAAGCATAAGGGCGGTTATGCACGTCTTCATAGCTGGCTTCGATGCCCGTAAGCAGCGTGTGTTCCCAGCCAAAGGTGTTAAATTTGATCCGCAAATCCGTCTGGTTCACCCAACCATCGGATGTGGAGTCACGGCTTTTAGGTGAGCGGTATACGTAGCCGTTATTGATGTTATTGCGGGTATCATCCGGGTTGGTAACCACGTAATCCAAGGTGGTACGCACCAAACGGAAGGCGTTGGTCAGCGTCACATTCTCGTTAAAGTCGTGCTCAAACTTGAAGTAACCGGAATCCGAAGTGCTGTGACGGTAGTCACTAGAGTAACCGTAGAAGCGATCCTTATCCCCACCGACGGGACGCCGCGTCTTGCCGGCTTGAGCCTGCTCCAGCGGCATACTGTAGTCGGGCATGTCATCAGTATCGAGATGATAGAAGGCCAACAGTAAACGGGTTGGCGTATCGAAACCCAGTTGCAAGCTCGGCGCGACACCCCAGCGGTTAACATCCACCTTGTCACGTCCCGCCACGTTGGCATCATGGGTCATGGCGTTCAAACGGAAGGCAACATTGTCCGAAATGACATAGTTGCTATCAATGGTGGTACGACGGGTCTGGTCTGTACCCCATGTGTGACTGAGATTATTGAAATTCTCACGCTTGGGACTTTTGGTGGCCATATTGATGGAGCCACCTGTAGAACCCGCCCCCACAAAGGCTGAGCCCGGCCCTTTGCTGACCTCAATTTGCTCGATGTTGAAGATTTCACGAGTCTGTGACGCTACATCGCGCAGACCGTCGATAAACATATCACTTTCAGAACTAAAGCCCCGGATGATCGGACGGTCGCCCGCCGGGTTACCGCCCTCGCCTGCGCCAAAGGTAATACCAGAGGTCGTGCGTAGGGCATCCACCAAGCTCAACGAGCCGCTGTCCTTGATCACCTGCTCGCTAATGATGGTGATGGTTTTGGGTGTTTCACGCAATGGAGCGGTGATACGGCGGTTAGTGGACTCATCCACCTTATAAGAACCGCGCTCTGGCTGCTCTTGATCGGCGGTAACACTTACGGCATCCAACGAAATGGTATCGGCGTCACCGGCAGGCTTTTTGGCTTCCGCAGATTGGGCGAGTGCCTGCACGGAAAGAGCCGAAATAGCCACACCAATAGCAGATGCCAGAATGCGTGGACTGTAATGAAACTGAGGAGGCTGAGTGGACATGTGCGTGAACCCTTAAACCATTAATATTCAGAATTTTTTCTATTTGGGAAAACATCTTGTTTGAATTCTGTTACATTTCCACCCATATTGGAAGGATAAATAGTAAAAATTTTCAATCTCAATACGTTTTAACAATTATCCTGAGGTGGGTTTTATGCTGCTACGCATTCCCCAGCTCTTCTCGCCAGAAGAGCTACAGCAGATACGGAAGGCTCTGGAGGAGGCACAATGGCTAGATGGCAAGCTGACGGCAGGCCACCAGTCAGTTCGTGTGAAACAGAACCTGCAGTTAGCTGAGGATGACCCTCTCGCCAAAGAAATCAGCAGCATCCTGCTGCAACGCCTGTGGCAACACCCTGAATTTATGTCAGCAGCCTTGCCCAACAAGGTCTACCCGCCCCTCTTTAATTGCTACCGGGAGGGCGGCACCTTCGGCTTTCACGTTGATAATTCAGTTCGGCAAATTCAGAACAGCATTGAACGGGTACGTACCGACCTCTCAGCCACGGTATTTTTCAGTGAACCTGATGAGTACGAGGGCGGCGAGCTGGTCATTCAGGACACCTATGGCGTGCAGCGCGTTAAATTTTCAGCGGGCGATATGGTGCTTTATCCCAGCACCAGCGTTCATCAGGTTGAACCTGTCACCCGTGGTGCTCGACTGGCGGCTTTTTTCTGGATTCAAAGTCTGGTTCGGGAAGATGCGCAGCGCACCCTGCTCTATGAAATGGATCGCGCCATCTGTGCGTTAACAGCAGATATTCCCGATCATCCCGCGCTCGTGCAGCTTTCCAGCAGTTACCACAACCTATTACGCCGCTGGGTTGAGGTCTGATATGGGGCATAGCCTACGTCGCGATCAAGCGATTTCCCTTGATCAAGCTATTCAGGATCTCCAAGAAAACCCTCACCAAGCGGCTCGACTTGCGCTGCAAATGGCCGCGCAAGGCAACTGCGAAGCACAAGCCTTACTGGGGCAAGCCTTATTAGATGGGCACGGCATACAACAGGATGCCCAACTCGCACTGGTGTGGTTCAAAATTGCCGCCAATCAGGGACACGCCATGGCGAGCAACATGGCTGGGCGTTGCTTGGAACATGGCTGGGGCTGCACCGCCAATCTGTCCGAGGCGGCTTACTTCTACCAACAAGCAGCCCAAACGGGCTTGGATTGGGGGCTGTACAATCTGGCCAATCTGCTGGCAACTGGCCGAGGCGTTCCCCAAAACGACTTAAAAGCCTTTGAGCTTTATCAGCGCGCAGCTGAACGAGGACACGCAAAGTCCATGAATCTGGTCGGGCGCTATCTTGAGGAAGGCCGGGCTGGATTGCCTGTGGATGAGACCACCGCTTACCTGTGGTATCAGCGCTCTGCCGAAGCGGGCGATTTTCGTGGGCAATTTAGCCTTGCGTGCGTGCTACTCAATCATGGCCGTTGGGATGAGGCCCGCTTTTGGCTGTTGCAGGCTCTCCAGCAAGGCCACTTAAAGTTTCTACGCAAAGCCACAGATGAACTCATCGCCGCCGCCCTGCCAGCCCTTCAAGATATTACTGAAGCCTACATTCAGCGCCGCCAAACCCTAGAAGCCGCATTCACTGCGCCAGATGCGTGACTTTGCATATAGCCTGCGGTAGCTTGCCTAGAGCTGCAGCCTTGAGATTGCTCAGAATGTCCGTGTCCACAGCAGCTTATCTCGGTCATAACTCTCGGGCTTGTAGCCTTCAGACCTGTCTGCTCACTGAGAGTACCTGTATTCATGACCTCCAAACTGGATCAACTTAAACAATTCAGCATCGTCGTTGCCGACACCGGGGACCTAGATGCCATTGCCCAGCTCAAGCCTGTGGACGCAACAACAAATCCCTCTTTATTACTGAAAGCAGCCTCCCTGCCCCAGTATGCCTCGCATCTACAGGATGCCATGGCCCGAGCACAGGGAGATCTCAACCTTGCCTGCGACCTCTTTGCTGTAGCAGTTGGCCAAGAAATTCTCAAATTGATCCCCGGACGTATTTCTACCGAAGTGGATGCCCGTCTATCCTTTGATACTCCTGCGACCCTAGAGCGCGCCAGACGGCTGATTGATTTGTATGAAGCCGCTGGGGTCGGCCGTGAGCGCGTATTGATCAAAATCGCCGCCACCTGGGAAGGTATCCGCGCTGCCGAGCAACTTGAGAAATCAGGGATTCAAACCAACCTGACGCTACTGTTCTCCTTTGCTCAGGCCGCAGCCTGTGCGGAAGCGGGCGTATATCTGATATCGCCCTTCGTAGGCCGCATTTATGACTGGTACAAAAAACACGAAGGCCGCGACTATCTGGGTGCGGAAGATCCCGGCGTGCAATCCGTCACGCGCATCTACGACTACTACAAAACACACCAATACAAAACCGTTGTGATGGGCGCAAGCTTCCGCAATCTGTCCCAAATTGAAGCCTTGGCTGGCTGTGATCGGCTGACTATCAGTCCAGAACTACTCAGACAACTGGCGGCGGAGTCAGGAACACTCGCGCGCAGCTTGTCACCTCGCCAAGGTAGCGAAGCTAAGGAAGCTAAGGTGGTGTTGCACGAAAGCGCCTTCCGCTGGGCAATGAACGAGGATGCCATGGCCACGGAAAAACTAGCCGAGGGCATCCGCCTGTTCACCCGCGACCAGATCAAGCTTGAAGCGCAGATTAAACAGCTAGGCTGAAGGCTGAGCACGCTCCAGCACACTGACTAAATCGCGGAAGGTTTCGCGATTAGACTCATTGAGACTCATCAAAATCTGGTGGGCCTCAATGACTTTGGCTTTTACCGTCTCCTCAGACTGATCCTGAGCCGGCAGCTCCATCAGGGCCTCAGGCTCTAAAACGGGCTGGCTGACGATATTAAACACCTGATCGAACCCCATGGAGCTAATCAGCCGGGTGATATCGGGACAGGTAGTCACCAAGGTTGGCAGCAAGCCAATCTTTCGGCGTGACAAAATCGACAACTTAGCCAATAGGCCCAGTGTGGTGCTATCAATACTGCGCGTTTCGGTCAGATCAATCACGATGGACGAGAAATTCGGCGCAGAAAATATCTGCTCGATGGCTGCATCTAACGCCGAACAAAAAGTAAGGCGAATTTCGCCAGTAAACTTCAGCGCAAATACCCCACCTTTCTCGGCAAACTGGATTTTTCCAGTACTCATGCAAGGTTCCTGCTCAATACCAGCAAGGCGATATCGTCTGGCATATCCTTCAACCCATCTAGCCCGAGCGCTTGACTCAGCCCTGCTAGGGTTCCAGACGCTTTGCTAATCAACTCAGGCAATATCTGTTCTTTTTCCTCAAGCGTTTTGCCGGGTAAAAGATCCAAAATGCCATCTGATAATAGAGTAAGACTGAAGGCTTCGGGTAATAGCAATTCCTGATCATCATAAACTGCTTCAGCGAACAGCCCAACGGGCAATCCTCGGCCTTTCAGATAAAGGGCCTGACCCTGACTGTACAACACCGGCAGCGGTAGATGTCCACCAATACTGTAATGCAGCTTATTTTCATCTAAATCAATCACCCCACCGAGCATGGTGACGTGCTTACCCAAATTGCAGTTGATTAAGCCACGGTTGATGTGTGCCAGCACATCCGAAGGTTTGAATACCGGTGGCGCACCATGGCGGCGCGACTCATACAGCAACCGGGTGGTCATGAACTTCAAGAGTACCGTGACAAAAGCCGAGGAAGCCCCATGCCCCGAGACGTCTGCCAGATAAAACGCAATGCGCCGCTCGTCAACGCGAAAATAGTCAACGAAGTCGCCTGATAAATACAGAGAGGGGATAACCCGATGTTCGAAGTGAAAGGCTTCAGCATTCCAAGGGCTGGCAGGAAACATGTTGGCCTGCACCTGACGCCCAGCATCCTGATCTTCTTGCAGTAGATGCAGGCTGGCTTGCAGGCTGCGATTGGCCGTTTCGAGCTGCTCGCGATAACGCTGATTTTCCTGCAACAAACGATAACGATCCAATGCACGACGCACCGCGTGCTCCAGCATCGCTAAATCTTCGATCGGTTTGATCAGGTAATCCGCCGCACCAAGCCGCAAAGCCTCAACGGCATCCGTCATGACCCCCGCCCCGGAGACGATGACCACCGGCACATCATAGTGTCGGTCATTCAGCAGACGGATCAGCTCAAGCCCGTCCATCTGTGGCATGCGTAGATCGCTGATAATTAGGTCAGGGTGCGCGCTATCAAGCAGCTCAAGCCCACGAACGGCACTCTCGGCTTGTAGCACTGAGAAGCCGCTATCCTCAAGGTAGTCCGCTAGACTGGCGCGAACGATATTATCGTCATCGATGATCAGCAGCGTGGCATTTGGATTGGACATGTTGCTACCGGGGATTGTGCCATGACTGGCGATGGCATACCTCAGCGCGAATGCCGGGGCGGCCTCCTACGGCGCAGACGGTACTCCCATACGACCTAGGTTTCAACGTCCGCCGCACCATAACCCGACACAAAGGTCAGGCATCTGGGTGCGGGTTTTATCTCGTCTTGACGCCTCTTAACAGCTAGCGCCGATAGCCTTACGAGCGGACTCCTTGGCTTTCATCAAAAATCGTCGACAACCTTGCCATCTTTAACCAGATATTCCCGGTTTTGCAGGTAAGCATTGCGAATAAAGGTGTATTTGTCACCCGTAATCAGCTTTTCCGCAGAGAGTAGGTTAGCGCGGGTATCAATCACATTCACGCCGTACATGATGTTACGTGCGCCCATGTTATTCATATAAGGGTAAGGCTTCGTGAAGGCGTCAGGCACCAGACCTATGCCATCGCGCACGCTGCTGGCCCCAAAGAACGGCAGTACCACATAGGGGCCACTGTCGACTCCCCAAGCACCTAGCGTCTGGCCAAAGTCTTCATTGTTCCGTTGTAGCCCCATGGAGGTGGCCACGTCAACAAAGCCCAACACACCAAAGGTGGTGTTGAACAGCACGCGGCTAGTGTCTACGCCAGCATGTTCGACCTTGCCTTGGAACAGATCATTGGCCAAGTTGCCAACGTCACCGATGTTCTTAAAGGCATTGGTAACCCCTTTCTCAACGATATCGGGGGCTATTTTTTGGTAACCCTCGGCTATCGGCTTGAGCGCATAGGTATCAAGGGTGTCATTGAAACGGAAGATGGCACGGTTGAAACCCTCCCAAGGGTCATCCTCCGCAGCCAACGACAGGCTGGATCCTGTCACGGCAGCCACAGTTGCGATAACAGGCACAATTTTGGCAGCACCCAGCCATTTCATTCCAAACCTGAACATTGTAGACCCCTGTAAAACAACGCAATTGGGCGGGTTTTACCGCCAATTTAAAGATGAGTATATAACCATATTGGCTTACTCAAGCGTCATGCAAACAATACGTTTCCAATTTACGACAAACCGTGGCAGCTGGTTTAAGCTTCCCACAAAAGCGTCGCCCATTACAAAATCAGCACCTGTTACCACAAGGAGAACAGCATGCCAGAACGTGAATTGCAGTCCCAGCTTCAACAATTGCACCAGCAGTTAACTCAAGCTGAAAAGCTAACCGAAGCAGAGCGCGCCTCATTACAAGCACTCGCGCAGGATATTACCGCTCGATTGACTCAGGAACCATCAACCGAAACCCATCAGCCTCTGATTGATGAGCTTAGTCTAGCAGTAGAGCGCTTCGAAGCCGACCATCCAAATGTGACAGTTACCTTACGCAGCATCATACAGACCTTGATGAACATCGGCATTTGATCGCTCACTATTGGCGGATCAATCGCCGATTATCAGGCATTGACGCCTCTGTGCTGCGATAAGGGTTGATGTCGAGCCCGCCTCGGCGCACATAGCGAGCATATACGGTCAGGTACTTAGGATGCAGCAAACGTTGCAGATCCAAGAAGATCCGCTCCACACACTGCTCATGAAAATCGGCATGCTGCCGAAAGCTAACCAGATAGGCCAGCAGACTGGCAGGCTCCAGTTGCGGGCCAGAGTAGTCAACCACCACAGACCCCCAATCAGGCTGCCCAGTCACCGGGCAGTTTGATCTGAGCAAATGACTGTGCAGACAGGCTTCAACCTGCCGCGAAGGATCGCAGCGCAACAAATCCGGGCGCGGCACACTGTAGTCACTGATACTCAGCTCTAGATCATCAACGCACTGGCCCGGCAATGGACTAAAACCCTCAGACTCTGCTTGCTGCAAGGTCTTCAGCTTAACCGCAACAGGCCGCCCCGCCACGCCAGACAAATCGCGCACCAGTACGGCTGTCAGCGCTTGCGGGCTTTCAAATACGCTTTGGTTGAGTGAGTTCAGATACAGCTTGAATGACTTTGACTCGATCATACAGGGCGAATCCGCCGGAACCACGAACTCAGCCACCGCTACCACCGGCTTTCCTGACGGCAGCAGCCAAGACAGCTCGTAGCAATTCCAGATGTCCACACCTTGATAGGGCAAGGCCTCTGCTGACACACCCAACTCCGCCCATTTGATGGCGCGCGGAATGGGGAACAACAACTGCGGATTGTAATTGTCCACATATAGGGTTGCTTTCCCCAGCGGGGACAGCTCAGCAGGATGATCCATGGTCAGGGGCCTGACTCCAGATAATTGAGTGGATTGTTGGCTAACAACTGAGGTGACAAAGATTTTTGCTACTGTCGCAACCCCCGCCCGGTTTTGAGCAAACGTAGGGCAAAACCATACAGCAGCAACACCGCTAACAGCATAAAACCAATAGCGACTCCAATGTGAATATCGGACACCCCAAGAATGCCGTATCGAAAGGCGTTCACCATGTGCAAGATCGGATTTGCCAGCGAGACCGTCTGCCAAAAGGGTGATAGCAAATGGATGGAGTAAAAGACGCCGCCAAAGTAGGTCAGAGGGGTCAGCACAAAGGTAGGGATGATGGAAATATCATCAAAATTTCGGGCAAACACTGCATTGATGAAACCGCCCAAGGAGAAAATCGCCGCCACCAGTATCACCACCAGCAGGGTAATCGCTGGATGGTACAGCGGCCAACGGATGAACAGCATGGATAGAATTGATACCAAAATCCCTACAACCAGCCCTCGGCACACACCACCTAGTACAAACCCGCTGAGAATCACATGGGGCGAAACGGGCGAAACCAACAGCTCCTCAATGGAGCGATGAAATTTAGTGCTGAAAAAGCTTGAAACCACATTGTTATAGGCATTGGTGAGCACCGACATCATGATCAAGCCGGGCACGATGTAGGTTATGTAGCTAAAACCATCCATCTCGCCAATGCGGTTGCCAATCAAGTGCCCAAAGATCACAAAATACAGCACAGTGGTGATGCAAGGCGGCAACAGTGTTTGTGGCCAAATGCGTAGGAAACGCCGCACTTCGCGGCGCGTGATGGTCTGTAGGGCAACCAGATTGCCATGGAGCACAGGGTTCATTCTGCTACCTCTTCATCCGGCATTGGCTCTAGTAGAGAGACAAAAAGTGCCTCCAAGCGGCTGGTTCTATTGCGCAGACTGAGCACCTCGATACCCTGCAACGCCAGTTGGGAAAACAGCGAGGTCATCCCTTGATCACTGGCCACTTGTACCTCCAGCGTATGATCATCAAGCAAGCTGACCTGATAGCCTTCTAACACTGGCAGTTGCTGACAGTGCCTGTTTAGATCCAGTATGAAGGTTTCGGCTGGCACCTCTTTGAGTAAGTCGCGCACGCTGGCGTTATGCACGATCCGCCCATGGTTGATGATGGCCAGATTTCGGCATAACTGCTCGGCCTCTTCAAGGTAATGCGTGGTCAGAATAATGGTGGTGCCTTGCTGGTTCAGCTCTGTTAGGAACTGCCATGTGGAGCGCCGTAGCTCTATATCAACTCCGGCGGTAGGCTCATCAAGGATCAGCAGACGGGGTTTGTGCATCAGGGCGCGTGCGATCATCAAACGACGCTTCATACCCCCTGACAACATGCGCGAGGCCACATGGCGCTTATCCCATAGACCCAGTTGGCTGAGGCACTCCTCGGCACGCGGCCCAGCCATTTTGGCGGGAATGCCGTAATAGCCTGCCTGTTGTACCAAAATATCGAAGCAGCTCTCAAACTGGTTGAAATTGAATTCCTGCGGCACCACGCCTAAACAGCGCTTCAGTCCAGCAGGATCAAGGTCTAAATCGTGACCAAATACCTCAACGGTGCCGCTGGTTTTATTCACCAGTGTCGAGAGAATACCGATCAGGGTCGACTTACCCGCGCCATTAGGCCCAAGCAGCGCAAAGAAATCGCCCTCAGCAATACTCAGATCAACGCCGTCCAGTGCCTGAAAGCCGTTGGTGTAAACCTTGGTCAGTTGCCTGATCGACAATGCTGGATTCATAGGCTGCCTACAGAGAGAAGAGTACAGATCAAAACAACGCGTGCGCATTGTAGCGAAGCGAAGCCGATAGGCCACAGCTTCAGTCTAAGGCAGTTACTGGTGGCTCAGTAAAAATACCAGCGCAGCGCCAACCCAGCCTCACTCACCGGCTGAGAATGCTGGCTAAATTCGCGCTTAGCAGAGAAACGTAACCCTAGTGCTGGACTCAGCTCAAACTGCTGCGTCACTTGCAGCTGACGTCTGGCTTCACCGTTATGAAAGTAATCGCCCTTCGCTTCAAGCAGCATGTTTCCCCAGTCATTGCGCCACAGCACGCCGGTATTAAAGCCCAGTGCTGGAGCAATCAGCGCCCCAAAATGCCGATTAGTTTCCAAGCGAGCCGTACCTAGGGCGAAACCACGCCAATCATCCGACCAAGCCGTGGTAAAGCCTGCACCGCCATTCAGATGGCCAACTAACACTTCCCCATCCTGATCATCAGGCACACGCTCAAAACCACCCGTCACCTGCCAAGACAGCGGTTTAAGCAACTCAGTACGCGGCGTCATGGAGCGAATGCCCGCCAACTGCAATTGCTGTAATTGCCAGTGCCCTGTTTCATACTGGCGCACCGCTATTTGCGCGATTTCAATTTGTGCGCCGAGGGGAAAGCCGTTCAGGTTGTCATTCAGGTCATGATAGGCCATGCGCAAACGGTATTCGGCATAACTATGCTCCTCTCTCTGCCCCAGCTCTAGGCTGAGGGTGCGTGAGTTATGCCCCGTTTCAGGCAACGCAGGCTGCTGGACATCCAGCGAAGGCGGTGGATTACTCTGAATAGCCCGCAGTAATGCGTAGCTATGCCGCGCTGTCATTGAATCGCGCTCCTGCCCCGTCGCCCGATACCTCAGCAGCCGATAGGCTCCATCCTGAATTAAAGCGCGCCGCTGGGTGGGCAAGGCTAAAAAGTCCGGATGACGCTGCACCTGCTCATCTTCAGTCAAACGCTTTGCCCACAGGCGCTCCTCTGGACTGAGTGAAACCTCACGCGCCTGTAGCTCGCGCTCTCGCGAAGGCCGGTAGTAAGTCTTGTCTACCAGCTGTGCTGCCTCCACCGCCTTAACGGTGTCAGTCGGAATCGCTGTCAATGAAAATCCTTCGGTTAAACGCAAGCCGGGACGCGCAACCTCTAATAGCTCCAGCACGCGATATGAGCAATTCTCATCAAAAAAGAAGTAATCAAAACGGATCTGCTTCAATTCCCAAACGTGCTCCACCATGCGAGCCGTTTCGTCTTGGCTGAGATTTAGGGAGTACTCCCACAGGTCACGGTTTTCCAAGCGGCTGTATTCGGCAATCTTTTCGCGATAGGACAGGAGAGCAAACTGTCCGGGATAGCCGCCCATCAGCCCCTTCCAAGCGTACAGAATGCCATTGTCCTCGCCTTCAATGGTTGCGCCAAAGTTCAGCGCATAACTCAGCAAACTGCTGCCTTGTTGCTCCAATTCGGGCGGATCAATCCGCAACAGCGTGTGGCCAAAGATAGAGGAAGGACTGTTTAAATAGGCTGCCGGAAAAATCAGCGCCACACGGTGCGGATTGATATCTTGAAACCAGATATCAAATGCCTTACACGACACCTTGGGCAAATCATCTAGCTTCAGTTGCTCACGCAACCAACGGGTTCGCGCGGGATAAATGCACTGAGCATGCAGGTCGGCTAAAGAAGGCGATGCGTACAATGCATCCAGTGTCGCCAATAGCTCTGCGCGCGGATCATGCGCTCCCTGTTCACTGAGGAAGAAGCGCTCGTCATCCACATGACTACGCCAAGCCCCTAGCTTGGTTTGCTCGTAATGCCCCAGTGATAGCCAGAAAGGATCATTGGATAAAAACTGCAACCGCAGTTGATCCGGCGCCGCCTGCAAAGGCGCAGACCACGTACTGGCTAGGGCAATCAGCAAGCCCCATACAAGGAGGATAGGCACAGAAGGCCTAGAGCATCCCCCACAAACGTGAGGGATATGCCAAAACGAGAGAGAAATCAGGCTTCGACGTATTTAGCGAGCTGCTCATCACGCTTCATGATGCTCAGTGTTGCACTCAGCACCTGTTCGGCAGTTACATCAGCAGAACTAAAAATCTCGGCAAAGTGCTGGTTAGTCACTTGCTTAAAGCGAGCGCGATCTTCGGGTGTAACACCCAGCACTACGGCATAGGTAGTTAGCGCCTCACCTTCACCCTTAGCCATATCTTCAGACAGCTCATCCATCATGGTGCTTACCACCAACATGGGCTTACCTTGATATTTCAGGGGGCCATCAGTGCGGCAACCGTTAGTACCGGAAGTCATACCAAAGGTCGCGTTACCGGAAGAGGCGTTGGTGGTTGAAGCAACCAAGTGAGAGGGCAAGCCTTTATGCCCTTCAAAGAGCATATTACCCCAGCCGCAGCCGGGGCCGCCGGGAGCTTCAGCCAAGGCAGCACAGGAAGCAGCCATCAGCACTGACCCCAGAACAATCCGTTTCATTTTTTATTTCTCCTTACTCAATGACCAGAAAAACAAAACACTTAACGATAAGACATCGCCTACCCCAGCACTGCTGAATGCAGGAAGGGGCAAGCTTATGTCATAGCCTATCAAGCCTTAACGCGGGATTTATATTCACCAGTACGTGTATCGATTTCGATGGAGTCGCCGATCTCGCAGAATGCAGAGACCTGTAGCTCAGCACCGTTATGCAGGCGTGCGGTTTTCATGACTTTGCCTGAAGTATCACCACGCACTGAAGGTTCAGTGTAAGCAATCTCACGCACGATGGTGGTCGGCAGCTCTACAGAGATCACGCGATCATTGTAAAAAATTGCTTCGCAAACATCGGTCATGCCATCTTCAATGAAGGTCAGAACGCCTTCCAGATCGCCCTTTTCGATTTCGTACTGGTTGAACTCAGGATCCATGAACACATACAGTGGATCTGCGAAGTAGGAGTAGGTTACCTCTTTACGCTCAAGGATCACCGGCTCCAGCTTGTCGTCCGCTTTGTAAACGGTTTCCGTTGCGGAACCATTTAGCAGGTTTTTTAGCTTCATTTTGACGACGGCACTGTTACGGCCGGATTTATTGAATTCAGCCTTCTGGATTACCCAGGGTTCGCCGTTGATGTTGGCCACCTGGCCGGCACGAAACTCTTGTGCGGTTCTCATACAAATATCCGATGGATTTAGGGGATGAAACGAGCCGCGTATCATAGCCAATCTGAGTAAAAAGATACCAGTTTTCCCGCCAGATCACTGAGTGCCTCTTGCTGAGAGCACCAGTATTCGGCGTGCTGGGTGAATCCTTCTAGCGCCTGTACCAAGGCCGGCCAAACAACATCAGCCCCAGCCCCGCCATTCCATGCCTGCCAAAAGCTAACGAGAACCTCACGGGAAACAGTAGGCAATTGCTGCGAATAGCACGCTAAAAAGGCTTCAAGCTTGAGCCAGTGTGCGCCCTCTTCCTGTGGGTAAATATGCCAAACGAAAGGCCGCCCGGCCCACTGAGCACGGATAAAAGAGTCCTCGCCGCGCACCATATTAAAATCACAGCACCAGAGTAAGCGGTCGTACTGATCCATACTCATGAAGGGCAATATGGCCACGGATAGGCTGCCTTGCTGAAGGCTATCTCCAGCCTTGAGGCCACTGACACCCAGCGCTCGCTCAATATCACCCAGCACGCGGCTGACAGGCACCAGTAATAGCGTGGGGCGAGCAGCACTGGTCAAGCTAGGCAACCAAGCGGCTATCGCCGCATTTTCATAGGCGAACACTGACACCCACAAAGCATCCGGGGGCGGATTGATGCCCCATTCACCTAGAAAGCGCTGTCGAGCAACTGATGATCTTTGAAAGCCTCTGCGTTCCGCTAACAAGCTGCGCTCACGCAGCAAGCCTCCGGTTTTTTCCTGAAAGCCGGGAAAAAAGAAAAACTTTTGCAGACCTGAAGGCTGTAAGGATGGCAAGCCATGACAATCGGCTGCCCAAGATTCAGCACTGAGGTACTCTAAATTTAGCCAGAGAATACGCCGTCCAGCCTGTTGCATGGCAGTGATGTAGTCCGCTGGCAACTGGCAAGCAAAGGCTTCGACAACGACATCTGCCACTTCAACAGGCTGCCATGAGCGAAGCCACTGGCAAACCTCGACGCCCTGCTGTCGCTGTCGAGCAAGGATGGGGGAGATATCAGGACAGATTTGGGCAAACACCTGCAAATCGTCTACCCATAGGCGCACAGAAAGCCCATGCTCAGCCGCTAATTGACGGGCCAAACGCCAAGTAACCCCAATATCGCCAAAGTTATCGATAACGGCACAGAAGATATCCCAACTAGGGCGGCAACTCAGCTCATGGGACATTCAAGGCTCTCATCAGCACAGGGAGGCAACACCATAAAAAACACCCGCCTTTTGGCAGGTGTTTTTCATACATCACGCCAGGGGTTAATACTCAAACGGGGGCTGCTTTAGGCAAGCTCCCCTCATGAACCAATTGCTCATGAGCAATCAACCAGCTTCGCTGGGCTGGATCTGACCAAACGCGCTGATGCAGGCGCGCCATGCCAGTAGGATCGCTCAACAGCATCCAGTGAGTATCCGAGGTATTGCCGGGGCCAACATCTAGCACAGTGGCGATTCGTTGCTCACGCAGTGCTTCTGCAGCAGGCACTACTTTGGAATGCCGCGCCCGTCCCATGCCACACACCAAAGCATTAATCAGGGGGTTAACAGCCGCTCGCAAAAAGCCCTGTGTTAACACTGTGCGACGGTTCTCTTGCAAGTATTCCTCTGTTGCCACTAACTCACGTGGCGGGGAATACTCCTCAGGAATGAGGAAGAGCTTATGACGGCGGGCAAAAATGCCATAACGAGCTCTGCTAGAAAACACGGACACTGGAATAGACAACATCAGTGACACCACGATGGGTGCTAGCCACCACAGAAAACTCGCATCCAGCTTGGCAACGCCTAGAGTCCAAGCCACCCCAAGTACCACCTGAGAACCGTGACGGTTAACGGCCTCATTCCAAGGTGTAGCATCGTCATCACGTTGTGGCGACTTCCACTGCACTGACCAACCCAAGAAGGCGGCTGTCACAAAGACCGTGTGAAATAGCATCCGCACGGGCGCTAACAACACGGAAAAAATCATTTCCAGCAGCATAGAGAAGAACAGACGAACTCTGCCACCAAACTCCTTGGCCCCCTGAACCCAAATCAGGATCACACTCAGCAATTTTGGTAAAAACAGCAAGATTAGCGTAGTTGAAAACAACGCTATCGCCTCTTCTGGACGCCATTGCGGCCAAACCGGAAACAGTTGTTTAGGCTGGAAGAAGTATTGTGGCTCCATGAGCTTATGAACTGCCAATAAGGCCGTAGAAAGCACCAGAAACAAGAACCACAGCGGAGCAGACAGGTATGACATCACGCCAGTCAAAAATACTGCCCGATGCACGGGGTGCATACCCTTGACCAAAAACAACCGGAAGTTCATGAGGTTGCCATGACACCAACGACGATCGCGCTTCAGCTCATCCAACAGGTTGGGAGGAAGCTCTTCGTAGCTACCCGGAAGATCATAGGCAATCCAAACACCCCAACCAGCACGCCGCATCAAGGCCGCTTCAACAAAATCATGGGAGAGAATGTCACCGGCAAAGGCACCCTTTCCGGGCAAGGGTGCTAGCGCACAATGCCGCATAAAGGGCTCAACACGAATGATCGCGTTGTGTCCCCAGTAATGCGACTCGCCTAGCTGCCAAAAATGCAACCCTGCCGTAAACAGAGGCCCATAAACCCGGGTGGCAAATTGCTGAAGACGCGCATAAAGCGTATCCATACCCGACGCCTTCGGCGCAGTCTGGATAATGCCCGCCTTAGGATTAGCCTCCATCAGCTGCACCAAACGCGTCAGGCATTCACCGCTCATTACGCTATCGGCATCTAGCACCACCATATAGCGGTACTGGCTGCCCCAGCGACGGCAGAAATCGTCGATATTGCCGCTCTTACGCTTAACACGACGACGACGCTGGCGATAGAAAATCCGGCCATGACCATCGACAGCATGACAAAGCGCTAACCAAGCCTCTTGCTCAGCAATACATTTATCCGGGTCATTACTGTCACTCAGAATGAACATATCAAAGTGTTCAATCTGCCCGGTAGCCACCACGGACTCATAGGTTGCGCGTAGCCCTGCGAAGACCCGAGCAACATCCTCGTTAGCAATGGGCACAACCAGTGCTGTACGCGCCTCGAGAGCGATAGGCTCGTCGCCCGCAGTACTGGCACTAATGCTGTACTTATCGCGGCCGGTCAACAGCTGCCAAAAGCCCATCAAGGCTGTCCAAAAGCCCGCTGATACCCAACAAAACAGCACTGCAAACAGCAGCAGAATACTGACCTGCAATACATAGGGCACCACTTGCCGCAAAGACTCGCCCCAGCCTTGCCGGGAAATTTCGCTCAGGTTAATCAGCGACCAGCCCTGATAGGGCAACACCTGCTTCATGTACCAGATGGCAATGATGGTTTGCAGCAGCATCAAAACCAGCAGAATAGAACGCCGAATCGAGCCCACTTTACGCCAGCGCGACTGAATATCAGCATCAGCTTCGTTGAAGCGCTCTTTGTGTTTGCGCCCAATCAAGGCATGCCAAGCACGCGTAATCGGATTGGTGCGCCAAGGCTCTGGCACCATGCCGGTCCGTATGATCGGCGGCATGGTGCGAATGCAAGCCTCTCCTTGAGTATCAGGGGACACAATGCCCACCTTTCCCAACGCAGCCTTCCAGCCCAACATCAAACGGGCTGCCACTGAAGTCTTGACAGGTGCATCCTGTTGCTCGGCAAGCGCTGCATGCAGCGCTGCCATGTTCAACTCATCAGCCGGACAGAGATCAAGACGCTGCTTGATCTCCGCTTCCTCGGCCTTATTGAGCGGTAGATAGCTTAAATAGCTATCTACAGTCGATATTTCCGTGGATTTATTCATTTGCAGGCAACTGATAGCTCCAAGTCTCGGTCAAGGCCTTGTCACCTTCGACTAAGGCGGCACGTATCTCAACAGGTTTGGTAGCGTCTTTGATCTTAAGGCGCAGCAGCAAACGACGACCGTTGGTAGCAGGAATATGGCGAACGTTATTCTCTATCAGTTCCGCATTGCTACCCAAGCTGACTTGAGAAGCTACGCTGACCTCGGGTGCAATAGCACTCAAGGATGGGCCTTCAAAGTCAACAATATAGGCCGTAGTGCCATCAGGCTGACGAATGAGGTTTGGCTGCTTCACATCACCAGTGGAAAGGCGCGTTTGAGCAACCCATGCCAGATTCGGATCATGCAGCGCAGGCTCATCCAGCGTGAAGTGCAAACGATACTTCACATCGATGGGCTGACCGAGGGCAGGAATGTGCTCCGGTGTCCAGAATGCCACAATGTTGTCATTGGTTTCATCAGGCGTTGGGATCTCAACGAGTTCAACCTTACCCTTGCCCCAATCGCCTAGCATCTCCACCCAACCACTGGGACGCGCCTCATAACGATCGTCTAGATCCTCATATTGGCTGAAACTATGTCCACGCTGGAGCAAACCAAAGCCACGGGGATTTTCGATGGTAAAGGTGCTAACTGACAGACGCTTAGGATTATTCAGCGGCCGCCACAACCATTCACCGTTACCAGCATGAATAGCCAAACCATTGCTATCGTGCAGGGCAGGACGGTAATTTACTTGGCGGCTCGGCTGATGCGGGCCAAACAAGAACATGCTGGTCAATGGTGCAATGCCCAGCTTGGATACCGCCTCACGCAGGTAGATTCGAGCTTCAATGTCCACGGTACTGTCAGCACCGGGCGCAACCTGCAAACGGTACGCACCTGTAGCGCGCGGTGAATCTAGCAAGGCGTAGATGACCAGATTACGGCGGTCAGGCTGAGGATATTCAACCCAGAACTCTCTGAAGCGCGGGAACTCTTCGCCCGATGGCAGCGCGGTATCGATCGCCAAACCACGCGCCGACAGTCCGTAAATTTGATCCTTACCGATTACCCGAAAATAACTGGCACCCAGCATGGTGATCAGCTCATCCAGCTTGTCTGGCTTGTTCACTGGGTAGCGGACTTTAAAGCCTGCAAACCCCAAACCAGCTAGGGCGGCCGGATCCATATTTACATTACCGAAGTCAAAATAGGCGGGGTCATATGCGACCTCTTTGACGCCAGTCGTCGTGACTTCGTTAATTTTGACAGGCACGTCAAAATGCATGCCTTGGTGATAGAAATTCAGCTTAAAGGGCGTTTTTTCTGCCGCCCAGTAGGCTGCTTCATCCTTAAAGCGGATTTGCTGATAATCCGCAAACTTCATATTGCGGAACACAGCAGGAAGGTTGCTTTTGGGAGCTTCGAAGGTCTTCTCAGCCAGTTTTTTGGCCTGATTAGAAACGTCGTCCAGACTGAATGCCCACACAGGGGTAGCCAACATGCTCAGCACTGTCGAAATACTCAAAGCGATGGCTTTGAATTTAGCAGGCTTGCGGTATGAATAGTGCAACAACGCAGTCTCCTGATCGGTATACAAACGTCCAGCAGCCCAAGGGCCATTTGTTAATTATAGGTGTCCGACCTTCTGCCACCCCAAGGGGTTCCACACTCAGCATTCAGGTCGGTTAAAGCCGGGCAATCATAGACGTCTTCAGCAATCTTGGAAGGGTGTGCCTGCATATTGGAAACAATAAAATGGCTTGAAGCCAGCATACTGCCCCTTGATTTAAAAATGCCGATCCTAGGCGATGCGCAGCCACCTGCTTGACTTGATTTCTCTGCAAGGTGCACAAAAGCACTCCTTACCCAGCATGGCGTCTAGGACTCCCAATCGAGCACTATAGAAAGTACCTAAAAAGCAGTTTCTAACACACTGAAGAACAAATAAATATGCCTTGATCTACGTCCAAAGAATGGCTTTAGCCTTCCTTATCGTTACCTAGAAGCTGAAGCACCTCTTCAAGCTCAGCAATCATTTGCCGCACAAGCTGTCGATATCGAGCACTATCCCCCGGTTCGGCCATCGCTTCCGGCCATTTACCCTTAGCCAGATACTCACGCGCAGCGTTAATGCTAACGCCACGGCCATAAAGTAATGCTCGTATCTGGCGAATGAGAAGAATGTCGTGCTGCCTATACCGGCGCTGATTACCCTGTCGTTCGGCTGGATCAAGTTGCGGAAATTCCCGCTCCCAGTAGCGTAAAACATGGGGTTTTACAGCGCATAGCTCGCTGACTTCACTGAGGGTGAAATAGCGCTTGCTCGGAATAGGTGGAAGTCCATCATTACGGCTTACTTCCGGCATAGGCCTCAACTCTGGCTTTCAACTTTTGTCCGGGTCTAAAGGTAACCACCCGACGCGCAGTGATTGGGATTTCTTCCCCTGTTTTCGGGTTTCTTCCGGGGCGCTGACGTTTATCGCGCAGATCAAAGTTGCCAAAGCCGGAGAGCTTGACCTGTTCGTTCTGCTCAAGTGCCTGACGAATTTCTTCGAAAAACAACTCGACCAGCTCCTTGGCTTCTTTTTTATTAAAGCCAAGTGCTTCGTACAGGCGTTCTGCCATTTCAGCTTTTGTCAGAGCCCCCATATTTAATTCCTTAAGGTAGCGCCAAATCCTTCTTCCACAGCGGTCAGGATTGCTTGTAGGCAGGCCATCACTTCTTCGTCATTCAGAGTGCGTGAAGGGTGTTGCCAGGTCAAGCCGATGGCCAAGCTTTTTCTACCTGGCTCAACACCTTTGCCCTGATAGACATCAAACAGCCGAAGCCCTTTCAAATACTCGCCTGCCACCTGACGAATCCGCGTCAACACGGCGTCGGCTGGTAAGTTCTGCTCAACAACCAGTGCAAGATCACGCCGCACTTCAGGGAAGCGCGAAAGCTCTTCAGAAACGGGTAAAAACCCTTGCTGAATGGAGGCCATACAGAGTTCAAACAGATAAACCGGCTGGGAAATCCCCAAGGTGCTGGCCAATTCAGGATGCAAGGCACCTACAAAACCAACTGGCTGACCCTCGCGCTCAATGCGTGCAGTCTGGCCTGGATGCAAGGCTGGATGACTGTCAGGCAGGAACTGAAATGCTCCAGACAACCCATTCAAAGCCAATACAGCTTCCACATCAGCCTTGATGTCGTAGAAATCCACGAGGTCTTTAGGGTTTGCCCAAGCCTCTGGTGAGCGCGGCCCAGTGATCAAGCCTGCCAACATGGGCTCTTGGCTTAAATGCTCAAGGGCGCCAGTAAAACGCAGGCCACTCTCAAACAGACGAACCCGCGACTGCTGACGATTCAAGTTGTGTTGCAGAGCCTTAACCAGACCCGGCCATAGGCTTGAACGCATCGCGGCCATATCAGCTGAAATAGGATTGGCCAGCAATACGGGCTGAGCTTGGGGATCAAACAGCTCAAAAAGTTTAGGGTCAATGAAGCTGTAGGTGATGGCTTCTTGATAACCACGGGCCACCAACAAACGGCGTAGGCTGGACAGCTCAAGGCGAGATTCGCTCTTCGCTTTAGGGGCCATGCGCGCTATGGGGTAACGCACGGGCAGACGATCATAGTCGTATAGCCGCCCTAGCTCCTCAATCAAGTCCACTTCAATGCTGATATCAAAGCGATGCGAAGGCACCGATACCAGCCATTGCCCTTCGGCTTGCAAGGTTACGCCCAACTCCAAACCGCTGAGCAAGCGCTCGATATCTGCGGCAGTCATTGGCATACCCAATACCTGCTCCACACGCTCGGCTCTGAGCAGCACATCGGCCACTTTGGGTAAATGAGCCTCGGCGATCACTTCAATGATCGGCCCTGCTTCGCCCTTGAGAATATCCACAACTAAGGCAGTCGCGCGCTCCATGGCCTTACGGGCTAATTGGAAATCGACGCCACGCTCAAAACGGTGCGAAGAATCCGTATGCAGCCCATATGAGCGCGCCTTACCGGCAATAGCTATCGCATCAAAGAAGGCACTTTCGAGGAAAAGATCACGCGTTGTGGCGCTGACACCACTGTGCTCCCCACCCATCACCCCGGCAATAGCCAAGGCGCGTTGCTGGTCAGCAATCACCAAGGTGTCACTGCGCAGCGCGATTTTCTGGCCGTCCAGCAGCAACAAAGGCTCGCCTTCCTGCGCCATACGCACTTGAATGCCGCCCTGTATTTCAGCTAGATCGAAGGCGTGCATCGGCTGTCCCAACTCCAACATCACATAGTTGGTGATATCAACAGCCGCATCAATGCTACGAATACCCGAACGACTCAAGCGCTCTACCATCCACAAAGGCGTAGGCACTGACAGATCCACATTACGGATCACGCGCCCCAAGTAGCGAGGGCACGCCTGAGCCGCCAACACTTCAACCGGACGGGTTTCATCATGTACTGCAGCTACGGGCTCCACCACAAGGGGCGAAACTGGAACGCTATAGAGTGCACCTACTTCGCGAGCAAGGCCGATCAGTGATAAGCAATCACCACGATTGGGCGTCAACCCCAGCTCGATACTGACATCATCAAGCCCAAGGTAAGTGCGCAAGCTTTCACCAACGGGCGCATCCGCGGGTAACTCTAATAAGCCTTCGCCGTGATCGCCCAACATCTGCAGTTCTGAGGAAGAACAGAGCATGCCATTGGATTCAACACCACGCAGCTTGGCTTTTTTAATCCGCAAGCCCTCAGGCAACTCTGCGCCTACAGTGGCCAACGGGATCTTCAGCCCTGCCCTTACATTGGGTGCGCCACATACAATTTGCAGCTGTTGCTGACCATCGGATACCTGGCAAACCCGCAGCTTATCGGCATCAGGATGAGGCTCTGCAGTAAGCACTTCGCCAACCACTACACCCGTAAAAGCACCGGATACCGGGGCTACATCATCCACTTCAAGACCGGCCATGGACAGACGAGCCACCAGCTCATCACGGGAGACTGGCGGATTGACCAAAGTCCGCAGCCACTGCTCACTGAATTTCATCCTGCTCTCCTAAATGCGTGCGGGGTTTATTGGCGTGCTATTAGCGAAACTGCTCAAGAAAACGCAGGTCGTTGTCAAAAAAGACCCGCAGATCACTCACCCCGTACCGCAGCATCGTCAAACGCTCAACACCCATACCGAAGGCAAATCCTTGATAACGCTCAGGATCAATGCCAGCCATGCGCAGCACATTAGGGTGCACCATGCCGCATCCCAGCACTTCTAACCAATCGGCTCGCTCTTGGCCATTACGCTTCACTACGCGACGAATATCGACTTCCGCAGAGGGCTCGGTAAAAGGGAAGAAGGATGGACGGAAGCGCACTTCCAGATCAGCCTCAAAAAAGGTACGCAAAAACTCTTCAATGGTGCCTTTAAGATCGGCAAAGCTGACATGCTCATCAATCAGCAGCCCTTCTACCTGATGGAACATCGGCGAATGGGTCTGATCGGAGTCACAACGATACACCCGCCCCGGACAGATGATCCGTATCGGCGGCTTCTGCGATTCCATGGTACGCACCTGAACCGAAGAGGTATGGGTGCGGAGCAGCATGTTCGCATTGAAATAAAAGGTGTCGTGCATGGCACGCGCCGGGTGGTGATCCGGGATATTGAGCGCCCCAAAATTGTGATAGTCATCCTCAATTTCCGGGCCTTCTGCTACCGCATAACCAATACCGGCAAAAATCTGCTCAATACGCTCAAGGGTGCGCGTAATGGGGTGCAAACCACCAGACAGCTGTCCACGTCCTGGCAGAGTCACATCAATGCGCTCAGCCTCCAGCTTAGTGGTCAGCGCGATCTGCTCTAAACTGGCTTTACGCTCGGACAACGCATCTTGTACACGGTCTTTGGCCGCGTTGATCAGAGCACCCACCTTGGGCCGCTCCTCAGCAGACAAATTGCCTAGGCTTTTCATCACCGAGGTCAGCTCGCCTTTTTTGCCAAGGTAGTTAACCCGGATCTGCTCCAAGGCATTGATATCATCGGTGTGCTGCACAGCCTCTAATGCTTGAGAGACCAGCGCATCCAGGTTTTCCATGTGGGGACTCCAGATACAAAATAGGGGAAGAGCTCAGGCTCTTCCCCTATTAATGGCATTTCAGTGTCAGGCAATTACGCCCAACCAATTATCGGAGGGGACTCAGGCCAAAACAGCCTTGGCTTTCTCGACAATTGCGGCGAACGCCAGTTTTTCGTTGACGGCCAGATCAGCCAGAACCTTACGGTCGATCTCAATGGCAGCTTTTTTCAGACCAGCGATGAAACGGCTGTAGGACAGACCATTTACACGAGCACCGGCGTTGATACGAGCAATCCACAGAGCGCGGAACTGACGCTTCCGCTGACGACGGTCGCGGTACGCATACTGACCGGCTTTGATAACAGCCTGTTTGGCTACACGGAATACGCGAGAACGCGCACCGTAATAACCTTTAGCCAGCTTCAGGATTTTTTTGTGACGACGACGGGCAATAACGCCACGCTTAACACGAGCCATGTATTTCTTCCTCTAAAATCTTGACCAGATCAACGAAGGCGCAGCATGCGCGCTACTTTAGCGACATCAGATGGGTGCACCAGAGTGCAGCCGCGCAGATGACGCTTACGCTTGGTGGTCATTTTGGTCAGGATATGGCTCTTGAAAGCGTGCTTGTGCTTAAAGCCAGAAGCCGTTTTCTTGAAGCGCTTCGCAGCACCACTTTTGGTCTTCATCTTTGGCATGTTTGAATACTCCGCATTCAATAAATATACATAACCATAAGGCCTGCCTATGCCCTGGAGGTTATTTGCGTTTTTTGGGAGCTAAGACCATCATCAACTGGCGTCCTTCCAGTTTAGGTTGCTGCTCGACCGTACCGTATTCGGCAAGATCCGCTTCAACCCGCTTCAAAAGCTCCAGCCCCAATTCCTGGTGGGCCATTTCACGGCCACGGAATCGCAAGGATACCTTGGCCCTGTCCCCTTCGTTCAGGAAACGTATCAGGTTGCGCAGTTTTACCTGATAATCCCCATCTTCTGTGCCGGGACGAAACTTGATTTCTTTGACCTGAACCTGTTTCTGGTTCTTCTTGGCCGCCGCTACCTGCTTTTTCTTTTCAAACAGGTGCTTACCGTAGTCCATGATCCGGCATACGGGTGGAACGGCATCTGCCGCGATTTCCACCAAGTCGAGCTTGGCCTCTTCCGCAATGCGCAGTGCCTCATCAATGGAGACAATGCCTACCTGCTCACCATCCGCACCAATTAACCGAACCTCGCGTGCCGAGATATTCTCGTTGATCGGGGCTTTCGGTTGAGTTCGTTTTTCTTGTCTCATTTCACGCTTAATAATGATTACTCCATTCCTGCCTGTCGACCGCGTTGAGACACCGACTGTGCCAGCAGCTGCGCGAACTGCTCGACGGGCATAGAGCCCAAATCGACGCCTTCACGGGTGCGGACAGCGACGGATCTCGTCTCAACCTCCCGATCACCGATAACCAGGAGATAGGGAACTTTAAGCAAAGTGTGTTCGCGGATTTTAAAACCGATTTTTTCGTTTCTCAAGTCAGCCTTGATACGGAATCCCTGCTGATTCAGGGTTTTTTCCAATTCGCTGACAAAATCGGCCTGCTTGTCGGTGATATTCATCACGACGGCCTGCACCGGTGCTAGCCAAGCAGGAAATGCGCCTTCGTAATGTTCAATTAGAATACCAATAAATCGCTCAAAAGAGCCAAGAATCGCGCGATGCAACATGACAGGATGTTTGCGATTGTTATCTTCGCTCACATACTCAGCGCCCAGCCTTACCGGCAGGTTGAAGTCAAGTTGCAGGGTTCCGCACTGCCAAACGCGTCCTAAGCAATCTTTCAAGGAGAACTCGATCTTCGGCCCATAAAACGCGCCTTCGCCAGGCTGTAGGTCATAGGCCAAACCCGCTGTATCCAAAGCGGCAGCCAAGGCAGCCTCGGCTCTGTCCCACAGGTCATCAGAGCCCACGCGCTTTTCAGGACGGGTCGATAACTTGAGCTGGATATCTTCAAAGCCGAAATCAGCATAAACCTGCTGGGTCAGCTTGATGAAGTCCGCCGACTCTGCCTGCATTTGCTCTTCTGTGCAGAAGATGTGCGCATCGTCTTGGGTAAAGCCGCGCACACGCATGATGCCATGCAGAGCCCCCGATGGTTCGTTGCGATGGCAAGCACCAAACTCAGCAAGGCGCAAAGGCAGTTCGCGGTAGCTTTTCAAACCCTGATTGTAAACCTGCACGTGGCAAGGGCAATTCATGGGCTTAATGGCGTAGTCACGGCTTTCTGATTCAGTCGTGAACATATTGTCCGCGTAGTTGGCCCAGTGTCCGGATTTCTCCCACAGCACACGGTCTACAACCTGCGGCGTACGAATTTCCAGATAGCCATTTTCACGCTGTACAACGCGCATGTACTGCTCTAGCACCTGATAAATCGTCCAGCCATTAGGGTGCCAGAACACCATGCCCGGTGCTTCTTCTTGGGTATGGAACAGGTCTAGACGCTTACCGAGTTTACGGTGGTCGCGCTTTTCCGCTTCTTCGATGCGCTGAACGTAGGCTGCAAGCTGCTTTTTGTCAGCCCATGCTGTGCCATATACGCGCTGCAACTGCTCATTTTTAGAGTCGCCACGCCAATAAGCACCCGATAGCTTGGTCAGCTTGAACGCTTTCAGAAAACGGGTATTAGGCACGTGTGGGCCCCGGCACATGTCCACGTATTCTTCGTGAAAATACAGGCCCATGGCTTGCTCGTCTGGCATGTCTTCAACCAAACGTAGCTTGTAGTCTTCACCGCGTGCCTTGAAGGTTTCAATCACTTCAGCACGGGGTGTCATTCTCTTAATGACGTCGTACTCTGTATCGATCAGCGCTTTCATGCGCTGCTCAATGGCGGCTAGATCGTCCAGCGTGAAGGGCCGCTCATAGGCGATATCGTAGTAAAAGCCTTCGTCAATCACTGGCCCGATGACCATTTTGGCGGTCGGGTAGAGTTGCTTGACGGCGTGCCCCACTAGGTGCGCGCAGGAGTGACGAATGATCTCCAGCCCTTCTTCATCTTTAGGCGTGATAATCTGCAAGGAGACATCTTGATCAAGCAGCTCGCAGGCATCTGCAAGCTGTCCGTTCACCTTTCCGGCCAAGGTGGACTTGGCTAAGCCGGGCCCAATAGACAGGGCAACTTCAGCAATGGAAACTGGGCGATCAAATGAGCGCTGACTACCGTCGGGAAGAGTAATAGTGGGCATGGCGCCTCCTCTCCTAGTGGTGACCCCTACCAAAGGCCACGTGGGTGGGATGAGCCAGTAAGCGGTCGGCATCGCGTCTACCTTACGCGGGTAGATCTGATAACCAGTCTGATGCTAGACCGGGATCACTGGAGTCGTCAGTCTCAAGCAGGGATCGCAAAAACAGCTTATCCCAGCAAGCGACCAAACAAAAAAGGGCTGCAAAAGCAGCCCTTCGTAATTGGTAGGCACAATTGGACTCGAACCAACGACCCCCACCATGTCAAGGTGGTGCTCTAACCAGCTGAGCTATGTGCCTATGATGGGGCGCTATTATATGGATAAACGGACAGGGGTCAAGTTTTTTAAAAAACAAATACCTACTTTTCGCAATCTAAGGCTTTTAAGGTGCTTCCTATCCACACATACAAAGAACTTGATTTCTAGCGTATTTTCACAATTAACCGAGACTCACAGATGATGCCCACAGCCTACCCAGAAACTTACTACTCAGCCACCGCCCATCCAGCCCCACCTCGACCTCACCTAGAAGGCGAAAAGGAAGTCGATGTATGTGTTATTGGCGGTGGATACACCGGCCTATCTTCTGCGCTTTTTCTGGCTGAATCAGGCTATCGCGTCTGCTTATTGGAGGCTGCTAAAGTTGGCTTTGGCGCATCAGGTCGTAACGGTGGCCAGATCGTCAATAGCTATAGCCGTGATATTGATAGCGTAGAGCGTTGCGTGGGGCCTAAAGAGGCCGCTTTGATCGGTCGCATGGCTTTTGAGGGCGGCCAGATCATCCGCGAGCGCATTGCCCGCTACCAAATCTCTTGTGACTTGAAGGATGGTGGCGTATTTGCTGCCTTCACTCCGTCGCAAATGCGCCATCTGCAGCAACAAAAGCAGCTTTGGGAACGCTATGGTCACTCAGGTTTAGAGTTGCTGGACAGCCAAGATATCCAACGCGTGGTAGACAGCACAGTCTATGCAGGTGGAATGCTTGATAAAACCGGGGGGCATGTTCATCCATTGAACCTCGCGTTGGGCGAAGCTGCCGCTTTTGAGTCTTTGGGGGGCACCATTCATGAGCAAAGCCCTGTAATTCGCATTGAATCAGGTGCATCCCCCATCGCTCATACTGCTAAGGGACGTGTAAAAGCTAAGTTTCTGGTGATGGCAGGCAATGCTTACCTAGAAAATCTGCTCCCTGAGCTCGCCACAAAATCCATGCCTTGTGGTAGCCAAGTGATTACCACGCAACCACTGGATGATGAGCAAGCGCAGCATCTATTGCCCCAAGATTACTGTGTAGAAGATTGCAACTACTTACTGGACTACTACCGTTTATCTGCAGATAAACGGCTGATTTACGGTGGGGGCGTTACCTACGGCGCGCGCGATCCAAAAGATATTACCGCCATCATTCTGCCTAAACTGTTACGCACTTTCCCGCAGCTCAAGGGTGTAAAAATTGATTACGCATGGACAGGTAATTTCCTGCTGACGCTGTCACGTTTACCGCAGATTGGCCGCTTAGGCGACAATATTTATTACTCTCAAGGCTGTAGTGGGCATGGCGTAACCTACACCCATCTAGCGGGAAAAATCATCGCTGAAGCCTTACACGGCCAAGCGGAACGCTTTGATGCCTTTGCCAAACTACCGCATTACCCCTTCCCCGGAGGACGGCTGCTGCGAGTGCCTTTAACGGCACTTGGGGCCTTTTACTATGATTTGAGAGATAAGCTGGGATTTTGATTGCCCGCTAATACTGGTAGCAGCCTCGCAGAGATACGTATAAAGCAAAAAGGCAGCCCGAAGGCTGCCTTTTTGTTTAACACCCTTGTAGCTATCAGTGAGCACTTGCGCCAGAAGCGCCAATGCCTGTCTGAGAACGTACAAACTGCGGGATGAACTTCGCGCGCGCTTCCTGAGCCGCCACTGAACGATCAGTGATGGAGAAGAACCAAATCGCAACGAAGGCTGCTGTCACGGAGAACAGCGCTGGGTACTTGTAGGGGAAGATAGCTTGAGCATTGCCCATGATATCAACCCAAACAGTCGGGCTGAGCACGGTCAGAACAATCGCCGTGATCAGGCCGATAGCACCACCGAACAGCGCGCCACGAGTGGTCAGATTTTTCCAGTACATGGAGAGCAACAGCACAGGGAAGTTGCAGCTAGCCGCGATGGAGAAAGCCAGACCCACCATGAAGGCGATGTTTTGCTTCTCAAAGACGATACCGAGCAGAATCGCCACCACACCCAAGGCCAGGGTAGTGATTTTGGTTACGCGCATCTCGTCTTCTTCTTTGGCCTTGCCACCTTTGATAACGCAGGCGTAAAGGTCGTGAGAAACGGCAGAGGCACCCGCCAGTGTCAGACCAGCAACTACCGCCAGAATAGTGGCGAAAGCTACAGCAGAGATGAAGCCAAGGAATACGTTGCCGCCTACAGCGTTAGCCAGGTGGATAGCCACCATGTTGCTGCCGCCGATGATGGCACCTGCCGCATCTTTAAAGGCCGGGTTAGTGCTAACCAGCAGGATCGCACCGAAGCCAATGATGAAGGTCAGGATGTAGAAGTAACCGATGAAACCTGTGGCGTAGAACACGCTCTTACGAGCTTCTTTGGCGTCAGACACAGTGAAGAAGCGCATCAGAATGTGTGGCAGACCCGCTGTACCAAACATCAGCGCCATACCCAAGGAAATGGCAGAGATGGGGTCAGAAACCAAGCCACCTGGACCCATGATCGCAGCGCCTTTCGGGTGAATGGCTACAGCGTCAGTGAACATTTTGGTAACGTCAAAATCTACATACTTCAAGACCATGAAGGACATGAAGGTAGCACCAGACAGCAGCAGAACCGCTTTGATGATTTGCACCCAAGTAGTGGCCAGCATGCCACCAAAGAGTACGTACACCACCATCAGCACGCCGACGAGGATTACTGCAATCATGTAATCCAGACCGAACAGCAGCTGAATCAGCTTGCCTGCACCCACCATTTGAGCGATCAGGTAGAAAGCCACTACCACCAGCGAACCAAACGCTGACAGCAGGCGGATTTCTGTCTGACCCAGACGGTAAGAAGCCACGTCGGAGAAGGTAAATTTACCCAGGTTACGTAGGCGTTCGGCGATGATGAACAGAATCAGCGGCCAGCCTACCAGGAAGCCGATGGAGTAGATCAATCCATCATAGCCACTGGTGTATACCAGAGCGGAAATACCCAAAAACGAAGCAGCCGACATATAGTCGCCCGCAATCGCTAGGCCGTTCTGGAAGCCAGTAATGCCACCACCAGCGGTGTAGTAGTCAGAAGTAGAGGTGTTTTTTGAGGCGGCCCACTTAGTGATGCCCATGGTCGCGATAATAAAACCGACGAACATAGCAATAGCAGTCCAGTTAGTGGCCTGCTTTTGCACTTCACCCGTGAGAGCCTCACCAGCGAATACTGCGGAAGACGCTGCCAGCAAGGCAGCCGTCAGTAGGGTACGTAGGATCATTGCTGTACCTCGTCCAGAACTTCTTTGGTCATGCGGTCGAACTCACCGTTGGCGCGCAGGGTATACACACCAGTCAGCAGGAACGACAGCAGGATGATGCCAACGCCCGCAGGCATTCCCCATGTAATGGGCGAGTCTGCACTAATAGGCACAGCGAGCAGTTTAGGGTCGAAGGCAATCAACAGGATGAATGCGAAGTACGCGCCCAAGATAATCACTGAAAGAAAATTGGCAAAGCCTGTCTTCTTAGCGACCAGTTCCTTGAATCGCGGATGTTCGTAAATCCTTTCAATCCTTTGGGTATCATCATTCTCGTGCATTTCGTTTTTATCCCAGCTATGGCAGAGAGTGGAACTTCACTCTAATCGTGCTTGATATTGAAGCCAAGCGACAAAAGTCTTAGTCAAGACCAAGGTATGAATCGTGAGGCAGACTTTATTGCTCACCAGCAGTTTAGTCAGCTTCGCTTAACATGCCAGACAACCTGTGCTGATTTTGAAGCCAGCACGAGTCACTTTTTGTTTCGGCCTCGGCGATAAAGACTGTTCTCACCAACAGGCCGCGTCTTAAAGCGACGGTGTGCCCACAAATACTGCTCAGGGTGCTGCTGTACCGCTTGCTCAACCCATTGATTGATGCGCAAACAATCAGCCTGCTCAGTTTCGCCCGGAAATCCTTCCAAGGGCGGATGGATGACCAAACGATAACCTGAGCCGTCTGGCAAGCGCTCTTGGGTGAAGGGTACCACCCGAGCCCTACCGAGCCGTGCAAACTTCGTTGTCGCAGTGACTGTCGCAGCCTTCACACCAAACAAGGGCACAAAGATGCTCTGTCGCCGACCATAGTCTTGGTCCGGGGCGTACCAGATAACACGCCCTGCACGCAGGGACTTCAACATGCTGCGTATATCCTCTCGCTCAATGGCAGTAGCATCACCATTGTGCCTTTCTCGCCCACAGCGCTGGACATAATCAAATACCGGGTTTTTATGCTCACGGTACATGCCGTCTATGGTGTGCACTTGCCCCAATAGGGCTGCACCTATTTCAAGGGTTGTAAAGTGTAGCGCCATCAAGATGACGCCGTGCCCATCCGACTGGGCTTGCAGCAAGTAATCCATTCCCTCAATGTGCGCTAAACGACATAGCCGCCACCTAGGCCACCACCAACTCATAGCCATTTCAAAAAAAGCCATGCCTGTGGAGGCAAAGTTCTGATGCAGAACTTGCTCGCGCTTACGGACTGACCACTCAGGAAAGCACAGTTCTAGGTTCCGGCGCGCAATTGTCTTTCTTGAACCGGCGATGTAGTACATAACCCGTCCAACTCCGTGCCCCAATATCAATAAAACCCGATAAGGCAACTGGATAATCAGTCGCAGCAATCCCAGCCCCAACCATAACAACCAAAAACGCGGATGAATAAAGTACAAACGAAATCGGGGTCGATCCATTCAGGGGCTCAACATCAACAAAATGGGCATTCTAACGAGAAACAGACCAGCACGGGCCCTTTACGACGGGGCTTTGACACCTGAGCCTGCAAGAGATTCCAAGGGCCTATCATATCGTTGAAACGAGGGCCTGCGCTTTTTACTTGCAGCCGGTCTCGCACCCCGCTATAAGTCCTCGCCATTTATCCATGGCAGATCGAACATGAGCCAAGCAGACCACCCCCCCGTGTTTCAGCTCAGGGGAAGCATGCTAGCTATTACCGTGCTGGAGCTGGAGCATAACGATTTAGAACGCCTTGACCTGCAATTAGCGGCCAAAGTCGAACGCGCGCCCCAGTTTTTTAGCAATACCCCACTGGTACTGGCACTGGATAAATTACCAGCAGATGAGGCTGAACTAGACCTCGCCAGTTTGATGATGCTTTGCTACAAGCACGGCCTGTGCACCCTCGCCTTACGCGCCAAACTCAAGACGCACATTGATGCTGCCGCTCGGCTGAATTTACCAGTGCTGCCCCCTTCCGGGACGCCTGCGCGCAAAATAACGCTGACTGAAGAGGTTGCGGCACCTGAGCGCCCCGCAGAGCCCATCCAGCGCCCCACCCGCATCATCAGCCATCCGGTCAGAGGCGGCCAACAAGTCTACACCCAAGGTGACCTTATCGTCTTAGCTCCTGTTAGCCCTGGTGCAGAACTGCTTGCTGATGGAAATATCCACGTTTACGCGCCACTACGTGGGCGAGCACTGGCCGGGGCTAAAGGTAATATCAATGCACATATTTTCTGCAGGCAACTAGCTGCTGAAATGTTATCCATTGCTGGACGTTATAAGGTGGCGGAAGATCTGCGGCGCAGCCCTGTATGGGGTGAAGCGGCCCACATCAGCCTGAGCGGCGATATGTTGAACATCAATCGTCTTTAACGGATACTTTCGCCACTTTTCAAAGACCGGGCAGGACTTCCTGATACAGTTGTGTCTATCAGGATGCCCCCAGCACATCTCATTAGGGTAAATCGCCTTGGCCAAGATTATCGTAGTCACCTCCGGCAAGGGTGGTGTTGGCAAAACCACCACTAGCGCATCCATAGGCACAGGACTCGCTCTACGCGGCTACAAAACCGTCATCATCGACTTTGATGTTGGCCTGCGTAACCTAGACCTGATCATGGGCTGCGAGCGCCGGGTCGTGTATGACTTTGTAAACGTCATTCAGGGCGATGCTACCTTGGCACAGACGCTGATCAAAGATAAGCGTCTGGAAAACCTCTACGTGCTAGCTGCCAGCCAAACACGTGATAAAGACGCACTCACTACCGAGGGTGTTGAGCGCGTTATCAGTGAACTTGCTGAAACCTTTGATTTTGTGATCTGCGACTCACCGGCGGGCATTGAAAAAGGTGCCCACCTAGCCATGTATTTTGCTGATGAGGCCATCGTAGTCACTAACCCAGAAGTGTCCTCGGTGCGCGACTCCGATCGCATGCTAGGCTTGTTAGCCAGCAAATCACGGCGAGCCGAGTTGGGGCTAGAGCCCATCAAAGAGCATCTACTGCTGACTCGCTACAGCCCGGATCGCGTGATTAAGGGTGAAATGCTCGGCGTGGAAGATGTTGAGGAAATTCTGTCCATCCGCCTGCTGGGTGTGGTACCAGAGTCCAAGTCAGTGTTAAAAGCGTCCAACCAAGGCGTGCCGGTGATCCTTGATGAGGAAAGCGATGCTGGCCAAGCTTATAGCGACGCCGTTGACCGCTTGCTAGGCAAAGATGTCGAGCACCGATTCCTAGACGTTAAGCGGCAAGGCCTTCTGCAACGGATATTTGGAGGTCGCGAATGAATCTTTTAGACTTCTTTCGTGAGCGCAAAAAGCAGACTCCTGCCTCCATCGCGAAAGAGCGTCTGCAGATCATCGTCGCCCATGAGCGCAACCAGCGCTGCGAGCCAGATTACCTACCGGCTTTGCAGAAGGAGCTGATTGAGGTGATTCGCAAATACGTCAATATCGACAACGATCAGGTGCAGGTTGCGCTGGAAAGCCAAGGCAATTGCTCCATTCTGGAACTCAACGTTACCCTACCCGATCGTTGATATATTGAACATGAGGCGGCCATCGACCTCGATATAGGGATTAGCTGCCTGATGCCCATGAGTCATATTCGGATTGTCCATCAGGATAGCGCCCTGATCGTGGTGGACAAGCCCACATTGTTGCTGTCCGTTCCCGGTCGGGCAGAAGATAACAGAGACTGTTTGGTCTCTCGCTTACAGGCCAATGGTTATCCAGAGGCTCGCATTGTGCACAGGCTGGATTGGGAAACCTCCGGCTTGATTGTACTGGCGCGCAATGCAGATGCTCACCGAGAGCTGTCCCGCCAGTTCCACGACCGGGAAGTAGATAAACAGTACACCGCACTCTGTTGGGGAAATCCCGAACAAGACAGCGGACGTATTGAATTGCCACTGCGCTATGATCCACCAACCAAACCGCGCCATGTCGTGGATACTGAGACCGGTCGGCATGCCCTGACCTTCTGGCAGGTCGCGGAGCGCTATGCCGAGTACAGCCGTGTGACCTTGATACCCTTCACCGGGCGTTCGCACCAGTTGCGCGTACATATGCTGTCAATAGGTCATCCATTGCTGGGCGATAGGCTCTACGCCCATGAGCGCGCCCTTAATGCTCATGACCGACTCTGTTTACATGCCAGCCGGTTAGCGCTGACTCATCCTGATACGGGAGAGCGCTTGGATTTTCAGAGCCCAGCGCCTTTCTGAGCATTCAGGCTACAACCTAGCGCAAGATAAGCCTGCAAATGCGCTAGAATCCTGTCCATAGACGACCGGAGCATGCCTGATGCACGACGAACTCAATCTGGGCCTGATCGAATTTCTCAAGGCCTCCCCCACTCCCTTTCATGCCACGGCTAATCTTGCCCGTCATTTGCTGGCAGCAGGCTTTAAGCCCCTTGATGAGCGTGATGTCTGGCATTTAGAGGCAGGTGGCCGCTATTTCGTCACTCGGAACGATTCGGCGATTATCGCTGTTCAGCTAGGCAGCCAAGCCTTAACAGAGCATGGGATTCGCTTGGTGGGGGCGCACACAGATAGCCCTTGCTTGCGCGTTAAACCTCAGCCTGAGCTACAACGGCAGGGATTTTGGCAGCTCGGCGCAGAGGTGTACGGCGGCGCTTTGCTAGCGCCATGGTTTGACCGCGATCTATCGCTGGCCGGACGTGTGACTTTCAGCCGGGATGGCAAAATCGAAAGCCGGTTAATCGACTTTGTACACCCCATTGCGGTTATTCCCAATCTGGCTATTCACCTCAACCGTGAGGCCAATCAGGGCTGGGCCATCAACGCCCAAAACGAATTGCCGCCCATTTTGGCGCAGATTCCCAGTCAGGAAACCCCGGATTTTCGCGCCCTATTGGCCGATCAGCTAGGCCGTGAGCATGGCTTAGTCGCTGATGTGATTCTGGATTATGAGCTGAGCTTTTACGACACCCAATCGGCAGCCATCATCGGCTTACACGGTGACTTTATCGCGGGTGCGCGATTGGATAACTTGCTGTCCTGCTACGCCGGTTTACAGGCACTGCTTAAGGCCGAAGCGGGGCAAACCTGCATGCTGGTGTGTAACGATCATGAAGAGGTGGGTTCGTCTTCTACCTGCGGCGCTCATGGCCCGTTCTTGATGCAGGTGCTACAGCGCATCATGCCGCGTGATCGGGAGGACAGCTTCTTACGGGCCATCAGCCGCTCGCTGTTTGTTTCGGCTGATAATGCCCATGCGGTACACCCGAACTATCCAGATAAACACGATAGCAACCACGGGCCTAAGCTGAATGCGGGGCCGGTGATTAAGGTCAATAGCAATCAGCGCTACGCTACCAGCAGCGAAACGGCAGGCTTCTTCCGCCATTTGTGTCTGGCGGAAGAGGTGCCCGTACAAAGCTTCGTGACCCGTAGCGACATGGGCTGCGGTTCTACCATTGGCCCCATCACTGCCAGTCAATTGGGCATACGAACAGTGGATATTGGCCTACCGACCTTTGCCATGCACTCCATTCGAGAGCTGGCAGGCAGCCATGACCTCGCCCATCTGATCAAGGTGCTGAGCGCTTTTTATTCCAGCCCAGAGCTACCCTAACAACCTGACCTACACGAAGGTTTCATCATCCTCTTCATCGAAGAAACCTTCGTTATCAGGGTTGTCATAATCGGTCTGCTGGAAGTCATCTACCGGATTGAAGTGCGTCGCCTCAGGTGCAACGGGGGCGATGGCTTCCGGCTGTAAGGCAGCGGCGAGTTCCTCAGGTTTGCTGTCATGGAAGAGCCCGGAAATGGTCTCAGCCAATAACACGCCACCGGCTACGCCCACAGCGGTTTGCATGGCTCCAGCAAGGAAGCCACTGCCTCCTTGGCTACTGCCAGCGTTATTTTGCCCCCATCCTGAGCGCACATTCGCGCTACCAAATGAAGGCTGAGCAGATGCTAGACCGGGCTCACCCCAGCCACGCTCCTGTACAGGTGGTGCTGCGGGCATTGAAGGGGCTGGGCTAGAGGTACCGCCAAAGAGTCCAGATAAAAACCCGCCGCTGCTAGGACGATTTTGATTCTGCTGGCTTTGCTGAAGTTGGCTCAGCTTGGCTTCTAGATCCCGTGCCCGTTGATCCAGCTGCTTCAATGTGGCTTCTTGGATCAGGATGACCTGCGCCATGTAGTAAGGCGCACTGGGCTGCTCGCGCAGGCGCTGTTGGATGTGGGTTTCAGCCTGCTGATCGCGTAGGTTGGTTTGCCGCTCAGCTTCTTTCAAGCGGCTAAACAGGCCATCAATCAGTTGCTGTTCTTCTGTGTGCATCTTGTTGTCTCCTGTCGCCCCTCGGTCGCGCGCTAAATCGGCTTAGAGGGAGGGATCAATGATCAGTGCCAGCTTTCCTGAAACGGTGTTAGTCGCCAGAGCTGCAAATCCAGCCTCCACGTCTTTAATGGCAAACTGCTGTTCTAGACGCGGTGAAAGCCTGCCACTGCTAAATAATGGCCACACTTTGGCTTCTAACTCGGCCAAAAGTTCGGCCTTGGATTGGCTGTCGCGGTTACGCAGGGTTGAACCGATCAAACGAATGCGCTTGGACAGTAGCTTGGCCAGATCCAATGTGGCCTCGCGCCCACCCATCAAACCGATCATCACCCAGCGCCCATCCATGCCCAAAATTTGCAGGTTAAGGGGGGCATATTTGGCACCCACGGGGTCAAGGATGACATCAAAGGGCGCAAAATCGCGCAGTGCTTCTAAATCCTCACCACGCACCACGCCGCCTTGAGCCCCCAAGGATTCGCAATAGGCCAGCCGATCGGCAGAGCCCACGCTTACCCAGCAGGGATTGCCAAAGGCAGCACAGAGTTGAATGCCCGCCGAGCCCACACCACTGGCCCCTGCATGAATCAAGGCTTTTTCACCGGGCTGCAAAGCGCCTAAAGAAAACAGGTTTAGCCAAGCCGTGGCGTACACCTCTGGCAACACGGCTGCTTCAGCCATGGATAAACCGGCAGGCACCGGGAGCGCGTGCTGGGCATCTACCACCACTTCCTCAGCCATGCCACCGCCCGCCAGTAGAGCGCAGACGGCATCGCCGACCTTCCAGCGTCCACCGGCATCGGCTTCAATGACGCGCCCAGCACATTCAAGCCCTAATGTATCCGTTACACCGGCGGGCGGCGGGTAGAGTCCAGCACGTTGTAGCAGGTCGGCTCGGTTAAGGCCTGCCGCCGCCACTCGGATACGGATCTGCCCTGACGCTCGGGCAGGCGCGGGTCTGTCCAGCCACTCCAGCTGCCCTTCAATTGCTTGCAATGCTTTCATACAGCCTCCATATTGGACTCATATCGCCCAGTGACTTGAGTAGCCTACCTCAGGCGCAACAACTTCGAATGTTATTCCCGACCCGCTTTTGGGTACCGATCCCCTTCTTAATGACCTAATATATGCGTCACTTCAACGCATCAAGGAGCCTCCTTGCCATGAAACACTCGCTGACTGGATCGCTCCTTGTCCTGCTATTCAGCCTGCACTCCTCTACGCTACTGGCTAAACCCGCCGCAGCGGAAAACTGGGAGTACCTTCAGCCTACCCGCGAGCAAGTCATTGCGAGCCTTAACGTGGTGGAACTCCTTAAGCGGCACCACTACAACAAGCCGCCGCTCAATGATGCACGTTCGGCTCAGATATTCGATAGCTACCTTGAGATGCTTGACCCGTCGCGCAGTTATTTTCTCGCCACGGATATCGCCGAGTTTGAAAAATGGCGGAATCAGTTCGATGATTTTCTCAAAAATGGCAAACTTGAACCGGGCTTTGCCATCTATAAGCGACAACTGGAACGAGTTGATCAGCGCCTGAATTACGCGCTCGGTCTGCTGGAAAAGTCCGAGTCCTTCACCTTTAACGAGGATGAAGAGCTGCCCATCAATCGGGAAAAAAGCCCTTGGCTGAAAACTCCTGCTGAGCAAGATGACCTCTGGCGTAAGCGCGTTAAAGATGAGGTGCTGCGCCTAAAAATCACCGGCAAAGATCCTAAAGCCATTAAGGAATTGCTGGTTAAGCGCTATAAAAACCAGCTGTCGCGCCTAAAGCAGACCCGTACCGAGGATGTATTCCAGTCCTACATCAATGCTTTCGCGCAAAATTACGATCCGCACACCCAGTATCTGTCGCCTGAAAGCGCCGAAAACTTCGATATCAACATGAGTCTGTCGCTAGAAGGCATTGGCGCAGTACTGCAAAACGATAACGAATATGTGCAGGTTGTCCGTTTGGTTCCGGCAGGCCCAGCTGAGAAAACCAAGCAGCTAGCACCTGCCGACAAAATCATCGGTGTGGGACAGGGCAGTGAAGAAATCACCGACGTCATCGGCTGGCGTTTGGATGAAGTGGTTAAGCAGATCCGTGGCCCTAAAGGTTCGGTGGTACGCCTTGAGGTGATTCCGGCCACGAATGCGCCAAACGATCTGACCAGCAAGATTGTGGCCATCACCCGTGAAGCGGTGAAGCTAGAAGAGCAAGCTGCGAAAAAGTCTGTCCTGAATCTGAAACATGAAGGGCGTGACTTTAAGCTGGGGGTCATTGAAATCCCGGCGTTCTATCTGGATTTCAAAGCGTTGCGCGCGGGCGATCCTGACTACAAAAGCACCACCCGTGACGTCAAAAAACTGCTCAGCGAGCTGGAAAAAGAACGCATCGACGGCCTAGTCATCGACTTGCGTAATAATGGCGGCGGCTCTTTGCAAGAAGCCAATGAGCTGACCGGATTGTTTATTGAGCAAGGCCCGACCGTGCTGGTTCGTAACAGTGACGGGCGAGTGGATGTATTGGCTGATGAGGCCAACGATATTCACTACAAAGGCCCTATGGCGGTATTGGTTAACCGTTTGTCGGCCTCGGCTTCGGAGATTTTTGCCGGTGCCCTGCAGGATTATCACCGCGCGCTGATTCTGGGCGGCCAAACCTTCGGTAAAGGCACGGTGCAGAGCATTCAACCCCTCAATCACGGTGAGCTTAAGCTGACGTTGGCTAAGTTTTATCGGGTGTCTGGGCAGAGTACTCAGCATCAAGGCGTGCTCCCGGATATCGCCTATCCAGCCATTGTGGACACTCAAGAAATCGGTGAGAGCGCCCTGCCCCATGCCATGCCTTGGGACAGCATTCGCCCAGTACTGGCCTTAAGCAGCAACCCGTTCAAACCTTTTTTGAATGAGTTGAAGAACCGCCATGAGGCACGGATTAAAGCGAACCCGGATTTCGTTTATACCCGTGAGCGTTTGGCGCTGTCTCAAAAGCTGATGAAGGAAACCACTGTCAGCCTTAATGAAGAAAAACGCCGCACTTATCAGGGTGTTATCGAGAAACAGCAGTTGGCACTGGAAAACGCTAAGCGTCTGTCCAAAGGCGAGAAGCCGTTAGAGAAGATCGACCAAGAAGAGCCAAGCCCTAGCGAGAAGGAAAACAGCAAAAACCTGAAGCCAGAGGATGATGCCTTCCTCTCGGAAACGGGGCATATTTTGCTGGACTATCTTGGCTTGCATGCACGGGTAGCTAAGCAATAACTGCTGCTGATGGCGGCAGGTATCCAGCCGTAGTGCTGGCATACCTGCCCGTCCCTCTTGCCTTAGGTCTTCGCAAGAAGGGGGTCTTCGGACTTCTGGCAACGCACTAAAAAGCATAGGCCGATGACTACCGCAAACCACAGGGTAGCCAGCCGTATCAAAATGACCGCTGCAATGGCGTCAACATTAGGTACGGATTTCCACAGTAGCAATCCGGTCATCATCGCTTCGGTACCGCCAAGACCACCGGGCATAAAACTGAGCACACCGGCGAGCACCGCAATGGCGTAGGCAAAGACTACGAAGGACAGCGGTAAGTCCAAGCCCATCCAATGCAAAATCCCGTAAAACGCCACGGCTTCTGCAGCCCAAGCCACGCTGCTAAGCAAGGTTGCACTCAATAGCACGCGGGGCCTATGACAGCGCTGGGCTTCCTGTAGGGACAGCAGTAAGTGCCGCATCAACTGCAGCCACTTGCCACCCTCTTTAGGCAACCGTGCGCTCCAGCTCCGAATAAGCTGAGGACGCGAAAGCACTAAAAGCGCCACACACACCAAGCCACCCCCTATTGCCATCAATGGGCGAGCTTCTGGATACAGGCTAAGGCCAAACAGTGTTAGCAAGGCCATGGCTAACAAATCAGACAGCCGCTCACTGAGAAAGGCGGCAAAACTACGGGTATAGGGTATGCCCCAGGGTTTCAGCAGTACGCCTCGCAGGGCTTCGCCTGCTTTTCCGGGGGTAGTGGTCAGAGCAAACCCTGCTAGATAGATGCGTAAACTTGGCCACCAAGGTAGCGGGTGTTCCAACTCGCGCAGGTACATCTGCCAGCGCGCAAACCGCAGGGCATAGTTAAACAGCGATAAGCTCAATATCAGCGCCACACCGCCTAGACCCACACGCCCAACAGCTTGACTGACTTCTGACCAACCCGCCCACAGGGAAAAACCAAGGTAGCCCAGTACTGCCCCCATGACTGATAGCAGCACTGCACGATAGCGCCAACCGGATAGGTAGGGCATTTCCATCACAAATTCAATCGCTTGAATAAGCTCTGGGGAATATTACGTACCGCCAGCATGATCAAGGCCCAGAATTTCGGGGTGTACAGCACGCAAGTTTTACGTTCAATACCCTGTACGATCTCACGGGCAACCTGTTCAGGCTGAGCCAGCAATAGCTTCGGCAGCGCCAATCCTTGAGTCATGGGCGTATCTACAAAACCCGGTTTGATGGTCATGACATGCACGCCGACTTTAAACAGCCGCGCGCGCAACCCCTCGCAGAAGGCTGAAACAGCCGCTTTGGCGCTACCATAGAGGTAATTAGTCGGACGGCCTCGCTCACCGGCTACCGAGGAAATAACCGCTAAGGTGCCGCAGTGCTGGCGCTCAAACTGATTGGCAAGCACCGTCAACAAGGCAATGCTGGAAGTGGCATTGTTGGCGAACTCCCGTACAGCGAGCACGGCATCTTGCTCACAGGCCGACTGATCGGGCAGAGAACCATGGGCTATCAAAGCAATGTCGATTTGATAGAGGGCCGCTAAGGCTGCTTGCAACATCTGAGCATGGGCAGGTTGATCATTGGCATCCATCACAAACAGATGCACTGCTGCTGCGCCGCGCAAACGCAAGTCTTCTGCTGTCTGCTGTAGTTTTTCGGTCTGACGGGCAACCAAAAATAAGCTGCTGCCTTGCGCCGCCCAAAGGCGCGCACAGGCGATAGCAATGCCGGAGGTAGCTCCGATGATCAAAATGCGTTTCATGTAGTTACTCGTTTCCAGAAGCGGGAATTTAAAGCAGGATCGCGCAGGGCTTCCAATTGCTGCCAAGCGGGATAAGCTTGCTGAAAGTCTGCACGGCTCATATGAGCATCCTTGGCTGGGTACAGACGTCCACCCGCTTGGCGCACCAAAGCATCTAAGCGGGTAAACAGGGTCGCTAATTGAGGCCTTTGCGGGAAATCCAGCGCCAGTGAGGTACCGGGCATCGGGAACGACAGTAATCCCGGCGACACTAAATCACCACAACGCTTAAGCACGGCGAGAAAGGAGCCCTGCCCGGCCTCAGCAATGACCTTTAGCAGCTCAGGCAGTGCGGCCTCAGCCTGTGCTTCTGGCAATACGCATTGGTACTGCTGAAAGCCTCGGCGTCCATACATGCGATTCCAGGCCAATAAGCGATCCAAGGGATAAAAGAAGGGTTCATAAGCTCCGCGCCGAGCCGTTAACTGCGCGGGATGTATGCGCCAGTACAGCTGGTTAAAGGCTTTCAAACTCAGTGAGTTGATGAGGGAGATGGGCGGCGTACAGGGCACAGCCAGCTTTGAGCGCTCCTCTCGTGCCAGACTGCCATAGGGTGCGTGATCGCCCACCATGAATACGCCACGTCCAATATTGTCACCCCGCGCAAGGCAATCAACCCAAGCCACGCTGTATTCGTGCTGATGATCTAGCGCCGCTGACAAGGCAAAAAACTCGGACAACCTGTCAAAGCGCACGACTTTATAGTCAATTTGGCTGGCCTGAATGGGCAGCAAACGGATTTCTACCCATAGGATAATGCCCGTCAGCCCTAAGCCGCCCAAGGTCGCCGCAAACAACTCTGGCTGCTCAGTGGCTGAACAGCTCAGGTATTCCCCCTGCCGCCATAACCCAAAACGCTGCACATGATTAGCAAAAGTACCGCGCCGATGATGGTTTTTGCCATGCACATCATTGGCCACTGCGCCGCCTAGGGTGACAAATTGCGTTCCGGGCGTGACCGGCAGAAACCAGCCGCGTGGAATAATCATCGCCAACAGGGCTTGCAGGGTGAGGCCCGCCTCAGCACGGATGATGCCTTGCGCCCAATCTACAGCGATCAAACGATCCAGCCCTTGCAGCGCTAAGACCTGACCGCTAGCCGCTAAACAACTGTCACCATAGCTGCGACCCTTTCCAAATACCAACGTACTGCCATGCGCCTGTACTAACTGCTGTAATCGCTCAGGAACTTCAGCCTGCCAATGGCAATGGGTTGGATGTTGTGGTGCATCAGGATAGTGTCCCCATGAATACAGAGCCTCCGTCATGCTGCCACCCAAAATACTAGGCCAAATAACCCACCTACTAGCAGGCTAACTCGGTCACGAATGGCAAAGAGTACCGGATCTTCATGCATCAGCCCTCGGTGGGTTAGCATCCAAATTCGGGTGATCCAAAATAATAATAGCGGACAGGCTAGCCAGATAATTTCTGGCTGACTGTATAGAATGCTAGTTGCCTGATCATGAATATACAGCGCTAATACCATTACTGATAGATAACCAGAGGCCGCACCTAGAGAGGCGATCATTTCTAAATCGTCAGGGTAATAACCTCGGCCTCGAGTTTTCTCGGTATGACCGGAACGCCGTGCTTCCTTTAACTCAGCATAGCGCTTAACCAGTGCCAGACTAAGAAAAATAAACATTGAAAAAGCCAATACCCAGAAGGTTAGAGGCAAAGCAAAAGCCGCCGCACCGGCTACAATGCGCAGAGTATAGAGTAGCGCTAATGCAATAACATCCACTGCCATCTGACGCTTTAAAAACAGCGAATAGGCCAAGGTCAACAGATAGTAAACAGCCAATACTGCTGCAAATGCACTAGGCAACCAACAAAGTGCCCCTACAAAAGACGTAAGCAGCAATGCAGGGAAAACAATTAAACCTGATTTAATAGACAACCGCCCTGCCGCAAAGGGCCGCTGTCGTTTTGAGTGATGGTGCCGATCATCGGTCAGATCCAGCAGATCATTGAGTAAATAAACACTAGAAGCACACAAACCAAATAATAAAAAAGCCAATAAGCCCTGCCCTACTAACTGTATATCACCTAATTGGTGTGCAGTGAGTAAGGGGACAAAAAGCAGCAAGTTTTTTAGCCATTGGTGTACGCGTAAGGCTTTAAGCCAATCGCGGAGCTGAGGGCAGTGCGAGCGCAATACCTGAATGACATTACCCTGTTCGCGAGCACGCTTTTCTACCCCATACTCTGGATTCACTAAATAAGCATGTCGAGCAGAAGCCCATACGGGTAAATCGTCCTGTGCATTACCCACATAATCAAAACCTTGTTTACCGTACTCAGCAACTAGGCGATCGCGCTTGTGTGTGGCTGATAAATTACACATGCGATCGCTGGCCAGTACTTGATCAAAAATCTGTAAATGCTCAGCAATCCGCTCCGCGAGTGAGTGGTGACTCGCACTAGCAAGGACTACCCGGCGACCTTCATCACGGGCTTTTTGGATAAATACAAGCACCGCAGGATCATAGGGTAAAAGACTAACATCCAGATGCGTTGAGTGTGCAAGCTCCTCTTTTAAAACAGCTTTTCCATGGCACAGCCAACTTAATGGTTGCAAGAAGCGCCATGGCTGGCCACGAATAAATGCCATGCCGGTTTCCAATAGCAAGTCAGAGCGCAGTAGTGTGCCATCTAAATCAACGATCAATGGCGGCGTAGCATTCGGCATAAATAATGTCGTCCTTGATACTCTAACGCTTCAGTCAGGGAGTATTGGGCTTATAGTCAGGATGGCCGGGCACAAACAGGGGGGGATAAGCTTCTAACCCGAATTTTTTTTCGACGAGCTTGAGTGAGAAGCTTTTAGTCGCACCTAAGGGGCCGATAATAAGAGACAGTATAATAATACTGACAACTCTACGACGATCCTCAAAAATCAATTTTGCACACTGATCCCTAAGGCCAGCATTTAAAAAAAACAGTATGGAAATAGCTAAAAATAAATTAGTAATCGCCATGGACCACCATCGAAAATGATCATGCGCCAAGGGATAAAGCATCAGCGGGCTAAATGCAGACAATAACAACAGGTTATCTCGCCGCGTTAAAAAAGCCTTGCTTACCCGATATAATCGACATAATAGGTAGCACAAAGGCAAAAATACAAAGGCAATAAAAATTAAATGCTGATTCAGCCTTTTTAAGGTAAAACCATTCTCTGCTGTGAGCTTTAGATTATCCTGTAACCCTGTACCATAAAGAACCATAAGCGCTGTTTCTGAAACCAAAAATTCATACTTACCATTAAGATATGAGTAGTACTCATCAAATGACATTCCTGTAAAGCTTCCAGCACTGTAAACAATTGCTGTCACACCTATCAAAATAACTAAAGACACCCCTATGCCACGTACCACTGAACACTTATCTTTTCCTAGATACCACCAGAATACAAAAACAAAGGGTGCATACATTAATAACGCGGCCTCATGCACCAATATCGAAATAGACATAATAAAGGTAACCGCCAAAATCTTATAAAACCCTGATAGCTTTACTATAAAAAACATGCTTAACAGCATTAATAGCAAGCCAATCGAATCAAATCTGCCGATATCGAAGCTAAAATGCTGAATGGTAGCGGGACTACAAAGCATTACAAAAGCCAGTAACCATAGCCCTGTATTTTTTCTACCGGGAACTAGCCACATGCAACATACTGACAGCAAAGCAAGCAAAACAGCAGCAAATAAAAAATCCGATAACATTAAAACAACTTGCCTAGTCACCTCAACACCCATCAACCGCAATATCTCACCAACCATTCCACGCTTTATAAACTCTGACTCATAATTAAAAAACCAGTGCGTTAACTTCCAAGTTCCGAAGTTTATTTCTGTCATAGGATCATAAGACCTAAGCACTGCCACTACCACTAAAAACACTAGGGAAGCCATAGCAAAGTAAATGTGCTTTGCACCTAAAAACTCTCGCTCAAAAACCGGTAACGTCATGCCATTAGTCTCTTTGATAACATCCATTTGATACAGTCAATAATAGACTTTCAGTAAAAGCCTTCACCAACCCTTCAACCACCCCAAACTCGCCGCTGTCCCCTGCTCGCCCGGCCGGTATTCCGCGCCCAGCCAGCCTTGATAGCCAACAGATTGAAGGGCTGCTAAAGCGGCAGCAAAGTCCAGCGTACCGCTGCCGGGAGCACCGCGTCCGGGGCAGTCAGCAAATTGCACGTGCCCTATTTGGCCTGCCAGTTGATGAATACTCGCAACAATATCCAGCCCTTGCCGCGCCATATGGTAAAGGTCGAGCTGCGCCTTGCAATTGGGATGACCGACCTGCACCAACAAGGCTTGTAAATCCTCTGGGGTATTGATCAAAAAGCCCGGCATGTCCAAGGGGTTAATGGCTTCGCAGAGCAGGGGAATGCCCAGCACTGCAAAGGCTTCAGCCGTTTTGCGTAGATTGCGGCTTAGTGTCATGAGGGCATCACGGCGATCGAGGCCTTCAGCTAAGCGCCCTGCCAGCACATTTACTGCCCCCGGACGCACCATGGCCGCATAAGTCAGCGCTTCTTGTAGGGCGGCATCAAAATCGGCTTGTCGCTCAGGTACGGCGGCTAATCCTAGGCCTCCGCTCATAAAATCCCCGGCAGGCAGGTTGATCAGCACCAGTGGCAGGCCTGCACGTTCCAGCAAGGCTTTCAGTTGCACAGCGGGCAACTCATAGGGAAATTGGATTTCCACCCCCTCGAAGCCTGCAATGCGCGCCGCCAAGATGCGCTCACTCAGGGGTAATTCGGTGAATAGCAATGATAGGTTGGCGGCGATCTTCATTCTGTTGATTCCCGATAAAGTTGCACCAGTGTTGCAGGATCGTGCTCTGAATGGCCTTGTGAAGCCTGCAAACGCATCAACTGTGCTGCTAGGCCGGTCAATGGCGTAGCGGAACCCTGTTCCCGCGAGAGTTTAACGGCGGTATCGAGGTCTTTCAGCAGGGTGCGCACATGCCATTTTACGGGCTCGAAGTGGCTTTCTGCCATCTGTGGGGCGAGGATTTGCAAGGGCTTAGAATCAGCAAAACCACCGGCCAGCGCCGGAGCCAATAGGCGCGCATCCACACCAGCGCGCTCCGCCAGTGCCACCACTTCAGCAATCACCAGCGTATTGCAGGCCACGAGCATTTGATTGCACACCTTGGTGACTTGCCCAGCGCCCACGGCACCCATGTGGGTAAGACGCTGGCCAAGATGAGCCAGCACCGGGCGGATACGTTCGATGTCCTCTGCTTGACCACCGGCCATGATGGCTAAAGTCCCCGCTTCGGCACCAGCCACACCGCCAGAAACCGGGGCATCCACCCAACGCATGCCGGTGCGAGCCAGCAATTCGGCGGCCATTTCCCGGGTAGCGGCGGGTTCTAGGCTGGAGTGATCGACCAACAATTGGCCCGCGTGAGCACCTTCAAGGATGCCGCCCGCACCAAACACCACTTCGCGCACGACAGCGGTATCGGCTAGACAGAGCAGCACGAGGTCGCTGTCCTTGCACAGTTCAGCAGGCGAATGAGCCAAGTGAGCACCTGCTGCTAACAGAGCCGTGCATTTTTCCGGGGTGCGATTCCAAACGGTCAGGCGATAACCGGCAGACAGCAGGCGCTGACACATGGGCAATCCCATTAAGCCAATCCCAGCGAAGCCTAAACGCGGCAATGAAGCATTCATACAGGCACCCTCAGCAGCAAATGCCCGCCATCTTAACGCCATATGGGCGAAGCGCCGAATCCTGCATATAGGGATTCAAAATCCACTTAATGCGTAAAACGCATATAACTATGTAATTTTAATTCATTTAACGAATTAAAATCTCGGCGCTAGCATGGCCCTCATTCGTTTACAGGGAGAGAGGTTCATGTCTAGGCGCACTCAGGGTATTTCACGCCGCCAATTGTTAAGCGGAGCCGTCGCCAGTCTGGCGCTTTGGCCATTATTAAGCAGTGCGGCGCGTCCAACGGATAGCAGCCCTACGCCAGATTTATCCAAAACCCGCCTGCGCCTTGCTCAATACAAAGGCGGTGACCAGCTCCTGCTAAAGGCTGCTGGACTGCTTGATACGCCCTACGCCATTGATTGGGCAGAATTTTCCTCCGGCAACCTGATGGTGGAGGCCATGAACGGCGGCTCGCTGGATTTGGCCTATGGCAGTGAGATTCCACCGCTGTTTGCCCTGATCAGTCAGGCGCGTATCAAGGTGGTGGCGGTAATTCAGGGGGATGTTAACGAGCAAACCATTTTGGTACCCAAGGACTCGCCGATTCAGTCCATTGCTGACCTCAAAGGCAAGCGGGTGGGCTATGTGCGCGCTACCACCACTCAGTACTACCTAACGCGCATGCTCAATGAGGTTGGCCTGAGCTTTGCGGATATTCAGGCGACTAACCTCAGCGTTGCTGACGGTGCGGCGGCCTTTCGTACCGGACAATTGGATGCTTGGGCCATTTACGGTTATTCAGTGCCCTTGATGCAAAGCAGCGTGGAAGCACGGGTACTGAAACGCGCCAAGGGTTATCTATCCGGTAACTATCTGTTCTTTGCAGCCCCCGAAGCCATTGCCGATCCTCTGCGCCATGCGGCCATTGCCGAACACTTCCAGCGTCTACAGCGGGCCTTTGCTTGGCGCGAAACCCATCAAGAGCAATATGCCCAGCAGTTGGCTCCAGAAATCGGCGTCCCTGTAGAAGCCGTGTTATCGCTGCTGCGCAATGAAAGCCAGCCTCGGCGCTTGGTAGCGGTAAGCGATGAGGCCATCCGCAGTCAGCAAGCGGTTGCCGATACCTTCCTCACGTCTGGCGTCATCCCTAACGCGGTGGACGTCAGTGCCCTATGGGATCGCAGCTTTCAGTCAGCATTAGGAGGTGCAAGCTGATGAGTCCCCTTGACCTCGCCATACGCCCCGCCACCCTCAGTGCTGCCGAACGCGCCGAACGGCTGATCAGCCGCTTTCAGCAGCGCGCTGCAGCCAACGACCGAGACAGCCGTCTACCCCTCGACAATATCGCGGATTTACAGGCCGCCAAGTTGCTAGGCCTTAGTGTGCCTACCACTGAAGGCGGCGACGGAGCCAGCCTCAGCGAAGCGCTAGCCGTTATCACGCGGATCAGCCGAGGCGATGCGTCAACCGCCCTGCTGCTGTCATTGCATTATCAGTGGCAGGCAGCCATTGGGCGCTCTGGCTGATCGGTATCTGGAACCCTGTACTGATTGCCGCCGCCTACGCCGGTATCCCTGAAGCCGCCCGTGACTGGCTGGTGGACTGGCTGAACAGCCGCGCTCCGAGCAACCTTGGTGCGCCCTTGGCCAGCCTATATCGCTTCCAAAGCCTCTTGGGGGAAATTGAGGCGCTGATCGCCGTCAACCGGCGCGTACTCCAGCATTTCGCCATAGAGTTTGACGCCGGCAGTCTAGACCCCGCCCGCGCCAGCATTGAGGCTGGATTGGTTAAGTACAGTGTCACCCGCAATGCCATTCAAGCCGTGGAATTGGCTGTGGAAGCAGCCGGTAACCCAGCACTGATGCGGGCTAATCCCCTTGAACGCCTCTACCGCGATGTGTTGTGCAGCCGCATCCATTCCCCGCAAAACGACATGATCCTGACGCAAGCCGGTTTGGCGGCGTTAGCAACCCCGACGTTCAACAGCCTCTCCACACAAGGCACATCCTCATGATGCACCCTCGCACACTTCTAACTGTTGCCAGCCTCTCGCTCTATAGCCTGTTAATCGGCACTCAGGCACTGGCCGCCACGCCTGAGGCTCCTTGGCCGAGTAAGCCCATCAAATATGTGGTGCCTTGGCCCGCCGGTGGCCCCACCGATACCTTTGGCCGCGCCATTGCCAACGAGCTCTCCGTGCAATTAGGCCAGCCCGTGGTGGTGGAAAATCGCCCCGGAGCCACAGGAGCTATCGGCGCACAGGCCGTCGCCCGCAGTGCCCCAGATGGCTATACCCTGCTCGCCCCCAATACCACCGCCTTTATCGGCAACGTGGTAGCAAGCCCGGATACCGTCAACTTTGACCCCCTCAAGGATTTCACACCTATTGGACTCTTTGTGGAGTCCTCCGTAGTGCTTTGGGCGCAAGCCTCTACCGGCATCAAGAGTTTTGATGAGCTGCTAAAACGCGCCAAAGCCAGCAAAGAGCCCATCAGCTTTGGTACCACCGGCGGCGGTTCAGTATCCGAGCAATCGGTGGAACAACTGGCCCGCCATTACCAACTAGATCTGCTGAAGGTGCCTTACCAAGGCACCGCACCACAGGTGGCTGATCTTGTCGCAGGCCATATCAACATAGGTACAGCAGATTACCCCGTTGCTGCAGGCCACTACGCCAATGGCACCCTAATTCCTCTGCTGGTCATCGGCAAACAGCGCCTCCCTGAGCTGCCCAATATCCCCACCAGTGATGAGCTGGGAATCAAAGGCCCAGACTTTACCATTTGGAATGGCCTAGTTGCTCCCGCCGGAACGCCCGCGCCCATCGTCGCCAAACTGCGCGAAGCCACCGCCGTTGCCGCACGCAGCGAAGCCTTTCACAGGGTTGCTGACGGCAAGGGCAACCGGGTGATTTTTCAGACCGGCGAAGAAGCCACTGCGCGTATCACTCAGGAGCTAGAAAGCCGTCGGCGCTTTCAAGAACAACTGACCCCAAAACCTTAAACCCCGAATCCTTTGATGTTGGAGACCTTGTCATGAGTTCAGTTGCCCTTGCTCAGCCACCCGCACCTCAGTTTCTGCGCCTGAATGTCGAACCCTACACCCCCAATATTGGGGCGGTTATTCATGACCTTGACCTATCCAAGCCACTGGATGAAAGCACCGCTGCCGAATTAAGCCTCGCGCTGGCGCACCATCAGGTGCTGTTTTTCCGCGACCAACAGCTCACACCCGCCCAGCAAGTTAAGGTGGCAGAGATTTTTGGAAGCCCAGAAAAAGCCAAGGCCTACTTCCCGCGTAGTGCTGAGCATGAACTGGTAGAAGTTATCGAATCGCGCCCGGAAGGCCCGCGTTACACCACGGAACAATGGCATTCCGACGTCAGCTATCTGGCCGTGCCACCTGCCGGTGCTGTGCTCTATGCCCAGCTACTACCGCCTAGCGGTGGCGATACGCTCTGGTCATCGGCACATGCCGTTTTTGAGAGCCTACCTGCCGGATTAGCCAAGGATTTAGAGCATTTAACTGCCACTCACAGCATCGAAAAAAGCGGTTGGGGGGCTGTGCTGCGCGCACAATTGGATGGCGATACCCGCTATCAGAAAATCCTTGCTGAGCAGCCGCCACGGCGGCATCCGCTGGTACAAACACACCCGGTAACGGGGCGTAAGTTCATCTTTGCCAATCCCAAATACACCAGCGCCATCAACGATCTATCCCGCCAAGACAGCGATGACTTGCTAAAACTGCTGTTTGCCCGTTTTGAACGCCCCGAATACCAAGCCCGCCTACGTTGGCAGCTAGGCACCTTAGCCATTTGGGACAACCTCACCACTCAGCATGCCGCCGTGGCTGACTATCAACCGGCGGTACGCCGCATGCACCGCGTTACCTTCTAATCGCTACATAGCCTTAGCCTCTGGTTTTCAAGCGCCCATATAACTGGCGTATGCTCCAGAGGCCATCCTTTACGCCGACTCACCTCGGTCAGGAGTTTTGCATGACCATTCTCACCCTGTCCGGCAGCCCTTCTGCCAGCTCGAAAAGCCATCGTATCCTGCACCAGCTCGCCGAAGAATTGGCCAGCCGAGGCTTAGCGGTTGAAACCCTTGATGTGCGTGAGCTGCCCGCCGAGGCGCTGATCAAAGCCGAGGTTAATCACCCCAGCCTACAGCGAGCCATTGATCAGGTAGCGCGGGCCACAGCCCTTGTGATTGCCACACCGATTTATAAAGCAGCCTATTCCGGGGTGCTTAAAACCTTCCTCGACATCTTGCCGCAAGACGGACTCGCCGGAAAAACCGTACTGCCCATTGCCACCGGTGGCAGTTTGGCTCATGCCCTGGCATTGGATTACGCCCTAAAACCGGTGTTGGCATCCCTAGGCGCACGGCACCTGCTGGCCAGCATCCACATTGTGGACAGCCAAATCCGCGCAGTGGATGAACGTCTGGTGCTAGATGAAGACATTCAGGCACGGGTTGAAGAAGGACTATCTAACCTGATTCGCGCTGTAGCCTCTTGAACCGCCGCCCATAAAAAAGCCGGGAATGCTCAAGTGGCAATATCCCGGCTCGAAGGCGTTACAACAACTTAAAGAGCAGCAAGACCTCTGGCCAAATCAGCCTTCAGATCCTCTAGATCCTCAAGGCCCACTGCCACGCGAATCAAGCTGTCCTTGATTCCCGCATTGGCGCGTTCCTCAGCAGACAAACGACCGTGGGTAGTGGTGGCCGGATGGGTGATGGTGGTTTTGCTATCACCCAAGTTAGCGGTGATGGAAATCATCCGAGTGGCATCAATGAAGCGCCATGCTGCTTCTTTTCCGCCCTTAACTTCAAAGCTCAGCACTGCACCAAAGCCTTTTTGTTGACGCTTGGCTAGTTCATGTTGAGGGTGCGTAGGCAAACCGGCGTAGTAAACCTGCTCCACACCGGCTTGCTCCACCAGCCAATGGGCCAGCGCTTCGGCGGTTTCACAGTGAGCGCGCATCCGCAGGCGCAGGGTTTCCAAGCCTTTGAGGAATACCCAAGCATTAAAGGGGCTCATGGTGGGGCCAGCGGTACGCAAAAAGCCCACCACTTCCGTCATCAGCTCACGGCGACCGGCGACCGCACCGCCCAAGCAACGGCCTTGCCCGTCGATGAACTTGGTCGCGGAATGCACCACGATGTCCGCCCCCAGCACCAGCGGTTGTTGCAGGATCGGCGTACAGAAGCAGTTGTCCACCGCCAGCAAGGCATTATGCTCATGGGCAAGGGCGGCCAATGCGGCGATATCCACCAGTTCAGCCAGCGGATTGGAGGGCGACTCCACGAACAGCAGCTTGGTGTTGGGTTTGAAGGCCGCGCGCCAAGCACTTAGGTCAGACAGTGGCACATAGTCCACCTGTACACCGAAGCGTTTGAAGTACTTCTCAAACAGCGACACCGTTGCGCCAAACACACTGCGTGACACCAGTACATGGTCGCCTGCTGAACAAAGGCTCATCACCGTAGCCATGATAGCGGCCATGCCCGACGAGGTAGCCACGGCTTGCTCAGCCTGTTCCAGCGCCGCCAAACGGGTTTCAAAGGTGCGCACGGTGGGATTGGTATAACGCGAGTAGACGTTACCCGGCTGCTCACCGGCAAAGCGCGACGCAGCCTCAGCAGCAGTACGGAACACATAGCTAGAGGTAAAAAACAGCGGCTCGCCGTGCTCACCTTCTGGCGTGCGATGTTGACCGGCGCGTACTGCCAATGTATCCGGGGCAGCGCCCTCTAAATCGCTATCGAGCCGTCCGGCATCCCATTCAATCGACATCAATCCATCCCTCAATTCAAGACGTCCGTACGGACTAGCTGTTGTACAGGTCGATAATGGCGCTGACCGCATTGGTCTTGGCTTTGCTGGCATCGTTACGGGCCTGCTCAATGCGCTCCAGATAGGCCTCATCCACATCGCCAGTCACATAGCGGCCATCGAAGACGGCGCAGTCGAAGTGATTGATCTTCACCTTTGGCCCTGCCACGGAGTCGATCAGATCCTGCAAATCTTGGTAGATCAGCCAATCCGCACCGATCAGCCGCGCCACCTCTTCAGTGCTACGGTTGTGGGCGATCAGCTCATGCACGCTGGGCATGTCGATGCCATAGACGTTGGGATAGCGCACCGCAGGCGCAGCGGAACAGAAATACACCTTTTTGGCCCCGGCTTCCCGCGCCATCTGGATGATCTGCTTGCAAGTGGTGCCGCGCACGATGGAGTCATCCACCAGCATCACGTTCTTACCCTTGAACTCCAAGGGAATGGCGTTGAGCTTCTGACGCACCGATTTTTTACGCGCTGCTTGGCCGGGCATGATGAAGGTGCGGCCAATGTAACGGTTCTTCACGAAGCCTTCGCGGAATTTGACACCCAGTCGGTTAGCCAGCTCCATGGCAGCCGTGCGGCTGGTGTCCGGGATAGGGATGATCACGTCAATATCGTGGTCGGGCTCTTCGCGCAGGATTTTATCGGCCAGCTTCTCACCCATACGCAGGCGGGCTTTGTACACCGATACGCCGTCCATAAAGGAGTCGGAGCGCGCCAGATAGACATGCTCGAAGATACAGGGCGAGTAATGCGGATTATCTGCGCATTGACGGGTGAACAGCTCACCGGCACTGGTGATGTACACCGCTTCACCAGGGGCCAGATCGCGAATCAGGGTAAAGCCCAGCACGTCTAGTGCTACGCTTTCCGAGGCGATCATGTATTCCACACCCTCTTCCGTGTGACGCTGACCAAACACGATGGGCCGAATGGCGTTAGGGTCACGGAAACCGACGATACCGTAGCCGGTGATCATGGCCACCACCGCGTAACCGCCTCGGCAGCGCTCGTGCACCGTGGATACCGCTGCAAACACATCTTCCTCAGTGGGCTGCAACTTGCCTTGCACTGCCAGCTCGTGGGCGAACACGTTGAGCAACACCTCGGAATCCGAGTTGGTGTTCACATGGCGCAGGTCGGACTCGTAAATTTCCTTGGCTAACTGATCCACATTGGTCAGGTTGCCGTTGTGAGCCAAGGTAATGCCATAGGGCGAGTTGACGTAAAAGGGCTGAGCCTCTGCCGAACTAGAGCTGCCCGCCGTTGGGTAACGCACATGACCGATGCCCATATCGCCCACCAGCCGCTGCATATGGCGCTGCTGGAACACATCGCGCACCAGACCATTGTCCTTGCGCAAAAACAGGCGGCCATCATGGCAGGTCACGATACCGGCGGCATCCTGACCCCGGTGCTGCAATACAGTCAGGGCGTCGTACAGAGCCTGATTAACGCTCGACTTGCCGACAATGCCAACGATGCCACACATGCGGGAGGACCTCTCAATATCAATGAAAATAGGCGGGTCAGAGCCGAAAGGTTGGCTCGCTTAACCCGCCGGATTAGGCGAACCGCTCGCCCATTGGACGCCCGTGCGCAGGATTAGGTCTTTCGACCAGTCGGCAATCATCAGAAATTGCGGAACCAGCACCGAGCTTTGCCACCAAGCATCTTCTTGGACAGGGACCACACTCAGCAGACCGACCACCACCACGACCAGCAGTGCGCCACGGGCTGCGCCAAAGACCATGCCCAAAAAGCGGTCAGTACCCGATAGGCCCGTCACGCGAATCAGTTCACTGAGGACATGGTTGATCAAAGCCCCCACCATCAGGGTGACCACAAACAGCAGCGCACAGGCCGCCATAACCCGCACAGAAGGGGTAGCAATGTAGTCGGCAAGGTGATGGGATAGACCGCCACCAAACATCCAAGCCACCCCACCTGCAACCGTCCAAGTGACCAGCGACAGGGCTTCTTTAACAAAGCCACGCTTCAGGCTGATCAAGCTGGACAGAGCAATGATGGCGATGATGACCCAATCAATCCAGATAAATGCCACGAGCAGGTTTCTGTAGTAGGAAAAAGGCAGCGCATTTTAGCAGAGGCCACCCTGACGAGTAAGCCAAAGCGCAGAGTGCACGGTAGATCAGCCCTTTTCTGGCTGAAAGCGCATCACAAAACCCTTCAACTGCTGCTGCTGTTGCAATTGATCGCGCAAGCGATCGGCTTCCACACGCTCAACCAAAGGCCCCACAAATACCCGGTTCATACCATCCACTACGCGGATATAGGCGCTATGGCCTTGGGCACGCAGCTTCTGCACCAAGGCATCGGCACTGGCGCGGCTCGACAGGCTAACCAACTGAATCGACCAACTGATGGGCAAGCCATTGGCATCCAAATGCGACTCGCCAGAAGGCACCTTATTGCTTGTCGCTTTGCCCGTGGGGGCAGGCGTCGCAACGGCTTCTGGCACCTGTGCTGGACGGGCCGGCATGTTGGACACAGTAGGCATACTTGGCATGGCCGGTGAGTCAACCCGAACCTGACGCTGCTCGGTTTCGCGGTTGAGCAGCATGGGCAAAAAAGTCACGGCCAGCGAGATCAGCACCAGCGCTCCCACCATGCGCTGTTTCAGTCGTTTATCCAGCCACGTCATCTGTTTTCTCCAAGACCTGCTGATCCAGCCAATTCAAGCCATCAGCCACACAATAAAAAGAGCCAAAGACCAGAATTTCGTCGTCCTGATCGGCCTGTGCCCACTGAGCGTCCAGTGCCTGCGCGATGCTGGCATAGCGGCTCACCCGAGCACCCTTAGCATCTAGAGCCGAAGCAAGGGTCGCAGCACTGTGCGAACGCGGCGTATCCAAGGGTGCTACGGCCCAACTCTGAATCACCGGCAGCAAGGCAGACAGCACGCCGTGCAAATCCTTATCCATCAGCAAACCAAACACCGCACGCCAGCGCCCTTTGGCTGGGTGCTGCTCTAAATAGCGCGCAAGATAACGGGCGGCATGAGGATTGTGGCCTACATCGAACATCAGATGCAGGGATTTACCCTCGCGCCGCAGCACGCGCCGATCAAAACGCCCAGCGATCTGAGTGCTGCGCAGAGCAGCCGCCCATGACGAGGGTGGCGCGGCAATGTCCAATAAAACCAGCGCCTGCAATGCGCAGGCTGCATTTTCCATGGGTAGATTCAGCAAGGGTAAATCGGCGCAGACCACGGCTGAACCATCCAGCGCTTGGCCCTGCCATTGCCAGCCATCGGCTTGAACGCTGAGGTCATAGTGGCGGCCCCGTATTCGCAAAGGCGCATGCAGGGCTTGGGCGGCCTCAAGCAGCGGCAAGGGCGGCTCAGGGTCGCCACACACGACGGGGATACCTGCCCGGAAAATCCCGGCCTTCTCCCGCGCCACGCTATCACGGCTATCGCCCAGCCATTCGACGTGGTCCAGTCCGATGCTAGTCACGATGGCCAGATCAGGGTCAATCAGATTAACCGCGTCCAGCCGTCCGCCTAGCCCGACCTCTAGTACCGCAACATCTAGATCAGCGGCTTGAAACAAGCTAAATGCCGCCAAGGTGCCCACTTCAAAGTAGGTTAAGGAGGTCTGGCCACGCGCCTGCTCAATCTGGGTAAAGGCCTGACATAGGGCAGCATCGCTGGCTTCTTGGCCATCAATGCAAATCCGTTCGTTATAACGGCGCAGGTGGGGTGAGCTATACACCCCGACCCGCAAGCCCTGCGCCCGTAGCAAGGCGGCCAAAAAAGCGCAGGTTGAGCCCTTGCCGTTGGTGCCGGTAACGGTGATCACTCGGCGCGCAGGGCGCTGCAACCCGAGCCGATCGGCTACCACCCGAACGCGCTCCAGCCCCATATCAATGGCCTGCGGGTGCAGCTGCTCAAGGTAAGCCAGCCACCCGGCAAGGGTTGAGTGAGTCATTCCTGCGCGGAGAGCGTAGCAGCCACATCATCCACGATGACCGGCGGCGGCAGTAATACCGGCGGCTCCACAGGCGTGGGCAGCCCTTGGAATTGCGCCAAAATACGCGCCAGACGCACGCGCAACTCACTGCGCGGAATGATCATGTCGATAGCGCCGTGCTCTAACAGGAACTCGCTGCGTTGGAAGCCTTCAGGCAGCTTCTCACGCACGGTTTGTTCAATTACCCGTGGCCCAGCAAAGCCGATCAGCGCTTTGGGCTCAGCGACGATGATGTCACCTAGCATGGCCAAGCTTGCCGAAACGCCACCGTACACAGGATCGGTCAGCACCGATACAAAGGGCAGGCCCATTTCGCGCATCCGTCCCAAGGCTGCTGAGGTTTTCGCCATCTGCATCAGCGAAACCAGCGCCTCTTGCATGCGCGCGCCGCCTGAGGCAGAGAAGCAAATCAGCGGACAGCCCCGCTGCATAGCAACGTTGGCAGCCCGAACAAAGCGCTCACCAACAATGGCACCCATGGAGCCGCCCATGAAACCAAACTCAAAGGCTACCGCCACCACTGGGATTTCCAGCAGCGAGCCACTGATGGCCACTAGAGCGTCTTTTTCGCCCGTTTGCTTCTGAGCGGCGACCAAGCGGTCTTTGTACTTTTTGGTATCGCGGAATTTCAGTCGATCCGAAGGTTCCAGCTCAACACCGATCTCTTCCCGATTATCTTCATCCAAGAAGATATTCAGGCGGCTGCGGGCATTGATTCGCATGTGGTGCTGACACTTCGGGCAGACATCCAGCGAACGCTCCAGCTCCGGGCGATACAGCACTGCCTCGCACGAGGGACATTTGTGCCACAAGCCTTCCGGTATCGAGCTTTTCTTGACTTCGGAACGCATGATCGAGGGGATCAGCTTGTCTACCAGCCAGTTGCTCATCTCTTGTTCTCCACAACTTCAGTTCCGATGTGCCACATGGCCCACCCGGCATAATTCATGATTTCAGGACTGGCACGTCCTGAGGGCGTCCAGCCCCTGCGCAGCAACGCCGCTACTGGACGCTGTGAACAGCGTCGCCGTCACATTACCGCCCGCACCTGCCGGACAAAGGCTCGCACTAAGGCTGCGTCTTTAATGCCTTTGCTGGCCTCTACGCCACCACTCACATCCACGGCATAGGGCTGTACTTGGGCAATGGCCTGTTGGACATTATCCACCCTTAAACCTCCGGCCAAAATGATCGGCTTGGCTAAATCGCGCGGGATCATCGACCAATCAAAGCACTGCCCCGTACCTCCCGGTACACCCGCGACGAAGCTATCTAGCAGAATAGCCTGTGCGTGCTGGTAAGGCGCTATGAGCTGATGTAAATCATCCTCTGGCTTGACGCGCAGCGCCTTAAACCAAGGTCGCCGGTAGCGCGCGCAGGCTTCTGGGGGTTCATCACCGTGGAATTGCAGCACATCCAGCGGCACGGCATCTAGGATCGCCGTCAACTCATCCTGACTGGCGTTGACGAACAGCCCCACAGTGCTGACGAAAGGCGGCAGCGCCGCCACAATGCGCCGCGCCTGTTGGATATCCACCGCCCGGGGGCTTTTGGCGTAGAACACCAGCCCTATGGCATCCGCGCCTGCCTCAGCAGCCAGCAGAGCATCTTCAATACGGGTAATCCCGCAGATCTTGCTGCGAACAATGGACAAGGGAGGCATCACCTAAGCTAAAGCGAGAAATGGTAGCAAATGCTTCAAGAGCTGCAAGCGGCTCAGCTATTCAGTTATCAGGACGACCTTGCACTGGTCAACAAACGGGCATCGGGCAAGCCGGATAGAAAATGCGGCCCCAAGTAACGCTGCGGCAGCTCGAACTCTTCAGGGTACTCAACACCTACCAGATACAGGCCATAGGGATGGGCCGTTACACCGCCCAAGCGCCGCTGGCGCGTCTCTAAGATTTCCTGCATCCAGCTTATTGGGCGCTCCCCGGTGCCGATGGTCATCAGTACACCGGCAATGTTGCGCACCATGTGGTGTAAGAAGGCATTGGCGCGCACGTCAATTACGATGAACCGGCCTTGGCACAACAATTCGATATGGTGCACCGTTTTGATCGGTGATTTAGCCTGACACTGCCGGGCGCGAAAGGCACTGAAGTCATGCGTGCCCACCAAGCAACGCGCCGCCGCTTGCATCAGGGCAACATCCAGCGGGCGATGGTTCCAAGTTACCTCTTCAGCCATATGGGCAGGCCGCACCGGGTCATTGTAGATGACGTAACGGTAACGCCGCGCCACAGCGCTGAAGCGGGCGTCAAAATGCATAGGCATCTGTTGTGCCCAAGCGACGCTGATATCGGCGGGTAGGTTGGTGTTAGCCCCCATCACCCAAGTGAACATTGAGCGCTCAACAGACGTATCAAAGTGCACCACTTGTGCGCTGGCGTGCACCAACGCATCGGTGCGCCCCGCACAGCGCAAGGACACCTCTGCTCCCCCGGCGACCTTGCTTAAGGCTTTTTCCAGCGCACCCTGAATGGAGGGCACACCTGACATTTGCCGCTGAAAACCGCGATAGCGTGAGCCTTTGTACTCTACGCCCAGTGCAATTCTAAAACAGTTAGGTACATCGGAAACTACCGATGCGCCCTCAGACACCACAGGTTGCGACATTATGCTTAAGCCAGACTGCTCAGAATTTTACGGGCTGCGCGCTTCTGACGGTCATTACCCTCAGCAACCACCTCATTGAGGATGTCACGCGCGCCCTCTTGGTCGCCCATCTCGACATAGGCCTTGGCCAGATCAAGCTTAGTGGCTACTTCATCACCGCTATCAGCCGACATGAAATCATCCTCCTCAGAGGCTTTGGCCGCTTTGCTGGGCGGCGTAGGCACATCATCAGGGCGACTCGGCTCACTGGCGCGTTCAAAGTCTACGGACAGATCAAAGTCATCCAGTGGCGTATCAGCTACCGCTGCTTTCCGGGTAGAAGGCGCTGGGCTGTCATCCGCTACGGAGGCGCTTTTGCTAGCGCCCGTTTCCGGCGATAGATCCCAGTCAAAATCAGCAAAGGGATCATCTGTGGTTGTGTCTTTGCGGCTAACGGTCGCCTCGGCTTCAGCTTCACGGCGTTGGGCTGCTGCCTGTATGGCAGAGGCCAATTCTTCGGATTGGCGCTCCGTTTCCACAACCGGCATATCCGCCAGCGGATCTTGACGAGAGACCTTACGAGAGGGGGCGGCGGGCTCCGCTTGCCGATGGGCTGACTCATCCAACAGTGCATCAAAGTCGAGATCGCCTAGGGTATTTCCGCCCTTGGTCGACTCAGCCACTGCGCTCATCATCGGAAATTTTTCTTTAATCTGGCGAATCCGCGCCTCAGGAACGCCGATTTCTCGCACAGCCTTCTCTTCGGCGGCAAAGCCCTCACGATTACCCATGCCACCATAAACCTCCATCAGTTTAAGGCGCGGCTCAAGGCGGTTCGGGTCATTGTCGACGGCATCGCGTAGCAAGCGGGCCGCCTCATCAAGATGGCCGTAGGCAATGTAGATATCGGCCTTCGCCAAGGCTTCTCCACCGGCAGGCGGATCATCGGTGGCGCGGGCACGAGGCGCAGCGCTCAGCAAAGGCTCGTCATCCTCACCAAAATCGGCGGTATCGCGCATCTCAGCAACAGAGCGTGGCTTTTTAGCCAAGGGGTCGCTCTTCTCCGCCACCTTAACACCTTGCTGTGCAGCTTTTTTACGGCGTGCTAACAGCAGCAATGCCAGCAAGGAGGTCAGCAGCACACCGCCACCCACAGCACCCAGCATCATGGAGTTAGCCATGATGAAACTGAGTAAGTCATTTTCTTCAGCGGGCTCTGTCACTGAGGGAATGCGTGGCGTGACCGGTGTTGCCACTATAGGGGGCTGAGCGGCTACCGGCTGGGCTGTAGCCACGTGCGCGGGATCGTTGGCAACAGGCGGATGCTCAAGAGCGGCCGCCTCTTGCTGATCAGCCGGTGCCGGCACTAACCGACCCTGCAGTTCAACCAATTGGTTGTCCTTGAGGTACATCAGGCGCGTCAGTTTATCGAGCTGATTTTGCAGATCGTTAAGACGCTCTTTAAGCTCAAAGCTTTCCCGACGGCTTGAATCAAGGGTTTCTCGCGTACTAGCCAGCTCATTACGCAAGGCTTGTACTTCTCCACCCTTGGAGGCAGATTTGGTTTTAGTCGCAGCCACAGCAGGCGTAGGCGCTGGATTTTCTGCAGGCGCTGCCACCAACCGTAGGTTATCGGAGTCTTCCGCTGGAGCAGGCGCGCTAGGTGCGGTGCTGCGTTTAGCATCTCCGGCAGGCTGCTCGCTGCCATTTGGGTTATGCCGCCACTTGACCGTCTGCTTGCTCACTTCGGCCACAGCCTCAGGGTGCGAGCGCTTAGTTACCTCATCCGCGGTGGGCAGACGTAACACTTGGCCCTTTTGCATCCGGTTGATGTTACCGCCCACAAAAGCCTCTGGGTTCAAATCCCAAATAGCTACCATGTTCTGGTGCACAGAGCCAACTTCGCGGACGCGCTCAGAAATCCCCCAGAGCGTATCGCGATTGGCAACACGGTACTCTTTGCTCTCAGCACTCGCAGCGCCCCCCGTACCCTGGGAGGCCGTCCCCGGTGCGCCTGCCGCCGGAGGACTAGCCGCTGGTGGCGTAGCAGGAGAAGCCGGAGGCAAAGGTGTTGCCTTAGAGCCGGGCAAGTGTGGCGCGGCCTGTGCTACCACCTCAGGCGCATACAGTGGCGGATCAAACAGTAAGGTGTACTCACGCAACAAACGGCCACTTGGCCAGAGCACCTCAACCAGAAAGCTCAAATAGGGCTCACGCACTGGCTTATTTGAGGTCACACGAATCACTTGGCGACCGTCTGGACGCTTGACCGGCGTGAACTTCAGATCAGTGAGAAAAAATGAGCGATCGATGCCCAGCTTTTTGAAGTCCTCAACAGAGGCCAGTCGGGGCTTTATTTCTGCGTTAGAAAGCCCCTTTGCATCCAGCAACTCAATATCTGCAACCAGAGGCTGATTCAGCGAAGACTGTAACCGAACCTCCCCTACCCCCAGTGCAAATACCGTATTGGAAGTCAATGCGGTTGCTGCTGCGATTGCCAGGACCAGATTGCGAACCCGAACCATAATGTTTTCCTGTTTGATCTTTTTGAAGCTTCCGAGAGACTTCCAATCACTGCTCGTATCTGCTTGGCAGCGTTTTTCCAGCACTTCACACGCCAATATCCCAGCCCTCCCCCCAAAGCACCCGTCTGGTTTATCGGGCACTCCCGGATTTCACGCCGTAGGCTGATGGCTACAATCGACAGAAGCAATTAAAAAAGCACTGGTGTCTTACTGAAAACCGTTGACAAGTATCTTTTACAGAAGGTGTTTTATCAACAACTCACCTGCTGATGCGGCATTTGGCACAGCATATCGCTTTAATATTGCCTCATGCCCTAACAAGACAACTTTATAGTCCAACTATGATGTATCAAATCCTCGTTGCAGCGCTGATGGCTAAATAAAAACGCCACGCAAAAGCGCGGCGCTTTAAAGAGCCCATGCCGATTTAGCGCTCCAGCAGGATTCTCAACATACGGCGCAATGGCTCAGCCGCACCCCATAGCAGTTGATCGCCCACGGTGAAGGCACCGAGGAACTGTGAGCCCATGTTCAACTTACGCAGACGGCCTACCGGCACACTCAGGGTGCCTGTCACTGCCGCGGGGCTAAGGTCGGTCATGGTCACATCGCGGTGATTCGGCACCAGCTTAACCCAAGGGTTATGTTGGCTGATCAAGGCTTCAATGTCCTGCATGGGCACGTCTTTATTGAGCTTGATGGTCAGCGCCTGACTGTGGCAACGCATGGCACCAATGCGCACGCAGATGCCATCCACCGGAATCGGGCTGGCAATCCGGCCTAGAATCTTGTTGGTTTCGGCTTGGCCTTTCCATTCTTCACGACTCTGACCGCTGGGCAGCTCCTTATCAATGTAAGGAATCAAGCTACCGGCCAAGGGCACGCCAAAGTGGCTCACCGGGAAGGCTTCGCTACGCTGCGTTTCGGCGACTTTGCGGTCGATATCGAGGATAGCACTGGCAGGATCGGCCAATTCAGCCGCCACTGCCGTATTAATACTGCCCATCTGACGAATCAGTTCGCGCATGTTCTGAGCGCCCGCACCGCTGGCCGCTTGGTAGGTCATGGCGGTCATCCACTCGACCAACCCAGCCTCAAACAGACCGCCTAGCGCCATCAGCATCAAACTGACCGTGCAGTTGCCACCGATGTAGTTTTTGGTGCCAGCGTCTAGCTGCTGATCGATAACCTTACGGTTAACCGGATCAAGGACGATCACTGCATCATCTTGCATACGCAGCGAAGAAGCCGCATCAATCCAGTAGCCTTTCCAACCGGCTTCGCGCAGTTTGGGGAAGACTTCATTGGTGTAATCACCGCCCTGACAGGTCAGGATCACATCCAAGCTTTTCAGCTCTTCAAGGCTGTAGGCATCCTTCAGCGGGGCGACAGCTTTGCCAATTTCGGGGCCTTGACCACCAATATTGGACGTTGTGAAGAAGACCGGTTCAATCAGATCGAAATCCCGTTCTTCCAGCATCCGCTGCATCAGCACGGAGCCAACCATGCCTCGCCAACCGATCAGACCTACACGTTTCATTCCAGCACCTTTATTGAAGAAGTGGCCCGCATCCTATGGAGGATGCGGGTCAAGGGAGATTACAACTTCGCCAGCGCAGCGACTACCGCGTCACCCATTTCACGGGTGCCAATCTTGTTATAGCCTTCCAGCCAGATATCGCCGGTACGCAGGCCTTGGTCCAATACATCACTGACGGCCTGCTCAATAGCTTTAGCAGCCTCAGGTTGAGCAAAGGTGTAGCGCAACATCATGGATACCGAAAGGATGGTAGCCAAAGGGTTGGCGATGCCTTTACCGGCGATGTCCGGGGCCGAGCCATGGCAAGGCTCATACATGCCTTTGCCGTTGGCGTCTAAGGATGCCGAGGGCAGCATACCAATGGAACCGGTAAGCATGGAGGCTTCATCGGATAAAATGTCACCAAACATGTTGTCAGTGACCATCACATCAAACTGCTTGGGCGCACGCACCAGTTGCATGGCGGCGTTGTCCACATACATATGGGACAGCTCAACCTCTGGGTAATCCTTAGCCACTTGCTCGACGACTTCCCGCCACAGTTGGCTAGACTCCAGCACGTTGGCTTTGTCTACCGAGCACAGGCGCTTATTGCGCAGCATGGCCATCTCAAAGCCCACCTTGGCGATGCGGCGGATCTCGCTCTCGCTGTAGGGCAGTGTGTCCTGCGCCATACGCTCGCCGGAATCGAGCATTTTGGTCTCGCGGGGGCCAAAGTAGATGCCGCCGGTCAGTTCGCGCACGATGAGGATGTCCAAACCCGACACCACTTCCGGCTTAAGGCTAGATGCCGAAGCCAGTTGCGGGTAGAGGATAGCCGGACGCAAGTTGCCGAACAGACCCAGCTCAGAGCGGATTTTCAGCAGGCCGCGCTCAGGGCGAATGCTGCGCTCCAGCGTATCCCATTTCGGGCCACCTACTGCGCCTAGCAGCACGGCATCGGCTTTTTTGGCCTTGGCTAAGGTTTCGTCAGCCAGAGGCACGCCATATTTGTCGATGGCCGCGCCACCCAGCTCATCGAACACCAGCTCCAGCCCTAGCTGAAACTTGTCGATGGCCAGACGCAGCACTTTTAGGGCTTCAGCGACGATTTCAGGGCCGATACCGTCGCCGGGGAGGACCAGAATTTGTTTGGTCACGGTGTTGGTCATTCAAAATATCCTTTGGAAACAGTGACAAACAACAAAGCCCGGCACCAGCATTTGCCAGTGCCGGGCTTGTTATTCAGATTACTTGATCGCGCCAAACAGCCAAGGGCTGCTCTGCTTATGCCCTAGTTCGAAGGCGTTAATTGCGTCGGCATCCTGAAGGGTCAGGCCGATGTCGTCCAGTCCGTTGAGCAGGCAATGCTTACGGAAGGCATCCACTTCGAACGAATACTGCACGCCATCCGCACGGGTCACGGTTTGGGCGGCCAGATCCAGGGTCAGTTGATAGCCTTCGTTAGCCAGTGCCTGTTGGAACAGCGCATCGACTTCCGCTTCTTTGAGGATGATCGGCAGCAGACCATTCTTAAAGCTGTTGTTGAAGAAGATATCGGCAAAACTGGGCGCAATGATAGTACGGAAACCGTATTCTTCCAGTGCCCAGGGCGCATGTTCACGGCTGGAGCCACAGCCAAAGTTTTCGCGGGCCAATAATACGCTGGCTCCTTGGTAACGCGGCTGATTGAGCACGAAGTCTTTATTCAACGGGCGATTGCTGCAATCGCGGCCCGGTTGACCTTCGTCCAGATAGCGCCACTCATCAAAGAGGTTTTGGCCAAAGCCCGTGCGCTTGATGGATTTCAGGAACTGCTTGGGGATGATCTGGTCGGTATCGACGTTGGCACGATCCAGCGGTGCGACCAGTCCGGTGTGTTGGGTAAAGGGTTTCATCAGATCGCTCCTTCGTTCAGCAGATCGCGCACGTCGATAAAGTGCCCAGTGACAGCCGCTGCTGCCGCCATGCCGGGGCTGACCAAATGGGTACGCCCACCCGCGCCTTGACGGCCTTCAAAGTTACGGTTGGAGGTGGAGGCACAATGCTCACCATTTTCCAGTTTGTCCGGGTTCATGGCCAAACACATGGAGCAACCGGGCTCGCGCCATTCGAAACCGGCTTCGATGAAGACTTTATCCAAACCTTCGGCTTCAGCTTCAGCTTTAACCAGACCAGAGCCCGGCACCACCAGCGCTTGTTTCACGGTGGCAGCGACTTTGCGGCCTTTAGCCACCGCAGCGGCTTCGCGCAGGTCTTCGATGCGCGAGTTGGTGCAGGAGCCGATAAATACGCGATCCAGCTTGATGCTGGTAATGGCTTGGTTAGCCGCCAAGCCCATATATTTTAGCGCGCGTTCGATGGAGTCACGTTTGACGGCATCGGCTTCTAAGGCCGGATCAGGCACAGTGGCATCTACCGGCAGCACCATTTCTGGCGAAGTGCCCCAAGTGACTTGGGGTTTGATGTCTTCGGCTTTCAGCTCAATGATGCTATCGAACTTAGCATCCGCATCGGAGACCAGTCCGCGCCATTGGGCCACGGCTTGTTCCCAATGCTCGGCTTTGGGCGCAAAGGGACGGCCTTTCACATAGTCGATGGTTTTCTCATCCACCGCCACCATGCCCACCCGCGCACCGGCCTCAATGGCCATGTTGCACAGGGTCATGCGGCCCTCCATGGACAGATCGCGGATGGCGCTGCCAGCAAACTCCAGCGCGTGCCCTGTACCACCGGCAGTGCCGATTTTGCCGATGATGGCCAGCACGATGTCTTTAGCAGTCACACCGGAAGGCAATTTGCCTTCCACGCGCACCTGCATGTTCTTCATTTTTTTGGCCACCAAGCACTGAGTAGCCAGCACATGCTCCACTTCGGATGTGCCAATGCCGTGGGCCAACGCACCAAACGCGCCGTGGGTTGAGGTATGGGAGTCACCACAGACCACGGTCATACCCGGCAGGGTCGCGCCCTGCTCTGGGCCAACCACGTGCACAATGCCTTGGCGCACGTCGTTCATTTTGAATTCGAGAATGCCAAAATCGTCGCAGTTCTCATCCAGCGTCTGTATTTGCAGGCGCGATACTTCGTCAGCAATGGTGCCTACACCGCCTTTACGATCCGGGCTGGTGGGCACGTTGTGATCAGGGGTGGCGATGTTGGCATCAATCCGCCAAGGTTGGCGATTGGCCAGACGCAAGCCTTCAAAGGCTTGGGGTGAGGTCACTTCGTGCAGGATTTGCCGGTCGATGTAGATCAGCGACGACCCATCATCGCGCCGCTTTACTTCGTGCATGTCCCACAATTTGTCATAGAGCGTTTTGCCGGTCATCAAACTGTCCTCATCAGCGCATTTTGGTAGCGTTTTAGGCTGAGTGGTCGATCCTAGGGGCTTGCCAGTAATTACTCAAATTCATATTTTTCATCATATGGATTCCTTTATGGAATTTGATGGCCACTGGAAACCCCTTGTGCGGAGCTGTTGATGGATCTTGCTAGCCTGAATGCCTTTATTGCCATCGCGGAAACCGGCAGTTTTTCCCGTGCTGCTGAGCGGCTGCATTTGACTCAACCGGCTATCAGCAAACGCATTGCCGCATTGGAGCAGCAACTTAAGGTGCGTCTGTTTGATCGACTAGGCCGTGAGATTCGACTGACCGAGGCCGGGCAAGCCTTGCTGCCGCGTGCCTATCAGATTCTCAACGTGCTGGACGACACGCGGCGCGCCCTAAGTAATTTACAGGGTGAAGTCAGTGGGCGCTTAACGCTGGCCACCAGTCATCATGTGGGGCTGCATCGCCTGCCACCGCTGCTGCGGCGCTTTACCCAGCTGCATCCACAGGTCAGTCTGGATATTCATTTTCTCGACTCAGAAATTGCCTACGAGGAAATCCTCCACGGACGCGCTGAGCTAGCCGTAATCACCCTCGCCCCGGAAACCGCCCCGCCCGTCTGCGCAGTGCGAGTCTGGGACGATCCTTTGGATGTGGTGGCGGCCCCCGGTCATCCCTTGACCCGCCATGATCAGGTGCGCTTGGCCGACGTAGCACAGTATCCGGCGGTATTTCCGGGAGAACACACCTTTACCCATCACATCCTGCGCGACCTCTTTGAGCAGCAAGGTCTTAGCCCTAACATCAGTATGAGTACCAATTATTTGGAAACCATCAAGATGCTGGTATCCATCGGGCTGGCTTGGAGCATCCTGCCGCGCACCATGCTGGATGATCAGGTGGTGCGCTTGCCACTACCGGAGATTCAGTTGCAACGCCAGCTCGGCTATATCCTGCACACTGGGCGCACTCTATCTAATGCAGCGCGGGCCTTTATTGCACTGCTGGATGCGCAGTCGAATCAGCCACACTCGCTACTAATAAGGCCGTGATCCGCTCGCAATCATTGTCACGACGAATGGCGGTAAAGAGCGCGGCAGCTTCTGGATAGCTCCAAGCCAACATGGCCAGCCACTGCTTAAGGCAGCCGGGAGCGTGGCGCGGCGCTAACTTGGCAAAGATGCGCTGCCAAAACTCCAGCAGCAACGGCTGAATCCCCGACCAATCCCGCGCCTCTACTGGCAGCCCTGCTTGGGCTTGGGCAATCTGCCAAGCCAGATCCGGGCGTGCAACTAAACCACGCCCCAACATAATGTTATCGACACCACTGATGGCGCGGCAGCGCTGCCAATCTTCCACCGTCCAGATCTCGCCATTGGCATACACCGGAATGCTCAGCAGTTCCTGTATCCGCGCGACCCATTCCCAATGCGCAGGGGGCCGATAGCCTTCCACCTTAGTGCGGGCATGCACCACCAGTTGCGAGATACCGCCCTCTGCCAAGGCTTGCGCGCATACCAGAGAGTCTTCGGGGTGCTCATAGCCTAGGCGCATTTTTGCGGTGACTGGAATATTAGCAGGCACCGCCTTACGCACCGCGTGGACAATGGCATATAAAAGCGCGGGCTCTTTGAGCAGCACCGCCCCACCCCGCGACTGATTGACCGTCTTGGCCGGGCAGCCAAAGTTCAGATCAATCACCGGCGCACCGAGGCTACAGGCAAAAGCTGCGTTATCGGCCAGACGACTCGGATCAGAGCCTAAGAGCTGCAGATGCACCGGCGTCCCTGCGGGGGTCACAGCGCCTTTGGCTAATTCAGGAGCCAGCTTATAAAAGCTGCTTTCGGGCAGCAGCCTATTGTTGATCCGCACAAACTCCGTCACGCACCAATCAATACCGCCCATGCGGGTCAGCAGATCACGCATCAGTTCATCAACCAGCCCTTCCATGGGGGCCAGAGCAATCGGCATGGGTATTACCTTCTTATATATAGATAGAGACCGCTATTCTGAAGTGAGCCAATCGCGGGTCATAAACCAGTTCTCGCGCATTCGCGACCAGATACCCAGCTAATTCTAAAACATCTATTAATTTTTTAGATTTTTCATTGACAGCTTTTATTTTCTCTGTAGAATGCGCCCACACAGACGCGGGATGGAGCAGTCTGGTAGCTCGTCGGGCTCATAACCCGAAGGTCGTCGGTTCAAATCCGGCTCCCGCAACCAACACCATGTTTCTACATGTTCCCACATGACCAGAAACATAACGAGAGGCCCGCCTAGTGCGGGCTTTCTTGTTTCTGTACGTCCCCTTATACGTCCTCATACCGTTGCCCTTTCTGCCTACTTGCGCTTACATTCAAAAAATCCTTGAATCGCAGTGGACAGAGCATTGAAACGAAGCGAGCTTACCCGGCGTTCTGCCGGTAGCCCCTTGGCCGATACGGCACTATCTAGCCTAGAGCCAGAAGCTAAACCCTACGACGTACCCGACGGCAACGGCCTGTACTTTCGCGTCAAGCCTTGCGGCTCCAAGTCTTGGGTACTTCGCTACAAACAGCCCAGCGGCAAATGGTCATGGCTGGGGCTGGGCACTTATGGCAAGGGCAATCACCAGCTCACCGGAAAGCAGGCCCGCAAGAAAGCCGCAGAGCTAAAGGCGGATGCCGCAGAAGGCAATAATCCCCTCACCACCAAACGCGCCCGCAAACTTGCTGAGGCGGAACGCACTGGTGGCACCTTTGAGCAACTGGCCCGCGAGTGGTACGCCAACAAGTGCAAGGCGTGGACTGAAGGAACAGCAACCCGCAACCTTGGGGCGCTGGTGAAGCATGTATTCCCGACCTTTGGTAAGCGCCCCTTTAGCGGCATCGAGCCCATCGAATGGATGGAGCTTTTACGCGGCATGGAACAGACCGGCATTCTCGAACAGACCAGCCGCGTCCGCGCCATGTGCAAGGAAATTTACGACCTTGCCCGCGTCACAGGCCGCGCCCAGTACAACCCATTGGAGGGGCTGCATAAGTTCCTGAAGACTCGCCCACCCGTCAATTTCACCCATGTTTCAGCGGATGAACTGCCCGCCTTGTTACGCGCCATTCGTGGCTACAAGACGCTGGATATCTCCATCGGCCTGCAACTGCTATCCATGCTGGCGTGCCGTCCTTCTGAGCTACGGGAAGCCCGTTGGTGTGAGATCGACTTGGAGTCCGCCCTGTGGACTATCCCCGCTGTACGCATGAAGCGCCGCCGGGAACACGTCTTCCCACTGCCCCACCAAGCATTAGCCTTACTGCGAACCTTGCACCACTTCACCGGCCATTACCCGCTGTTGTTCCCCGGTCGCCATGACACCACCAAGCCCCGTTCGGACACCGTGTTCCTAATGGCCCTACGCAGCCTTGGCTATGAAGGCCGCCAGACAGGGCATGGCTTTCGGCATATCGCCAGCACCTTACTGAATGAGCATGGCTTTGATGAAAACCACATTGAAGCCCAGCTATCCCACGTTAAAGACGGCATAGCAGGCGTTTACAACAAGGCCCAATACCTAACCCAGCGCCGCACCATGATGCAGTGGTACGCCGATCATTTGGACAAGCTGGCAGCGGGCAATGTGGTGGAGATGAAGCGGGCAATGAGCAGTCCTCTGCAGCCGCACATAGACTAAGAGGCCTCACTGGTACAGAGGCATCAAAATGCACTTAGCAACTACCCCAAGCAAAGCCCTGATTCGTCAAACCGCCCTGTGTGACTGGCTAGACCTCAGCCGCTCAGGACTGGACAAGCTACGCAAGAAAGACCCGACCTTTCCCAAGCCCCTCAAGGATGGGGACAGCCGTCAAGCCGCTGCCTTTTATGTGGTGGCTGAGGTTGAAGGCTGGCTACAGGCCAAGATTGCCAAACGTGATGAGGCGGCCTAATGCACCAGCCGCCCAAAAAGAAAAAGGCCGCCCTTGTGACGAAGGCGGCCTTCAAAAACTGCCCTGACACCGCGCCAACGGTTCAAGGCTCAACAGCAAGTGCTATACAGGAGCACCGAATGAATCTTACCCGCTACACCCCCACCAAGCCCAGCCCTTTGGCGTTAATCGCCTGCATTAACCGAGGCTAAGCCATGACTACTCAAAATCACCACTTAACTGTGGCGGGCGAAGCCTTGCCGAATATCGAGCCAGTAGCCTGCAAGCTGCTGGGCGAACCTAACGCCAAGCTGAGCAAGCCGAAGGAACTCCGCTACGGCACCAACGGTTCCCTGTCGGTTGATCTGGAGAAGAACACCTACTTCGACCATGAGGCTGGAACAGGCGGCGGCGTGCTGGATTTGATCCAACGCGAAACCGGATTAAGCAGCCGCGCCGATCAATTCGACTGGCTGGAAAAAGGAAACTTGTCGACGCGAAGTCCTGCAAGTCCTGAAGTCCTGCTAACTGATCAAAAAACGAACAAGGTAGCCGCTACTTACCCCTACACCGACGAAAGCGGAACCACGCTGTATGAGGTAGTACGCCTTGAGCCTAAAGGTTTTCGGCAGCGTAAGCCGGATGGCAAAGGTGGCTATGACTGGTCAGTTAAAGGCGTTCGGCAAGTGCCCTTCTGCCTACCTCAACTGCTGGCGGCTGATCCCAACGCCCCTGTTTACATAGTAGAAGGCGAAAAGGACACGCTTCGCCTTGAGTCCTTAGGGCTGGTCGCCACCACCAACGCCGGGGGAGCGGGCAAGTGGCCCCAAGAATTAAGCCCGCACTTTAAAGGGCGCAAGGTGATCATCCTGCCCGACAACGATGAAGCGGGCCGCCAGCACGCGGACAGGGTTCGGGGCGCATTGGCAGGCGTAGCGGCTGAAGTTCGCGTGGTGAGTCTGCCTGACCTACCGCCCAAAGGTGACGTATCCGACTGGCTGAACGCAGGGGGAACCCTTGAGCAATTGCAGGCGCTGACTGAGCAGGCCCCTGTCCTTCCTTTTGAGTCCAGCACCGAAAGCAGCGAAAAAGAGCGCAAGGAAAGCGCTTCTGAAATCATCATCAAGTTTGTTCTATCGGGATTCGAGCTGTTCCATGACGCAAACAAGGAACCGTACCTTCGTGACAAGGGCACGGATGTCGTGTGGCGCTTAACGTCCCGTCAATTTAGGAACCGCCTGTCTGCTCTGATTTATCAGGCCACCGAACGCTCATTCAGTGAACAGCCTATTACCGAGGCGCTGGGCACGCTCAGTGCCATGGCCCAGTACAACAGTGAGCAAAAAGCCGTACACATTCGCATGGCTGGCGAGGCTAAAGGCTATTACCTAGACCTAGGCCAGCAGGGCAACAGCCTTGCCGTTCACATCCAAGCCGGACGCTGGGACGTAGTAAAAGCGCCGGTCATGTTCTTTCGACCTGAGCCAATGCAGCCCATTCCAACCCCCGTTACTGGCGGTAGCATTGACGGCCTATGGCAGATAGCCAATGTGCCGGAGGGTTCTCGGTTGTTGGTGTTGGCATGGCTGATTGAATGTTTACGCCCTGATTTGCCCTTCCCCATTCTGGAGCTGTTGGGTGAACAGGGCAGCGCCAAAAGTACCACCCAAACCGCTATACGCCGCTTGATTGACCCCAACGCCTGCGACCTTCGCGGTGCCCCCAAAACCGTAGAAGATATTTTCGTCTGTGCGGCGGTAAGCGGGATTCTCAGCTATGAGAACGTGAGCCACCTACCCGCGCCAATGCAAGATGCTCTGTGTGTTGTGGCTACTGGGGGCGGTCTAGCCAAGCGCAAGCTGTACACCGACGCCGATGAAAGCGTGATTAACGTCAAGTGCCCCATTGTCTTGAACGGTATTAGCGCGGCGGTGACGGCTCAGGATCTAGTAGACCGCACCCTGACCGTAGAAACCCCGGTGATTAAGGCGCGTCTAGAGTCTAACAAGCTGTTTAATCAGTTTGAGGAACAGCGCCCTGCCTTATTAGGCGCACTGTTGGATATTGCTGCCAAAGCCCTGAGCTTACTTCCTAGTCAATCACTGCTACCAGAGCAGCGCCCGCGCCTGTTGGAGTTTGCTTTGCTGGGCATGGCTGTTGCTCAGGCCGTCGGTCAAAAGCCAGAGGACTTCCTGAAGGAATTTAACGCCAGCCGCCAAGAAAGTTTGGCTCGAACACTGGACGCCAGCCCTGTGGCCACGGCGGTCATGGAATACCTTGATGCAACCCCGCATGGCATGACGGCCAGCGTTAAAGACATCTTGGCCACGCTGGAACGTTTCAAGCCACTGGGCAGTGACGCATGGCCACGAACAGCTAAGGGCTTAGGTGATGCCTTGCGACGGGCCGCACCCGCACTTCGACAAATTGGAGTTGAGTGTTCGTGCCTTGGGAAGATTGGCGGGGCCGTGAAATGGACTATCAGTAAAAAAGGCCCTTTGCCGACGCGAAGTCCTGCAAGTCCTGAAGTCCTGTTAACTGATCAAAAAATAACCAATGAGCAGGACATTAGGACATTCAGGACTTCACCTAAAGAAGTTTCCTTTCCCACTTCACCAGCCCCAAGCGCTGAGGTGTTCTAAATGGCAGCCCTTGCCCGATTGATCGGCGAGGGCTTCGAGGTTCAGGCTGATGGGGAAAACATCCTTATCAGCCCAGCCAAGAACCTAACCGATGAAACCCGCCAATGGATACGCCAACACAAAGCCGAGTTACTGGCCGAACTGAAGCGCCCCAAGATGCCGCCCCATGCCCTGCTGGTACGGGTTGCCAATCTGCTGAGCGTGCCCCGTGGCTACCTACTCGAACAGGGCTTTCTTGATGCCCACGACCTGGAGGAACAGGCCGGAGCTGATCCACTGGCCATTGCCGCACTGATCCGCACTAGCCCGCACTGGATAGATAGAAAGGCACCAGCACCCACCAAAGCCCCGCCAGTGACGACAGAGAGCAAGGGAACACCAGAAGCCCATGCCATCCACTGGAGCGCGGCCATAGCCTCCCCTGAGTGGCTCCAAGCGCGTGATGCCTTCCACAACCATTTGGCGGCCTGCCCTGACTGCTGGGCACCCATAGGGCGCTATTGCTCAGAGGGTGAAGCACTACGCCAGCGGTATCAGGAACTAATGCCCACGGAGAACATTCATGGTCAAGCAAACCACTAGACGCTGATCTGCATGTGCCTGCATTACTGGAGGGGTCTTTAGGGGGCCTGACTGGGAGTGTCTCAGCGAAGGCTAGTCTTTTCTGATGTTTCAGCGTCAAGAATGTGACCAAGCCTAGTGTTTTTATGAAATGCTGTAATGCCTGTATTCGTGTAATACATATGGAATCAAGTATGACGAACAAAGCCGCAATGCTAACGCTCAGACTGGAGCCAGCTTTAAAGACTGCCCTAGACGACAAGGCCCGCCAAAGACGCATGGCCACGGGGGGCAATGTGACCTTAGCCGATCTGGTACGCGAAGCACTGGGCCAGTATTTAGCTGAGCCTTCACCTTCTGGCGCAATCCTCAAGCCTGAGGACTGGCAAGACGACGGGACATGGACTAATACGGCCACGCCAGCACCAGCAGACACCGAACCACGCTACAAGGCCATTCGAGCGGATGCGGTACGCCTGAAAGCTGAAGGGATGACGCAGAGGGAGATAGCCAAGCTGCTTGGAGTGTCTCAGCCGACTGTGTTTAAGGCGCTTAAGGGATGAAAATACTATCTGTGTGGCGATATGCCGCACCACTGGCCAGCCAGTAGAACGCCTGCAAGAACCCAGCAGCGGGCAACGTGTCCACCTGTGTGTACATCAAGAAACAGCCATAGACCTAAAAGCCTTATAAATCAGCTAGTTGCAGATCCTGTTCAAATGAGGCTCCCGCAACCAAATAGGTTCTAGCGATTAGTTAGTAAAATAATCGTATAGAACAGCAGAAAGGCCCGCCTAGTGCGGGCTTTTTTGTGCCTATAACCTTTACATCCGCCCGGATGGGATAAAGGTTGCCCTCAGCGCAAGCTCCCCCCTCACAAACCGCCCAGCATCCTCAGCGGCTAAGCATGCCGCAAAATCGCATCCAGCAAGCCGGGAAAAACCCTGTCTAACTCCACCTTGCGCAATGAATTCATGTGCGTGGTGCCGACACAGCGGGTGCAAACCAGCCCTGCATCTCGCAGTACTCGAAAATGATGGGAAACACTGGATTTAGGGCGATCGCCCTGCAGCTCACCGCAGCTGGCCTCGGTGACGGCATACAACTGACGGACAATCGCCATCCGCACTGGATCGCTCAGGGCATATAACAGGCGTTCAAGGTTGAACTCGTCAGGCGAGGGATGGGAATAGGTACGCATGGGCTCAGTATAACAGGCGTTTACTATATTCCATAGTTCGAATACTATCGAACAAATAGCCCGCCCTCTTGAGGAATATCCGTATGTCCGCTCTCTTTCAGCCCTTTACGCTCAAAGATGTCAGTCTGCGCAACCGCATTGCTATTCCGCCTATGTGCCAGTACATGGCACAAGATGGCGTAGTTAATGACTGGCATCTGACACATTACGCCGCCCAAGCACGCGGGGGTGCAGGTTTGATTGTGGTGGAGGCCACCGCTGTGGCTCCAGAAGGCCGCATTACTCCCAATTGTGCCGGACTCTGGAATGATCAGCAGGCACAGGCTTTTGTGCCGGTGGTCAAGGCCATCAAAGCCGCTGGAGCCGTACCGGGTATTCAGATTGCCCATGCGGGACGTAAGGCTAACGCCAACCGCCCATGGGAAGGTGATGACCATATCCCTGAACACGATCCGCGCCACTGGCAAACCCTCGCCCCTTCGGCACTGGCTTTCGGTGAGCCTTTGCTGCCTCGCGTTCCACAAGCCATGACGCTGGAAGAGATTGCCCGCGTGCAGCAAAACTTCGTGGACGCCGCTCGCCGCGCCTATGAAGCCGGTTTTGAGTGGATTGAGCTGCACTTTGCCCATGGCTATCTGGCGCAAAGCTTTTTCTCCGAGCATTCCAACCAACGTACTGACGCATACGGCGGTAGCTTCGACAATCGTTGCCGCTTTCTGCTGGAAACCTTGGCGGCAGTACGCACTGTGTGGCCGGAGCATTTGCCACTGACCGCCCGTTTTGGGGTGATCGAGTTCGATGGCCGCGACGAGCAAACCCTCAGCGAATCCATCGAGCTGGTTCGACGCTTTAAGGCCGAAGGGCTGGATCTGCTCAGCGTGAGCGTCGGCTTTACCATTCCAGACACCAACATCCCGTGGGGGCCTGCCTTTATGGGGCCGATTGCTGAGCGCGTGCGCCGTGAAGTGGGGATTCCCGTGACCTCTGCCTGGGGCTTTGGTGCGCCCAAACTGGCGGAGAAAGCCGTAGCCCAAGGGCAACTGGATTTAGTCTCAGTGGGACGCGCGCATCTGGCCAATCCGCACTGGAGTTATTTTGCCGCTCAGGAGTTAGGCGTTGAGCGCGCCGCTTGGACACTGCCCGCGCCTTATGCTCACTGGTTGGAGCGTTATAAGTCGCTTTGATGGGTTGAGGTGATAAAAGGTGAAGATCATAGCGTGCGAGCTGATCTTCACTACCGCACGAGCAGCTCAGAGAGGTCTCTAGCAGCAGATAGCGCTATACTCTCGCCCCGTTTTTACCCACACCCCGAGGAACGCGCATCATGTCAAACACAGTCCCCAGTGTCGGTTGGGTGTCGCTTGGCTGCCCTAAGGCTACCGTCGACTCCGAACGCATCCTGACCCAACTGCGGATTGAAGGCTATCAGATCGCGCCCACCTACCAAGGGGCCGACGTGGTGGTGGTCAACACCTGCGGCTTTATTGACTCCGCCAAGGCCGAATCCCTAGAGGCCATCGGCGAAGCCCTGCGCGAAAATGGTCGCGTCATCGTCACCGGCTGCATGGGCGTCTCTGAAGATGCCATCCGCGACGTACACCCGCGCGTGCTAGCGGTGACTGGCCCGCACCAATATGAGCAAGTGGTACAAGCCGTCCACGAGGCCGTAGCGCCACCGGCCAATCACGATCCCTTTGTGGATCTAGTGCCCCCGCAAGGCATCAAACTGACCCCACGCCATTACGCCTATCTGAAAATTTCCGAAGGCTGCAACCACCATTGCAGCTTCTGCATCATCCCCGACATTCGCGGCAAGCTGGTCAGCCGTCCAGTGGGCGAGGTGCTAGAAGAAGCCGAGCGCCTAGTCAAAGCGGGCGTACAAGAGCTGTTGGTGATCTCCCAAGACACCAGCGCCTACGGCGTAGATCTAGGCTACAAAACCGACTTTTGGAACGGTCGCCCGGTCAAAACCCGCATGCTGGAACTCTGCGAAGCCCTGTCCAGCCTAGGCGTTTGGGTGCGCCTGCACTACGTCTACCCCTACCCCAACGTGGACGAACTGATTCCACTGATGGCCGAAGGCAAAATCCTGCCGTATCTGGATATCCCCTTCCAGCACGCCAGCCCGAAAATCCTCAAAGCCATGAAGCGCCCGGCCTTTGAAGATCAAACCCTCGCCCGCATCCAAGCATGGCGGAAGATCTGCCCGGAGCTGAACATCCGCTCCACCTTTGTGGTCGGCTTCCCCGGAGAAACCGAAGAAGACTTCCAATACCTGCTGGATTGGCTGAGCGAAGCCCAACTCGACCGCGTTGGCTGCTTCCAATACTCCGCCGTGGATGGCGCTGCCGCCAACGCCTTGGAAGGTGCTGTGCCGGAAGAAATCAAACAGGAACGCTGGGAGCGCTTTATGGCCCATCAACAAGCCATCAGCGAAGCCCGCCTCCAAGCCAAAATCGGCCAAACCCTTGAAGTACTCATCGACGAAGTGGACGACGAAGGGGCCATTGGCCGCTCGGTAGGCGATGCCCCGGAAATCGACGGCAATGTCTACCTTGAAGACTCCGACCTGAAACCCGGCGACAAAGTGCGCGTCTGCGTCACCAACGCCGACGAATACGACCTCTGGGCCGAGCGCGTCTGATGCCCCGCCCGCCGACGGACTTGCCTCTGCAACACAGCGTCTCGCCCGTCGGCTACCTGCGCTCCTGCTTTCAAGAAAAGTTCGCCATTCCTCGGCAATCGCGGCTAGCGCCCGCTGCGCGCGGAGTGGTGGAGCTGCTCCCACCCTTTGACCAACCACAAGCGGTAGAGGGGCTGGAACAGGTCAGCCATATCTGGTTGCTGTTTTTGTTTCATCAAACCCTAGAACAGCAACCGCGCCTACGAGTACGACCACCGCGTTTGGGCGGCAATCAGCGGGTGGGCGTCTTTGCCACCCGCTCCACCCATCGGCCTAATGGCATCGGGCAATCGGTAGTGACCTTGGATCGCGTCGAGGCGGGCCGCCTGTGGGTGTCCGGCATCGACCTGTTGGACGGCACGCCCATTCTCGACATCAAACCCTATGTGCCCTACGCCGACAGCCTACCCGAAGCGCATAACCACATGGCCAGCGCTGCACCGGTGTTATTGGAAGTGCTTTGGAGCGAGGCGGCGCTACAGCAAGCCCAATGCGAAGCCCAGCGACTGACCGAACCCTTGGTAGCGCTGATTGAACAATGCCTCGCCCAAGACCCGCGCCCTGCCTACAGCAGCCCCGACCCAGAACGCCGCTATGGCACGCGCTTTTGGGATGTCGAGGTGGCCTGGCATTACCCCAGCGCCCAGCAAATCCGGGTGCTGGAGGTTAGGCCTACCACCGGCTAAGTCGGCTTATTTGGATTTTGCTTTTTCCGGCACCAGCATCAGGCGCTCGCTACCATAAGTACGCGCTTGGTTTTCCACCTTGAAGGGAAAACTCATGTACTGTCCCTGCCGCCAGGCCTCAATGCCATCGGCATAGTGCGGGCTGGCCGGATTGCCCGATTGCCCGGAGCTGTTCATCGCCAGCATCGGCTCTTCACGCCCAAAATCGACAATCAACCGCATGGCCGGAATCAACCAAGCATCGAAGTTACTACCCCAGCGCTCCGCCGCCACATTCAGGGTACTAAAATCACCCCCCGCTGGATAAGGCCCACGGTTCAAGTAGCCCTGCACTGCTTCGGTAGCCAAACGCTGTGGCATATTCATGTAGGCCGCCAACTGGCTGGGGCCGCTCACCCAGTGGTAACGGTGCAGATTGCCCCATTGCCAATCGCTGCGCTTAGTGCCTAAACGCGCCTCTAACAGACTGATACTGGCGACTAAACTACGCGCCAGAATATCCGGTTTGCTCTCTCGCTGCGGCGTGCTGACATCATCCCAAAAGGGGCTGTCATCGCGGCCCAACAGGTGATCGGCCTGCGCGGCGTAGGAGTTAGTCGCCGTTTGCACCAAGGCTTGCCATGCTGGGCTGTCATCCTTAGGCCCTAGCTCGTCCAAAAAGGTCTGGCGCGCCGACTCATAGATAAAGGCTCCGTAGACAGCTGCCTCAGCAGAACGCGCGTCCAAAGTGCCATCAAAGGCCAGCAGCGTTTTTAAGGCCTCTTGAGCCTTGGTTTTTTGCTCGCTTGGCAACGCTTCTATGGCCTTAGCCAAGGGCTGGCGCATACCGGGGCCTTGCAACATATTCTTGAGTTTGGCCGCAAAGGGTGTGGTTTGGTCGAGCTGCATAGCGGTAGTGCTGCGTACGTCCTGCTTACCCTGCTCAATCAGCCTAGACAGGCGCTCGTAGCGCTCCGGGTTATGCCAAGAGCTAGAGAGCTGCATGCCATAGCCGCGTGGAATCGTGCGCTGATTGGCCGTCCCCAGCCAGCCCTTTACCGGGTCTTGGTCATAGGGAGAAAGCATCGGCTCAGCGAATCCATCCCAGTCATAGCGCCCCTCCCAACCGGGTGAAGGCAGCAAGCCCAAGCCCGCACGACGATTGGGATAGCGCCCGGTCACCTGCCAAGCAATGCTCTGGGCATCGGCAAAAACTAGATTCAGGGGGATAGATTGTATTTTCTGCGCTGCCGTAAAGGCCTTGCTCACTGAGGGTGCTTGCGAGAGCTTAAAGAAGGCCTCGAACGATTGGTCTTGCTCAAATGACAGCCGCTTCAGCGCCAAACCATAGCGACTGCTCAAAGGCACAGGCTGAGCAGGATGCTGGCGTTCACCTAGCGCAGGGTTTAGCAAAGGGCCATTACGCGTCTCATAGACCGCCTCACGCAGCGCAGGCTGTCCTTTGATCCGGTAGGTTTCCTGCCGTTCGCGCACCGGCTGCCACTGACCGTCGGCCAAATACAGCAGCCGATTGCCCTCGCGGCGAATTTGCTCCAGAAACACATCCTGATTGTCGCCCATGACCATGGTCATGCCCCAAGCCAGCTTGCCATTAAAGCCCACCACCACGGCGGGAACACCGGCAATACTCGCCCCTGCCGCCTGAAAATCCGGGGCCTGTACCTGTACCATGGTCCAGTACGAAGGCATGGCCAGTGGCAAATGGGTATCGTTGGCTAACAGCGGCTTGCCGCTTTGGGTGCGACTACCGGATAGCGCCCAGTTATTAGAAGCCGCCATACTCAGCGGGCTGAATTGCGCCAACTGATTGTTTACCTCACCCAAGGCAGCCAAATCAGGCAAAGCGCCTTTTAAATCCAGCCCCTTGAGTTTTTCAGCTTCCTCAAAAGGCAAAGGCTCATCCGGGTAAATCGGCAGCAACCAAGCCAATTTATCAGCACCCACCTTTTGCGCCATGACCAGCGCGGCGATTTCCTCTTGCAAGTTCACCGACAGGCCAAAATTGATCAGGCAGAAAATCAGTGCGGAGTCTTCTGGCTTCCAATACTCCGGCTCTTGACCCGCCAGATCCAAGGGATACTGATCCCGATAGCGGTACAGATAGGCATTAACGCCCCGCGCATAGACCTCCAGCATATTCTTCATCTGCGGCGAGGCATTGCGGTAGAGGGTTTCCGCACTCTGACGCAAATTTACCGTACGCATGAAGCGGTCAATATTCAGCACCCCCGGCCCTACCAACTCCGCCAAACGCCCTTGAGCGGTCAGACGCATACCGACCATTTGACTGAGCCGATCGCTGGCATGCACATAGCCCAGCGCAAAAACCGCATCATGGAAATTGCGACCTTCGATGAATGGCACACCAAGGGCATTACGACGTACGCTGACTGCGTCAAAGAGTCCCACCAGCGGCTGCTTGCCCTGAGCAGGAGGTAGCGTCTGTTGGTACTGCTGATCCAAATAGGCTTGGCAGCCCGTTAGACCTGCCACCAGCAGCATTGCGGCCAGAAGTGGCGCAGGTATGGAGAAGGACATGAGGTGTTCCTGTTGCGAGCCCTATAAGATCGACAGCAGCCTAGCCTTGCGCTAGACGCTGCTCACGACCCGACGGATACCAACATGGGAACAGCGGGTCTTAGGGATATGGTACTGGCTCAGAGAACAAGATAGTGCAGAAAAACACAGCCAACAGCGACATCAGGACAGCGGTGGAGTCAATCCAGTGCGACAGTGGTCACGGGGCTGCTCAACTCACCTTGGCTGGAAATGGGTACAGTGCGGCCAAACATCATGCCGGAGCGAATCTCACCATCCAAGTTATAGTGGATCGGTTTGCCGCTCTTTTTGAGCAGGCGAACCACCTGTTTGGCTTGCTTCCACAGATTGGTTTGCACTGGAACTTCATAATAGGCGTGACCGTTGGCAGGGATTTCAGCCCATACCGTGCTGTCGCCACTGGCCAGCTCGACATTCTCCAACTGCACTCGGTAGGTCAAGCCGCGAATGGGCAGGCTGACATTGTTGGGGTTGTCGATGCGATAGCGCAGTACAAAATGCTGTTCCAAGGCGCGCGCCTTGATAACTTCCACCTTGGTCAACTGGACTTCGGGGCTTTTGAAACCGTCACCAAACCAAGTCGAGCAGCCGGGAAGCATGGTCATCAACCCTAGCAGGAGTCCAGTTTTTATGAGTTGCTTCATGGTAGGCGCTGACATTTTGGTACTCCGGCAATTCGGTCCGTGAATAAGGTCTGTAGGCATAACGAGTCGCAACGGCAAAGTGGCGCTTGCATACTGCGTCCTGAAGGTGCGTTGTCCGCTTATCGCCTTTGTCTAACCGTTAGCTTTCGGGATGAGGAACACTAACGCCGTAAAGTGATGAACGAATGACACACTTCTGATACCTAAGTACCCTTCTGCTATCACGAGTAAGTCAGCATAAACCCAAAGCCGCCTTGAAAAAGTGACCTGTAGCAAGAGTCATGCGGGTGACTGTGCCCAGCATAATCTAAATAATAACAATTATCATTAAAATATAAGGGAGTGTCTGCGGCAGATGGTAGCGGCCTAGGCATCTAAAAGCGGCTGAGTGCACGGAATGGAGCGGAATAGATAGGATGGAAAGTCGGGCAGCGACTCCCCTGCTGTAGGTCAGACCCAGCAGGGAAGCCGGAGGGCAGAGCTCGGGCGCTCGGTGCCTATGCCAGATGACGGCTGTAGATCCCTCAGACAGCCCTGAAGAAAGGAGGGTTAGTGCTAAATCAGCACTGCGCGATGCCAGTAACGGTAATGCCGAAGCGTTCTACAAGCAGCAGGGCTGGGGTCTGTTCTTCGTTAAGATCGGGCTCAAAATCCAGTTCTTCGTAATCTTGCTCGGCTTTCTGGGTAACCAGATTGACTGCCTCGTCAAGATCGGGCTGGTGATCAGATTTAACTTTGATCATGGAGGTGTTGCCGTTTTGGTTGTAAGCAATGATCCAAGTGGCCATGTGCAATACCCTCTCGTCCGGTCTTGTTATGGACTTTTCGTACCCAGCACATCTGGGCACCACGACTTTAGGCTAGACCTATTTCCACTCGCGCGCCAAGATTGATTTGCATTTATTTTGCCCTCTTTCGACAAACGGCAGTACTCCAGAGGGCAAATGCCTTACCACATCAGGTCGTCCGGTACCTTGTAGGCGGCGTAGGGATCATCGTCTTCCGGCGCTTCGGTGGGGGTATTGAGCAGTATCACCCGACGGGCATCGCGCTCTTGGATTTTCAGCGCAGCATCGCGGGGGATGACTTCGTAGCCGCCACCGTGACGCACAATGGCTAAGGAGCCTCGGGACAGTTTGTCACGCAGCATGGCGTTAACGGACAGGCGCTTAACCTTTTTGCCATCCACGAAGTTGTAGTAGTCCTCGGTGTCGAGCTTGGGCAGGCGGCTGCTTTCGATGAGCTGCTTGATCTGTGCAATCTTGGCTTTTTGCTCAAGCTTTTCTTGCTGCTGGCGGTTGAGTTCGCGATCGCGCTCAACTTTTTCGGCTTGAGCTTGCAGGGCGGCTTGGCGCTGCGAGTCATCCTTTTCGACTTGCCCTTTGCGCTCCAGGCGTTCTTGTTTCTGCTGTTGCTTGGTGGCCTGTTTGGCCTGCTTCTCATTGACCAGTCCGGCATTAAGTAACTGGTCACGAAGGGAAAGCGCCATGATCAACCTTTTGTCTGTGATGGATGACAGTTTGCAAGTCTGCGGCGTCGCCCAAACAAGTCAAGTCATTTGCTTGGAAAGCCTGCGGCTCGCTTAGGATTTTTCCTGCTGTTTGGCCTGATCCCAGAGGGCATCCAGCTCACCCAAGGTGCATTGCTCAAGCTGTCGACCTGATTGGCGCACTGCCTGTTCGATGAACTGAAAGCGCCGCTCAAACTTACGGCTGGCAGCGCGTAACGCGGCTTCGGGATCAACGCCGAGGTGTCGGGATAGGTTGACACCTGCAAAGAGCAAATCGCCCAGCTCTTCAGCGATGGCCTGTGGATTCTGTTGGCGCATAGCGTCGCGGACTTCTTCTAGCTCTTCTAGGACTTTATCGAATACGGGTTCAGGCGCGGGCCAATCAAAGCCGCTTTGGGCTGCACGCTTTTGCAATTTAGCGGCACGGCTCAGGGCGGGCAGCGCCTGCGGAATATCAGCCAGCAGGGAGAGCTGCTCAGGGGCGGCGGCTTGCTCGGCGCGCTCTTCGGCTTTGATGTCTTCCCAGCGCCGCCGAATGCTGGCTTCGTCTAGGCTGGGAGCGACAGCATCGCTGTACAGGCTGCCCTCAGGAAATACGTGAGGGTGACGGCGCAGCAGTTTGCGGGTTATGCCGTCCACTACCTCAGCAAAGGCGAAGCGCTGTTCTTCACTGGCCAACTGGCTGTAGTAGACCACTTGGAGCAGTAGGTCGCCCAGCTCACTGGGAAGGTGGGCAAAATCGGCGCGTTCGATGGCATCGGCGACTTCGTAGGCTTCCTCAAGGGTATGAGGTACGAGGCTGGCGTAGGTCTGTTTGAGATCCCAAGGGCAGCCGCGCAGCGGATCGCGCAGGCGGGCCATGAGGTAGAGCAGGTCATCAAGCTGATACATAAGCGGCGGCACTCCCAAGGTTGAAGGGCCAGCAGCATACACGCCTTGTTCGGCGCTTTCAGGCACTGCCGCTCGGCTACCCAGCGACTATTCCCATGCGTTGCCAGTGGGGCAGGATGTGTTGCTCAAACTGGGCTAAACGCTGGGCATCCTCAAGCGCCGCAGGTTGGCGGCAATCGCGCTGCACGGCGCGCAGAGTCTCCAGCAGCAAGGGGCCGCGCAGTTGCGGGTATTCTAAGAGAACGCGCAGGATCGCCATCTGCAAGCTATCGGCGCTGAGACTGGCTCCTAAGCTCGGCGCAGCAATGTGCCCATAAGCTTGCCCCCGCAAGCAGCGCTCACTGAGCAGTCGATTAAGCCTTTGGCAAGCGCTGATATCCAGTGATCCCGGCAATAAGGGATGCACATGGCCCGCCCATGCCAGCATTTGCAGCGCTGGGCTAAGCAGGTCACGCTGCGAGTGAAGGGCCGGAAGCTCCAATAGTTCGGCAAAACGGCGCGGACGCTGGGCCAAGGCCTCCAGCAAAGGGCTGAACAGGCTAGCAGCGCCCTGCACCGGGCCGATTCGGGTGTCAAATTGCAGAGCGCCGCGCGATGGTGAGCCGGGTAAGGCGCTCAGCACCTGATCGAGCAGCAGGTTCCGGTGACTGGACTCATCCAGCGGCTGCAAGCCTTTTTGGTAGAGGTCGCGGCGTTCAGATTGGTTGCGCGCCAGATCCTTAAAGCTTTCCCGCTCGGCGAGGCTCTGTAAGCCACTGAGCAGCGGCAGCAGGTTGCCGGGGATGGACAGGGCATCAATGTTTTCCAGCGGTGTGGCGCTGCCCATGTAGTCACAGCCGCAGTCACTCTTAACATCGGCCATAACCTCAGCCACCGGCAGGGATTCCCAGTGGCTATTCAGTAACTCATGGGCGAGGTACGCGGGGTCTTGCTGACGCGCGTGCTTTAGGTACTCATGGGCAGCGGGATTCTGGCTAAAGAACCCCGCACCTGCCTCGGCCATGCGCTCCAACAGTCCTAGCGCTGCCTGTACCCGTTGCGCGGAGTTACCGGGCATCTGCTGAGCATGGGCGCGCAGCAGGCTACGAAAGCCGGCTAAAAACGCCATGCCCGGCTGGCACATATAGCCTAGATAAAGGATGCCGCCCGGTTTCAGCCAATGGCGCACACAGCGACGGATCGCCTGTCGTTGCGCGGCGGATACCCAAGAGTAAACGCCATTCAACACGATGAAGTCATAGCAAGCCGTTTGCTCAGCCGCGATTGAAGCCAACTGCATAAAATCGGCTTCGATGAATTGCAGATTGTCCAAGCCTGCCGCCTTGGCTAAGCCCCGCCCATGGGCAATGTGCTGCGGATTAAGGTCAATGGCCACAAAGCGGCCTTGCGGATTGCTGGCAGCATTTAAGAGCGCACCTAAGCCTTGCCCGCAGCCTAGCTCGCACCAAGCATAGGGCTGGCTGATATCCGGGCCGCGCAGGCCCAAGGCGGTGCTGACAAAGGACAACCAAAGCGGCGTGGACTCGCGCTGCACATGGTGGGGATAGGGCACATCCTGTAGATAATCAGACGGCTGCACGGCGCGGCCTCCCCTTAAAAGGAGAACTTGGCCGAGGCATAGTAGGAACGCCCCGGTTCGTTATAGCTGGCAGCCCCAGCTCCACCTGAGGAGTTGGTGCCTTCACGGTACAGCTCTTTATCGAACAGGTTGTTGATGCCTGCGCCTAGCGTCCAGTTTTTGCCGAACTCATAGTTACCGTTGATGGCCCACAGGGTGTAGCCGCCACGGCGTTTCAGAGCATCGCCGCTTTCTGTTGCGCCGGTGGTACTCAGGCTGCGCGGCTCTTGATAGCCATAGAAGGTGGCGCTGAGGGTCATGCTCAGTTCTTTGGTGGGCTGCCAATCCAACATGGAGTTGATGGTGGATTTGGGGATCACCGACAGTGGCTCGCCGGTGCTCTTATTCTTGTTCTCAATCATGTAGGTGACGTTGGTATTCCAACTGAGGATATCGCCCTCAAAGCCCATGATGGGCACGTTGAAGTTACCCTCCCAACCTGCCACTACCGCGCGTGGGGCGTTTTCCCACATCAAAATTTGCCCCGTCCCTGAAGTGCCTGTGGTGGTTCCCTCAACGTTCAAGCCTGCTTCAATCTTGTCCTCATACTCGTTGCGGAAATAGGTGACGCCCGCTGCCCAGCCTGCATGGTTGTAGGCCGCGCCTAACTCGAAGTTCCAGCTTTTTTCCGCATCCAGCTTGTCGTTACCCTGTACATAGCAGCCGCCGCCCAAGCTAGGCGAATCCACCGGACAGCCGTTGCCCATGGTGTAGTAGATATAGTTATTGTTGGACTGGTACAGGTTGGGCGCTTTGAAGGCACGGGCAATACCGCCCTTGATGGTCACTGTATCGGTCAGCCGGTATGAGGAGTTCAGGCTGGGGCTCCAGTTCATGCCGAACTGGGAGTGATTGTCGTAACGCAGGCCGGGCGTGAGTGTCCAGCGATCGGTTAGCGACATGTTGCTTTCGGCAAAAACGCCAAAGTTCTCATTGGTGGATTCGCTTTTGCGCGTGCCATTTCCGGCACCGGGCAGCGCACCGCCTGCACTGGTGGCTTGACTCATGGAATAGGGATCGTCCAGCACTTCCTTGGTGTATTCAAAGCCCATGGTGGCGACTTGCTGCACCATGAAGTTGAAGGGAACGTTGACCTCGCCGCTGAAGGCGTAGTTGTCGTATTCGGAGGTGGTCATGTCGCTGGCGTTAATACTGCCTTCACTGCCCCCGGCCAGCCCTTCGTTCAGGCGGCGGTTACGGGTATTTTCATAGGAGAACACCAACTGCGAACTGCCCCAATTCCAGTGGCCCTTGTGGGTGATGGAGCCAGAGCGCCGGTACATGATGTTGGTTTCTCGGTCGATCAACTGGTTCAGAGTGCTTGAGCCCGTGGTGCTGACCGCCCGATCACCCGCATAGATATTGCCCTGACGGCTGTAGCCACCCTCGATTTCGATGTGCTGATTGGGCGTCATATCCCAACGCAGCATGCCGTTCAGGTCGCGGTTACGCACCCCTTCCTTACCGGCGGGCGGGGTTACTGCGCCATCTGCCAGAAAGTCACCGTTCAGCGACTGGCTGTCCGAGTCAGTTTTGTTGATGTTGCCGTGTACTCGGTACGACAGGCTGTCGGTTAGCGGCCCCATCAGGCTGAAGTTATGGCGACGGGTTTCGCCTTCTTCATTGTTTTCCGGGTTATTGGAGTACCAAGACAGCGAGCCCGAGGTTTTTTGCTTGGGCGCTTTGGTGATGATGTTGACCACCCCGCCCATGGCTCCCGAACCATAACGCGCCGCTGCTGGGCCGCGCAGCACTTCGATGCGTTCCACCAGCTCCGGCGGCACCCAGTTGGTATCGCCACGGGTGTTACGCTCACCGCTGCGCCCCATACGCACCGAGTTACGCGAACGCACCGGCTTGCCATCAATCAGGATTAGGGTGTTTTCCGGGCCCATGCCGCGAATGTCGATTTGCCGGTTGTTGCCGTACTGACCACTGGCGCTGTTGCCGGTCAGGTTAACGCCGGGCATTTTGCGAATGATGTCGGAGAGATCATTGACCGGCGGGCGCTTTTTGATGTCATCCGCAGTGATGATGGACACCCCCGGCGCTTGCTTAAGCTCCTCTGCCGCAGTCACCAGCATGTCGCCCAGCTCTAGGGCGTCATCGCCGAGAGATAACGCGCCTTCTTGGCTGGCATCAGCCTCTGCGCCCTCCTCGCCTATCACCATCTGCCCCATAACCGGAGCAGACAAACTTAACAATGCCAGTGGCAGGTAACGAAGCTTGAAACAGGGCAGCATAGAAGGACCTCACGTCAAACGCATGGGCGGCGGCGCGGGCTGAGCGAACAGCCAAGGGCTCTGCGCACTCACTTTCCCGCCGGTGAAGCCTTCAAATACTATTCATTATCAATTGATAATAAAGATCATTTACAAACTATACAGTTTTCAGCCGTATATTCAGGCGCAGCCCTAGCATGCGGTTTTCCGCCCATAGGCTTCCGCCTTGCTGCTGGATCATCCGCTGGGCAATCGCCAGCCCCAAGCCAAAACCATCGCCACCGGGACGCTCCGCACAGAGCCGAGTAAAGGGCTGAAAGATTAGCGCTAAGTCGCTATCGGGTACGCCCGGCCCTTGGTCTTCAATCCAAATCAGCCAGTCTGCGCCCTCGCGCTGGCCGCCCAAACACACCCGGCCATTGGGCGGTGAATGGCGAATGGCGTTGCGCAGGATGTTTTCCAAGGCTCTGGCCAAGGCGTTGAGATGTCCCTTAACCACACAGGATTCTGGCAATAGGCAGGGCAGGCGTTCCGGCGACCAACCGCTTTCAAAACAGGCATCCTCGCGCAGCAGCTCCCAAAGCGCGCTGAGGCTGACCGGCTCCAGCGGCAAACTGGGCCGCTCAGCATCCAACCAAGCCAGCTCTAGGGTGCTGTTGACTAAAGTGCGCATCAAATTGACTTCGCGCTCGACACGCTCGCGCAGCTCCAGAGCCTCCAGCGGCGTCTCACAGGCGACTTGCAGACGGCTTAGGGGCGTGCGCAGCTCATGGGACAGATCGCGCAGCAGTTGGCGCTGCTGAGTCACCGACTGCTGTAGGCGTTCGGCCATGTGCTGAAAGGCATGGCTGAGTTCGCCCAGTTCATCTTTGCGGCGTGCCAGTTTGGCGTCCAAGGGCGCGTGTAGCTGATCGGCACGCAGGGCATTAGCCTGTTCGCGCAGACGGGCCAAGGGCGCAATCAGCACCCGATACAGCCCAAAACAGAACACCAAGGCCAGCAGCGCGGGCAGCAGGTACTGCACCAGCAGATTGAGCAGCAAGCGATAACGCCAAGGCCGATGGCGCTCAGGCAGTTGCATCAGCAAATGTCCTTGGCCATCAGCAAAGGGTATTTTCAGCAGGGGCAAGTCGCGGCTGCGGCGACTCATCGGCCAATCCAGCAGGCGCAGAGCGGTCAGGCGCTGGCGTAGCTCCTCATCCAAGCCTTGCGTGCCTAGGGGTTGCAGCTCGTTATCCAAGACTGCCATCCAGCCGTGCTCTTGGCTTTTCAGTTGTGTGAGAAAGGCATCCACTGCCAGCGGGCCTGCATGGGCGGCTTGTTCAGCTTGGTCGGCATAGCGGCGTAATTCGTGGCGAGCCTCATCGGACAGGTAGGAGCTTTCCAAGTCGATGTGGCGCATCCAAGCACCGCTGAGGGAAATCACCAACAAGAAAAAGGTCACCAGCAAAGCCGCTAGTTTCCAAAACAGCGAGTGCCGATTGGGCATTAACTCAGCTCCAGTGAACTTAACAGATAACCCTTGCCCCAGACGGCTTCCAATCTGATGGGTAGACTCCCCAAGCGCGCCAATTTGCGGCGAATGTTGCTGGCGTGCATATCGAGGCTGCGGTCATGCTGGGCATAGCCACGCCGCAACACTTGCTGGTAGAGAAAGGCTTTACTTAACACTTCGCCCAAGTGTTGGCTGAGGGTTTCTAGCAGACGGTATTCAGTGGGCGTCAGTCCTAGCCATTGGCCTTGATAGGCGACATCGCTGCGCTCATCACTGAAGTGTAGTCCATTGCCATGGCAATGGCTTGGCTGGCGGCGCTCATAGGCAATCCGCCTTAGGATGGCTTCGATGCGTACCTGTAGCTCATTCATGCTGAAGGGTTTGGGCAGGTAGTCATCGGCTCCGCTGCTAAAGCCTGTGATGCGCGCCTGCTCATCGCCTAGCGCTGAAATCAAAATCACCGGCACTTGGCGTTGGCAGCGCAAACGCGACAGCAGACTCAGCCCATCCAAGTGTGGCAAGAGTACGTCGAGTAGGATCAGCTCGAAGCGCTCCTCACAGGCTAAGGCTAGGCCTTGCTGCCCGTCGCGGCAGAGGGTCACTGAAAAGCCTTGGCGCTTGAGATGCTCGCTCAGGTGGCTGCTGAGCAAGGGGTCATCTTCAATGGCCAGAATCTGCCGATCACTGTAAGGAGACATGTGGAATCCCTTTCAAATGAAAAGGATTCTATTTTAATAAAGCCTTAGCAAAACAGCCCGGATATATTTTGAACGAATTCCCCTCTCCCCCCATGACTGAGGCAGAGAGGGACATCCTCAAGCCGCCGTGCGGTGACGGCGCGCTTCGATGATATTGGGCAGTTGCGAGATGCGGCCCAGCAAGCGGCCCAGTTTGTCCAGATCGGGAATTTCGATGATCAGCGACATCTGCGCGGTACTGTCTTCCTTGTTGGACTGGGTGTTGACGGTGATGACGTTGATCTTCTCATTGAGCAGCACCTGAGAGATATCACGCAGCAACCCGGCCCGGTCGTAAGCGTGGATGTGAATTTCCACCGGGTAGGTTTTTTCCGGTTCCGGCCCCCAGTTCACCTGAATCATCCGTTCTGGCTCGCGGCTGCCGTGTTGCAGGGCGTTAGCGCAGTCTTGGCGGTGAATGCTCACCCCACGGCCTTGGGTGATGTAGCCGATGATGGGATCGCCCGGTAAGGGATGGCAGCAGCTGGCCATGTGGGTCATCAGGTTGCCGACGCCCTGTATCTGCACATCGTCGCGCTTGCCGGTGCGGCTGCTGGCGGCTTTGCGGGGAATCAGATCGAGGGCGCTGCTGTCACGCTCCGGCTCAACCAGCTGCTGCGCCAGATTGACCAGTTGATTGAGGCGCAGGTCGGTGGCACCCAAGGCGGCAAACATATCATCGGCGGTCTTTAGGTTAACCTTCTCGGCCAAGGTCTCGTAGTTCACCGGTGGCAGATCCAGACGGGCCAGTTCGCGCTCTAGCAAGGCCTTGCCAGTGATGACGTTCTGGTCGCGGTCTTGCAGCTTGAACCAGTGTACGATCTTGGCCCGCGCCCGCGAGGTGGTGACATAACCCAGATTGGAGTTCAGCCAATCACGGCTTGGCGTGCCCTGCTTGCTGGTGATGATCTCCACTTGCTCGCCGGTTTGCAGGCTGTAGTTGAGCGGCACGATGCGCCCGTTGATCTTCGCACCCCGGCAGGCATGACCGATTTCTGTGTGTACCCGGTAGGCAAAATCCAGCGGCGTTGCGCCCTTGGGCAGGTCGATGGCATGACCGTCCGGGGTGAATACGTAAACCCGATCCGGCTCGATATCCACCCGCAGTTGTTCGGCCAATCCGCCGATGTCGCCCAGCTCTTCGTGCCACTCCAGCACTTGGCGCAGCCAGGAGATTTTCTCCTCGTAATGGCTGGAAGTGCTGTTGACGTCGGTGCCTTTGTATTTCCAGTGCGCGCAAACACCTAGCTCGGCTTCCTCGTGCATGGCGGTGGTGCGAATTTGCACTTCCAAGACCTTGCCGCCGGGGCCAATCACCGCCGTGTGCAGCGAGCGATAGCCGTTTTCCTTGGGGTTGGCGATGTAGTCGTCAAACTCTTTGGGAATGTGCCGCCACAGGGTATGCACGATGCCCAGCGCGGTGTAGCAATCGCGCACTTCCGGCACCAGCACCCGCACGGCGCGTACGTCATAAATCTGGCTAAATTGCAGCCCCTTCTTCTGCATCTTGCGCCAGATGGAGTAGATATGTTTGGCGCGGCCTTTGACATCCGCCTTGATGTTGGCCTCCAGCAATTCGCCTTTCAGCTGCTGTACGGCGGTGGTGATGTAGTGCTCGCGATCGACCCGCCGCTCATGCAGCAATTGGGCGATTTGCTTGTACTGCTGCGGCTCTAGGTAGCGGAAAGCCAGATCCTCCAGCTCCCATTTGATATGGCCAATGCCCAGCCGATGGGCCAAGGGGGCGTAGATATCGCTGACCTCACGGGCCACGCGCTGGCGCTTGGTTTCATCGGCATGTTTAACCGCGCGGATGGCGCAGGTGCGCTCGGCCAGCTTGATCAGCGCTACCCGCACATCATCGACCATGGCCACTAGCATCTTACGCAGATTTTCCACCTGCGCTTGAGTGCCCAGCACCATGGATTCACGGGTGCGCGGGTTAAGGCTGTCGCTGATGGCCGCCATGCGCAGCACACCTTCGATCAATTTGGCGACCAGAGGGCCGAAGTGCTCGCGTAGGTCAGCCAGCTTGATTTTATGCTCGCGCACCCCGCGATAGAGCACCGCCGCGACTAAGCTGTCCTGATCCAACTTAAGATCAGCCAGAATTTCGGCAATCTCCAGCCCCGTCACATGGCTGAAGGTGTTATTGCCCCAAGGGCTTTCTTCGGCCTTGGTTTTAGCTTGCTCATCGGCCCGGCGGGCGAACTCACAAGCGGCTTTGAGAGCCTCTCGGTTCAAGGCTGGATCTAGCGCCAGCACATGATCCAGCCAGCGATCTAGGTCGATGCTGCCATCGGTGTTGACCGGTTGAGGCGATCTAACCTGTACCATCCACGTCTTCCCTTTGCGCAGGATCTGCGCCCAAAATTCCGGCATAGCGTGCCGGATTCAAGTATCCCGAGGCTTAGGCGGTGCTTCTGAGCTGTTTAGTCAGCCTCGAACAACGCCATAGCTTCGACGTGGGCCGTTTGGGGGAACATATCCAGAACCCCGGCCCGTTTCAGCGCGTAGCCCTGACGCCCCAGCACGGCGGCATCACGCGCCAGCGTGGCCGGGTTGCAAGAAACGTACAGTATCCGCCGCGCTCCTGAAGCCTTCAGGTGGCTGACCACCTCCAAAGCCCCATCGCGCGGTGGGTCTAACAAAACAGCTGTAGCCTTAACGCTCAGGCTAGGCAGTGTCCAAACCTCAGGATCAGCCAGATCTGCCCGCTGAAACTGCACATCGGCCATGCCCATTTGCTCTGCATTGGTGCGCGCTTGTTGCACCATGCTGTCTATCCCTTCCAAGCCCAGCACCTTGGCCCCTTGCCGCGCCAGCGGTAAGGCAAAGTTGCCCAGCCCGCAAAACAGATCCAGCACCGATTCACCGGGTTGCACGGCCAGCCAGTCCAAGGCTTGCGCAATCATGGCCTGATTGATGGCGGCGTTGACCTGTATGAAGTCACCGGGCCGATAGCCCAGCAACAGCTGCCATTGCTCTAAAGCATAGCCCAAGGGCTGCGATGAGCTGAGCAACTCAGGCAGTGTTTCGGCCTGTAGCCATAGCTGTATGGTCTGCTGCTCAGCAAAGGCCAGCAGCGCTTGGCGATCGGCCTCGGCTAAGGGCGCAGTGGTACGCACCAGCAGGGCATCGGTAGTGCCACTGAATAACTCCAGATGACCGATGGCACGCGGGCTGCTCAGCGTCATCAGCAGGCTTTGCAGAGGCTCAAGCAAGCGCTGTAGGGAGGGCACCAGCACCGGGCATTCTTGAATGCTAACGATGTCTTGACTAGCGGCGGCCCGAAAGCCTACCGATAGTTGCCGAGTCTTCAGATCCCAGCGCACCGCTAAGCGGGCGCGCCGCCGATAGCCCCACTCCGGCCCACAGAGCGGCTCGGCCCATTGCACCGGGGTAATCCCCGCCCGTGACAATTGCTCCGCCAGCGCTTGTTGCTTCAGGCTGACCTGCTGAGCGGCTGGCAGGTGTTGCAAGGTGCAGCCCCCGCATTGACCGGCATGCCGACAGAGCAGCTCGCGGCGTTCAGGATGAGCCGACAGCCAGCGCTCGGCGCGCGCCTCCACCACCTTGGCCCGCGAGGACAGCACCCGTACCTCAACCTCCTCCCCCGGCAGCGCACCGCTAACAAACCAAGTGCGCCCCTCAAGGAAGGCAATGCCGCGCCCATCGTGGGACAGTCGCTCTATCCTCAGTTTCTGGCGCTTGCCAACGGGCACGCCCACAGAGCGCTCACCGGCGGTGGACTGAAAGCGCAGGGTCGATGTCCGTTTAGCCATGTTGATTCACTACCTAACCTAGGGCTGTTAACAGCCTTTAATAAAAAATTAGCCAAAGATGCCCGTGGACAGATAGCGATCGCCTCGGTCACAGATAATGGCCACGATCACGGCGTTTTCCAGCTCACGGGACAGATTCAAGGCTGCTGCCACCGCGCCACCAGAAGAAACACCACAGAAAATGCCTTCTTCACGGGCCAAGCGGCGCATTACCTCCTCCGCCTCGCCTTGGGACATATCGACAATCCGATCCACCCGCTGCGCTTGGTAAATCTTCGGCAGATATTCTTCTGGCCAACGCCGAATACCGGGAATCGCCGCGCCTTCCATGGGTTGTAGGCCGATGATCTGCACCGCCGGGTTTTGCTCTTTAAGGTAGCGCGACACCCCCATAATGGTGCCAGTCGTGCCCATGGAGCTGACAAAATGCGTGATGCTGCCGCCGGTTTGCTCCCAGATTTCCGGGCCGGTGCCCTGATAATGGGCTTCTGGGTTGTCACCGTTGGCGAACTGATCCAACACCTTGCCCCGACCTTCGGATTGCATCTTCAGCGCCAGATCCCGCGCGCCTTCCATGCCTTCTTCCTTGCTGACCAAAATCAGCTCAGCGCCGTAGGCTGTCATGGCGGCTTTGCGTTCAGCGGTGGAGTTATCGGGCATGATCAGGATCATCCGATAGCCGCGAATCGCCGCCGCCATAGCCAGCGCAATGCCGGTATTGCCGGAGGTGGCCTCGATCAGGGTGTCACCGGGCTGGATGGCTCCGCGCAGTTCGGCACGGTTGATCATGGATAACGCTGGGCGATCCTTCACCGAACCGGCCGGATTATTGCCCTCAAGCTTAAGCAGCAGGGTGTTGGAGGTGTTTCCGGGCAGACGCTGCAGGCGCACCAGCGGTGTGCGGCCAACGCAATCGGCAATGGTCGGGTACTGGATGGTCATGGCGCTACGATCCATAGGGGCTGAAAAGGCCGCATGATACCGCAACCGCCTGCGCTAGGTGACGCCTCAGGAAGGCTGAGCACAAATCCTCTCTAGCCCCTCGCATTCCCTTGCCGCGAATCGCTCGCTAAGCCATACAAATGGCTACACTGAGCGCCGCCAGAATCATGGGGGAATCCAATCGTGCTCAAAGACCTCGGAATCAGAGGCCGTCTGCTGGTACTGACGCTGGTACCTAGCACCTTGCTGGCCGTCGCGCTGGGTCTGTACTTTACGCGCGTCCAATTCATGGACGTCCACCAGCAGCTTTATGAGCGCGGGCAGATGCTGGCCGAGCAATTGGCTCCCATGGTCGCGCCGCTGATGGCTCAGGGCCGCGACCGGTCTTTGCAGTTGGTGCTCAACCATGTGCTGAACCAACGCGATGTGCGCACGGCCACGGTGCTCAGCCCAGACCGCAACCTACGCGCCCATGCTGGGCCGAATATGTTGACGCCCTCGCCACCCAGTGACCCTTTGTCCCTCACCCAAGTGACGGGGACGGAAAGCACGCGCATTTTGATGCCCGTCTTAGGCCGTCATCTGCAAATCACTGAAGACTTAATGGGCGATGAAACCCGGCTGATCGGCTGGCTAGAGCTGGAAATGTCCCACGAGGGCACCTTGCTGCGCGGCTATCGCAGCCTGTTCACCAGTTTGGTGCTGATTCTGATTGGCGTGACCATCACCGCGCTGCTGGCCATCCGCCTGAGCCGCGCCATTAGCCAGCCGCTGCTGCGCATCAAGCTGGCAGTGGCAAGGATCAAAGAAGGCCGTCTGGAAACCCGCCTACCCTCCCTCGGCAGCCACGAGATGGACGAGCTAGCCTCCGGCATCAACAGCATGGCCGAAGCCCTGTTGCGAGGCCGCGAGGAACTGCAACAAAGCATTGACCAAGCCACCGAGGATGTGCGGCAAAATCTAGAAACCATCGAAGTTCAGAACATTGAGCTGGACATGGCCCGCAAGGAAGCCGTGGTGGCCAGCCGCATCAAATCGGAGTTTCTGGCCAACATCAGCCATGAAATTCGCACTCCGCTGAGCGGCATTCTCGGCTTTACCCATCTGCTGCAAAAAGAGCCGCTGACTCCGCGCCAGCAGGATCATCTAGCCACCATTGAAACCTCAGCCAAAAACCTGCTCGGCATCATCAATGAGATCCTCGACTTCTCGAAAATCGAAGCGGGCAAACTGGTGCTAGAGACCATGCCCTTCAACCTGCGCGAGCTGATTGAGGACACCCTGACCATCTTGGCCCCTTCGGCCCATGCCAAGCATCTAGAGCTGGTCTGTCTGGTGTACCGCGATACGCCCTTGCATTTGGTCGGCGACCCGCAGCGACTGCGCCAAGTGCTAACCAATCTGATCAGCAATGCCATCAAGTTCACCAACGAAGGCAGCATTCTGATCCGCGCCATGATGGAGGATGAAAACAGCGAGCAGGCGCAATTGCGGATCAGCGTACAGGACACCGGCATTGGCCTAAGCGAACGGGAAATCCGCCAACTCTTCCAAGCCTTCAGTCAGGCCGATAACTCCCTATCCCGTCAACCGGGGGGCACAGGGCTGGGTTTGGTGATTTCCAAGCGGCTCATTGAACAGATGAACGGCGAGATCGGCGTAGACAGCGCACCGGGCAAAGGCTCCACCTTCTGGATCAGCCTTAACCTGCCCAAAGCCAAGCATCACCCTGAGACATCACTGTGCATCCTGCCTGCTGAGCGCGCCGCCCTCTTAGAAACCCACGCGCTGACCCGCCAAGCCTTGCAACATCAACTGGAAGATTTAGGTCTGCAAGTCTTGGTATTTGAAGCGCTGGAGCCGATGTTGGAAACCATCCACTTGACTCAGCACGGCAATCATCCGATCCAAATCGCGCTCTTGGATCAAGCGGCACTGCCCGGCGATCCAGCCATACCCGGCATCTTTCAGCATTTGACTGAGCAAGGCTGTCAGGGCATTTTGCTCTGCGAGCAAGCGCCACATCATCGCCCTCAAGTCGAGCCGCCGGTTCCCGCTTTGGCTAAGCCGGTCTGTACCCGCAAACTGCAACGGCTGCTCAGTGAGCTGGCCGGGCCACAGCCCATCAGCCCTAGGCCAGCACCTATACTGTTGGGGAATCAAGCGCCACGCATCCTCTGTGTGGACGATAACCCGGCTAATCTGCTGCTGGTGGAAACCCTGTTGCGCGACCTAGGTGCCCATGTGCTGGCAGTGGACAACGGCACAGCAGCGCTAGAGGCCGTGCAGCAACAAAGCTTCGACCTAGTGTTCATGGACATGCAAATGCCGGGGATGGACGGTCGCCAAACCACCGAGGCTATTCGCCGCTGGGAAGCTGACCGCGACAGCCCGCCATTGCCCATAGTCGCCCTCACCGCCCACGCACTGGCCAGCGAAAAACGCACCCTGCTGCAAAGTGGCCTCGACGACTACCTGACCAAGCCCATCAACGAGCAACAACTGGCCCAAGTCATCCTGAAATGGACGGGATTATCCCTTCATCACCCGCAGCCTCTGCCCGTCGAACACCCACCGCTGCCCGCCATCGGCCACAGCGTATTGGACAGGGACGAAGGCTTACGGCTGGCCGCTGGCAAAGCTGAATTGGCCAAGGACATGCTGGATATGCTGCTGGCCTCACTGCCAAGCGAACGCCAAGGCATTTTAGAGGCGCAGCAAGCGGGGGATCGGCCACTGCTGATTGCGCGCATTCACCATTTGCATGGGGCTACCCACTACTGCGGCGTTCCGCAACTACGCCAAGCCTGTCGGCGCAGCGAAACCCTGCTCAACCAACAGCACCCCGCCGCTGAAGCCGCTCTGCGCGAGTTGGACGAGGCCATCGGGCGCTTACTGCAGGAGGCAGGCCAGCATGCCTAAACCACGCTGCTGCCAAGCACTGCCTGAGCACTGGCCCATCATCGAACACTTTCCAACGCTACGGCTGAGCAGCACGCAATTTGAGCCCAGCTTGCTGCACCTAGAGGACTTCCAACACTTTGAGATCCCCGAACCGCGCGGCATCAACAAGCGCAAAGCCGAGTTTCTGGCCGGACGCTTCTGTGCCCGTGAAGCGCTGCGTCAACTCACTGGGCAGGCTCACACCCCGGCTGTAGGCGCAGACCGCGCGCCCTGCTGGCCTGCGGGGATTGTCGGCTCCATCAGCCATGGACATAACCGTGCGGGGGCAATAGTCGCCCATGCCCACCAATGGCGCGGCCTTGGCTTGGACATAGAGCAGCGGCTGAGCCTTGAACGCGCCGATGGCTTAGCCAAGGAAATTTTCGCCCCAGCGGAACGGCAGCGCTATCAACAGCTCCCCGACGCACAGCGCGCGCTACAAGCCAGCCTGACCTTTTCCCTCAAAGAAAGCCTGTTCAAAGCGCTCTACCCCTTGGTAGGCCAGCACTTCTACTTTCAGGACGCAGAATATCTGGCGCTGGAGCAGCCGGGACAGGCGCGCCTGCGCTTGCTCAGCAGCCTATCCGACGACTGGCCCGCACACAGGGAACTGAGGGGGCATTTTTGGCTGTTTGACGACTACCTGCTGAGCCTAGTGGCCATTCCAGCTCATTAAGCCGCTGCCCCTATAACACAAGATGTAGTGTTTGTGCAGGGCTCCACAAAAAGCATTTTTACTGCAGCACCCAACAAATCGGCTGCGCCCGCTAAGCACTAAGGCTGCTGGCAACTGTCCACAAGTTACCCACAGGTTACTCACATTGCATTCCCAGCCCAGCCCGTTTATTTTGTGCCGCTCTCAGGGTTCAGCCACTATATATAGGGGTAAGAGCCGATAATCCATTCGCTGTCAAGCCCCTAATGGGCAGCGCCTACACCTTCTGAGTAGGGGGCAAAATACCGCTGTCTGGGCAAGCCTTTATCCCTTGGCCAACGGCTTGACAGCGTTATTGACTTCATGATCAGAAAAAAGCAAAACACTAGATATTGTGGTCAGGCCTAGTGAAAACACCCAAGGCCTGTACCTTGTATGGCCAACACCATGCATGACGTATCAACAGACAGCCTCTCTCACAAGGATTGACACCCCCCATGTCTAACGAAACCACGCGCGAGACCCATCAGGCCGCTCTTCAGGAGTTGACTGCCATCGCCCCCGGTCAGCTTCGTGTTATCAAGCGCAACGGCACCGTCGTCGCCTATACCGACGACAAGATCACCGTTGCCATCAGCAAGGCCTTTCTCGCCGTGGAGGGCGGCTCGGCGGCCACCTCATCGCGCATCCACGACACAGTGCGCGAACTGACCGAGCAGGTCAGCGCCACCTTTAAACGCCGGATGCCCTCTGGCGGCACTATCCACATCGAAGAAATTCAGGATCAAGTCGAGCTGGCGCTGATGCGTGCCGGTGAACACAAGGTAGCCCGCAACTATGTGATCTACCGCGAAGGCCGCGCCCAAGAGCGCAAGCAGCGCAGCGCCACTCAAACCGCTCAACTGCACCCTAGCCTGCGCGTGACCAAGGCCGATGGCAGTCTGGCCCCGCTGAACCTCGGTCGTCTGCAAACCATCATCAGCGAAGCCTGCGAAGGCTTGGAAGAAGTGGATGGCGCGCTCATCGAACGCGAAACCCTGAAAAACCTCTACGACGGTGTGGCTGAAAAAGACGTCTCCACCGCACTGGTGATGACCGCGCGCACCCTAGTGGAACGCGAGCCTAATTACAGCCAAGTCACCGCGCGTCTGCTGATGGACAGCCTGCGTGCCGAAGCCCTGAACTTCCTCGGGCTGGCTGACAGCGCCACCCACCACGAGATGGCCGACTACTACGCCCGCGCCCTGCCCGCCTATGTGGAAGCCGGTATCCGCCACGAGTTGCTGGCCCCTGAGCTGCGCAGTTTTGATCTAGCAGCCCTCGGCGCGGCCATCAATCACACCCGCGATCAGCAGTTCTCTTATCTGGGCCTGCAAACCCTGTATGACCGCTACTTCATCCACAAAAATGACGTGCGCTTTGAACTGCCGCAGATTTTCTTCATGCGCGTGGCCATGGGCCTGAGCATGAACGAGCCAGAGAAAAACCAGCGGGCCATTGAGTTCTACAACCTGCTGTCTAGCTTTGATTACATGGCCAGCACCCCGACGCTGTTTAATGCCGGAACCCTGCGTCCGCAGCTGTCGTCCTGCTACCTGACCACCGTACCTGACGATCTGTCCGGCATTTACGGCGCGATCCACGACAACGCCATGCTCTCCAAGTTTGCCGGCGGTCTGGGCAACGACTGGACGCCGGTGCGCGCCATGGGTTCCCATATCAAAGGCACTAACGGCAAGAGCCAAGGCGTGGTGCCCTTCCTCAAGGTGGTGAACGATACGGCGGTCGCGGTGAACCAGTGCTTCGCCCCGGAGACACTCATCCACACTGCCCAAGGCCCGCGTGCGATCCGTGATCTACAGGTCGGTGAATTGGTGCTAGGTATCAGTGGCCGCTACCGCGAAATCACCCACAAGATGCTCTACAACCAGACTGAGCCGATGCTGTCCCTTGAGGTGAAGCATTCCCTAGAGCCGATCCAAGTTACTGCAGGCCACCCTTTCTACGCCCTGCGCGGTATTCCCATGGGACAAGCCGGTGAGCGCACCCTGAGCCAAATTAAGGCCGGTCGCCGCCAACCTGAGTGGGTCGAAGCAGGACAACTGCAAGTGGGCGACTACATGGCCCAAGTCATCCCCAAAGAAGTCGTGCCAGTAGCAGGCCTTGATGAGGCCGATGCGCGGCTGTACGGCATCCTGCTCGGCGATGGCCACATGAGCAAAGATGGCTACGAATGGGGGGTTTCCGGCAACCCACAACGCGATCAGCACCTTGCGTTTGTACGTGATTACCTGAGCGCGCGCGGCATTCACTTCTGGGAAAGCGCGCGCGGCGAGACCTACGGACAAATTCGCTGGGCCAGCGGTCGCGGAGCCCTGCGCAATGCCACCACCGGCCAAATCAGCGGCCCCGGCGCGGCTACTCTGCCCTTCAGCTATACCGATCTTTACGACGCCCAAGGCAACAAGCAGATTGCCTCGCGCCTCAGCCACTTGCCGCGCCGCCAAACCCTTGCCCTGATTCAAGGCTTGATTGAGACCGACGGCAACATCTCGCGCGGCAAGGAAATCTCCTTTACCAATACCTCGCGGGCACTGGTCGAAGGCTTGCGCTACCAACTGCTGCGCATGGGCGTGCCCACGGCGGGCCAATACCGCGAACGCGCCCAATCGCACAGCGGCACGCGTTCAGATGGTTCGCGCATTCACTTTGAAGGCACCACGCGCGCCTATGATCTGCGCATTCCCGCTGTGGCCGAAATCGCCGAACCACTGGGCTGCACGCCGCTGCACAAGCGCAATTGGATCAACTACAACGGCTGCCTGTACTCACGAATTACCCGCACTGCATCCACAGCCATCACGCCCTTCGTGTTTGACCTTAAGGTGGAGGGCGACGAGTCCTACATGACTACCAGCGGCCTTGCTCACAACGGTGGCAAGCGCAAGGGCGCAGTCTGTGCCTATCTGGAAACCTGGCACCTCGACATCGAAGAGTTCCTAGAGCTGCGCAAAAACACCGGCGACGACCGCCGCCGCACCCACGACATGAACACCGCCAACTGGATTCCTGACCTGTTCATGAAACGGGTCTTTGAGGATGGCCAATGGACGCTGCTCTCCCCCTCAGACGCGCCGGATCTGCACGACCTGACCGGCAGCGCCTTTGAAGCCCGCTATGCGGAGTACGAAGCACTGGCGGCACAGGGCAAGCTCAAGCTGTTCAAAATCCTGCCGGCCAAAGACCTGTGGCGCAAAATGCTTTCCATGCTCTTTGAAACCGGCCACCCATGGTTGACCTTCAAAGATCCCTGCAACCTGCGCAGTCCGCAGCAGCATGTGGGCGTGGTGCATAGTTCTAACTTGTGCACTGAAATAACCCTGAACACCAGCGCCGACGAAATCGCGGTCTGCAACCTCGGCTCCGTGAACTTGGTACAGCACATCAAAGATGGCCAACTCGACATGGCCAAGCTGGGCCGCACTGTCAAAACGGCGGTACGGATGCTGGATAACGTCATCGACATTAACTACTACTCGGTGCCGCAAGCGCGTAACTCCAACCTCAAGCACCGCCCGGTAGGCTTAGGCATCATGGGCTTTCAGGATGCCCTGTATCTGCTGAAAACCCCCTACAGTTCCGAAGCCGCCGTGCGCTTTGCTGACCAGTCCATGGAAGCCTTGAGCTATTTCGCCATTCAAGCCTCCTGCGAGCTGGCCGACGAGCGCGGCACCTACAGCACCTTCGACGGCTCCCTATGGTCGCAAGGCGTACTGCCTTTGGACTCGCTGGATATCCTCATCGAGCAACGCGGCACCAAGTACATTGAGGTCGATCGCAGCACGAGCTTGGATTGGGCTCCGGTACGCGAGCGCGTCAAGCGCGGCATTCGTAACTCCAATATCATGGCCATTGCACCCACCGCGACCATCTCCAACATCGTCGGCGTGTCGCAATCCATTGAGCCGACCTATCAGAACCTCTATGTGAAATCGAACCTGTCCGGCGAGTTCACCGTCATCAACCCCTACTTGGTACGCGACCTGAAAACCCGTGGCCTCTGGGATGAAGTGATGGTCAACGACCTCAAGTACTACGACGGTTCGCTGCACAAAATTGAGCGCATCCCGCAAGACTTGAAAGACCTCTACGCCACCGCCTTCGAAGTGGAAACCAAGTGGATCGTCGAAGCGGCCAGCCGTCGGCAAAAGTGGATCGATCAATCGCAATCACTCAATCTGTACATTGCCGGAGCGAGCGGTAAAAAGCTGGACGTGACCTACCGCATGGCTTGGTTCCGTGGTCTGAAAACCACCTATTACCTCCGTGCCTTGGCCGCCACCAGTGCTGAGAAATCCACCATCACCACCGGCCAACTGAACGCCGTGTCCTCGGTGATTGACGAGACTATCGGCGGCCCCGCACCCGTACCACTGGCGTGCAGCATCGATAACCCTGATTGTGAGGCGTGCCAATAAAAATTAGGGGATAGAAATAAGAAACCCCCACCTACCGTTGGCGCGGTAGGTGGGGGTCTTAATCCGGACTGGATGAACAAGCTCTATCCGTCTGGGCTGTGACTGAAAACTGTTCTAGTCACTTTTTTCTTTAAGTCAAAAGCGAAGTGATTATGAATGGATTAACAGGCAGCGCGAAGTAGCTTTCAGAAATAAAAGGAGGAGTCAATGCCATTTTTTATGAAAATTAAGCTTTGCTTGGGCAAATTTAAGCTTTCAGTTAGCTTTGAGCGCCGTTAATTCCACATACCGATAGATAATTGTCGGGACTCTAGCCAGCCAAGCCGGCTAGAGTTTTCACTACTTTAGAGAATACTGGATGACTGAAAACACTACCTAAGAGGCGCACCATGCTCAGCTGGGACGAATTCGACCAACCCGACGACACCCTCACCGCTCCGCAAAAGGCCAGCACTCACCCTGCTGCCGCTGACCTGAGCAGTCTGGAAAAACTCGACAGCGCCGGCGATGCGGCGGCCCACAACGCCCGCGCCGTCACCGACAGCGACTCCGATGCCCTGATCCGCGCCAAAGCCGCCCTCAACGAGCTAGACGTAGCCGAAGGTTTAGAAGACCTCGAAGGCGCAGCAGCCCGCGTGCGCGTGGACGAAAAAGGCATGATCAACTGCCGCGCTGACCTCAATCAGCTCGTGCCCTTCAAATACGAATGGGCCTGGCAGAAATACCTCGACGGCTGCGCCAACCACTGGATGCCGCAAGAGGTCAACATGACCACCGACATCGCCCTCTGGAAAAGTCAGGATGGCCTGACCGAAGACGAGCGGCGCATCATTAAGCGCAACCTTGGCTTCTTCTCCACCGCCGACTCACTGGTGGCCAATAACTTAGTACTGGCCGTTTATCGCCTCATTACCAACCCCGAATGCCGCCAATACATTCTGCGCCAAGCCTTCGAAGAAGCCATTCACACCCATGCCTATCAATATTGCATTGAATCTTTGGGTATGGATGAAGGCGAAATCTTCAACATGTACCACGAAGTGCCTTCCGTGGCCAAAAAAGCCAGTTGGGGACTTAAGTACACCCGTTCTATCTCTGACCCCACCTTCACCACCGGCACACCGGAAACTGATCGTCAGTTCCTGAAGAATTTAATTGCCTACTACTGCGTGCTAGAAGGCATCTTCTTCTACTGCGGCTTTACCCAGATCCTCTCCATGGGTCGCCGCAATAAAATGGGCGGCACAGCAGAACAGTTCCAATACATTCTGCGCGATGAATCCATGCACCTAAACTTTGGCATCGACATGATCAACCAGATCAAAATCGAAAACCCGCACCTCTGGGACGCCGATTTAAAAGACGAAGCCAGCCAGATGATTCTGCAAGGCACGCAACTGGAAATCGAATACGCCCGCGATACCATGCCACGCGGTGTATTAGGCATGAACGCCGCCATGATGGAAGACTATCTAAAGTTCATCGCCAACCGGCGCTTAAGCCAAATCGGCCTTAAAGAAGAATTCCCCGGCGTAAGCAATCCTTTCCCATGGATGAGCGAAATGCTCGACCTCAAAAAAGAGAAAAACTTCTTTGAGACACGAGTGACCGAATATCAAACTGGCGGGGCGTTAAGCTGGGATTGATTGGAAATACCTAACTCACAGCTCGTAGGGTGGATTCGCGCCAGCAATCCACCATCCAAACCTATAAACATAGAGAGGCTAAATATGGTTATTAATACAATAAACGAGCTCTGGTCATTTATATTTAGCATACTTACTGACCCCAGTAGCTTTGCAACCATTCTCACTGGTGGGCTAGCGATCTTTTTATATAAAAATCAGTTAGCTCACGAAAAGAGAAATGCAGCAATTATGCTAATACTAGAAATAAGGAGCTCTGAGCAAAAAATAAATATTATTTTAGATCAAAAATTAACTAAAAGGCAGATAATATATGCCACAGAAAACTGGGAGAAGCATAAGCACTTATTTGCATCAGATTTATCTCATGATGACTTTGTACTGTTCAATAGATTCTTCGAGGCTCTTAATGAAATATCACAAGCAAGTCAAAGAAGCGTAGAAATTTTTTACTCAAATCTATCTGGAAAAGCATCTGCCGTACAAGAAAAACTTATATCCCTAGACAAAGCAGACCAAGAATACCAAAATAAGCGGCAAAAAATTATAGAAACCGCAAACTCAGAAGAGTTTGTCTTTGAGCCTAATGAACCAATATCTAGAATTATAGAAAAAATAACACTTATAGAAAAACCATCCAACACACTAGCTTTTGCAAAGCTTAAAAAAATTGCCAAGATCAATTAGCCGAGATTTGGGTAAACTCGCGCCAGCAATCCACCCAAACACCAAGCACTCCCACCGGCAAGTTTACTGCGCGAAACTATATCACACCATACATAAGCTAATTAACGATTTGTGCGATGGTATCTATGCCACTAAATTTTACCGCCCCACTTTCATACCAGCCCCTGCCCCAACATGGCGCGTATCCTACCTAGAAATGCTGCACTTTTGAGCAATCGCCCCATAATGATATAATCTATCAATAGCACTTCTTTTGCATTAGGTATCACTCACAAGCTAAAAATACACTCTACACGCCATTAGTCGACCTTAACTAACCTTCCATTGCATGATATAAAAAGCACTTGTAAAGTGTGCAGACAGCAGCTTCTACTGTATATCTTTGCAGTCTGTACAATATATAAAAGTGACCTAGCATGGGTAGCCCAGCACCTATTGCGTCAATAAAACGACAATCGGTACAAAGCTTGGCGCAGGTCGCTTATTTGGGTGATGCACCATTGTAAGTTAATTTACCAAAGACCTAGCTCTGGCATGGAAAATGCCTTGGCATTGACGTGAATCATCAAAACGGTTCCGTTAAGCCTTGTGTGGACTGTCACAATTTATGAGTATTCACTGCAAGCTAGCTTAGTGCAGAAGGAAGTTCGACATGCGTGTGAAAAAATTGGTCGCCATCGCCTTATCGCTGTTCATCGAAGGTGGTGTAACAGCCGCCGCCGATCGGCCCGATCGGTCTGTTACCATTGACGAAACCCGAATCGTCGCTACCCGAGGCGGTACGCCGGGCCAGATCAAGGCCGCTATTAACGATGCGGCCGCTGGTAAGGGCTTTGGCGGCCTGTCAGGCGTGATGGCAGGGGCTGCATCCGGCGGCCCTATCGGCGCGGTCGTAGGGGCCGTAGCAGGGATGTTCGCGGGTGGTGTAGCGCATAACACCGCAGCGGATGCAGCAGCACCTAAAGCAGACGACGGTGACGTGCGAAACTCTCGCCGCGCCTACATCGTACAAACCGATGAAGGTGAGATTCGCGTGCGTTCCCCAAACAAAGTATTCCAAGTGGGCGACCGCGTTGAAATCGTGCGCGGCAGACTGTATGCACTTGAGTAAGCAACCAGCCTCAGTAGAGGCAAAATAGCCTGACTACTGAGGTTACTAGAACAGCTCGGCGGTATAGCCTTACTACAGGATACCTAACCAGCGAGTTCCCATGCCATAGCATGGGAACGCTCAGGTAAGTAGCCACAGCTTTATTGCTGACCTGTAATAGCCCGATACCGCCGCTGATACTCTTCATAACTGATGCCTTTCTCATTCATCAGTATTTGCAGTTGCTGCTCCTGCCACTGCCCCTTACTCATACTTCCTGCTGCAGATGGCTCCCCATTACCCTGAGCACTGCTAATTGCTGCCGTCGCACTTATATTCTCTGCGGCCTCATAACTAGGTCTTATGCCAATATTCGCATAGCCAGAGACCTCAAAATCATACTTATCTTCGATTTTCTTCTTTTCTCTCAAATAAATCACCTTACCAAACTGACCAGCCGAATAGTGCTCTTCCAGCCCCAACAACTCCTGCTGCTTTTTAGTTTTTAACCTTCGTTTAGTAGCATAGTAGTTGATTAGCTTAGCGCCATCGTATCCATTGACGGGATCCCAAAAAATGGACAGCGGCCAAGACAGTAAGTCCAAGACGCCCACACCGGGCTCACGCGCATAAAAAGACCCACCTCCCGGCAAAAGCCCAAACCATGCACCAGTAGTCGGTGCTTTTATCATCCACAACAATGTTAGCAGCTTCCATAGCGGCGTATTCTTGCCGTTGAATGGAGTTTAACTCAGAAACACAGCCCGTACCCAATGCTAGAGCCGTTAGTGTTGTAGCTAACTTGACGATTTTCACTTATCTTCCTTGCTCAGGTTTTAATATTCCATCTCTGCGAAATCGGGAACACCATTAGAGTGGGCACTGAAATTCGCTCACTCAGGATTACGGATTTACTTAGCAAAGTGGAGATCTGGTCTGGCACTATAATAGCAATATGCCAGCCAATTACTCTACAGGGGACGGGATAAGCCTTGTGCGACCAAAAGCCTCACTGACCTATATACATCGCTTAGCTATTTATGAAAATCAGACCTATATTGCTACAGGCCTGATAGGGCATCTTGTTAGGCTAAAGTAATTTAGAGTTGACTCTTTCCTCCTTAGCGATATACCAAAAAATTACTCTAACTAAGCCAAGCACAAACAAAAACACCGAAAAGGCATAAATCTTACTGGCCTCAGCGTTATGTTCGAACAGAGAAATCATGATTTCACGCACCACAAAAATCACCGCAGCATCAATTAGAAAAGAAATTCTAATTTCGCTGGTTTCATTGTATTCAACCAGTGATTTTGATAACTCCACTAAGACATACAGCGTAAGCACCCCAGTAATAAGCTCAGTGTAGTTACTGGTAATCTCTTTAAACTCAAGTAACTTCCACACTGTTTCAATGAGTTGAAAGGTACCGATGATAATTCCAAGAATGAGAAAGACCAAAATGACGCAAAAAACGACTCCAACCACCCGTTCATAGGCGGTTTTGATTTTATTGTTCAGTTGCTGCATGACGCTGTCACCTCGATGCGGTCTGTGTACCTAGAGCGGAGAATACGCGCGCGCCTTTATGCCTCCAAGCTGCCCCGCCCAATATCACGGGCGCTGCTCCAAATCCGCGCTATGCCGCTACAATGTCCGCCTCACTCCGCACCGGTTTTCAGGCCATGCCATTCCCCAAGCCCTTTCTGGAACTCTTAAGCCCTGCCCGCGATGCCAGCATTGCCAAGGAAGCCATCCTGCACGGTGCGGATGCGGTGTACATCGGTGGCCCCAGCTTTGGCGCACGCCATAATGCGGGCAACAGCGTGGAGGATATTGCCCGCTTGGTGGAATTTGCCCGGCTGTTTAGGGCGCGGGTATTTGTCACCCTGAACACCATCCTGCACGACGATGAACTAGAAGCGGCTCGAGCGCTGATTTGGCAACTGTACGATGCCGGTATTGATGCGCTCATCGTGCAAGACATGGGCATCCTAGAGATGGATATCCCACCCCTTGAGCTGCACGCCAGCACCCAGACCGATATTCGCACCCTAGAGAAAGCCAAGTTCCTCGCTGAAGTCGGCTTCTCGCAACTGGTGGTGGCCCGCGAGCTGAATCTGCAGGAAATCCACGCCATCAGCCAAGCGGTCGATGCCAACATTGAGTTTTTCATCCATGGCGCGCTCTGTGTGGCCTATTCCGGGCAGTGCTATATCTCCCATGCACAAACCGGGCGCAGCGCTAACCGGGGCGATTGTTCCCAAGCCTGCCGCCTGCCCTACACCCTGAAAGATGATCAAGGACAGGTAGTGGCCTATGACAAACACCTGCTGTCCCTCAAGGACAATAATCAGAGTGACAACCTACGGGCACTGATTGATGCAGGCGTGCGCTCCTTCAAGATCGAAGGACGCTACAAAGATATGGGCTATGTGAAGAACATCACCGCCTACTACCGGCAGCAACTGGACGCCATTCTCAGCGAACGCCCTGAGCTGCATCGCGCCTCCAGCGGGCGTACCGAGCATTTCTTCATCCCTGACCCGGATAAAACCTTTAACCGAGGCAGTACTGATTACTTTGTCAGCGCGCGCAAAGCCGATATTGGCGCTTTTGATTCGCCCAAGTTCACCGGGCTACCCGTGGGCGAGCTAGTCAAGGTGAATAAGCGCGAGCTGATCGCCAATACCTTTGAGCCTCTGAGCAATGGTGACGGCCTGAATTTATTGCATCAGCGCGAACTGATTGGCTTTCGTGCCAGTGTCGTGGAGCTGCTCAGCCAATCGGTGCAGAACGGCCAAACGCGCTGGCAATACCGCATTGAAACCCACGAAATGCCGCCAGAGCTGAACACACTGCGCTTGCCCCAAGCACTGAATCGCAATCTCGATCACAACTGGCAACAAGCGCTACTGAAAACCTCTGCCGAGCGCCGAATAGGCGTGCGTTGGCAAGTGAATTTGACTCAGGAACAGCTATGCCTGAGTGTTAGTAGTGAGGAAGGCATCAGCGCCTCAGTGCAACTAGCAGGGCCCTTCGATCCGGCCAAAAAGCCTGAGCAATTGAACGCGCAGCTCAGCGACACCCTAAGCCAATTGGGTACCACGCCCTATCACGCTGAGGCAGTGGAAATTGACGCAGCGGAAGCTTTTTTCATTCCCAACTCCCAGCTCAAAGCGTTGCGCCGTGAAGCCATTGATGCGCTCAGTGCGGCGCGTCTGGCTGCTTATCCACGCGGGCAACGCAAACCCGTTAGCGTACCTGCGCCGGTTTACCCCGAATCGCACCTAAGCTTTCTGGCCAATGTCTACAACGAGAAAGCCCGCGCTTTCTACCAGCGCTATGGCGTACAACTGATTGAGGCCGCCTACGAAGCCCATGCAGAAACCGGGGAGATTCCGGTGATGATTACCAAACATTGCCTGCGCTTCTCCTTCAACCTCTGCCCCAAACAGGCCAAGAATGAAGGCTTGAAGATTCGCCCCACACCCATGCAGCTGATTCATCAGGATGAAGTACTCACCCTAACCTTCGACTGTAAAGCCTGTGAAATGCAGGTGATGGGTAAGATTAAGGGCTCCATTCTTAAGCAAGCCTTGTTAGGCAGTCACTAAGCCTTGAGCACAGCGCATGGGGGCTGAAAGGCAACTAAGCTACCTAACTGGTCTATTCAATAACAAGGAGCCCTCATGCCCGCCCACCTACGCCTACTTAGCCTAGCCATCCTGCTGGTGGCCAGCTTTAGCACCCAGGCTCAGATGCAAGCCCAGCCACTCAACTGGACACTAGAAGGCACCGCCTTTAACAACGTCCTGATTTATGATGACGAAGGCACCGCTCAGCGCCCCGGACTGGTCATGGTCTCCAACTGGTATGGCGTCAACGACGCCGCCATTGAAAAAGCCCGCCAGATCGCAGGCAAAGACTATGTGATCCTACTGGTGGATATGTATGGCGCAGACCTACGCCCCAGCAACGACGAACAAGCCGGTGCAGCGGCTAAAGCCCTCTATGCCGACCGTAACATCATGCGTAAACGCATCAATTTTGCTTACCAGCAGCTCAAGGCCCAAACCAGCCCTGTGCCCTTGGATGCCAGCAAGCTGGCTGCCATTGGCTTTTGCTTCGGCGGTTCAGCCGTGCTGGATCTGGCCCGCAGTGGCGCGGATCTGGATGCCGTGGTCAGCTTTCATGCCCGTCTCAACACCGACGACCCGGCATTGGCCAAACAGATTAAGGCCTCTGTGTTAGCCCTCAACGGCGCTGATGATCAAGCCGTCAACGCAGAACAGCGCCTAGCCTTCCAGCAGGAAATGCGCGAAGGCGGCGTAGATTGGATGAGCGTCGATTTAGGCGGCGCGGTGCACTGCTTCAGCGAAACCGATCGTATCGGCAAAACCGGTAACTGCCGCTTCGACGATAAGGCCAACCGGCGTGCCTTCGCCATCATGCAGCAATGGCTCAATGAAGCCTTCAGCCACTGACTAGCCATCTAACCCCGTAACAAGCGCCTCTGTTCTGGCATAGGCGCTTGTTGGGGCCTTCCCGGTTTATAATCCCATCCTATCAGGCACTTTCTGCCTGCGTGCGGGTAGCGGTCTCTAGCCCCGCCCCTTCATCAACCACGCCCACAGGATCTGCATATGTCCGACACTCTCAGCCCCGCAGAAGCTAGCCTATTCGAGCTAGCCAACCAATTCATTGAAGTCGCCAACCGCCTTCTTGAAGAAGATAAAGACCTCGGTGAAGTAGCCAACGCCTTCCGCTACGCTGCTGCACGCTTCACCGCCCATGAAACCACCCTGCGCTTGGCCGACTACTTCGCGGCTAATGCCCAACTCCCCGGCCTGCCCAGTCCAGACCAAGCCAAACAAGAGTTGGTGGCTAAGTTCACCGAAACCTTCAAAGACATGCTGGACGACAACCTGTCTGAACACATAGACGCACTGTCGCAAAGCCAGCAGTAATCCCGCACGCTCTCACGCCTTAGCGTGGGAGCTGCATTTCTAGCACACCTCAGCCACGAGAACCCCATGAGTAGCCTGCCCCCCTGCCCCAAATGCAACTCCGAGTACACCTATGAAGACGGCGCGCTGCTAATCTGCCCTGAATGCAGCCACGAATGGCCCCTTGCAGGCGATGGCGAAGCCCCGGCTGACGGCGAGCGCATTATCAAAGACTCCGTCGGCAACCTCCTTCAAGACGGCGATACCATCACCGTCATCAAGGATCTTAAAGTCAAAGGCTCATCGCTGGTGGTCAAGGTTGGCACCAAGGTCAAAGGCATCCGCCTTTGCGATGGCGATCACGATATTGACTGCAAAATTGATGGCATCGGTGCTATGAAGCTGAAGTCAGAATTCGTCAGGAAGGTCTAAGCCACCTTCAAGGCTATAGCCTCCAGAGGATGGAGGCTGTCAGCGCAAGTTCGCGCTATCCGGCACACAGACGGCAAAGTTATCCGCCAGAATCGCCATCTCGATGCGATGCACCTGCTGAGCACTCAGCGTGCCGCCTTCAAAGGGCAAATCACGGGTGGCGCAGGCATTGTCCACCAGCGTACAACGATAGCCATAATCCTTGGCCGCCCGCACCGTAGTACTGATGCTGGAGTGGGTCATAAATCCGCAGACGATCAAATCCAATCGTCCTAATTGCTGCAAGCAATCATGCAAATCTGTACCGGCAAAGGCATTGGGCAGACGCTTGGCAATCACCCGCTCCCCGGCTTGAGGAGCCGCTTCCGGCATAATCTGGCCGCGCACGCCTTGCGGGTCAAATAACCCGCCACTAATCCCCAAATGATGCACATGCACCACCGGCGCGCCCACCTCACGAGCGGCTTGTAAAACACGACTCACTTCCGTCAGAGCAGCCTGCAGATCGGGCAAAGCCAATGTGCCACTTCGGTACTCTTCCTGTGCGTCGATAATCAACAGAGTGGCATTACTCAGTTTGGCGGGCGCATAACTGCGGCCACTGAGCTGAAGCATGGTCTGCGGCTGGGACATTACTCGCTCCTGAATCGGGTACGGTGTGTGATTGTGGCGTCAGATTCATCGCTTGTGAACTAGCAGATGGATATGCTGTCCGCCAATGCAGAACAAAAGCCGCCCATCCGCTAAGATTCGCCCTTTTGCCGGAGCTGCCACCGTGACTGCCTCACCCTCTCGCTTGAATACCTTACGCGACCACCTGCGCTGGGCTGTCAGCCGTTTCCATGCTGAAGCGCTGTTCTTTGGCCACGGCAGCGACAACGCCTGGGATGATGCGCGGCAACTGGTACTCGGCGCTGTCCACCTGCCCTGGGATACCCCCGATAACTACCTCGACTGCCAGCTAGAAGATGACGAGCGCGAACACCTGCAAGCCCTACTGTACCGGCGCATCGTCGAACGCGTGCCCACCGCCTACCTGCTAGGACAGGCATGGTTCTGCGACATGCCCTTTAGCGTCGATGAGCGCGTACTGATTCCGCGCTCGCCCATTGGCGAACTGATCCGCCAACAGTTTCAGCCGTGGCTAAACCAAGCCCCAGCGCGCATCCTCGACCTATGCACCGGCTCAGGCTGCATCGGCATTGCCTGCGCCCATGCCTTTCCTGACGCTGAAGTGGTACTCGCCGACCTGTCCTTTGATGCCTTAGAAGTCGCCAACCTCAACATCGAACAACACAACCTCGAAGAACGCGTGTACAGCGTATACAGCGACGGCTTCAACGGATTACCCAAACAGCGCTTCGACCTGATCCTCTGCAACCCACCCTACGTAGACGCAGAAGACTTTGCTGATATGCCCGCCGAATACCACCACGAGCCCGCCATGGCATTAGCCTGTGGTGAGGATGGCCTCGACTTGGTGCGCCGCCTATTAGCCGAAGCCGCCGATCACCTCACCGAACACGGCTGGCTGATCCTCGAAGTGGGCAACAGCCAAGTGCATGTTGAAGCCCTCTACCCCGAAGTACCCTTTAGCTGGATCGAATTTGCTCAAGGCGGCCATGGGGTGTTTTTGCTCAGCGCCGCCGATTGCCGCCAGCACCAAAGCCTTTTTCAAGCAAGAGTGCATTAAAACACCTAAATGAACAAAAATAGGTTGACAGGATCATGACTCACTCCTAATATGCGCCCGTCCTTGAAACGGGGCTATAGCTCAGCTGGGAGAGCGCTTGCATGGCATGCAAGAGGTCGACGGTTCGATCCCGTCTAGCTCCACCAAATCAAGGAACAGGCCAGTCAGCCCACGCACTGGTTCTGCAAAATCGAAGGTTTCGTCCCCTTCGTCTAGTGGCCTAGGACATCGCCCTTTCACGGCGGTAACAGGGGTTCGAGTCCCCTAGGGGACGCCATATTTCAGCAATAGCCATCCTAGCGGCTTTTGCTTTTAGGTTACACGGGGCTATAGCTCAGCTGGGAGAGCGCTTGCATGGCATGCAAGAGGTCGACGGTTCGATCCCGTCTAGCTCCACCATGTTAGAACAGACCAGTAAGTCCACGCACTGGCTCTGCAAAATCGAAGGTTTCGTCCCCTTCGTCTAGTGGCCTAGGACATCGCCCTTTCACGGCGGTAACAGGGGTTCGAGTCCCCTAGGGGACGCCAGTTTGCCTTATGGCACAGGGGCGCATCTTACTTGATGCGCCTTTTTGTTATGGGCAGCTTTTAACAGCCAGCCTCAATCACCTTCCTCCGCTTGCTCTGCTGCAATATCCGCTGTCCACACTCTGACAAGACGGCTACCAGACAGAAGAGGCTTTTTTATGCCATGGGATAAACCCAAGCCCTTTATCTTAAGCATCGCCGTTCAGCCTGCGGAGATTGATGCCCTTGGCCACGTCAACAATGTGGTCTATGTGTCTTGGCTGGAGCAATGCGCATGGCAACACTCCAAGGCCCTTGGGGTGAGCCTAGCAGACTACCAGCGCCTCGACCGTGCCATGGTAGTAGTACGCCACGAGATTGACTATCTGGCCAGCGCGCACCTTGGGGATGAGCTGCTGCTGGGCACTTGGATTGTCGAGTCTGACCAGCGCCTGAAGATGCGCCGCCAATTCCAACTGCTCAGACCGGCCGATGGTTGCACCCTAGTACGCGCCACCACCACCTTTGTCTGCATTGAGCTGTCCAGCAGCAAACCTAAACGTATGCCGCCGTTGTTCAGTCAGGCCTATGGCCGCGCCCTGCACAATAGAGTTCTCGCCGAATAAAAAAGCCCGCCGTCATCAACAGCGGGCTTTTTTGCTAAGCCGTGGCCAATTAAGACGACAGCTCAACCAGCAGCTTATTCAGGCGCTGTACGTAGCCTGCAGGATCTTTCAGGCTATCACCGGCAGCCAGCGCGGCCTGATCAAACAGGATGTGCGACAGGTCGGCAAAGCGCTCTTCATCAGGCTCCACATCCAGTTTTTCGATCAGCGGATGCTGTGGGTTAATCTCGAAGATTGGCTTGGAGTCCGGCAGTTTTTGTCCGCTGGCTTCGAGAATCTGCCGCATTTGCAAGCCAAGATCCTGTTCACCAATGGCCAAAATAGCCGGAGAGTCGGTCAGACGATGGGAAACCCGCACCTCGGACACCTGACCGCCCAAGGCCGCTTTAAGGCGCTCTAGCAGGCTTTCTTTGGCTTTGGCGACTTCTTCTTGGGCTTTCTTGTCTTCCTCGGTGTCCAGCTTGCCGAGGTCGAGATCACCGCGCGTTACATCAGCCAGCGCCTTACCTTCAAACTCGGTGAGGTGGCTCATGGCCCATTCGTCAATGCGGTCGGTCAGCAGCAGTACTTCGATGCCTTTCTTGCGGAAGACTTCCAGATGCGGGCTGTTTTTCACCTGTGCGTAGGATTCGCCGGTCAGGAAGTAAATCTTGTCCTGCCCTTCCTTCATGCGGCCGATGTAGTCAGCCAAGGAAACACTTTGTTCGCCTGAGCTGTCATGAGTGGAAGCAAAACGCAGCAGTCCAGCAATCTTTTCGCGGTTGCTGAAATCTTCGGCAGGGCCTTCTTTAAGCACTTGGCCAAAGGTTTTCCAGAAGCTGTTGTATTGCTCAGGCTCATTCTTGGCCAGCTTTTCCAGCATATCCAGCACACGCTTGGTCAGGGCTGACTTCATAGAGTCGATGACCGGATCTTTTTGCAGGATCTCGCGCGAGACGTTCAGGGACAGGTCGTTAGAGTCCACCACGCCCTTGATGAAGCGCAGGTACAGCGGCAGGAACTGCTCGGCCTGATCCATGATAAACACGCGCTGCACATAGAGTTTCAGGCCCTTAGGCGCTTCGCGGTGGTAGAGGTCAAAGGGTGCGCGGCCCGGTACATAGAGCAGCGAGCTGTATTCCAGCTTACCCTCGACCTTGTTGTGGCTCCACGACAGCGGGTTATCGAAATCGTGGGAGATATGCTTGTAGAACTCCTGATACTCCTCGTCCGTCACCTCGGTGCGCGGGCGCGTCCAGAGGGCGCTAGCGCGGTTGACGGTTTCCCATTCTGGCTCAGCAGGCGTTTCTTCGCCTTCTTCAGCAAAGCGCTCTTTGGGCAGTTCGATGGGCAAACCAATGTGATCAGAGTATTTTTTGACGACGTTACGCAGCCGCCAGCCGTCGGCAAAATCCAGCTCTTCGGCTTTCAGGTGCAGCACAATGCGCGTACCGCGCTCCGCTTTGTCGAGGGTGGCCACCTCAAAATCACCTTCCCCCTTGGATGACCAATGCACGCCTTCACTGGCAGGCAAACCGGCGCGGCGGCTGTACACGTCCACCTGATCGGCCACGATGAAGGCTGAGTAAAAGCCGACACCGAATTGGCCAATCAGGTTGGAGTCTTTCTTCTGATCGCCAGTTAGGTTTTTCAGGAAGTCACTGGTGCCTGAACGGGCAATAGTACCCAAATGCAGGATGACGTCCTCACGGCTCATGCCGATGCCGTTGTCTTCCAAGGTTAGGGTTTTGGCTTCCTTATCGAAGCTGAGGCGGATTTTCAGCTCAGCATCGTCTTCCAGCAGTTCCGGCTTAGCCAGACTTTCAAAACGCAATTTGTCAGCGGCGTCAGAGGCGTTGGAGATCAATTCGCGCAGGAAAATTTCCTTGTTGGAATACAGCGAATGGATCATCAGGTGTAGTAGCTGCTTAACCTCGGTCTGGAAGCCTAGGGTTTCTTTTTGAGTTTCCGCACTCATGCTTATCAAACTCCACATCGTCAAGGGTAAGGCCGCTTAAGGCGGCAATGGCGACGAAATGGGGCCTTGATCTGCTCATTTCAAGGGCGAGGCCTGTACGGAAGCCATAGGTTCTGCAACCTTGGATCGCATTTGCAGCACTTGCAGGGCTTCTGAGTGAAATTCCCGACGATAGAGAATCCACACCACGCCCGCCGTCACCAACATAAAGCACCAAGGGTTGATGAACCAAGCCAACATGGCCATGCCGAAATAATAGGCGCGCAGGCCAAAATTAAAGGCATTAGCCGCCATGGACATGATCTGTGCCGTGCGGCTGGCAAAGGACTGCAACTGGCCTGTTTCTAAATCAGCATTGCTCATCAAAGGCGCTGAACCCACCACCACTGCCGCAAAGTTGTACTGGCGCATGCACCAAGTAAAGGTGAAGAAGGCATAGATAAAAATCAGCGCCAACAGCAGCAAACGCAGCTCATAGGCCTCGCTACTGGCCTGTTCAACCAAGGGTAGACTACCCAGCAAGGTGACGGCTTTATCCGAGGCTCCAAAAGCCGTCAGGATGCCCGCCAGAATCGCCAACGCGCTGGAGGCAAAAAAGGAGGCATTGCGTTCAAAATTACCGATCACATTGGCATCAGCAATCCGGTTGTCGCGCAGCAGCATGTGCTGCATCCATTCCTCACGGTACAGATGCAACACGCTGGCTAAGCAGGCGGTGTCCTTGCTGCGCCGCGTGGCATAACGGGTGTATCCCACCCAGCAGAACATGAACCAGATAAATGCAAAGGTGTGAATGATATAGCTATACATCGCAGGTTTACGTCCTTTCCCGCTGATTAAAGGGTGCGCATTCCTACGGTATCTTGCGAGCTTTGACAAGGCGGCGATGGATTTGCTTAATCCTCAGGGCAACAACTATCAGTAGGCAGACGAGCAGCACAGCGATCGACCATCACCGCGACCAACAAACTCAGCAGTACGGGCAGCAGCCAACCTAGGCTTTGGCCACTCAGCGGTAGCTCACGCAGCAATTGGGGTATCCAATGCGGGTAACCGGCAGCCACCAAGCCATCCATCAGCCCAAACAACAGCGTAACCGCCATCACGGGCCTGAAGATTCGTGCAGGGTGGCTCCAAAAAGGGCTCAGCAGATTCAACACTACCAGCACGATGGCCAAAGGATAGAGCCCCACCAATACCGGCACAGAGACACGAATCAGCGCATCAAGCCCCTGATGAGCCACCAGCAGACTGAAGAGACTAAATAGCGTGGCCAATAGCGGATAAGACAGCGACAACACAGGGCTGAAGAAGGTAGCGCAAGCCACCACCAGCCCCACAGCGGTAGTCAAACAAGCCAGCAGGATCACTACAGCCAGTACTAGCTGCCCAACGCCGCCGAAGACATGCTGCACATAGCGGGTCAAAATTAGCGCGCCGTTGCTGCCTGCCTCAACCAAAGGCGCACTAGAAGCGCCCAGATAGAAAAATGACAGGTAAACCACGGACAGCCCCAGAGCAGCAATCAGCCCGGCGCGTATGGAATAACGCATGATCAAGCTAGGCTCGCTAATCCCTTGCTCACGTAGCGCTGTTGAAACCACTACGCCAAATACCAAGGCACCGAGAGTATCCATGGTCAGATAGCCCTCGACAGCGCCCTTGAGCAGCGGATGGATTCGGTAGGCTTCTGCGCTGGCGGCGCTTATCTCGGCCACTGGCGCCCAAAAAGCCCCCACACCCAACAGCAGCAAGCCTATCAGCAAGATGGGCGTAATGAACTTACCAATGCGTTCAATCAGTTGCCCGCGCTGTAAGGCCAAAAACAGCACCAAAGCAAAATACAGCAGGCCATACAGGGCGCGTGACCAAGCGCCGTCACCGGTCAGTGGCACTATGGCCATTTCAAATGAGACCACTGCCGTGCGCGGAGTGGCAAACAAGGGGCCGATGGCAAGGTAAACGCTAACAGCCATCAACAGACCGGCGGTGCGACCAAGCGGAGCGGTTAGCAGACTCATACCGCCGCCTGCTCTTGCCACCGCGACGATGGTCAGCAACGGCAAACCCACCGCCGTCAGCAAAAAGCCCAATGCAGCCCACCAGAGTTGCTCACCTGCGGCTAAACCGGCACTCGGCGGGAAGATGATGTTGCCTGCGCCCAGAAAGAGCGCAAACACCATAAAACCCAGCGCCACCTGATCCAAAGCCTGTAAGCGCTTCATGGCTAGACGCCTCAGACCTTGGACAGGGACGCTGTATAGCGCTGCTGACTAGAACGCCCAGCCCGTCGCCTTAGCTAAGGCTTGGCTGATTTCGGCCAGCGAGCGCACCGTGGTGACTCCGGCGTCCTGCAAGGCGGCAAACTTCTCCTCCGCCGTACCACGGCCACCAGCGATGATGGCCCCTGCATGGCCCATACGCTTACCGGGCGGTGCCGTTACGCCAGCGATATAGGCCACCACCGGCTTACTGACCTCGGCTTTGATGTAGGCAGCAGCTTCTTCTTCTGCAGAACCACCGATTTCACCGATCATCACGATGGCTTCGGTTTGCGGATCGGCTTGGAACAGCCGCAAGATATCCACGAAAGTCGAGCCGGGAATCGGATCACCACCAATGCCTACGCAGGTAGACTGACCAAAGCCTGCATCGGTGGTTTGCTTGACAGCTTCATAGGTCAGAGTGCCGGAGCGCGATACGATGCCCACTTTACCGGGCATGTGAATATGGCCGGGCTGAATGCCAATTTTACATTCGCCGGGCGTAATCACGCCGGGGCAGTTCGGGCCGATCAGCCGCACGCCTAACTCGTCGCATTTCACCTTCACGTCCAACATATCCAAGGTTGGAATGCCTTCAGTAATACAGACGATCAGCTTAATGCCGGAAAAAGCTGCCTCCAGAATCGAGTCCTTGCAGAAGGGTGCCGGGACGTAAATCACAGAAGCATCCGCATCGGTGGCTTGCACGGCATCGCGCACCGTGTCGAACACCGGCAGATCCAAGTGCTTGGTGCCGCCTTTACCGGGCGTCACGCCACCGACCATACGTGTACCGTAGGTGATGGCTTGTAAGCTATGGAAGGTGCCTTGGTTGCCAGTGAAGCCTTGGCAGATCACCCGCGTATCCCTGTTGATCAGAATGCTCATTGTGCCTCCTTGGCCGCTTGGACAACCCGCTCAGCAGCATCGCTGAGGTTGAGGGCTGGGATGATGTTCAATCCGCTTTCCGTCAAGAGTGCTGCACCGCGCTCAGCATTGTTGCCTTCCAAGCGCACCACCACGGGAACCTTAACGCCGACTTCTTGTACTGCACCGATGATGCCTTCAGCAATCATGTCGCAACGCACGATGCCGCCAAAGATGTTCACCAGTACCGCTTTTACATTGCTGTCAGACAGGATGATTTTGAAGGCTTCGCTGACCCGCTCACGGGTAGCTCCACCGCCCACATCCAGAAAGTTTGCCGGTTTACCACCGTGCAAATTCACCATGTCCATAGTGGCCATGGCTAAACCAGCGCCGTTCACCATGCAGCCGATATCGCCATTTAGGGCGACATAGTTCAGCTCCCACTTCTCCGCATGGTTCTCGCGGGGGTCACTCTGGGAAGGATCTTGCATCTCCCGTAGGCGCGGATGGCGGTACAGGGCATTGGAGTCAATGCTGACCTTGGCATCCATGCAATGCAGGTTGCCTGCTTTGGTGATGACCAGAGGATTGACTTCCAGCAGCGACAGGTCGTTCTCAACAAACAGCCGTGCCAAGGTGGTAAAGATGCGCACGCATTGCTCGACCTGCGAGCCTTGTAAGCCCAGCCAAACGGCCAACTCGCGGCCTTGGAAGGCTTGCGCGCCCACCAGAGGATCAATGGTAATGCGGAAAATAAGATGAGGCGTCTCGCGGGCCACCTTCTCGATGTCCACGCCGCCTTCAGTAGAAGCCATAAAAACGATGCGCCGACTGGCGCGATCCACTACAGCACCGAGATACAACTCCCGGTCGATATCGATACAGTCCTCAACCAGAATCTTGCTGACGGGCTGGCCGTGACTGTCGGTTTGATAGGTGACTAGGCGCTGATCAAGCCAGTGCTGCGCAAAGTCTTTCGCTTGATCTTTATTGGTGACTAGCTTGACACCACCGGCCTTACCTCGACCACCGGCGTGCACTTGGGCTTTAACCACCCAACGGTGTCCACCGATTTTATCGCAGGCCTCAGCGGCTTCACGAGGCGTATCCACCACATAGCCTTTGGATACAGGTAAACCGTATTCGGCAAACAGTTGCTTGCCTTGATATTCATGGAGATTCATGCGCTTACCGTCATCCTTATACGTTGTACATAGACTGGTGCTGCATGCTGAACCTCCTAGTTCCCGACAAGGCCTAGGAGGTTCCAGCCGATGATCATTTAAGCATGATCACCGGCAAACGCCATTGATTCAATCAGCGCTTTTTCTTGTTAGCGATGTGAATGGCATGGCCATTTACAGCCAGAGCGGCTTCGTGCATCGCTTCAGACAGGCTTGGGTGCGAGAACACCATCATGCCCATGTCTTCGGCGCTGCTGCCAAATTCCATGGCGATGGCACCTTGCTGAACCAGTTCAGCCGCGCTCAGGCCGATGACGTGCACGCCCAGAACGCGGTCAGTCTTGGCATTGGCGATGATTTTCACGAAACCAGCCGTGTCGTTAGCAGCCATGGCACGACCGCTTGCCGCGAAGGGGAACACGCCGACGTTGATTTCAACGCCTTCGGCCTTCAGCTGCTGCTCGGTTTTGCCGACGCTGGCGATTTCTGGGTGGGTGTAAATCACGCCCGGAACGATGTCGTAGTTGACCTGGGCTTTATGGCCAGCGATACGCTCAGCCACCATCACGCCCTCTTCCGAGGCTTTGTGAGCCAACATTGGGCCACGTACCACGTCACCGATGGCATAAACGCCCGGAACGCTAGTAGCGCAGAACTCGTTGACCTCGATGAAGCCACGCTCGTTGACTACCACGCCAGTGCCTTCGCCCAGCAGGTTAGTAGTCACAGGACGACGGCCTACAGCAACGATCAGCTTGTCAAAAGTGATTTGCTTATCACCGGTAGCATCGCTGAAGCTTACAACGACTTGCTCACCCTTGATTTCAGTGCCAGTTACACGGGCACCGATCAGGATGTTCATGCCTTGCTTGCTCAGAATCTTGTAGGCTTCTTTGGCGATTTGCTCGTCCATGGAAGCCAAGAAGGTGTCAGAGGCTTCCAGAACGGTCACTTGGGAACCCAGACGTGCCCATACAGAGCCCAGCTCCAGACCGATGACGCCAGCACCAATCACGCCCAGCGTAGCGGGAACGCCGCTGATATCCAGCGCGCCAGTGGAGTCGAGGATGATTTTCTGATCCACAGGAGCGGGTGGGATTTCTACCGGCTTAGAACCGGAAGCCAGAATGACGTTGTTGGCAGCCAGCACCTGAACGGAGCCGTCCAGAGCGGTCACTTCCACTTGCTTGCCTGCCAGCAGTTTGCCGCTGCCTTCAAACAGGGTGACGCCGTTGGCTTTGATCAGCGCAGCCACACCGCCGGTCAGATTTTTAACGATCTGATCTTTACGGGCAACCATGGTGGGGACGTTGATTTCTACGCCACCAGTGCTGATACCGTGTACAGCAAAGTTATCGTGAGCTTCGTGGTACTTATAGGAGCTGTCCAGCAGCGCCTTAGAAGGAATGCAACCCACGTTCAGGCAAGTACCGCCCAGCGCTGTTTTGCCTTCTTTACCCTGATACTTTTCGATGATGGCCGTTTTCAGACCCATTTGGGCTGCGCGAATGGCTGCTACGTAACCGCCGGGGCCTGCACCGATAACAACAACGTCAAACTGACTCATAAAAAATCCTCTCTCAAACGCAAACAAAAACCACAGGCTCCAGCCGAGCGTTTCAGCCAGAAACCTGTGGCACTGGCTTGTATCAGATATCCAGCAGCAGGCGGGCTGGATCTTCCAGCAGATCCTTCATGGTGATCAGGAAGGTTACGGCTTCTTTACCGTCGATCAGGCGGTGATCGTAAGACAGAGCCAGATACATCATCGGCAGAATCACCACTTGACCGTTAACGGCCATGGGGCGTTCCTGAATCTTGTGCATACCCAGAATGGCCGTTTGCGGCGGGTTAACGATGGGCGTGGACAGCAGGGAACCGAATACACCACCGTTGGAGATGGTGAAGGTGCCGCCGGTCATCTCTTCGATGGTCAGCTTGCCTGCTTTGGCTTTTTTGCCGTAATCGTTGATGCCGCCTTCGATGTCAGCCAAGCTCATGAACTCAGCGTTGCGCAGGACAGGTACAACCAGACCACGATCGCTGGACACGGCAACACCGATATCCTGATAGCCGTGGTAAACGATGTCGTTGCCGTCGATGGAGGCGTTAACACCGGGCTGACGCTTCAGGGCTTCAACAGCGGCCTTAACGAAGAAGGACATAAAGCCCAGACGCACGCCGTTGTGAGTCTTCTCAAACAGGTCTTTGTAACGAGCGCGCAGCTCCATGACCGGCTTCATGTTGACTTCGTTGAAGGTGGTCAGCATCGCCATGGACGACTGAGCTTCAACCAGACGCGAGGCCACTTTAGCGCGCAGACGTGTCATAGGTACGCGCTTCTCAACGCGATCGCCTGCCGACAGAGCCGGAGCAGCAGCTGGAGCAGATTTGCCCGCTACAGCAGCCACAGCGTCTTCTTTAGTCACGCGGCCGCCTTTGCCAGTGCCGGGGATGGCAGCAGGGTCCAGGTCATTTTCAGCAGCGATTTTACGCGCTGCCGGGGCCAGAATCGGCTCAGCCGCCGCCGGAGCAGCGGCAGCCGGTGCGGCAGCAACGGGAGCAGGAGCAGCGGCGGCAGGAGCAGCAGCGCTAGCACCGGCTTCCAGTTTGCCCAGCAGCTCACCGCTCAGTACGGTTTCACCTTCGCCTTTAACGATTTCAGTCAGGACACCGTCGGCCTCAGCCAGTACTTCCATGACCACTTTATCTGTTTCGATATCAACGATCGGCTCGTCACGCTTAACGGCGTCGCCGGGCTTTTTGTGCCAAGTGGACACAGTGCCGTCAGCTACGGATTCCGGGAAGGTTGGAGCTTTGATTTCGAGAGCCATATCAGATCCTATTAATTCGGTGGTTAAGTCGAGGCCGCGTTGCACGCAGCCTCTCTTTTAGCAGGTTTTCAGACGGTAAATGCGTCTTGAAGCAGTTTTTCCTGCTGTTCGGCGTGCAGCGAAGCGTAGCCCACGGCCGGAGAAGCCGAAGCATCACGACCGGCATAAGCCAGAGACAGGCTAGGATTGTGGGCAGCAATCACGCGACGCATGTGATGCTGGCTGCAATACCAAGCGCCTTGGTTCATCGGCTCGTCTTGACACCAAACCACACTTTCGAGGCCTTTGTACGGACGGAGGATCTCGGCCAGCGTCTCTTCCGGGAAGGGATAGAGCTGTTCGATACGCACGATGGCCACATCGTTACGACCCGCCGCTTGGCGCTTCTCAACCAGATCGTAGTAAACCTTGCCAGACGTCAGAATCACGCGTTTGACGTTTTCAGGTGCGATGTTTTCAACTTCACCGATCACGGTCTGGAAGGAGCCTTGGCTCAGCTCGTCCAGCGTAGAAATGGCCAGCTTGTGACGCAGCAGCGACTTCGGTGTAAAGGCGATCAGCGGCTTACGCAGCGGACGAATCACCTGACGACGCAGCATGTGGTAAACCTGAGCCGGGGTCGTCGGTACGCAGACCTGTACGTTGTGCTCAGCGCACAGTTGCAGGTAGCGCTCCAGACGGGCTGAGGAGTGCTCAGGGCCCTGACCTTCATAACCGTGTGGCAGCAGCATGGTCAGACCGCACAGACGGCCCCACTTGTGCTCGCCGCTGGTGATGAACTGGTCGATCACCACTTGCGCACCGTTGGCAAAGTCACCGAACTGGGCTTCCCAGATCACCAGCGCATCAGGCGTGGTGGTGGCATAGCCGTATTCGAAGGCCAGTACTGCTTCTTCCGACAGGAAGGAGTCGAACAGCACGAAAGGCGGCTGATCTTCAGACAGATGTTGCAGCGCGATGTAGTTGCTGCCGTCTTGCTGATTGTGCAGTGCCGCATGGCGGTGGGAGAAAGTACCACGGCCTACGTCTTGACCGGTGATGCGCACCTGATGGCCTTGGGAGAGCAGCGTGGCATACGCCATAGTCTCCGCGTAGCCCCAGTTGATCGGCAGCTCGCCGGTGCCCATCTTGGCGCGATCTTCCAAAATCTTCGCCACTTGACGCTGAACCACGAAACCTTCTGGCAGTTGCAGCAGCTTGTCAGACAGATTTTGCAGGGTTTTCAGATCAAAGCGGGTATCGCAGTCAGCTGTCCAAGCGTGGCCCAGATAAGGCGTCCAATCAACGAACAGCGCCTTGTTGGGCTCTTTAACCAAGCTTTTTACCACATGCTGACCGTCATCCAGCGCTTGACGGTATTCGTCAATCAGCGCCTGAGCGGCTTCAGTGGAAATAACCTTGGCATTGATCAGCGCATCGGCATACAACTCACGCGTGGTGCGCTGCTTGGCGATTTTCTGGTACATCAACGGCTGAGTACCGCTAGGTTCGTCCGCTTCGTTGTGACCGCGACGACGATAGCAAACCAGATCGATGACGATATCGCGCTTGAACTGCATGCGATAATCGACCGCCAATTGGGTCACGAAAAGCACCGCTTCCGGATCATCACCATTCACATGGAGGATCGGCGCTTGGATCATCTTCGCAACGTCAGTGGCGTACTCGGTAGAGCGTACGTCTTCAACGCGGTTGGTGGTGAAACCAACTTGGTTGTTGACCGCAATACGGATGGTACCGCCAGTTTTGTAGGCGCGGATCTGGGACATTTGGTAGGTCTCCATGACCACACCCTGTCCTGCGATTGCCGAATCACCGTGAATAGTGATAGGCAGAACGCTTTCGCCTGTTTTATCGCTACGACGATCCTGACGGGCGCGTACCGAACCCTCAACCACTGGGGAAACAATTTCCAAGTGCGAGGGGTTAAAGGCCATGGCCAGATGGACTTCGCCACCAGCAGTCATCACGTTGGAAGAGAAACCTTGGTGGTATTTCACGTCACCGCAGGTCAAACCCTCAACACGCTTACCATCGAACTCATCGAACAGGTCACGCGGGTTTTTACCCAGCGTGTTGACCAGCACGTTCAGACGACCACGGTGGGCCATACCGACCACGACTTCTTTAGTCAGGCCAGTGGCACCGGCACGCTGGATGATTTCGTCCAGCATAGGAACCAAGCTTTCGCCACCTTCCAGACCAAAGCGCTTGGTACCTGGATACTTGGTGCCCAAGTATTTTTCCAGACCCTCAGCCGCCGTCAGACGCTCCAGCAGATGCTTTTGTACATCAGGAGAAAATACTGGGCGACCGCGCACGCCTTCAAAGCGCTGCAACAGCCAAGCGCGCTGGTCAGAATCCACAACATGTGCAAACTCAGCGCCGATGGTGCGGCAATACGTCTCTTTTAATGCTTGCTGGATTTCACGCAAAGTCGCTTCAGCTTTACCGATGACCAGATCACCAGTAGAGAACACTGTGTCCAGATCAGCATCGCTCAGGCCATGGAATGCCAGAGACAACTCGGCCGGAACCGGCTTTTGCTGCAAGGCCAGCGGATCGAGCTGAGCCGCACGGTGACCGAGCAGCCGGTAGCCTTGGATCAACTGCAGAACAGCAACCTGCTTTTTCTCGTGCTCAGGGCTAACCGCACCCGCAGCGCTAGCACGGCGCGGATTCTTGGCCAGTTGAATGAACTGGTCACGAATTTCGGAGTGGGGAACATCACCCGCCTGCGTACCATTGGCAGGCAGCTTCTGGAAATAGCTGCGCCATTCCTCTGGAACGGCACTAGGGTCATGTAGAAACAGCTCATACAGCTCTTCTACATACTCGGCGTTGCCACCGGAAAGGTGGGCGCTGTCCCACATACGTTGCATCACACTGTCTTGCATGCTTTGTCGCCCTCGATAGGGGGACACCACCGGCGTACAAACCGTAACTGGTCTCCCCCCAAGCATTGACTAATCTAATGGCTCAAGGTGAATAGTTAAGGCCCGCAGATAGCCCGGACACCAGCCCGGTCGTCCCCTGCTGGTCTACAAGATTCCGAGAGAACTTCAGCCTTTTGGGCTGAAGTTCTGACTAAACTGCCATATCGATTACTCGATATGGTCGTAGTAATGCGTGGCTGGCACGGCCAAATCAGCCTGTGCCAGCCGCAGCTGCCTACTTATGTAGCGCTTTTCAGCAGCAGATTACGGATGTGGCCAATGGCTTGAGTGGGATTCAGGCCTTTCGGGCACACATTGACGCAGTTCATGATGCCGTGGCAGCGGAAGATGCTGAACGGATCATCAAGCTCAGCCAGACGCTCTTCGGTTTCAGTATCGCGGCTATCAATCAAGAAACGATAGGCCTGCAGCGATGCAGAGGGGCCGAGGAACTTATCGGGGTTCCACCAGAACGATGGGCAGCTGGTTGAGCAGCAGGCACAGAGGATGCACTCGTACAGGCCATCCAGCTTCTCGCGCTCTTCCGGGCTTTGCAGACGTTCAATAGCAGGAGCCGGTGTATCGTTGATCAGGAACGGACGCACGCGCTCGTACTGTTTGTAGAACACTTTCATGTCTACAACCAGATCACGAATCACTGGCAGGCCGGGCAGCGGACGCAGCACCAGATTATTATCGGTCACTACGCTGGACAGCGGCGTAATGCAAGCCAGACCATTTTTGCCATTGATGTTCATACCGTCGGAACCGCACACGCCTTCACGGCATGAACGACGGTAAGAGAAGGAGCCATCCTGTTCTTTAACCAGAGCCAGCACGTCCAACACCATCAAGTCTTTACCTTGGGTATCGACTTGGAAGGTTTGCATGTACGGCTTTTCGTCTTGCTCGGGGTTGTAGCGATAAACACTGACTTGCAACATAGCGTTCACCCTTAATAAGTACGAATTTTAGGCTCAAATGCCGGGACGGTTTTAGGTGCGAAGTTCACGCCACGCTTAGTGACGCGCTTGTCACCTGGGAAGTACAGAGTGTGACACAGCCAGTTCACATCATCCCGCTCTTCATAATCTTCACGGGCATGAGCGCCGCGAGATTCAGTACGGGCTTCAGCAGCAATCGCTGTGGCCTCAGCCACTTCCAGCAGGTTTTGCAGCTCAAGAGCTTCAATGCGCTCGGTATTGAACGCTTGGCTCTTGTCGGCAATTTTGATGTTGCCGATACGCTCGCGCAGCGTTTCCAGCTGAGCGATACCCTTCTGCATGTATTCGCCAGTACGGAATACACCGAAGTAGTTCTGCATGCACTGTTGCAGCTCTTTACGCAACGGAGCAACGTCTTCACCTGAAGTGCGCTCGTTGACAGCAGCCAGACGAGCAACCGCTACGTCCAGATCAGTCTCGCTAGCATTGCGGTATTCAATGCCATCTTTGAGCGCTTTTTCCAGATGCAGACCAGCTGCACGACCGAACACCACCAGATCCAGCAGCGAGTTACCGCCCAGACGGTTAGCACCGTGTACGGATACGCAGGCCACTTCACCCACAGCAAACAGACCTTCGATGATCTGGTCGTTGCCATTGGCGTCTTGAGTGATGGCTTGACCATGAATGTTGGTGGCAACACCACCCATCATATAGTGGCAAGTCGGCACAACAGGAACCGGCGCAGTCACTGGGTCAACGTGAGCGAAGGTTTTGGACAGTTCACAGATGCCGGGCAGGCGGCTGTGCAGCACTTCTTCACCCAGGTGGTCGAGCTTCAGCATGACGTGATCGCCATCTGGGCCACAACCGTTACCGGCGATGATTTCTTTAACCATGGAGCGGGCTACTACGTCGCGGCCTGCCAGGTCTTTCGCGTTCGGAGCATAACGCTCCATGAAACGCTCGCCGTGCTTGTTAATCAGGTAACCGCCTTCACCGCGGCAACCCTCAGTAACCAGAACACCAGCGCCAGCAATACCGGTCGGGTGGAACTGCCACATTTCGATGTCTTGAACCGGAACGCCCGCACGCAGCGCCATGCCTACACCGTCACCAGTGTTGATCAGGGCATTGGTAGTAGAGGCGTAAATACGGCCCGCACCACCGGTAGCCAGCACAGTCGCTTTGGAACGGATGTAGACCGTTTCGCCGGTTTCGATGCAGATAGCGATGATACCGACGATGGCGCCGTCTTGGTTTTTCACCAGATCAACTGCGTACCATTCGTTCAGGAACACGGTGTTGTTCTTCAGGTTACCCTGATAGAGGGTGTGCAACAGCGCATGGCCAGTACGGTCAGCAGCAGCGCAAGTACGAGCCGCTTGGCCGCCCTTACCGAAGTCTTTGGACTGGCCACCGAATGGACGCTGATAGATGCGGCCTGTTTCAGTACGGGAGAACGGCAGACCCATGTGCTCAAGCTCAAACACAGCTTCTGGGCCTACGGAACACATGTACTCGATAGCGTCTTGGTCACCGATATAATCGGAGCCTTTAACGGTATCGTACATGTGCCAGCGCCAATCATCGTTCGGGTCAGCCGAAGCGATGGCACAGGTGATACCACCTTGGGCAGAAACCGTGTGCGAACGAGTCGGGAAGACTTTAGTCACAACAGCGGTTTTATGGCCAGACTGAGCCAGTTGCAGCGCAGCGCGCATACCGGCACCACCACCACCAACGATGATAGCGTCAAAGGAAAGCGTACGAAGATTAGCCATTACTCAGATACCCCAGAGAATCTGCACACCCCAGACGAAGAATGTAAACATGGCAATGCCACATCCTGCCTGGAAGAGAAAACGTACACCCGTAGCACATTTGCCCAGTGTCATGGGGGTCAGGTAGTCAGTGGAGATAGCCCACATACCAACCCATGCGTGAGCACCCATAGCCACCAGAGCCAAGAGGCTGAAAATCTGCATGGCGCTACCGGAGAAGAGTGCTTCCCACTGCGTGTAGTCCAGATTCGGATGTACCACGAGGTATCCCAGCAGGAACACGAAGTACACTGCGAGAACTACTGCAGAAACCCGCTGCGCCATCCAGTCATACAGACCTGAGCGCGAAAAATTGGTGACATTGATTACCATACCCAAACCCCCGTCAGAAGAATCAGCACCGCTGATACGATGAAGACGATTTTCGAGCCCAGGATACCGCCTTGCAGCGTCTCACCGTGGCCTGTGTCCATAACGAGGTGACGAACGCCCGCCACCAAGTGATACAGCAGCGCAGACAGCAGTCCCCAGACGATCAGCTTGACCAGCGGGCTGGTCAGATACGCCTTAACCTGTTCGAAGCCCTCTTCAGAGGACAGCGAGGTATCGAGTGCGAACAACAGCACAGCGATACCGACGAACAGGATCACACCAGAAATACGGTGCAAAATCGACGTATAAGCGGTGATTGGGAGTTTGATAGTCCTAAGATCTAGGTTTACAGGTCGTTGGCTTTTCACGGCTTTTTTCACACTCGAAAGCCCTGGCACGCAGAGCAAAGTTGTCGGGAAGAGCACTGTAAAAGCGCCCGCCACCCACGGGTAAAACCTTCAGGACAACAGCCCTAAAAGCCCCTGCCGGTCGGTGGCCGAGTATAAACCGATAGGTTCCTAAGCACAATGTGGTGGGATGCCACCAACTAGGCATTGCGAAGAAGGAACAAAAGGCGTATTCATCGGCCGCTACTTATGAAAAGGCTCTCTTAGAGCCCTTGCCATTATGCTTTAGGCCAAATTGACATTGGCCTTTATCGTTCTATAGTGAGCCGGGCCCTGCATGGGGGCTTTTCTGATGATTCCAAGCAAACACAGGAGGCCGTACATGGCTGACAAGACAGCGCAGTTGATCCTCGATGGCAAGACCGTCGAATTGCCCGTTTTTAGTGGCGTTCTGGGGCCTGATGTAATTGACGTCCGTGGATTACATTCCTCTGGCGCATATACATTCGATCCAGGCTTTATGTCAACTGCATCCTGCGAGTCGAAAATCACCTTCATCGATGGTGACAAAGGCGTCCTGCTACATCGCGGATACCCCATCGAACAACTGGCTGAGAAAGCAGACTACCTAGATACTTGCTACCTGCTGCTCAACGGCGAACTGCCGACTGCTGCGCAAAAAGCCGAGTTTACTGACGTTATCAAGAACCACACCATGGTTCATGATCAACTGAAAAGCTTCTTCAACGGTTTCCGTCGTGATGCCCACCCAATGGCCATCCTGTGCGGCGTAGTAGGCGCTCTGTCTGCCTTCTACCACGACTCGCTGGATATCAATAATCCCCAGCACCGCGAAATTTCCGCGCATCGCCTGATTGCCAAGATGCCGACCATTGCTGCCATGGCGTACAAATACTCCATCGGCCAGCCCATGATCTATCCACGCAATGATCTGGGCTATGCAGAAAACTTCCTGCACATGATGTTCAGCACCCCTTGCGAAGACAAGCCGATTAGCCCCGTTCTGGCTAAAGCGATGGATCGTATCTTCGTTCTGCACGCTGACCATGAGCAAAACGCCTCTACCTCGACTGTACGCTCGGTGGGTTCGACTGGCGCTAACCCCTTCGCTTGTATCGCTGCGGGCATCGCTGCTCTGTGGGGACCGGCCCACGGTGGCGCTAACGAAGCCGTTCTGACCATGCTGGATGAAATCGGCGATGTATCTAACGTCGAGAAATTCCTGAACAAAGCCAAAGACAAGAACGATCCGTTCAAGCTGATGGGCTTCGGTCACCGCGTATACAAAAACTTCGATCCACGCGCTCGCGTGATGAAGAAGACCTGCGATGCTGTACTGGCTGAGTTGAACATCAACGATCCACAACTCGAACTGGCCATGAAGCTGGAAGAAATCGCCCTCAAAGACCCCTACTTTGCTGAGCGTAACCTGTACCCGAACGTCGATTTCTACTCAGGTATCATCCTGAAAGCTATCGGTATTCCGACCAGCATGTTCACCGTGATCTTCGCCATGTCCCGTACTGTTGGCTGGATCTCCCACTGGAAAGAAATGCTGTCTAGCCCGTACAAAATCAATCGTCCTCGCCAGCTCTACACTGGCACACCTAAGCGCGATATGCCTTAATCGCACAGGTGTTGCTAAAGGCTGCGTTATAGTAGCTATTTAGTAAAAAGCCCTCCGCCACTGATGTGACTGAGGGCTTTTTTATTGCCCGTTTAATTTAAGCTTAGTTACAGAGAAAGAACTATGAAGAGCGCCCAATAAAAAGCCTCGATCAATTGATCGAGGCTTTTTATTTAACAACCAACGCCGTATTAATACTAATACGGCGAGTAAGGTTAGATTACAGCTGATCCAAATTGGTTTCTGCCAAGAAGAACCAAGTATCCAGTACAGAATCTGGATTTAGAGAAACACTATCAATGCCTTGATCCATCAGCCACTTGGCAAAATCCGGGTGGTCTGAAGGGCCTTGACCGCAAATGCCGATGTATTTATTGGCTTTACGGCAAGCCTGAATGGCGTTGCTCAGCAGCTTTTTAACCGCAGGATTACGCTCGTCAAACAGGTGAGCAATGATGCCGGAATCCCGATCCAAGCCCAGTGTCAGCTGAGTCATGTCGTTGGAGCCGATGGAGAAGCCATCGAAATACTCCAAGAACTCGTCAGCCAGCAGCGCGTTAGAAGGCAGCTCGCACATCATGATGACACGCAGGCCGTTTTCACCGCGCTTGAGGCCATAATGGGCCAGCAGGTCGATGACTTGAGCCGCTTCACCTAGGGTACGCACGAAGGGCACCATCAGTTCGACGTTCGTCAGGCCCATGACTTCGCGCACATGGCGCATGGCACGGCATTCCAGCTCGAAGCAATCGCGGAAGGAGTCGCTGATGTAACGCGAAGCACCCCGGAAGCCCAACATGGGGTTCTCTTCTTCCGGCTCGTAGAGCTTGCCGCCGATCAAGTTGGCGTATTCGTTAGACTTAAAGTCCGACAAACGCACAATAACTTTCTTCGGCCAGAAGGCTGCGGCGAGGGTGCTGACGCCCTCAACCAGCTTGTCAACGTAGAAACTCACAGGGTCGGCATAACCGGCAATGCGCTTCTCGACGCTGCTTTTCACTTCAGGCGGCAGACCTTCGAAGTTCAGTAGCGCTTTGGGGTGTACGCCAATCATGCGGTTGATGATGAACTCCAGACGCGCCAGCCCTACCCCTTCATTGGGCAGATGAGCAAAGTCAAAAGCTCTGTCTGGGTTGCCGACGTTCATCATGATCTTGAACGGCAGATCAGGCATGGCATCTACCGAGTTTTGGCGGATGTCGAAGCCCAGTTCACCTTCAAAGATGTAGCCGGTATCGCCTTCTGCACAGGATACGGTGACGCGCTGACCGTCTTTCAGAAGGTCGGTAGCATTGCCGCAACCTACGACTGCAGGGATGCCCAGCTCACGGGCAATAATGGCCGCGTGGCAAGTACGGCCACCACGATTGGTGACGATGGCGCTGGCGCGCTTCATCACCGGCTCCCAATCCGGGTCGGTCATGTCAGAGACCAGCACGTCACCGGGCTGAACTTTGTCCATTTCGGCAATGCTATGAATGACTTTAACCGGGCCTGCGCCAATGCGCTGACCAATGGCACGTCCTTCAACCAGTACGGTGCCTTTTTCTTTAAGCAGGTAGCGCTCCATCACGTTGGTGGTGGCGCGGCTTTTTACCGTTTCAGGACGGGCTTGCACGATGTAGAGCTGGCCATCATCGCCATCTTTGGCCCACTCGATGTCCATAGGACGACCGTAGTGTTTTTCAATGATCAGCGCTTGGCGAGCCAGATTGGTCACTTCTTCATCGGACAGTGCAAAGCGCGCACGATCAGCGGCATCGACTTGCACGGTTTTCACCGATTTTCCGGCTTTAGCCTCATCGCCATAGATCATCTTGATGGCTTTGCTGCCCAGATTGCGGCGCAGAATGGCCGGACGACCGGCTTCCAACGTAGGCTTGTGCACATAAAATTCGTCAGGGTTAACTGCGCCCTGTACCACGGTTTCGCCCAGACCATAGGCACCGGTGATGAACACTACGTCACGGAAACCAGACTCGGTATCTAGGGTAAACATCACCCCAGCGGTAGCGGTTTCGGAACGTACCATGCGCTGGATACCGGCGGACAGGGCCACCAGTTTGTGATCGAAGCCTTGGTGTACACGGTAAGAAATTGCCCGATCATTGAACAATGAGGCAAATACTTCCTTCACGGCGCGGATTACGTTATCCACGCCACGGATATTCAGAAAGGTTTCTTGCTGACCGGCAAAGGAGGCGTCTGGCAGATCTTCAGCCGTAGCCGAGGAACGCACCGCTACCGCCAGATTGGGATTGCCTGCCGAGAGTGCGGCAAAGGCGTGGCGAATCTCAGTATCCAGACGCTCCGGGAAAGGAATGTCCATGATCAGTTGGCGGATTTGTGCGCCTGTTTTGGCCAGCGCGTTGACATCCTCAATATCGAGAGCATCTAGGGCATCATGGATCTGAGCATTCAGGCCACTTTGCTCAAGAAAGTCACGGAAAGCTTGGGCGGTGGTGGCAAAACCACCGGGAACCGAAACGCCAGCGCCTGCCAGGTTGCTGATCATCTCGCCAAGGGATGCGTTCTTGCCTCCCACATGCTCTACATCATGGACGCCGAGCTTATCGAGGGAAACTACGTATTCTACCAAGGTGATCTCTCCACGTTATGTTTGAAACCCGGACTGAACAATGGCCCATGATGGCTGTGGCTTGGCCCAGCAAAATAAGTGACAATGCCCCGATAGCCGAGGTGTTGCAAAACGGTTTCAATTATAGCAGTTGGGGTGTATTCCCGATGCTCACAGGCCCAGGACATGATGAAAAGAACCGCTTTTTTTATTTCCGACGGAACAGGCATTACTGCTGAGACGCTTGGCCAAAGCCTGCTGGCGCAGTTTGAGAGCATTTCTTTCACCAAACTGACTCGGCCCTACATCGATACGCCCGAAAAAGCCCGCACCATGGTACAGCAAATCAATGCGGCCGCGGAAAAGGACGGCGCTCGCCCTGTCATCTTCGACACCTTGGTGAACCAAGAGATCCGTGACATTTTGGCGACTTCTAACGGCTTCATGGTCGATATTTTTTCGTCGTTTCTGGCCCCGCTGGAAAGCGAGTTTAGCGAGCGTTCATCCTACTCGGTGGGGAAATCTCACTCCATAGGGCAAAACAGCAATTACGGCGAGCGGATCGCTGCCGTTAACTTCGCTCTCGACAACGATGACGGAGCCCGCACCCATTATTACGACAAGGCCGACATTATTCTGATCGGTGTGTCTCGTTCCGGCAAGACGCCTACCTGTCTGTACATGGCCATGCAATTTGGCATCAAAGCCGCCAATTACCCGCTGACTGAAGACGATATGGAATGCCTAAAGCTTCCCGCTTCGTTGCAGCAGCACCGCCATAAACTGTTTGGGCTGACCATTGATCCTGAGCGACTGGCGGCCATTCGCCATGAGCGCAAGCCCGATAGCCGTTACTGCAGCTATGCGCAGTGCGAGTTTGAGGTGCGCGAGGTTGAGAAGCTGCTCAAACGTGAGAACATCAACTTCATCGACTCTACGCACTTCTCCGTCGAGGAGATTTCCGCGCGCATTCTGGTGGAAAAAGGCATCGAGCGTCGTCTTAAATAAAGCGTTCAGCCGCTAGCAAGCTCCACCAGCCGCACAAAAAGCCGGAGCCTCTCAGCACCGGCTTTTGCACATCAGGGGTACAGCCTTAGAAGGTATCGCCGGGAACCCGCACAGAGCCTTCCATCAGCACCCGCGCACTGCGGCTCATCACGGCTTTGGTGGCTGTCCACTCGCCATTGACGAACTGAGCGGCAGCACCCACTCGCAGAGTGCCCGACGGATGTCCGAAGGTCACTGCTTCGCGCTCAGAGCCGCCAGCCGCCAAATTGACCAGCGTGCCAGTTACCGCCGCCGCTGTGGCGATGGCCACCGAGGCTGTGCCCATCATGGCATGGTGCAATTTGCCCATGGACAGCGCGCGCACCAGCACATCGACATCAGCCGCTTTGATCTCTTTGCCGCTGGAAGCCACATAGTCCACAGGCGGAGCAACAAAGGCGATCTTGGGCGTATGCTGACGAGCGACGGCTTCGGAGATATCCGAAATCAGGCCCATCTTCACAGCACCGTAAGCACGCATGGTTTCAAAGCGCGCTAAGGCTTCGGCATCGGAATTGATGTCTTTTTGCAGCTCGGTGCCGGTGTAGCCAATATCCGCCGCGTTGACGAAAATGGTCGGAATACCAGAATTGATCATGGTCGCCTTAAAGGTACCGATGCCGGGAACCTCTAAATCGTCCACCACATTGCCGGTGGGGAACATGGAGCCTTCGCCGTCGGCAGGGTCCATGAACTCGATGACCACTTCCGCTGCCGGAAAAGTCACGCCATCCAACTCAAAATCGCCGGTTTCTTGCACTTCACCCTTGGTGATGGGTACATGGGCGATGATGGTTTTGCTGATGTTCTTCTGCCAAATACGCACGGTGCAGATGCCGTCTTGCGGTACGCGCGATGGGTCAATCAGCCCTTTGCTGATGGCAAAGGCCCCTACTGCTGCCGTCAGGTTGCCGCAGTTGCCCGACCAATCCACGAAGGCTTTGTTGATGGCCACCTGACCGAACAGGTAGTCCACATCGTGGTCGGGCTGCTCGCTCTTGGCGACAATCACGGTTTTGGAGGTGGAAGATGTCGCACCACCCATACCGTCGATTTGCTGGCCATAGGGATCAGGGCTGCCAATCACCCGCATCAGCAGTTTATCGCGAGCCTCACCCGGCACTTGGCAGGCTTCCGGAAGGTCTTTGAGGCTGAAAAACACGCCCTTGCTGGTACCGCCACGGATATAGGTAGCGGGCACTTTAATTTGGGGTAGATGAGCCATGGAAAGCATGTCCTCATGAAGCGCGCTGGCGCATAGGCCAGCGCGCAGGTACGGATCCGAATCCCAAAGCCTGCATTCTGAGGGCTTCAGAATGCAGGCGCTTGAGGCATGGGGCGGATTACACTTGGCCTTCGAGGAAGTCTTGGGCGAAGCGTTGCAGTACGCCACCGGCGTTGTACACATTGACCTCTGCAGCGGTGTCCAGACGGCAGGTCATGGGCACTTCTACCACTTCACCGTTTTTACGGGTGATAACCAAGATCAGGTCGCAACGTGGGGAAATCTCGCCCTTCACATCGTAGGTTTCAGTACCGTCGATGTTCAGCGTTTTGCGGTTGACGCCGGGTTTGAACTCCAGCGGCAACACGCCCATGCCCACCAAGTTGGTGCGGTGGATGCGCTCAAAACCTTCAGCAGCAATGGCTTCGACACCGGCCAGACGCACGCCTTTAGCCGCCCAGTCACGCGAGGAGCCTTGGCCATAGTCGGCACCGGCGACGATGATCAGCGGTTGTTTGCGCTCCATGTAGGTTTCGATGGCTTCCCACATGCGCGTGACCTTGCCTTCCGGCTCGATGCGCGTTAGCGAACCCTTCTTAACTTCGCCATTGACCACGGCCATTTCGTTCACCAACTGCGGGTTGGCGAAGGTGGCGCGTTGAGCGGTCAGGTGGTCACCACGGTGGGTGGCGTAGGAGTTGAAGTCTTCCTCCGGCAAGCCCATTTTGGCCAGATACTCACCGGCGGCGCTGTCCAGCATGATGGCGTTGGACGGCGATAGGTGGTCTGTGGTGATGTTGTCAGGCAGTACGGCCAGAGGACGCATGCCTTTCAGAGTACGCTCACCAGCCAGCGCGCCTTCCCAGTAGGGCGGACGACGGATGTAGGTGGACATGGGGCGCCAGTCGTACAGCGGGCTCTTAGCTTCTTCAATCACCCCTAGGTCGAACATGGGGATGTAGATCTGTTTGAATTGCTCAGGCTTCACACTGGTGGCCACCAAGGCGTCGATTTCTTCATCGCTTGGCCAGAGGTCTTTCAGGGTGATGGGGTTGCCATCTTTGTCAGTGCCCAGCGCGTCTTGTTCGATATCGAAACGCACGGTACCGGCGATAGCGTAGGCCACCACCAGCGGCGGCGAAGCCAAGAAGGCTTGCTTAGCATAGGGATGGATGCGGCCATCAAAGTTACGGTTGCCGGACAGCACCGCTGTAGCGTACAGGTCACGGTCGATAATTTCTTGTTGAATCACCGGGTCCAAAGCACCGGACATACCGTTACAGGTGGTGCAGGCATAAGCGACGATACCAAAGCCGAGTTGTTCCAACTCGTGCAGCAAGCCCGCTTCTTCCAGATACAGCTTGGCCACCTTGGAGCCGGGCGCGAAGGAGGTTTTCACCCAAGGCTTGCGTACCAGACCCAGCGCGTTGGCTTTCTTGGCCAGCAGACCGGCGGCTACCACGTTACGCGGGTTGGAGGTGTTGGTGCAGCTGGTGATAGCAGCGATGATTACCGCGCCATCCGGCAGCAGACCTTCGGCTTCTTCAGCTTTGGCGGCGGCCAGCTTAGCTTCGTCGGCAATGCCACGCTCATGCAGCGCAGAAGTCGGCAGGCGTTTGTGCGGGTTGGACGGGCCTGCCATGTTGCGTACAACAGTGGACAGGTCGAAGCTCAGCACGCGCTCATAATCCGCTTTGACCAGCGCATCGGCCCAGAGGCCGGTGGTTTTGGCGTAATTTTCCACCAGCGCGATTTGCTCAGGCTCACGACCGGTCAGCTTGAGGTAGTCGATGGTTTGCTGGTCGATATAGAACATGGCGGCAGTCGCGCCATATTCAGGGCACATGTTGGAGATGGTGGCGCGGTCGCCGATGGACAGGCTGTCAGCACCTTCACCAAAGAACTCCACATAAGCACCGACCACGCGCTCTTTACGCAGGAACTCGGTCAGCGCCAACACGATGTCGGTGGCGGTGATGCCGGGTTTGCGCTTACCGGTCAGCTTGACACCGACGATATCGGGCAGGCGCATCATGGACGGCAGGCCCAGCATGACGGTTTCCGCTTCCAGACCGCCGACACCGATGGCAATCACACCCAGTGCATCGACGTGCGGGGTGTGGGAATCGGTGCCCACGCAGGTATCGGGGAAAGCTACGCCTTCACGCGCCTGAATCACTGGAGACATTTTCTCCAAGTTGATCTGGTGCATGATGCCGTTACCGGCGGGAATTACGTCGACATTTTTGAAGGCGGTTTTTGTCCACTCGATGAAGTGGAAACGGTCTTCGTTACGGCGGTCTTCAATGGCGCGGTTTTTTGCGAAGGCATCGGGATCGAAGCCGCCAAACTCAACGGCCAGCGAGTGGTCGACGATCAGCTGAGTCGGCACCACCGGGTTAACCTTGGCCGGGTCACCACCCTTATCGGCGATGGCATCGCGCAGACCGGCGAGGTCTACCAGTGCCGTTTGGCCGAGGATGTCATGGCACACCACCCGCGCCGGATACCAAGGGAAATCCAGATCACGCTTGCGCTCGATGATCTGCTTGAGCGAATCGGTCAGCGCGGCGGGCTCGCAGCGGCGCACCAACTGCTCAGCTAATACGCGCGAGGTGTAGGGCAGCCTGTCGTAGGCTCCGGGCTGGATGGCTTCAACGGCCGCACGGGTGTCGAAGTAATCTAAGGCAGAACCGGGCAGAGATTTACGATATTCAGTATTCATTGTTACAGGCGCTCCCGGAGCGGAACGAACTTGAGGTTTTCCGGGCCAACGTAGTTGGCGCTCGGACGAATGATCTTGCCGTCAATGCGCTGTTCAATCACGTGAGAGGACCAGCCGGAAGTACGGGCGATCACGAACAGCGGGGTGAACATGGCAGTGGGTACGCCCATCATGTGGTAGCTGACTGCGCTGAACCAATCGAGGTTGGGGAACATCTTTTTGACTTCCCACATCACGCTCTCAAGGCGCTCGGCGATGTCGTACATCTTGGTGTTGCCTTGCTCGACGCTCAGCTCGCGCGCCACTTCCTTGATCACCTTGTTGCGCGGGTCGGCAACGGTGTACACAGGGTGACCAAAGCCAATCACTACTTCTTTGCGCTCAACGCGGGCACGGATGTCGGCTTCGGCTTCGTCCGGATTGTCGTAGCGCTTCTGGATCTCGAAGGCGACTTCGTTGGCACCGCCGTGTTTGGGGCCGCGCAGGGCACCAATGGCACCGGTGATGCAGGAGAACATGTCGGAGCCGGTACCGGAGATCACCCGCGAGGTGAAGGTAGAGGCGTTGAACTCGTGCTCTGCATACAGAATCAGCGAGGTGTGCATGGCGCGCACCCAAGACTCGCAGGGCTTCTCGCCATGCAGCAGGTGCAGGAAGTGACCGCCGATGGAGTCATCATCGGTATCTACGTCGATGCGCTTGCCGTTGTGGCTGAAGTGGTACCAGTACAGCAGCATGGAGCCCAAGCAGGCCATCAGCTTGTCGGCGATGTCGCGGGCACCGGGATGGTTATGGTCGTCTTTCTCGGGCGACAGGCAACCGAGTACCGATACACCAGTACGCATCACATCCATGGGATGTGCGGACGGAGGCAGTTGCTCCAGAGCAGCCTTCACGCCAGCGGGCAGGCCGCGCAGGGCTTTGAGCTTGGCTTTATAGCCATTCAGCTCGGCCAGATTGGGCAGCTTACCGTGGACCAGCAGGTGGGCGACTTCCTCGAACTCACAGCTGGTGGCAAAGTCGAGAATGTCATAGCCACGGTAATGCAGGTCATTGCCGCTGCGACCGACGGTACAGAGGGCGGTATTACCGGCAGCAGTGCCGCTCAGTGCCACGGACTTTTTCGGCTTGAAGCCAACGCTGGTGGTTTCAGTAGTACTCATCGCTTGTATTCCTAATCCGGTTGAATAGTTGTCTTTGTTTTCCCCTAAGCTCGCCCTGCACAGGCGAACCTAGGCCGGTTACTGTGGTTACTTCTTGCCAGCGGCAAATAACGCATCGAGGTGCTGCTCGAAAGCGTGGTAGTTGATGCGATCGTACAGCTCCATACGGGTTTGCATGGTGTCGATCACATTCTTCTGAGTACCGTCACGGCGCAGGGTGGTGTAGACGTTCTCAGCAGCCTTGTTCATGGCGCGGAACGCAGACAGCGGATAGAGCACCAGCGATACGTCTACAGAAGCCAGCTCTTCAGTGGTGTACAGCGGAGTAGCACCAAACTCGGTAATGTTGGCCAGAATCGGCGCTTTCACGCGGTCGGCGAAGGTTTTGTACATCGGCAGCTCGGTGATGGCTTCCGGGAAGATCATGTCAGCACCGGCTTCGATGCAGGCCGCAGCGCGATCCAGAGCGGAGTTCAGACCTTCAACCGCCAGCGCATCAGTACGCGCCATGATGACGAAGCTGTCATCGGTGCGGGCATCCACAGCGGCTTTAACGCGGTCGATCATCTCTTGCAGGGAGACGATTTCTTTGTTGGGACGGTGGCCGCAACGCTTAGCACCCACTTGGTCTTCAATGTGGATGGCTGCTGCGCCAAACTTGATCATGGACTTAACGGTACGCGCCACGTTAAAAGCCGAAGAACCGAAGCCAGTGTCTACGTCCACCAACAGCGGCAGATCGCAGACGTCGGTGATGCGGCGCACGTCGGTCAGTACGTCGTCCAAACCGGTGATACCCAGATCCGGCAGACCCAGCGAACCCGCCGCCACGCCACCACCCGACAGGTAAATCGCTTTAAAACCGGCACGCTTGGCCAGCAGGGCATGGTTAGCGTTAATCGCGCCGACCACTTGCAAGGGGTGTTCGGCGGCGACGGCGTCACGGAAACGCTGACCGGCTGATGTATTGCTCATGCTTCACCTCGGGTTGTGGGGGTGTTCTGCTTGTCTTGATAACGGCGCTCGACATTGCGCCGGGACGCTGCGATGTGACGACACATCAACAGCTCGGCCAGCTCGGCATCGCGCTCGGCGATGGCGTCGAGGATTCGGTGGTGTTCATTAAAGGCCTGACGCGGGCGATTGGGCGTGGCCGAATGCTGAATGCGGTACATGCGCACCAGTTGGTAGAGATCGCCACAGAGCATCCGCGCGAGGGTGCTATTGCCGCTGCCCTGAATGATCTTGTAGTGGAAGTCGAAATCGCCTTCTTGCTGGTAGTAGCCGACACCGGCACGGAAGGCTTCGTCGCGCTCGTGGGTGTCCAGCACCCGGCGCAGTTCGTCGATTTCCTGCTGAGTCATGCGCTCTGCCGCCAAACGACAGGCCATGCCTTCCAGCGATTCGCGGATTTCATACAGCTCAATGAGTTCAGCGTGGGACAGCGAGACCACCCGCGCACCCACATGGGGAATACGCACCAGCAGCTTTTGGCCTTCCAACCGATGAATGGCCTCACGCAGCGGGCCACGACTGATGCCGTAGGTGCGCGCCAACTCTGGCTCGGAGATTTTCGCGCCCGGCGGAATCTCACCACGGACAATGGCGCTTTGGATCTGACGGAACACATGCTCAGAGAGTGTGCCGCCCTCCTCCTGTGTCACCGTGATCTGTCCGCTGGTGGGTGAGTTCATATTGTCGACACTTATGCGTTTTGATGGACAGAAACTAGGGCAAACAGCGTATTCAGTCAATACAACCCTAGACCATTGTCGACAATCGTTAAGGCATTTAATCCGCCGCCCTTTGGATCGTCCAGCGCTAAAGCACGGGCTAGGCAGCGTGTTAGAATCGCCCCCTTGTCTCGTCTCTCCCTTAGCCGTGCGGCGAGGCGTCCTTCTCCTAGGAACTGTTTGGGCATGCCATCTCGCCATTCTGAGCCGTCCATCGCTGAGCAACCGCATCGGCTATGCGGCCTGTACTCACTGCCTTATCAGCCTGAGCCCAGCGCCTATTTTGCGAAGATTCGCCATGCGCCCGGCGCCATCCTGCTCGACTCCGGTCACCCCAAGGCGCTGCGTGGGCGCTTTGACTTGCTCAGTGCATGGCCGCTAGAGGTGTTCACACCGCTGGAAAACGAGTCGGGGTTGGCCTTCTTCCAGCGTTTGCGTCAGGCCTTACAGCAGTTGGGTACGGCTGAGCTTCCGGCAGGCCTTGAGCTACCCTTTGTCGGCGGATTGATGGGTATGCTCAGTTACGATTTCGGCACACGGCTGGAGCGGCTGCCACAGCAGGCCGAAAATGATCTGCACCTGCCCTTAGCACGCCTTGGTCTCTATGGCTGGGCTCTGATCAGCGACCACCAGCAAAGCACCAGCCACTTGGTGTTTCACCCCAATCTGGCTGATGAAGAACGCCTGCGCCTAATCGCCTGCTTTGAGGCTCCCGACAGGCTCAGCACCGACCTAAGCTTCCGATTGTCGACAGTTTTTCAAGGCGATCTGAGCAAAGCCGATTACCAACAGGCCATCGCGCGCATTCAAGCCTATATTCAGGCCGGTGATTGCTATCAGGTGAACTTTGCCCAGCGCTTTCGGGCCACCTATACCGGCGAGCCATGGGCGGCTTATCAGGCACTGCGTCAGGCCTGCCCCACCCCATTTGCTGCCTATATGGCCTGGGAAGATACCGCCATCGCCAGTCTGTCACCGGAGCGCTTTTTAAAGGTCAGCCAGCGCCGCGTAGAAACCCGCCCCATCAAGGGCACACGCCCGCGCGGCGCAGATGCCGCTGCCGATGCCGCCGAAATCCAAACCCTAAAAGACAGCCTGAAAGACCGCGCGGAAAACCTGATGATTGTGGATTTGCTACGCAATGATTTAGGGCGCAGTTGTCAGGTGGGCAGCATCCGCGTGCCGGAGCTGTTCGCCATTGAAAGCTACCCCAACGTGCACCATCTGGTCAGTTGCGTGACCGGCGAGCTGGCCGAAGCTAAAGACGCGCTAGACCTGCTGGCAGGCAGCTTTCCCGGCGGCTCCATTACCGGCGCGCCGAAAATCCGCGCCATGCAAATCATCGACGAATTAGAGCCCTGCCGCCGCCAACTCTATTGCGGCTCGTTGCTCTATCTGGATGTGCGCGGGGAAATGGACAGCTCCATCGCCATTCGCAGCCTGATTTTCAAACAGGGTCAGGCGCATTGCTGGGGCGGCGGTGGAATTGTGATGGACTCAGAAGCGGAAGCGGAATATCAGGAGTCGCTGACCAAGGTTCGCCTATTAATGCAAACCTTGGAGCAGCGTTAAATACTTACAGGCTCAACTTACGGTTGGAAGCCTTGATGAATTCCTGTTTCAGGTCTTCATAAGTATGCACGGCGGGGAACTGCGGGAACTCGCGAATCACGTTTTCCGGGGCGTGGAACAGGATACCGGCGTTAGCTTCGCTGAGCATGGTGGTGTCGTTGTAAGAGTCACCGGCGGCAATCACCCGGTAATAGAGGCTCTTAAAAGCCAGTACCGATTGGCGCTTGGGATCTTTCTGGCGCAGTTGGTAATCCACCACGCGGTCGCTGTCATCGGTAATCAGACGATGGCACAGCAGGGTTGGAAAGCCCAGTTGACGCATTAACGGCTGAGAAAACTCATAGAAGGTGTCGGAAAGAATCACCACCTGAAAGCGCTCGCGCAGCCAATCCACAAACTCCACCGCGCCATCCAGCGGTTTAAGGGTGGCGATGACGTCCTGAATGTCCTTCAGCTTGAGGCCATGCTCGTCAAGGATACGCAGGCGCTGCTTCATCAGCACGTCGTAATCGGGGATGTCGCGGGTGGTCGCGCGCAGGGATTCAATGCCGGTTTTATCGGCGAAGGCAATCCAAATTTCTGGAACCAACACACCTTCCAGATCAAGACAGGCGATTTCCACGAGGGATTCCTCAAGCAAAAAAGAGAGAGGCGGCACTTTAGCTACAAGGCCTTGGCAACGCAACTGGAGGCTTGTGGCCAAGTAGCTTATCCCGAGCACTCGAGGGAAAGAAACGCCCTCACCTAGCCTCCATTTGAAATTGGATTTGATGACAACCCTAAATTCAAATCCCCCAAATGTAAGGTTTTATCTAACCCAACATTAACTTTTTGCAGCGACAGCCCCCATTCAGAGCACTTTTTCCTGAACAACTGATCCTGCTCTGGCAACGATTTAGGCCCTAAAATAATTCCGGTCATCCGCATACCTTTTTGAATATCGACTACTCGATCACCACCATCCAGATGAATCAACCTCCACTCGTTTTCGTAAGACCATGGTAGGGTCTTTGCGCTCAAAATACGGCGGGCGGCCTCATAGGGAGAAAGTAACAGCTCAGACAAAGATGTCTGCTCAATGCGGGAGCTGTAATTGACCCATAATTGCCAGAAGGTATTATTATTATTATTCTGCGCCATTTCTATTTGATGAACACAGTACTCAATAGCAAACCCTTTCCAGTTGCTGGCGTAGTGTGCCCACATCGGCGGGTTGTTCCAGCTTGGCGTAAAACAGGCCACACCAAGCTGTAGCAGTCGCTCTCTGAACGCATGGCACATATCAAAGGAGTCGCCGCCGTTGTTAGACCAATATCGGATTGTCGCCAACAAATCATCCGTAACAAAGGGGCGCGGAATCTGCTGTTGGCCATCAGCGTACATCACTTTAGCCATAGCTTGCAGAACAGGTGAGCTACCACCAAGCTCTTGCATTAAATCCTCAATGGGATGATCAATATCCATCGGATCGTTCAGATTTTGGGGTGTTGAGAACCAAAGGCTATCAGGCGATATACTGTCCCCACGGAAACGGATGCTATTTTCTTTAAAGCAGGGCTCTTCACAGTAGGGCTGAAACCGGTAGAACTTGACGCCCTGGCATTCGTCATTTTGTATTTTCACATTCGCACCATCTTGGCCATCAGTGACTAACAGATCATCGGAGAAGTCTTCAGGATAGCCAGTACATAGAAAACCAGTGCGGATTTTGTCTGAGCACTTCTTTGTCTTCACGAAAATGTTTACAGCTTTGCCCCATCCCTTAAAAAAATAGGCGCGCTCTCCTCCCTTCGACCCGGCACTCAAGGTCGATTCTCAAAGTGTAGTAAGCGGCTTAAGATCCCCCTACCGTGATCCTATTGACTCATATAGAGAAGCCCAATGACCGCTCCCTTTGATGTTGCTGCCCTATCCGCTGCCTATGCCGACCGCTCGCCACAGGACATCCTCAAGTTGGCCTTCGAGCACTTTGGCGATGAACTGTGGATTTCCTTCAGCGGTGCTGAGGATGTGGTGCTGGTGGATATGGCTTGGAAGCTGAACAAAAACCTCAAGGTGTTCAGCCTTGATACCGGACGTCTGCACCCAGAGACTTATCAATTCATCGACAAGGTGCGCGAGCATTACGGCATCCAAATCGACATACTCAGCCCCGATGCACAGCGCCTTGAGCCCTTTGTCCGCGAGAAAGGCTTGTTCAGCTTCTACCGTGACGGTCATGGCGAGTGCTGCGGTGTGCGTAAAATCGAGCCGCTGCGCCGCAAACTGACGGGCGTTAAAGCATGGGCTACCGGCCAGCGCCGCGACCAAAGCCCCGGCACGCGCAGCCAAGTGGCCGCCCTAGAGCTGGATGGTGCCTTCTCCACCCCTGAGCGCCCGCTGTACAAATTCAACCCGCTGGCGCAGATGAGCAGCGAGGAAGTCTGGGGCTACATCCGTATGCTGGAAATCCCCTACAACAGCCTGCACGAGCGCGGCTACATCAGCATCGGCTGCGAGCCTTGCACCCGTCCGGTACTGCCCAACCAGCATGAGCGCGAAGGCCGCTGGTGGTGGGAGGAGTCCACCCAGAAAGAGTGCGGGCTACATGCGGGCAATGTGAAGGGTTAAGAGGGCTTAGACTCGCTCAGCAGCGCCAACAACGCGGCTTCATCCAACACCTGAATGCCCAACTCCTGCGCTTTGCTGAGCTTAGAGCCCGCCTCAGCGCCTGCCACCACCGCCGTGGTTTTGGCTGACACTGAACCGGCCACCTTAGCGCCTAGTGCCTCCAAGCGGGCCTTGGCTTCCGTGCGCGTTAGGCTAGTCAGTGTGCCGGTCAGTACCCAGGTCTGACCGGCTAGAGGCAGCGCAGCACTAAGGGCTTTGGGGGACTGCCAGTGCATGCCAAAGTCGCGCAGCTGTGCCTCAATGGCGCGAGCCTGTGCCCGTTGCTGCGGGTCAGCAAAGTACTGTTGCAGGTTCTGGCGAGCCTTCTCATTGACACCTTTGAGGGTAGCCAGCGTCAGCCAATCCGCTTCAATCAAGGCGTCCAGCGTGCCGAAATGCTCGGCCAGCTTTTCAGCTCCAGTGCGAGCAATACCGGGGATATTCAGACGCTCCAGCAACTCCGCCAAGGTAGTGCAGGCGGAAAACTCCGAGTGTAAATGGCCCGGCTCCTGCACTTGCATACCGAGGGCATGCAGGCGCTGTAATACCTGCTGATTGTGCTGATCTTCAAAGAAATGCTGAATTTCCCCAGCCACTTCGCGCCCGACATCGGGCAGCCAGAGCAACACCTCCGGCAGTGCCTGAGAAATACGCGCGAGGGAACCCAACGCCTGAGCCAGCCGTTTGGCGGTTTCTTCGCCGACCTCTGGAATGCCCAGCGCATAGAGAAAACGGGCCAGCGTCGGTTGCTTGCTGGCTTCAATGGCGGCCAGCAGGTTACGGGTGGACAGCTCGGCAAAGCCTTCTAAGCCGATGATCTGCTCATAGGTCAGGGCATACAGATCGGCGGGGGATTGGATCAGCGCTTGCGCCACCAATTGCTCGACGATTTTTTCGCCCAACCCTTCAATGTCCATGGCCCGCCGGGACACAAAGTGGATGATGGACTGCTGTAGCTGCGCCTGACAGGCCAGACGACCCACGCAGCGGTAGATGACGCCTTCGCTGGCGGTATCTGCGCCCTTAGCGTGACGGGTCAGACGGGTGCGCTCAACCTGTGAGCCGCACACCGGACACACTAAAGGCACAGCAATCACTGCCGCCTCAAGGGGACGACGCTCCGGGACGATGCCGAGAATCTTGGGAATCACATCACCGGCGCGCTGCACGATGACGCTATCGCCGATACGAATATCCAGCCGCGCCACTTCGTCCATATTGTGCAGGCTGGCATTGGCCACCATCACCCCACCCACCGCCACCGGCTTAAGGCGCGCTACGGGGGTAATGGCTCCGGTGCGGCCTACTTGGAACTCCACATCCAATAGCTCGGTGACAGCTTCTTGGGCGGGAAATTTATAGGCGATGGCCCAGCGCGGCTCGCGGGCACGAAAGCCCAATTGCTGCTGCAGGGCGATGGAATCCAGCTTAAACACCACGCCGTCGATTTCGTAGGGCAATGTTTCGCGCCGCGCGGCCATGGCCTGATAGTAGGCCAAACACCCGGCAGCCCCCTGTACCTGTTGTTGTTCGGGGCTGATGGGCAAACCCCAGTCCCTCAAAGCCTGTAGAACGCCAGTCTGGCTGTCCGGCAGCTCGCCCTCCACATAACCGATGCCGTAGCTGCAAAATGCTAAAGGCCGGGTGGCGGTGATGCTGGAATCCAACTGGCGCAAACTTCCGGCAGCGGCGTTACGCGGATTGGCGAAGACTTTGGCTCCCATTGCTTGCTGGCGCTGGTTGAGGGCTTCAAAGCCTGCTTTGGGCATGTAGACCTCACCGCGCACCTCCAGCACCTCCGGCCAGCCCTCGCCCTGCAAACGCAAGGGAATGCTACGGACGGTGCGCAGATTGGCGGAGATATCCTCGCCCACTGCGCCATCGCCACGGGTGGCACCGTAGACCAACAGGCCCTGCTCATAGCGCAAACTTACCGCCAATCCGTCTAGTTTGGGTTCGCAGCAGAACAACAGCGCGGCAACGGGCGGCTCTAGGCCATCCTGCACACGGCGTTCGAAGTCCAGCAGCTCAGCCTCAGTGAAGGCATTGCCAAGGCTGAGCATGGGCAACTGATGCTCAATCTGCCCAAAGGCTTCCAGTGCCTTACCGCCCACCCGCTGAGTGGGTGAGTCAGCGCTCAGCAATTCCGGGTGAGCGGCCTCCAGTGCCTGTAGTTCCTGAAATAGCCGATCGTATTCGGCATCGGGAATACTCGGCGCATCCTCCACATAATAGCGGTGGTTGTGGGCGTTCAGTTCATGGCGCAGTTGCTGGGCGCGCTCAACAGCAATCGGATCTACAGGCATGGGGCTCAAATTATCTACAGTGTTGAGGTGGCAGCACGTCTTGGGCGGCTTGCTTGGTCATCAGGTTGAGTTCGTTGACGTTTTTCGCGGTGAATACCCGTCCACCGGTGGCTTGGGCCAGACAGTTACCAGCACCAGTACCAAGAATGTCCACTACGTTGATTTTTAAGTGTGGTTTGCGGCGCGCCAGTTCACGGGCCACTGCACAGGGGTCTTGATGGCAGCTTTCTTTACCGTCTGATACCACCAAAATCACTGATTCGCGGCTGACGCCATCAACCATCTGCCCCGCCTTGGCGATACCGTCTGCTAAGGGTGTGCCATTTACCGGACGAATATTGCGCAAATTGGCCATAAGCTGCCCGCGCTGAGCGGCAGAGAAGTAGCCGATGCTACGCGCTTGATCACACTGCTCGACCAGCACTAGGCCCGCATTCACATCATTGGGAATCTGCTGCACCACAGCCAAGGTGGCTTGCTTGGCTACGGTGATTCGCTTGGGCTCTCGGTACAGATCGCCCATGGTGTTAATGCCGGGATTACCGCCCAATATCAGCTGCGCGGCAAAGTCGGTAACGCCTTGGGTCAGCATGGCACGCTCAATGTCTTGCTCACTGGCCTGCATGCTGATGTCCATGGAGCCGGAAGCGTCAAACACGATGACCAGCTCCGGGGCGACTTCTTTGGGCCGCTCGTTGGGGCAAAGGTTTTTCGCGTTGGTGATCATCTGCTCACGGCAACGGCTGGCGAGGGTTCGCTGGATGTCGGCTTTGATGTCCACGGCTTCGCCTTCGGGCCGTTGCAGCAGAGGCTCCTGTTGCAGCAGGCGTTGTAGGCTGTCGCACTGAGTACCGGCGGCTTGCACGCGCTTCTCCAGTTGCTCTACCGGGCTTGGCGGCGGTGGGGGGGGCGGCGGCACGGGTTTAGGCGGTGGCGGCGGCGCTACTGGCTTAGGCGGTGCAGGCGGCGGCGTGGGCACGACCTTAGGCGCAGGCGGCGGAACCACCACGGGCTTAACGGGCTCGACCTTGACCGGCTCTGGTTCGGGTTTTGGCTCCGCCTTGGGTTCTGGCTCTGGCGGTTTTTCTTCAGGCTTGGGCGTAGGCTCCGGCTCTGGGGTGGGCTCTACAGGCTTGGGCGGCTCTTTTTTCTCCTCCGGTGCAGGCGTGACTTCCGGTACAGGCGGCAGAATGGGCGGCTCTACCAGTGGCTCGCGGTTAAACCACCACCAGAGTCCAGCAGCCAGCAAGCCCAGCAGTAACAGAGCCAACAACCAAGGCCACCAACGACGGCCCGCCCCTTGGCTGACCAAGGGTGCAGCAGCCGCACTACCGGCCAAGGCGGCGGCTCCAACAGCGCCAGTGGCGGCAGCCGTAACCGGCGCAGCACTGATCGGTGGCGGCGGAGCCTTGCCACCGCCCCAAAAGGTGATCAGCGGCTGACCATTCAGCGAATACAGGTTATTCAGGTCGGGATAAGCCGCCGCTTGGCGCAGCAGGCTGGCTTGCCGCTGCCCTTCTTCACCCTGAGTCTGTAATTGGCTGGCCAGTTGTTCAATGGAGGCCAGACGCTCATCCAAGCTGCGCTGCAGGGCTTCGGCTTCCGGTCTGCTCAGCTGCTGAAAAGGCATCGGCTGGCCATCAAGATCCGAGTACCACTCCACCATGCCGCCCGCTTCCTTGGGTCGAGCAAACAGCGTGGCGGTGCTCGGTGATAGGTGGCGGCGCAGCAGGCGCTCTAGCTCGTCATAGCCGGACAGCGCCTCAGCGAAAAAGGGCTGACCTTCGGAAGACTGTCGAGTAATTCGCTTCATGGCCGCTCAGTAATCCACAGAAATAAGGGTGACAAGGACAGACACAGTGGCATTCAACGCAAGCCTAGATCGCTTTCAAGGCCTGCCAGCTTGGAGCGCAGATTTTGCAGCTCCACCTGCTTTTGCATGACCGAGGCGTTTTCCTGACGGTTGATGTCTTTCATCTGCTGTTCCAGCGCGGAAATTTCTTTTTTGACCTTCTGGTTACCCGATGCCTTCTTCTTCAGCTCAGCCAATAGGGCATTCAGGGAACGGTTGAGTTCAGCGGATTGGCGTTGCTGCTGGGCTAAATCGCCCCCCACCGCTAGCCGCTGCTGCTCAATGGCTTGGTAGCTGGCGCGGAACAGTTGGTTGGTCTTTTGCTCATCCAAGAGAATGCGTTCCTTTTGCTCCACGCGCTGGGCGTACACCCCTTGGGTATTGCAGTTGAACTTGGTGGCAAAGCCTACGTCGGCATGGCGTGGGTCACAGTCGGCAGGCGTGACGGCGCAGCCGCTCAGCAGACCGGCCAGCAGCAGAGCCACACAGGGCAGACAGCGTGAGTAGCGATTCATCATCAGCCCAACCGAATTGCAGAGCGTTGTTGATAGAGCTGCTCGACTTCGCGCTCAAGCTGGCCAATTTGCCGCTGCATGGTGTTAATTTCCGCATTCAGGGTATCGACGCGCGCGCCGTTATTGCGTTCGGCTTCAGCCACTTGCCGCCATTCGCGCTCACGCTTTTTGGTATCGGCCAAGGATTTACGCAAAAAGGCCGCATTGGCGTCGATACCGGCCAGTTGCTGCCGCGCCTGCGCCACTTGTAGGCGGTTATTGGCCATGTCTTGGCGGATCTGTGCCAGCTTGCGCCGGTCATCGGCCAGTACATTTTGCGCGGTCTGGCTCAGTTGCTGTATCCGGATATTATCCTTGCGGACGTCGGCAATGGTGGCATCCAGCCGCTGTTCGGCGTTGGCGTACTGACTGCGGCGCTGATCCAGATAGTAGTTCGCGCCCATACCCACACCGCAGCCCACCACGGCGGCGGTGAGCATGCAGGCTTTTTTATTGTCGGGGTCGCCCAAGGCGCAGGCAATCAAGCCAATACCACCCCCAATGGCACAGGCCTGCATACCCGACTGACTGAAGAACTCTGCCGAGTTGCTGTTGCTCAGGCGCGGGTCGGTCTGGGATTGGCTGGGCACGCTTTGGCAGCCTGTCAGCCATACCATCAGTGCCACCATGAGCGCGCCTTTTCGGCGGTATAGCGATGCTGTCATGATTTTCCGGTCATCCGGCCTAAATGGATTTGCAGGACTTTAGCCATTGGCTGCGGGCAATTTTGCCATCGCCCATGTAGCCCTTAAGGTGACGCCAATGGTTATTCAGGTAGCTGCGCAGGTTGCTTTTGCTTCGCGCTTCAAGCTGCTGCGCTACCTTATTGACCTGTGGTTCAACCAATTGTTCGCTGTAGTTCAGCGCGGCACTGACTAAAGTGTCGGCATAATAACTCAATAGGAAATCCAACACCTTGCGGTGGCTCTCAAGCTGCTCTTGGCGGGCCTTGCAGCGTTCTGGAGACAGGTCGGTGCCACCGGCAGCACAACTGCGCTGGTAGTTGCTGTCCAGCATGTCGAGAAACTCGCCATCATCCTTGAGTTTGGTGCAGAGAAAGGCCCCCAGTTGCAGCTCGGAACGGATGGCTTGGTCGCGCTGTTCGTCGCGAGCTTGCAGATTGGCGCGCAGGTCGTTACGCAGTTGCTCCAGTTGTTTCTTCAGGGCTTGGTCTTCGGTGCGATTGGCAATGGAGGCAATTTCGGCTTGTGGATCAGCCCCCGGAGCCGCTTGGCTGGCGTCTGCTTTAGCCACCGGCGTACTGCCCAATTGCTGCCAGTTTTTTTCGATGCTTTGGATGCGCTCACGCGAGGTCAGGGTTGGGGCTACCAAGGCAAGGCGCAGTCCGCCGGTTTTCAAACGAGTCGGCTCGGCGGCAGAGTTGCTGTAATAGGGCTGCTCCTGACGCAAAGCGCTACGCAGTTCGGCCTGCGGGGTTAGGTAATTGCCACCGCGTACAATGTAGCCTCCGGCTTGGCCATGCAGACGATCCAAGCGGTTGAGGCGAAACGGCTCAAAGAGCATTTCGTCAGCATTCCCCAACAGATCGTGCAGACCCAAGGGGTTGGGCGCGAGCAATCCGGCCAATTGCAATTTTCCGTTGGCCGATTGGGCTCCGGCTACCCAAGCGTAGGCATTCAAGCCATCAGGCATGGGGAAGCGCAGGTCTCGGAACTCAGCGGCAGAAACCGCCATGCCGCCACGGGTGGCAAACTCCCACTCAGCCTCCGTGGGCAGGCGCAAAAAGCCTGCGATGCCGTCTTCTTTGGGCAGCTTGTCTGGGGCATTTTTCCGCAGCCAGAGGTTGTAGCGATCCGCCGCCTGCATGGCCTCAAACCAACTGACTTGGGTCTGGGGAAGGCGCAAAGCCGTAGCGGCTGTGGGGCACTGGCTGTTCATCAGCGCTTGATATTGCAACTGGGTCAGCTCGTACTTGGCCAGCAGGTAGTAGCGCCCCGGCTCCGGCTTTTTCACTGTGAAGCTACCGGCAATGTGGGTGGGATGCGCCTGTTCCAGATAGCCCCATTCGTCGCCATCCTGCCCAAGGGTCACCGGATAATCGCCCAAGGGATCGGACACTGGGATCTGCACCTTACGGAAGGCCATAGCACCCTCGCAGGGCATCGGCAGAATGAGATCATCCGGCTGGGGCTTGGGGTTGTAGAGTTTTTCATCCCAAGCGGCTTGGCTTTCTAGGCTAGCCAGCAGCAGTAAGGCGGGCAGCAGGCGCAGTAAGGGCTGATTAAAGATCACGTAGGCTCTCCGCCGGTTGAATCTGAATGGCACGGTATCCGCCAATGGCTGCCACTAAACTGGCGCTCAGCAAAGCACTGCTAAAGGCGATCAGCAGGTGGATGGGCTCTAGCTTGCAGACAAAGGAGCCCTCGGCCAGATGCACTGAAAGGGTCTGATTGAAGATATGGCTGCCCACCACATAGGCCCAGTAGCCTATGGCAAAGGCCACACAGGTCAACAGTACTGCTTGCAACATCACATAGCCTGCGGCAGCCGAGCGGCGAAAGCCCAGCAAGCGCAGTAAGGCTAAATCGCGGCGTTTGCGTTCGATATTGGCCAAAAAAGCCCCACTTAATGAGGCCACGCAGCCCATGACGGCGATCCAAGCAACCACGGCAAAAATCCCGCCCAGCACTCGGTCGATGGCTTTGACCGATTCAATTTCGCGCTGCCGGGTGATACTTTCAATCTGCTGCGCGGACAGCCAATCGGCCAATACTTCCACCTGATCCAAGTCCGTGGCATACAGGCGCGCTTTGGCAAAGTGCCGGGGACTGTCTGGCCGAGGGCTTCCACTGTCCAGTCCCCATAAGGGCACTTGGAAGCCATCGCGGAAATCTTCCATAGCTACCAGCAGGTCTAAACTGACCAATACGGCAGGACGGCTAAAGGCTTCCGGCGTCAGTACGCCCTTTACCTGCACCTCCAGTTGGCCGCGCTCGCTCTGCCCCTTGAGCTGACGCAGCACCAGCAGGCGCAGGCTATCCCCTGCACGTACGCCAAGATGCTGCGAGGCGCTGGCGCTGATTAAGACCTCGGTGCGGCTTTGTGGCGGCATTAGCCCGCCGAGTAAGGGATCACCGGGGCCGCTAGGCACCACTTCCGCATTGGCGACAAAGTGTTGGCTATCGCGCAGCAGATCGGCTTGGGTGTTCAAAGAGCGGGTCAGCGGCATGACAAAACCACTGGCGGGCAGCGCCTTCAGGCCGTCAAACCACGCCTGTGAAAACTGACCATTGCCCAGCATCCGCACTTCTAGGTTGTAAGGATCTTTAGTCAGGGTTTCGCGCAGGTGCGATACCACGCCGTATTTAAGGCCAAACAACAGCAGCAAGGGCGCAATCACTGCCACTAGGGAGGCGGCAATGCAGATGGACACCTTGCGGTCGAACCAGAGGTCACGCGCGGCTAACTCCGTCAGCAGATACCAGCCGGGCCGACCTTTTGCGCTGTTAGTGTTGTTGGACATGCCTTCAGTCTTGGACATAGAAGTTCGTCCCGTTGAGATCGGTCAGTCCGGTGATTTGCTGTAAACCGCAGTCACGCACCAGCGCCCAGTCGTGGCTGACCAGCAAGGCGGCAATTTGGAAGCGCTGCACCATTTCAATGATCAGCTCAAACAACTGGCGGGCCTGCAAAGGATCAAGGGCAGCGGTGGGTTCATCTGCCAGCAGCAAGTCCGGCTCATGGGCGATGGCCCGCACAAAGGCCACGCGCTGGCGTTCACCAATGGACAACTGCGCGGGCTTTTTGTGCAGCAAAGGCTTCAGGGCAAGGCGCTGGATGGCTTCCTCGACCCGCTCGCTACGCACCGGCAAGCCCAACATGCGCCGGGGCAGTTGGATGTTTTGCCGTACCGTGAGGAAGGGCAACAGGCCGCCGGTCTGCAACACAAAGCCCAGTTGCCGGGCGCGAATATCCGCTAGCGGGGTTTGCTGATCAGTACGCAAGAGTTCCGCCACATCCTGCGCGGGAGGATCACCCAGCCGGTAGCATTGCAAGCGCGCTGGAGCCAATACCAAGCCGATCATCTCCAGCAGGCTGCTTTTGCCACAGCCACTCGCGCCGGTAATGGCCATGACTTCGCCGCGCCTCAGCTCTAGGCTGGGCAGGCAGATTTGCCAAGGGCCACGACTGATGGCCATATCGCGGATTTCCAAGAGCGGCGCACTGCTGGCTTGCGTCATGGCAAGGCTTCCAAGGGCACGGGGTAGACGTGGTCGCGCGGGTCGCTGCCTTCAGCCAGCGATACCCAGCGGTCTACGTCGGCGTTATAGCGCTGGTAATACTTGAGCTTGGTGTTCAGACGGCGGATGAATTTTTCCTGCTCCAAACCTTCCATACCCTTCCAAGTGTCCTCGTCCAAACTGAGGATGTCACTTTTGTAGGGCAGCCCTTGCAGGTACTCAGCCATCAAGCCCATTTGCGCCAGACTGGCTTTGTTGTTCTGCTTAAGCTGGTTGGGATCTTGGCCCATGGTGGCCGCCACCGAACGCAGGCGTTGGAACATCTCGTTGGGTGAAATCAGCCCCTGATTGGCCGCATCGGCAATTTGCTTGACCACGTCGCTCAGGTCGCTGAGCTGGCCTTTGGTCAAGAGCACCCGCACATCGGTAGTGGGCACGTTTTGGCGTACGGGGTCGCGGTCGCTGATCCAAGCCTTAAACACCGGCGGCGCTTGGCTGCCGCTGACCTGCCCAAGATAGGCCAGCCGCATGGCATGCCCCAACAAGGCGGCGTCTTTCAGCAGGTTGTCGGCTTTTTTGCCGCCCTCGGCTTTGCCGTAGTTGGCATCGGCGCTTTGTGCACTGCCAGCGGCCATTTCACCGCGATAGGCCGCCTTAACTTGCGCGGTGATAGCTTCGGCCAAGCCATCAACCTTCTGGCCGAACTGGCCTACATCCCCCGCATCCACCGGGTAATACAGCGGCTTGTTCAGGTAGGCGTTGTGGGTTAGGTCGCGGTATTGGGCTTCGGCTGAGGCGTGATTTTTCGCGCCGCTGGGCGTCTTCAGGTGCAGGCCGTAAATGGCTACGCCTCGGTATTGGGCCTCTAAGCGCACTTGGTCGGCATTTAGGCCGGTGGCCGACAGCGGATCATCCCCGGGCAAGGCACCGGCGTCGGTGATCAGCACCAGATAGCGCGCGCCGAATTCGTTCCAGTTCAGTTCATCCAATGCCTGCATCACCCCAGCGTAGGCATCTTCATCAAAGCGCGATGAGGACACCGTAGCCGGTTTCAGCGCTGCTACTTTATTCAGAAAATCCTGCCCACCCTTAACCTTGGCGGGATCGACAAACAGCTTGCTGACGTATTCCAGCGCCGGGACTTCCTTGGTGCTGGAGCGATAGGCCACTAAGCCAAACTTGACTTGATCCAGCAGCTTTTCCTGCTCGATATGTTCGTAGACCTTGCGGATAGCCTCGCGGGTGCGGTCGATGTACGGCCCCATGGAGATGGTCGAGTCGATGACAAACACCAGCGCCGCCGAGAAGCCCTTGAGCATGTGCTGCTCTTGATTGGCCGGTGCGGAGGTTGGCCCGGCTTTATCATTGGCAGTCACTGAGGCCACGTTCAGCAGCCGTACCTGAAAGCCTTGCTCGGTAAAGACTTCCTTGGCCTCCAAAACGGGCAGCAGGTAGAAGTTTTTCTCCAGATCCACCGCGTAGTCCGGCTCGCGGGCCAGTACCTTGGCATCCTGACCTTGGGCGGCCAGATTGGCGCGAATCGGCTTGAGCTGGGCGGCGGGGTCTTTGGCGGCAAACAGCTTATCCAGCGTCTGCTCATCCTTGAAGAACAGCAGCGGGTCGCGGCCTGCCGGGTTGGTCAGGGCCAAGGTCATTTGCATCTTCCAATCCACCGCGCAATCAGCCTTGATCCAGCCGACGGTTTTACCGTAGCTGTCTGGGCCAACTTGCAACCACTCCTCCGCCCCGCTGCCTTGGCGCTGATAGACGTAGAAACGAGTGAACGCCGGTTGCGCTTTACCGGCTTGGGGCGCAGGGCTGTCCGTCAAGCTGCACGAGGGCGTAGTCAGTACCCGCTGAAACAGGGTTTTCTTGCCCGCTTGCAACAGGGGCTTATCAGCTGCCAGCGCCGTTTGGCTCAGCAAGCTGATGCTCAAGGCCAGCAGACTTGGTATCAGGGATGGGCGATTCACTTCTTCAACGCCTCCAATCGTTCACGGGCAGCCGCATTGCCCGCATCGGCGGACAGCACCAGCTCATACCAGTAGAGGGCCGTTTCTACATCAGCGGACTTGATGCAGCTATCGGCGCTATGGGTCTTGGGATCGTACTCACGCGCATAGGCCAAGGCCACCACGGCATCCCCCGATTGGGCCTTGTGCGCGTACAGGCGTTGTACCAGATTGCAGCGCTTAGCCGCTTTAGCCGCCGCAATGACTTCCAAGACTTTTTGGCTGGAGGGTTTGCCCTCTAAACAGCCGCGAATAAAGGCGAGATCATCGCTGTTTTGTTGCAAGGCGGCGGGCGCACAGGCGGTTTCGGGATTGGCGGCGGGCGGGGCCGCTGGAGCCACACTGGTTTCAGCAGCAGGCGGATTGGCAACAGCCGGACTGCTAGCGGGCACGGGTTCAGGGCTAGTCAGGGGCCGCTGTTGCAGCCACCACCACACTCCAGCACCGATCAATGCCAACAGCAGCAGCCCTAAGAAAATCCACAGCCCGGTGTTTGAGCGCTTTTTAATCGGCGCAATGGGACGGATATCCTCAGCATCGGCCTTGAGGCTGGCCTGCTCGGCCAAGGGTTCCGCATCGGCCTCGCGCTGGGCACTGAGCTGTTCATCCTCACGCCCCGGCGCTGGGGCGACTATGGGTGGCGTAGGTGCAGGAGGCGCAGGCGCGCGGTCAATGCGGGTTTCCTCATGCAGCGAATGCCCCGCCGCCTGTGAGGACAGGATATTACCCACCAGACGCAGCACGCCCCGATCAGCCTGCCCGGCTTGCCGCAGTTGCAGCATGTAGACCATTTGCGGGTCGAGCACCAGCGCATCCACCAGCCAAGGGCCTACGTCGCCTAGCAGCCCCTCGCCTTGCGCCTCTAAAGGCAGGCCATGCCATACCGGATGGCTGACCCAAGTCCCCTGATCGCCCAAGTATTGCTGATCCTGATTGCGCTGGATGCTTAACTCCAGCGCCTCTGTGTCGCCTTTCCAGCCATGTACCAAGAGCCTGCCGTAACCGGGTTGCTGATTGGCGGCGGCGGTTAACTCAATCTTTAGCATATCGATTCGTCCCTGCTGGGCTGAAGCGGGCCAGAATGCGGCCTAGGGCTTCATTGTGTTCGGGGCTGATTTCTCGGCCTGCGCTGTGTCCGGCGTTGTCTTCGGCAAGACGGATCACGGCGGTCAGCCAATCACCTAGGTACTGCTCACTGTACTTTTGTGGCAAGGCCGCCAGACTCGGCAACTGACCACGAACCACCGGCGCAGGCGGCTGGAACAGCTTATAACCGGGGTTAATTCGGCTGTCCGGGCGCTCGGTTAAGGGCTGCTCCATCACCCCCAGCCAAGCGATAAAGTCACCTAACACAGTGCGCGCAGTCAGCACTTGGCGGCCCACCAATTGCTCATGCTTGCTGGCCACCTGCTCGGTACTGGCGATGGCGTGCAGCAGACGGCTTTGCAGATCTATGCGATTGCTGGCGGTAATCAACTCATCCATCAAGGCTTCGATGGCTTCGCGGGCGATGCCTAAATAGCCGACGAGCTGGACATTCTCCGGGATATGCCGCAAATGGCCGATCCATTCGCGCAGCACCGCTTGGGCAAACCGAGCATCGCTGCCGCTGGCCATGGGCTTAGTTGTGCTGGGCGGACGGCTAGGGCTGGGCTCGCTAAAGGGATCAAAGCTGCTAGAGAAGTCGCCACCCAAGTCTAGGGCAACGCTCATAGGCGCTTCTGGCTGGCTGGCGTCGGGCGCGGGGCGCTCCTCCCACTGATCGGCACGTAGGTAGAGGGCGCGCAATTGCTCATCCGGCAACTGCATACGGCGCATCAGCTCACCCAACAGCGGACGGCGCGGCCAAACGGCATCGAAAATCTGTTTGGCAATGCGGCGTTTTTTCTCCAGCTCGCCCGCACCCTCCGCATGAAACCAATGGCCAAGGCGGTTCTCCAACTGATGCAGTACTGCGGCCAATTGCTCGGCAATCCGCGCCTGTTTGATTTCCGGTTTAGCCACTTGCCGCAAGTAGTCGCTGATACGCGCCATGCCGCCATCATTAAGGGCCAGCATGGCATCCCAAGCAACGGCTGGGCTGGCAATGTGCCGATTGACCGTGGCATCTTCAATAAAAGTCTGACGGATCAAGCTCAGTTGCGGTTCCGCCGCAGGGTTGATGCCAAGCTCCTCACCATCTGCCTGCAAGTTGAGGAAGGCCACGCCCTTCATCCGGGGTTTACGCACCAAGAAGGTATTGGCAAAGGGCTGACCGGCCAACCACTCTTGCAGCCAGTCGTATTGACCAAAGCGCTCCAGCATGGCGGCCTTCATCATGCCGCTCCACCCTTGGCGCAGCAGATCCTCGTTTTGGTTGAGGTCGTTGCCGATGCGCAGGTCGAACATGGTGATGGCCCACAGCAAGCCCGAAGGCCGCTTAGCCCGCTCGGCAGCGGTTTCACCTTGGGTTTTGCCGATCCACTTGTTGAGCACCGGGCCTACGCTGGTAACGTCCGACTGGCGATTGGAGGGCGTGCAGACGATCAGCACGTTCATCTCCTGACTGTCGGTGTAGCGCTCAAACAGATAGGCCACCTTGCCACGCAGCAACAACTGCGCCACCGGGCTGACTTCGTCGCTGCCCAGTTTGCGCCGCACATCCTCCAGCGATTCCGCGCCGATGCGCCCGCGATAGCCGGGGAAATCCAGCAGATCCACCCCTTCAAACAGCGGCTCGCAGGTGGGTTCGGCCAAGGGCACGACCAGCTCTACGGTCAGGGCGGCCAGTTGCGCCAAAGATAAACTGACCTCCGCCTGAGCTTGGCCATTCAATAAGGGCCGCACACTGATGCGCTGATCCGAGGCTTGGCCCAAGCGCTCCAGAATATCCACGTTCATGATGCTGTCGGACTGGGAGAATCCACCCTGTGGCCGCGCATGTACCAGCGCGTGCAGCGGCGCGTAGACTTGCTCCGGGTTACCCAGTTGCTTCAGGGTGCGGGCAAAGGCCAGATAGCTTTGGCTCAGCTCCTCCAAACCACCCCAGAGCATGGCGAACAGCCGCGTGCGATCTTCCACCGACAAATAGGGTGCTAACGCCACGGCCACCGGCCAGTAGTAGCCCGCCAAACCTCTGAGCATGGCCGGAAAGCTGTCCTCCAGATAATCCCAGAGCGACACCACATCGTCCTCAGTAACACCCGGTACGGGCTGGCTTTGCCGCCGGTTTTCCAACTCACGCAGCAGTGGCCGAATCTCCGCTTCACGGAATTCGTATTGCAGCTTTTTATGGTCGAAGTCATTGAAGAAGGCATTGGCTAATACCTTGGCCAACTCCAACTCGCTGAACAATTTGAGCACCAGCGGGTAATCCCCCGGCCCCGGCTGCGCGGTGCGGCTAAAGCGCGTCACCAGCCCGGTGGCTTCCTTACCGCCGCCGGAGGGGTTGATATGCTCGATGAAGTCCAAGCGACTACCGGCCAGATCGGTCTCCAGTCGGCCATTGCTACCAGCGGCCAAGCTGGAAATCAGGTAGGACTTACCGGCCTGCGACAGCCCAAAAAAGCCCACCGTCATGGGCCGCTCCGCCACCGCGCCCAAACGCCGCGACAGGTTGCGCACGCGCCTTAAGCTGAGGCTTAGGTCGTCGGCTTCGTTGTCCAGCCGTTTAGCGCTAGGGCGCACCGCCTCAACCCACTGGATGGCCTCCCCCGCGCCTTGATGCACCGCCGCCCATGCCTGTGCCAAGTGTTGCCCGCTCATTCGCCCTCTCCCTTTGCCGCTCGCAATGCCGTGGAGCGGGTGTTGATTCTGTGGTGGTACATGGTTTTGCGTTCCAACAGACCGGCCCTAATTTTTACAGTTATAGCTTCACAGACCCTAGAATTTCTGTTTTGCTCTGGGCTTTAGGGTGCCATTGATAAACGAGTTTGCCACGCAACAAGCTGATTGGCCTATTGACTAATTTCACAAATTATAAATACACAGGATTGCTGAAATAAAGTACAAAAAGCTATCATATATCCAGAAATTCTTTTCTCCACCGCAAATAAATCTAACCACAATAAATTTTCCACTTAAAGCAACCCAACGAGGTTATTTTGGACTCTCTAATTAATATCTTCGGCCTTGAAAGCCTGTTTTTTATAGCATTTATGCTTATTTGCTGGCTTGGATTTAATATAAAATTCAACGAAAAAGCAGTTGTTTACGGCCCAACAATACTCACAACAACAGGTATATTTGCAACATTTGTAGGCATAGCACTATCACTAAAAAGCCTCAATACAGACAATATACAGCAAAGCATTCCATTCCTCTTAAATGGCCTTAAGACTGCATTTTGGGCTTCCGTCTTTGGAGTTGGGCTCGCGCTATTAATAAAGTTTAGATTTTACGTGTTTGGCGTAAAGCCAACAGGCGACAGCACAAAAAAACCTGATAACAAAGCAAGCAGCACAGACCTATCGACTGAGATTTTACAATCACTCATCGCCATTAGAGATGGCATATCGGGAGATGGTAGCAACAGTCTTATTTACCAATTAAGAACACTCCGAGATGATAACAATAAAAAACTGGATGACTTAAACGAGACTCAAAAAAGATCGCTTGAGCAGATTGCTAAAATGGGGTCTGAGGCGCTCATTGAAGCCCTTAGGGGTGTCATAAAAGACTTTAATGACAAAATTACCGAACAGTTTGGCGAAAATTTTAAGGAGCTAAACTCTGCCGTGGCCAAGCTGCTTGACTGGCAAAAACAATATAAAGATTATGTTGAGACAATCATTGATCGACATGATCACATTGTAGCCAGCATGCAGAAGGCGTCGGATAGCTATGAGCTACTTGTGTCTAAAGGAGAGTCTTTTTCTAGAATTGCTGATAATTTATCCAATACTCTAGGTTATCTTGATACGCAAACAGCCATACTCAATAAAATGCTAGGAGACCTAACCCGCTTGGTAGATACTGCCTCTGGGAGTATCCCTAAAGTTGAGCAGCAGATGATCGAAATCACTAATCAACTGGCCTCCTCTATAGAGAAAAACCAGGAATCACTCACTGAAGGCCATAAAAAAACAAATGCAGCAATTCTAGAAACAACAAACCTAATAAAAGACTCTGTGCAAAATACAGCTAAAGATATGCAGCAAGCAAATGAGGAGTTTAATAAAAATATTGGTGAAATGACAAAGAAAACAGGAGAGCAAGTTAGCGCACTAAACAAAGGACTTGAAGAAGCCCTCTCTAAATCCATCGGAGGTCTTGCTAGCCAACTAGCAGCTTTATCAGAAAAATTTGTTAAAGATTACACACCACTAACTGATAGGCTACGTGAAGTAGTTGGAATGGCTAGAAAACTATGAGCAACGAAAAAATTGAATCTCTAGTAGCTAAAGATGATCATTGGATTCCTCTGTCAGACTTAATGACAGGGCTGATGATGGTATTTTTACTCATCGCTATTTTATATATGGTGAAAACAGAAAGCGAGACACAGAAAATAACTGATGTAGCGATTCTTTATGATGAGCTAAAAAACCAGCTATACCTTGACCTCAAAAACGAATTTGAGCGCGACCTAACACTCTGGGGTGCAGAGCTTAGTAAAGATTTAGCCATAAAATTCAAGGAGCCCGATGTTTTATTTGACACAGGGAAAGACTCATTAAAGCCGAAATTCATTGAGATACTAAATGACTTTTTCCCAAGGTATCTCGGAGTTTTGAGTTTAGAGAAATATCGAGACTCTATAGAGGAAGTAAGAATAGAAGGACATACATCAAGCATTTGGGGTAGCAATACATCAGAAGATCAAGCCTACTTTCTAAACATGGCACTTTCTCAAGCTAGAACAAGAAGTGTTTTGCAGTATGTATTTTCACTTACGAAGTCCATACATCAAAAGCAATGGCTCAAGGAGCATCTGACAGCCAATGGGTTATCCTCATCAAAGCCGATTTTATTCCCAACAGGTAGAGAAGACTCAGAGCGCTCGCAGCGCGTTGAGTTTAGGGTAAAAATAAACTCAGATGAGCGAATTAATGAAATCTTAAGGAGTGTCAAAAATGAAGCTTCCTGACTTCTTTGAGCTCCCATTATTTAATGATTTAAAAAAACAAATGGGAGTAGATAAAAATACTATTGGGCATATAGGCTCCTTGAAACAGCCTCCCCCGCACACACCTATAGAACTCCCGTTGGCTGCTATAGAACCCAACCCAGCCGATGGAACTTTGAACTACAAAGGTGAGAGGGTCATCGCTTATATACGAGATGCTAGGGCTTGTCTGAAAAGTCAGCTCTGAGGCATCTCTCGATGCAAGCCAGCACCACCATGGCTCTGAAGCTGCTTTCCAGCTTGTCATACCGAGTACAGAGCCGACGCTTTTCCTTTAACCATCCA